>Ga0065709_1006272_pt1 | contig 17224 bp, 15 predicted proteins | sample Hoacrofraction14_2_FD_59096 | JGI IMG/M metagenome (GOLD analysis project Ga0065709, IMG submission 59096) | Hoatzin crop microbial communities from Cojedes, Venezuela, sample from fiber fraction 14 v1 | ecosystem: Host-associated > Birds > Digestive system > Esophagus > Crop | place: Venezuela...
ATGTGCTCAAGGCACCGCTCAAGATCGACGGCACTGACGAGGAGCGCACGGCCTGGGCGGCCGCCGAGGAGCTCTCAACCGATCCCGCCTTTGCAGGCCTCGACCTAGACCTAGACCTGCTCGATGACCTCGAGGACGACCTCGCCGCCTGCGGTGCGAGCCTGGACGACCTCGACGACGAGGCGCTCCAGACATTGCTGGGCCTCTCGAGCCTGACGTCCGAGGACGTCGAGAAGAGTGATGACCTCCAGATGCTCGTCACCTACGGTGGCGTCGACGAGGAAGACCTCTACGACCTCAAGAGTGATGCCCTGCACGACCTGCTCGTGCAGTCGCTGGATGCCCAGGGCGTCAACCTGTCGAGCGCCAGCAGCGACCAGCTGACGGCCCTTCTCACCTGCGCGCATGGCCTCAAGACACAACTCGACGGTCTCGACGATGACACCCTCGAGCGCTTCGAGGACCTGCTCGAAGACCTCTCTGCCACCAGTGAGGAACTCGATGACCCTGTCAACCAGCAGGTCATGGACCAGGCGACCATCGACCAGGCCGAGAAGTACGCCGTCTGCACGCTCATCCTGCCGCGCACGTACAACGAGGACAAGACCGAGGAGGTCACCATCTATGGCATCCAGGAGGGCTCCGTCTACTGGGAAGACCTCGACGTGAGCGATGGCCGCATCCTCGTGGGCCAAGGCGTGGTCGAGAAGTGCGGTGCCGAGCCCGGCTCCACCGTTACCTTCACCGACAAGTACACCAACGAGACCTATGACCTGGAGCTCTACGACACCTGTGGCAACGGCACCACGATGAGCGTCTACATGAGCATCGACACCTATCGCAAGCTCTTTGGCGAGGACGCAGACTACTTCAACGGCTACGCCTCCAACGAGGAACTGGCCCTCGACGAGCGCTACGTGGCCTCGACCATCACGCCCGACGACATGTCTGCCATGGCCGACCAGATGGATGAGTCCATGGGTGGCGTCATGACTATGATCTTGTGGATGGCCATTCCCATCTATCTGGTGCTCATCTACCTGCTGACCAAGACGGTCATCGACCGCAGCGCCACGGCTATCAGCCGCATGAAGGTCTTTGGCTACCACGATGGTGAGATTCAGGGCCTCTACGTGCGCGCGATCACCGTCACCGTCATCGCCACGATGGTGCTCTGCATCCCCATCCTGGTGAAGGGCACGGTCGCGCTCGTTGCTGTCATGATGGCCGACTACTCGGGCAACTTCGTGATCAACATCGGCTGGGGGCCTCTGGCAAAGATGCTTGCTATCGGCGTGGTCACCTACCTTGCGGTCGCCATCATCCACATTACCCGCATCCGTCGCATTCCCCTGGCCGAGGCTCTGAAGGTGCAGGAGTAATCGCTTTCATCGGATGAGAGGTTGGCCGTGTGGCCTCGTGCTCAAACAGTTTACTGATGCAAAAACTGCGCGCGAGACCACACGGCCAGCATGCTTCCATCGTTGGACTTTGTCGGCGAATTGTGGCTGCGGACGTCTGTCATCTTTGTGCGCCTTGGCGTTTGGAACACCTGGTCACATGAGACAAAAGCACGGAGGGTGACGGTGGTGTATCGTGAGCTGGGAGCTTTACGTAAGGAAAGGTGAGAAGAGCATGAGCGATGTGCTGGAGCGGTTTCTGAGGTACGTGCAGGTGGACTCGCAGTCCGACCCCAACAACGAGGAGCAGACGCCCTCGACGGAGCGCCAGTTCGATATGGCGCACCTGTTGGCCGCAGAGCTCGAGGAGCTGGGCCTTGACGACGTCGCCGTGAGCGAGCACGCCTACGTCACGGCGAGCCTGCCCGCATCGCCTGGTGCCGAGGACCTTCCCGCGCTCGGCCTCTGCTCGCACATGGACTCGGCAAGCGACGCCCCCGGCGCGGGTGTCAAGCCCCACATCGTGCACTACGAGGGCGGCGACCTCGTGAGCGGCACCGTGGACGGCTCCGTCATCGCCACCTCGCCGGACGACGTGCCCGACCTCGCGGCCTTCGCGGATCAGGACATCGTGTGCTCCGACGGCACCACGCTCCTCTCGGCGGACGACAAGGCCGGCGTGGCCGAGATCATGGCCCTTCTCGCCAGGCTTGTCGCAGACCCCACGCTGCCGCATCCCTCTATCAAGGTGGCCTTCGTGCCTGACGAGGAGATCGGTCACGGCGCGGCGCTGCTGGACATCGAGGACTTTGGCGCTACCTGGTGCTACACCGTGGACGGCGGCGCTCTGGGCGAGGTCAGCTACGAGTGCTTCAGCGCCTGCTCGGCCGACGTCACCGTCCACGGCGTGACGGTCCATCCGGGCGAGGCCAAGAACGTCATGATCAACGCGCTCACCGTGGCGCGCGAGTTCGACGCGGCGCTGCCTGCCGCCGAGCGTCCCGAGCACACTGACGGCTACGAGGGCTTCTTCCACCTGCTCCAGGCCGAGGGAACCTCTACCGAGGCGCACCTCAGCTACATCGTGCGCGACTTCTTTGCCGACGGCTTCGAGCGCCGTCAGCAGCTGCTGCGCGACGTGGAGGCGCTTCTCAACGACCGCTACGGCGCGGGCACCGTCGAGGTGGAGATCCGCCAGCAGTACCGCAACATGGCCGAGAAGTTCGAGGGCCTGGACTTCCTCGTGACCAATGCCCTCGACGCCAACCGTGCCGTGGGCATCGAGCCCCACGTGGAGGCCGTCCGCGGCGGCACCGACGGCGCCCAGCTCACCTTCCGCGGCCTGCCGTGCCCCAACCTCGCCACCGGCGGCTACAACTTCCACTCGATCCGCGAGTTTGTGCCGGTGCGGAGCCTCGAGCTCATGGTCGATGTGTTGCAGGAGCTCGTTGCCCGCTTTGCCGTGCCACAGGACTAGCCGAGAAGAGCAAACAAGAGCGAGGGGGCGTCCACGACGGGCGCCCCCTCTTGTGTGCGGCCTGCTTGCAACGTCCCCACCCCTACAGCGACAGGTATCCCGTCGTCTCTTCATCCAGGTAGTAGCCCATGGTGTTGGCCCCCACGCGCATGGAGTTGAGGATGGTGCCTATGCGGTCCTTGTTGAGGCTCGTGTGCTCGTGCAGCAGCCAATTTTTGGTCAGCAGGGTGTGGACCTCCACGAAGGCCTCCACAAAGCCCGTGCGCAGGGTGTCATTGGGCATGTCGTCGGAGTCCATGAGGAAGTTCACGTGCTTGGTGAGCACGCGGCGGAACTTCTCCTCAAAGTACGGGTCGCCATGTGGCCCGAGCATCGCGCGCAGGTAGGTGCGGTGCTCCTCGCAGCAGTCGAACCACTCGCAGAAGCCGGCAGGCGGCGCCATGGGAAAGCCCCAGTCGGTGTGTGCGTCGCCAAAGCCCTTGATGTCCTCCTCGCGCGCCTCGCGGCCCCTAGAGTCGGCGTCCACGCGCGCGAAGGCCGAGATCAGGTCGTCCTCGATGGTCTGGATGACCTCGTAGATGTCGTCGAAGTACGTGTAGAACGTGCTCCGCACGATGCCGGCCTGCGTGCAGAGCGCCTTGACCGTCACCTTGTCAAAGTTCTTCTCTTCAAGCAGCTCGATGTAGGCGTCGAGGATGCCCTCGCGTGTGAGCTCGCGCTTCTGCATGTGTGTCCCTTCTTTGTGTGTCGGCAAGACTATACCGCATCGCAAAAATCGGGCACCACGCGCCTCGTGTGTCCGAATCGGACGCCTATGCCCGCATGTGTTCTGGGACCCAGCCGCACGCGTCCATACCATGAGACGTGATTTTCGGCGCCTTCGCTTCTTTGCGTCAAAGGTGGCCACATACCCACGTTCACGTTTTAGAAAAGGGGAGAGGACCATGACCAAGGTGGTCGGCGTCTCGTTTGGCACAAAGGACGGACGAAACGATGCCTTCTGCAAGGAGGCGCTCATGGGGGCGCGGGAGGAGGGTTGCGAGGTCGAGTTCATCCACGCCATGGACCTCGACATCCGCCACTGCACGGGCTGCCAGTCGTGCGTGTTTGCGCAGTGCGCCGGCCGCGGCAACCCTTGCATCCACAAGGACGACTTCGACTGGCTCATGACCGAGCTTTTCCATGCCGATGGCGTCCTCTTCGTTGATCCCATCTTCGAGAACGGCTGCTCAGGCCTGTTCAAGACCGTCTGCGACCGCTTTGGGCCGCGCACCGACACGGGCATGTGCCGCATGGCGCAAGAGACTGCCGAGAAGAACAAGGCCGAAGGCAAGCCTTACAGGGACATTGACCCGGCCATCCTCAACCCGCGCGTCTGCGTGTCGTTCATCGCCATGGGCGGCTCGGAATGGGGAACGTCGGCGCAGGCCGACCACCAGATGCAGGCGATGTCACCCTCATGGAAGATGATTGACAACGAGTGGGTACCCTGGTCGCAGAAGGCGCTCGTCGATGATGAGGTTATCGCACGAGCGCACCAGGCGGGCGTCAACCTCGCCCGTGCCGCCAAGGACTTCGATACAGCTACCACCCTGGCTAGGGGCGCCTGCCCGCACTGCCAGAACAACAACTTCTACCTCTGGCCCGGCACCAACAAGGTGACCTGCACCGTGTGTGGCCTCGACGGCCACATTGCGTTTGACGAGAAGGGCAACGTCGAGGTGCACTACACCCACGAGGAGACCCACGACGAACGCGGGCTCTTCCGCGCGCACGACACCGACGAGGGCAAGCAGATCCACGGCGAGGACATCAACCGAATGTATGCCGAGATTGGCCCCCTCATGCAGGACGAGAGGCTCAAGGCGCGGCGCGCGGCCTACAAGGCGTTCGTCTCGCCTGCGTACCCTCCCTACTACGTGGATGGCAAGCGTCCGAGCAAGTAGCGCATCCGAGCGAGGTAAGGTCGAGCGCCCCAAGCTTCTGCATATTTCTCTTTACGCACGAGAAGCTGCATCAATAACTTCTCGCCAAGCAGAAGAAGATGAAGACAAAATCCGGCATAGCGCCCGTTGACGCAGCCGTCGCTGCAGCGTCACGCGTGTTGGGCTACCATCAGGGCAGCGCAACCAACGTGAGGCGGTGAGAAGTGACAGACAAGACGCGGAGCTTCGCGGACATGGACGACGCCGAGCGCCGCATCACGCGGGCCGTCTTTGCGCGCATGGAGACCACCGACATCCCCAAGATCAAGGTGGCCGACGTCATCAAGGACGCCAACGTGTCGCGCTCGACCTTCTACCGCCGCTTTGACAGCGTGGACGACGTGGTCAAGCGCTTCGAGGATGCGCTGCTCGACAACATGCGCTCCATCAACGATGTGGCCATCAAGGCGCGCTTCACCACGGCCGAGCTCAACGCCACTGCTGCCATGATTAACCGGATGGAGGTCCTGAGCACCTACCGCGACCAGATCGTCGCGCTCAACGGCCCGCACGGGGACCCGACCTTCAGCCACAAGGCTACGGTCTTCATGCATGACCACCTTTCCAAGCGCATCAGCGATGTGCTGGGGCCAAGTGTCGACCTTGAGCTCTACCTCGCCTTCATGCTTGCGGGGCACCATAACCTCGTCCAGTACTGGCTCGAGAAGTGCCCCGAGGTCCCGCCGCGCAAGGTGGCCAATGCGCTCAACCGCATGTTCTACGCGCCGTTCTTCCTGCGGGACGACGAGTCCGAGCTTCCGCGGCACATCAACCTTGACTAGCCCTTCTCGGCACGGAATAAGGCGAGAAGAACGGCGGGCTTGACCTCGTCTTTGGAACATTGAGCGTTGAATTGTTCCACGCGGCGGAACACCCGCTGTGAAGCCGTCCGTTGGAAACCCCTGGGTGCTTCGTACACTCCACTTGTAGACAACCACTACCAGAGGAGTGATGAGCGTGAAGAAGCCCGGTAAGCACCTCCGCAGCGTCTCGATCGTGGGAGTCGGCTGCACCCCGTTTACCAACTTTGAGGATCATCCCGAGACCAAGGGCATGAGCGAGGGCGAGGCCTTTGGCTACGCCGCCCTCGAGGCTATCGCCGACGCTGGCCTGGAGCCTCGCGACGTCCAGTACTTCTACCACGGCGCGGCCAACCCCTTCATGATCGGCGACTCCCTCACGCCCAACATGCAGGTCGCCGAGTGGTTTGGCACCCGCGGCATCGGCTCGGTGCACCACTCCGAGGCCTGCTGTACCGGCTACGTGGCCCTGCAGGAGGCCGCCATGGCCGTCGCCTCCGGCGAGTTTGACGTGGTGCTCTCGGGTGCCGTGGACCTTGCGGCGAGCCTGCCCGTGGTTAACGCCCCCGGCTGCTTCCGTCGTGACTTCCCGCTGGAGGAGATGCTTCCCTCCATCGCCATGGTCTATGACCGCGCCTACGGCCGTTCGCTTGACTCCGCCTTTGGCATCAGCTTCGACAACTGGATCAACGAGTACAAGAACACCTACGACCTCACCAACGAGCAGATCGACGAGGCCCTCAACGCCCTGTCTATCAACCTGCGCCGCGCCGCCGTCCTGCACCCGCTGGGCTTCTATGACCAGACCTACGCCGACATGGCCGCCGCAAACGGCATGGCCACGGCCGAGGAGTTCCTGACCTCGATGTTCAACCCCAAGGTCACGCAGTACCTGCGCGTGAGCGGCTTCGAGACCAAGTGTGACGGCGCCGCCGCCATCGTGGTCATGCCCACCGAGCTGGCCATCGCTCGCGGCTACGATCACAAGCCCATCGAGGTCCTGGGCACGGGCTCCGCTGCCTACGAGGGCGCGCTTCCCAACAACGAGTACCAGGGCACGCGCGACGGCGCGGCCGCCATCAAGGAGGCCACGGGCCTCACCGGTGCCGACTGCGACCTGTTCATGTGCAACGACTTCTTCCTGGCCTCCGAGATCGGCGCCGCCGAGGAGTGCGGCTACATCCCGCGTGGCGAGGCGTGGAAGTACGCCATCGAGGGTCGCACCGCCTACGACGGCGACCGTCCCATCAACCCGCACGGCGGCCGCTGCAACTTTGGCCACGCGCACGGCGCCTCGGGCATCGCCGACATCTACGAGGCCGTCAAGCAGATGCGCGGCGAGGCCGGCCCCACGCAGGTCAAGAAGGTCCCCGAGACCACGATGCTCCGTGGCTTCGGCGGCGGCCAGAACGTCCGCGTCCAGATCATCCGCACCGTGGCCTAGCGCCCCAGATTCCCCAAGGAGGAAGTCACCATGCAGCTTTCGCAGATGGAGCCCATCTCCAAGAAGTGGTTCGATGCCGTGGCGGAGGGCAAGTACCTGGGCCGCAAGTGCCCCGAGTGCGGTGCCATCGAGTTTCCGCCCCACATCGCCTGCAACACCTGCGGCTATCACGAGACCGAGTGGGTCGAGCTCAGCGGCCACGGCACGCTCAAGTCGTTCGTGATTCCCGGCATCCAGAACGACAAGCCCTACCTCAAGGCCGTCGCTCCCTACGGCTACGGCCTCGTGAAGCTCGACGAGGGCCCCGAGTACACCTTTGTCGTGTTCTGCGGCAAGAAGAAGGTCGTCAAGGGCCTCCAGGAGCGCCTGCATGCCGGCGAGGAGATCGGTGTGCACGCCCGCCCCATCGAGCGCACGACGCCCATCAAGCCCGGCGAGGAGCCTGTGGTCGAGTGGAGCGAGCTGTGCTTCGAGCTCGACGAGGTTTCCGAGTAACGCACGACACAAACATCAGGAAAGTTGCCCAAACAGGGCGTGACAAACAGGACAAGGAGAAGAACCATGGCTAACGAGGAACTGCTCGACCAGCTGGCCGGCTTCGCCAAGATCGCCTACCAGTACGACGGTGACATCACCGCCGACACCACCTTCGACGAGCTCGGCAAGGGCTCCATGAAGATGATCGCCCTCACCTCCACCATCGAGAACGAGCTCGACGCCGAGGTCACCATCCACGAGGTCATGAAGATGAAGACCTTTGGCGAGCTGGTCGACCGCGTTGCCGAGGAGCTCGAGGACTAGCAACGGCTCCGTCCCGTTCGGCCAGACATGCTCCGGGCGCCCGGGTGTGCCAGAGCACACTCGGGCGCCTAGCTTTGGACCCGCATTACTACACGCACGAACCTTCACGTTGTCCGGCCCCAATCTCACCATGAGCGGTGTGAACGGGATGCCTGGGCAACTTGCCCCACCTCTACGACAAGGAGAAGAACATGGACCTTATGCAGACCATGCGGGAGCGCGCGGCCGCCAACCCGCAGAAGGTCGCCTTCTTTGAGGGCGACAACCCCAAGATTATGCAGACCGCGGCCGAGCTCACCGACGGCGCCCTTGCTGAGTGCTTCCTCGTGGGCGACGGCGCTGTCCTGGCCCAGGTGGCCGAGGAAGTCGGCTTCGACCTCTCCCGCGTGACCGTGGTGGACGTGACCGACGAGGAGGCCAACGAGGCCTTCTCGCAGGAGTTTGAGGTCATGGACGCATGCCCCTTCAAGGCCAAGGCTGTGCGTCGTCGTGCCAAGCGCCCCATGGACCGTGCCATGATGATGCAGGCCGCAGGCATGACGGACATCACCTTTGGCGGCATCGACTGCTCCACGGGAGACGTCATCGTTGCCGGCCAGACCATCGTGGGCCTCGCCGACGGCATCGACACCGTCTCGAGCTGCGGCATCTTCAACATCCCCGGCTGGGAGGGGAGCGAGGGGAGCCTGCTGGGGTTTGGCGACTCCGCCGTGTGCGTGAACCCCGATCCCGAGCAGCTCGCCTCCATTGCCATCAGCGCCGCCGAGACCGTGGCCGCCCTCACCCAGTGGGAGCCGCGTGTGGCCCTTCTCAGCTACTCCACCGATGGCTCGGCCGAGTCCGAGCTCGTGGAGAAGGTCCGTGCTGCCGTGGAGGTGGCCCACGAGCGCAGGCCCGACCTCAAGATCGACGGTGAGTTCCAGCTCGACGCCGCCATCCGCCCCGAGATCGCGGCCAAGAAGGTCCAGCGCGAAAGCGACGTTGCCGGCAAGGCAAACGTGATCATCTGGCCCGACATCAACGTGGGCAACGTGGGCGTCAAGCTCGTGCAGAACTTCGCGCACGCCGACGCGTACGGCCCCATGCTCCAGGGCTTCAAGAAGATCGTGTGCGACTGCAGCCGCTCGGCACCCGTGTCCGAGCTGGTGGGCAACGTCGTCATGAGCTGCGTGCGCTCGCAGGCGCTGAAGGGGGAGTAGGCATGGCAGAGCAGAAGGAGTGGCGCGTCCTCGTCATCAACCCGGGCTCGACCTCGACCAAGATCGGCGTCTTTGAGGGCGAGCGCGAGGTCTTCACGCAAAACATCGCGCACGAGGCCGCCAAGCTGGCGACCTTCCCCACCATCACCGACCAGATGCCCTTCCGCCGCGACATGATCCTCTCGGCGCTGGCCGAGAACGGCATCGAGCTGTCGCAGGTCGACGCCTTCGTCGGCCGCGGCGGCGGCCTGCTGCCGCTCGAGGGCGGCACCTACCGCATCAACAGCGTCATGCTCGACCATGCGCAGAGGGGCGCCAACGGCGTGCAGCACCCCGCGCAGCTCGGCCCCCAGCTGGCGCACGAGTTCGCGCAGTTCGTGCACCCCGACGCCGGCCGCGGCTTCGTGGTCAACCCGCCCGACACCGACGAGCTCTGCGACGACGCGCGCATGACGGGCATCCGCGGAGTGTACCGCAACGTGCACCTGCACGCCCTCAACCTCAAGGAGACGGCCATCCGCCACGCCAAGTCGGAGGGCCGCGCCTACGAGGACTGCAACTTCATCGTCTGCCACATCGGCGGCGGCATCAGCGTCTCGGCGCACCACCACGGCAAGATGGTCGACGGCTACGACATCGTGGGAGGCGAGGGCATGATGGCCCCCACGCGCTGCGGCTTCGTCCCCGTGGCCGAGGTCCTCAACTACCTCGAGGCCGGCCACACCACCAAGGAGGCCCGCGCCCTCTGCATGAAGACGGGCGGCTTCGTGGACCTGCTCGGCACCTCCGACGCCCGCGAGGTCTGCGAGCGCGCCGCCGCCGGCGACGAGGCGGCCGCGCGCGCCTGGAACGCGCTCCTGTATCAGCTGGACAAGTACATCGGCTCCATGGCCACCGTGCTCGGCGGCAAGGTCGACGCCATCCTTCTGGGCGGTGGCATGGTGCACAACGAGGAGCTCGTGCAGTCCGTTACCGACAACTGCGGCTGGATCGCACCCGTGGTGGCCTACCCCGGCGAGTTCGAGCTCGAGGCCATGGCCGCCGGCGCCAACCGCGTCCTCGACGGCGAGGAGGAGGCCAAGGAGTACACGGGCGTCCCCGTCTTCCAGGGCTTCGACTGCTTCGCGTAGCCCCTCTGGGCAGGCGGCTCCCGCCTGAGCCGCCTGCCCCTGCATCAAAAGCTGCGCGGTTGCCGCATGTGAGACCTACTCGGCAATCAGACACGCCGCATACAGCGGGATGCTCCGGATGCCATTCTCGTGACCAAAGTTCTTTGCCGAAACGCGCACGACGTCCGTGCAGCCGTACTTCTCGGCAAAGCGCATGAGGCTGGTCGAACGCACACGGGTCTTTGACTTTACCTCGATGGGCGTGACGCCCTTCTCGAGCGTGAGAACGAATTCCACCTCTCCCTTGCTCTGCATGCCCCAGTAGTAGGGTGTGGCATTGCGTGCTACGAGTTGCTGCATCACGTAGTTCTCGGTGAGTCCCCCTCTAAAGCGTGCACTGCGATGATCAGTGCCATCAAGGTCTTGCGGCCGTGCGTCGTAGGCGCTTGAGAGTAGGCCCGTATCGGACATATAGAGTTTGAAGGACGAGGTGTTCTCGAAGCTTTTGAGGGGAGAGACGCCATCGGTCACCTGCGTGCATTTGCTTACGATTCCCGATGAAACGAGCCACTCGACTGCCGAGCTGTACCGGTCTGCCTTAGCCCCTCGCGCAACGAGCTTCCAGGCAAACTTGGTCGATTCAGTCTCCTTGGCAAGCTGCGCGGGGAGGCTCTCCCAGCAGGCAACGATTTTAGGTGCGTCCGCCGTGCTTACGTACTTGGTCATATCGGCCACATAGGCAATACGAATGTCGTGCTGGATGTTTCGGATAACTTCGAGACGCGCGCCACCTGCATGTTTGGCAACGGCCTCGGGCATGCCGCCAACCATGAGATAGGTGCGGTAGAGCTCGATCATGTGGTTGTGAACGGGGCATTCGGTAAGGCTCTGATATGACTCGCGCACGAGGTCAAAGGCGCGCTTTTCTCCCGCTGCCCAACAGAACTCCTCGAAATCCATGGGGCGCATGGTGAGCATGTCTACCTGGCCAACGGGGAAGGAACCGTTGCGTGCCACATGTACGCCAAGCAGGCTTCCCGCCGCAATGACGTCGAGGTCGGGCATGTCGGTTCGGAAGAACTTGAGCGAGGTGATGGCCTCGTCGCAGTCCTGCACCTCATCGAGGAAGAGAAGCGAGCTGGCGGGGTCGATATCGCGCCTGAGAAGGACCTCAAGGGCCTGCAGTATGGATGCCGGCTCAAGGCTTCCCGCAAACGCGGCCTTAAGTTGTGGCTGGCGGTAGAAGTCGATGTGAACGACGTTTTTGTAGGCGCTGTTTGCAAATGTGAGGATGGAAGTCGTTTTACCCGTTTGACGTGCGCCAAACACCACGAGGGGCTTTTTGTCCGCCTTGGTCTTCCAGGTGGCGAGGCTCTCTTCGATCTTTCTTTTCATGGGGGCAGCCTTTCTTTTCTAACTCGAAATAATAGGCAAAAGTGCCTTTTAATTCAAGAAATAAAAGGCAATATGGACGATAATTGCGAGTTATGAGAAGAATGCTAGCAACTTTAACAGACGCGATCATATAATGCTTAGGGCGTGTAGACACGACCGGCCTTGCCGACTACATGGGTAAGGCATCGGGGCGCTTGACGGACGGCAGGAATCTTCAGTCGAGCTGGTGCACCTAGCGTGCTCCGTGCGGGCGAGAGGTGGCACTCGATGCTGACGTGGGAAGACGTCTGCGCACTTGCTGGAGGCGGGAGCGTAGCGTGCAGGCATCGACCGGCCGCACGTTACGACCGCGCATGCCACGCATGGGGGGCCGACGCGCTCGATGATGCCGCCTGCCTCTACTTCGTGGAGGAAGACGCACTTGGCAGCTTCACGTTTGATGGGGTGGGAATTGTCGTTGCGGGCAAGAGGTCATCAAACGGCCGACCACGACTTGTTGCCTCGGAGCTGCCACATGGTGTGGCCAACTGCCTCGTGCTCTCGTATGACGAGGCGATGACGCTCTATTCCAGACTCGGCGATTCGCTCGAGCTGCAGCGACGCATTCTCAGCGCATGTGATGAGCTCATGGCAAAGGCAATCGGGGGGTGCTCGGTTGACGAGCTGGTGCGTCGTCTGGCACAAGTCATGGGACGTCCGGTTGCGGTGGTCGATACCGCCTACCAGTTCGTTGCGCGATCGTCCATAGAGGAGATTGACGCCCTCGTGCCCGAAGAGGATCGCAACCCTTCGGGTGTGACAGCCGACCGCTTCGAGATGCTTCAGACGACGGGGGTTATTGCCGATATATATAAGACACGCACGGTACGGCACGATGTCGTAGGCGAGTTCTCCGTGTATACGGCCCCTATCATGATGAACGGGGTGCAAACGGCTTACCTGGTCTTTCCATCAAAACTTGGCTCTGAGAACGAGGTGCTGTCCCCCGAGATTCTCGGTGAGATGAAGCGGCTTGTCGAGCCCTTTGCCGTCGCGCTCTCACATTCGGAGAAGTTCTTTCTTAACAAGGCGACGTACCTGCCCTATGTGCTTTCGCTCGTATTCGACCAGCGGGAAGCGACAGATGTAGAAGACATCCGCCGGAGGCTCAGGATGTCCGGCTACGTGCTCAAACCCAAGATGTATGTGGCGAGCGTGCAGACAGGGGAGGGCGTCGACAGACTGGAGCGCCAGTCGCTCGCCGATTCGCTCAGACGCGTCGTAGCCAACAGCATCTACCTGATTAGGAGTGACGAAATCGTTCTGCTCGTGAGCCGCGGCGAAGACTCCGAAATCGCCGACTACGAGCTGGGCGCTTGGGAGGATTACCTGCGTTCTCACAATGCGTATGCAGGCATCTCGAGCGCATTCTTTGACTTTTCCGACGTACGGAATCGCAGACTCAAGGAGGCGAGCCTGGCGCTCGAGGCGGGAAGACTTCTTTTCCCCGAGCGACAGGTGCATCTGTTCGACGACCTCCAACTCGATGTCATGGCTCTCGCCCTGTCCGAGCGTGATGAAGCCGAGATGTTCTGCTTCCAGCCTCTCATGAGCGTGATCTCGTACGATGAGCGGCATGGTACCGAGCTCTGCCGTACGCTCAGGGAGTACCTCGCACACGTCAAGACTCCTCAGGATGCATGTCGCACCCTCTTCATCCACAGGAACACGCTTTACAAGCGCCTTTCCCGAATTCGAGAGATCATGGGGTGCAACTTTGAAGACGCCGAGGTTTTCGTGAGCATCCAGACTACCTTTAAGATTCTCGACGTGCTTCGTGCGCGTGGTGTGCAACAGCACACCTAGAGGCTTTCGATAGGGCACAGCCTTCTAAACCACAGACCATGTTCCTTCGTCGCTCCACACCGCACCATATGCGGTGTGGAGCGACGGGCAGATGCATCCGGCACTGCCCAAAGATGCGAAGGAGTGTGGGCTATGAGGAAGATGCAGGCAGACGTCATCGTCGTTGCCGCGGGTCCCGCGGGTCTCGCGGCCGCTATTACCGCCGGTGAGTACGGTAGAAAGGCGCTGGTGTTCGAGAAAACCACGGTGACCGGCGGTGCGGCCAACATGGGCATGGGCCCGCTCGGCATCGACACCAGGGTGCAAAAGTCGTGCTTCAACGACATCACGGCCGAGTATGCCTTGGCAAAGCACATGGAGTACACGCACTACTGTGCCGACGCCGGTCTCGTTTCCGCCTACTTTCACAAGTCTGCGGAGACCATCTCGTGGCTCGAGGAAATGGGCGTCAAGTTTGCCGGTGCGTTCCGCTATTCGCGAGACTCCGAGGCCACGTGGCACATCGTGCAACCCGAGGACGGACAGATTGGTCCGCGTTGCGCAAGTGCCATGGTCAAGTGCATGACCAAGCGTGCGCTCGAGCTGGGTGCCCAGATTTGCTATTCCACGCCCGTCGATGACCTCATCGTGGAAGACGGCACGGTCGTGGGCGTCTATGCCCACGACGAGACGGGCGAGAAGATCGAGGCGCGCGGTCAGGCCGTTGTGGTCTGCACGGGCGGCTTTGGGTCCAACGCAGAGATGGTTCGCGAGGAATGCGGCCTCGAGCTGGGTAAGGACATCATCTCCTTCATGATTCCCGGCATCATGGGTGACGGACTCAAGATGATGTGGAAGGCTGGTGCGCAAAAGTTCGGGGCGAACTTCGAGCGCATCTACCTGTGCAAGGACCAGCTCAACCATATGACGCTCGACATCATGTTCCGCCAGGGTGACCTCATGGTGAACCTCGATGGCGAGCGTTTCATGAACGAGGACGACGCTGGCAACACGACCTTTGGCGGCAACGCCATAGCCATGCAGCCGAGACGCGTAGCTGTGAGCATCATCGATGGCGATATCGCGCGCCGCCATCAGCGTGACGGGCTACCGCACGTGAGCCTCGTCGAGCCCGAGTTTCTTGTCCAGGCTTTTGACGCCGCGGTGCAGGATGCCCTGGACAATGGCTATGAGGACTTTTACAAGGCCGACACGGTTGAAGAGCTTGCCGAGCAGATTGGCATTCCAGCCGAGACCCTCCGCTCCACCATCGAAGCCTATAACGCATGCTGCGCGTCTGGCGTGGACAAGGAATTTGGCAAGGCATCCAAGTATCTCAATCCCGTCACGGGCAAGGGCGGCTATATGGCGCTCAAGTACTACACGGGAGCCTATGGGACCGTGGGTGGCGTACGTGTGAACAAGCGCTGCGAGGTTCTCGACCAAGACTCGAAGCCCATTCCGGGTCTTTACAGTGCCGGTAGCGATGCCAACACCATCTATGCCGACAGCTACAACTTCAAGCTTCCGGGCAACACCATGGGCTTTGCCATCAACTCTGGCCGCATGGCAGGCGAGGCGATGTGCGCCTACCTCGATGAGCTGGGCGTTGGCGAAATCGACTACGACGAGTACGAGTAAGGCGAGAGGAAGGTGTCTCATGTTCAATGTCAAACTAGGTAAGTATGCCCGCAGCGTCTCGATCATCGGCGTCGGCTGCACCCCGTTCAGGGAGACCCTCGCAGACCCCGAATGGACCGGAATCTCCGAGGGCGAGCTCTTTGGCTATGCGGCCATCGAGGCCATGAAGGACGCAGGCATAGAAGGCAAGGACATTCAGTTCTTCTACCACGGCCAGGCCAACCCCGGCTACACCTCAAACTACATTACCCCGGCCATCCATGTAGCAGAGTGGTTTGGCACACGTGGTATTGGCTCCCAGCATCACTCCGAGGGCTGCTGCACGGGCTACCTTGCCCTCGACCTTGCGGTGAATGCCGTCGCCTCGGGCAAGTACGACATGGTGCTTTCGGGGTGCATAGACATGGGGAGTAACTGGTGCCAAATTGGCAAGCCTGCACATATGCGCAGGGAGCTTGACATGGCCGAGTTCATGGCGTCCCTGCCCATGATCTACGACCGTGCCTACACGCGTCCGCTCGAGGCGGGCATGGTAAGTGGCTTCGACGACCCTCCCGAGGAGTATCAGCGTGTCTACGGTCTTACCGATGAGCAGATTGACGACATGCTCAATGCCATGACTTATGCAAACCGCAAGAATGCGTCCCTCAACCCCAAGGCCATTCGGCGGGAGTCGTTCGACGATCTTGCGCACGAGGCGGGGTTCGAGACGGCAAAGGATTACCTGCGCTCGCCGTTCAACCCCAAGATGAGTGCCTACTTGCGTGTGAATGGTACCGAGGTCAGGGCCGACGGCGCAGCTGCGGTCATCGTGTGTCCCACGGAGATGGCGCGAGAATACACCGACAAGCCCATTGAGGTCCTTGCCTTTGGCAATTCCTGCCTCGAGGCCCGTCAGGTACATCTTGAGCGTCGTGCCACGGAGGAGGCCATCCGCCAGGCCTACGACGTCTCGGGTGTGACTCCTGACGAGATCGACCTGCTCTTCGCGAACGACTTCGTCATCACTTCGCAGGTAGTTGCCGCCGAGGCTGCTGGCTATCTGCCCAAGGGCGAGGGTTGGAAGTTCTTTATTGAGGGTCGCACCTCCTACGACGGCGACCGTCCCATCAACCCAAACGGAGGACGTACCTCCTTTGGCCATGCGCATGGCGCATCGGGCCTGGCCGATGTCTACGAGGCTGTGCACCAGATGCGCGGGGACTGCGGAGAGCGTCAGGTCAAGAAGCTTCCGCGCACAACGCTGCTGCGTGGCTTTGGCGGAGGGCAGAACGTTTCGGCAACCATCCTGAGGACCGTCGAGTAAGGGAGGCACATCATGGCGCTTGAGCGTTTGGTAAAGAGGTTCTACGACGAGCTCGATCAAGGGCACATCACGGGGCGCAAGTGCACGAGGTGCGGTGCTGTCGAGTTTCCGCCCGTGCTGGCCTGCAATGAGTGCGGCTGCCTGGATACCGAGTGGGTCGAGATTTCGGGAAATGCGGTCATGTTCGGGTTCGCAATGCCTGCGATGCTTTCGACAATGCCTCAGAACGAGCCGCTGCAGCCCTACTGCATCGGTGAGGTTCGGCTCGAGGAGGGAACGGAGCTCAATGCCATAGTCTGCGGCGTTTCGCCTGAGAACATGAAGCAGGTCAGAGAGTCTTTGCCTGTTCCCGTGCAAGCACGAATCGTGCCTCGCGACGGATACAAGATGGTGGTCTTCGACTTGGTGGGAGAGTAGGGAAGCATGGAAGAGCAAATCATTGGATTCTTTGAGCGGGCGTATGGTCGCGAGCCGGGCAGCCTGAGCCTCGAGACCAACATCAAGCAGGAGTTGGGTGTCAAATCCATGCCACTCTTGGCTGTTATCGCCAACATCGAGAACGAGTTCGACGTCGAGTACCCGCTTATGCAAGCTTCCAGGGCCGAGACTATCGGTGCTCTCGTAGAAGGTGTGCGCGAGCGACTGTAGAGGCCGGCTGAACTCTTACCGCCGGCACCACCTTCGACGAGCTTGTCGAGCGCATTGCTGAGGAGCTAGCGTACGTTTGACACCTATGGGGGCGGCCGCGAGGCTGCCCCCTTTTTTAAGAAGGAGCTAACAGGATGGACTTGATGCAGGCCCTGCGTGCGCGCCCAGGCGCTGAAGGGGGAGTAGGCATGGCAG
>Ga0065709_1006096_pt1 | contig 17217 bp, 6 predicted proteins | sample Hoacrofraction14_2_FD_59096 | JGI IMG/M metagenome (GOLD analysis project Ga0065709, IMG submission 59096) | Hoatzin crop microbial communities from Cojedes, Venezuela, sample from fiber fraction 14 v1 | ecosystem: Host-associated > Birds > Digestive system > Esophagus > Crop | place: Venezuela...
GTCATTGCCGTTCGCGTCTGTCACGACCGCCGTACCGGTGATGTTGTTCGTGTACGTGCCCGCATCCGTCTCGGTCGGATTCTCTGTCGTCAGGCCAGTGACTGTGTAGGAAGCACTTCCGATCGTCAGGGTGATGACTTCCTTGTTGTCGCCGCTCACCGTGCCGGTGAACCCTTCTTCAGAGCTTGTCACGCTGTCGAAGCCGATCGCGCTGTGCTCCTGGCCGTCATAGGTGTTGTCCGTGCTACTCGTCGCTACCACTGTGATAGCATACTTGGCGTCACGNTTCTCCACCGTCAGCGTTCCGTTGCTCGTTTCGATGTCGTAGTTGGCAGCTTTCGTACCATCGTTCAGCGCATAGGTGAACGTGTTCTCACTGCTTCCGACTATCGTCTGGCTGCCGGTCACGGTGTACGTTGCACCTTCGCCGGTAACGAACCCATCGCCGCCGACCGTCACCTCACTGTTCGTCAGCGCTGTGCCATCGTATTTCTTGCTGTCCGTCGCAGACGTCAGCGTCACACTGCGCTTGTTGATCGTCAGCGTCCCATCCTTCACGGTAACATTCACTGTATGATATTCCGGCGCAGTCACGGTGAAGTTGTCCTTCGCCAGACCCATACTATATGTGCCAGCATCGGTTCCTTCCGCCTCAGCCGTACCTGTGAAGGTAATGGTGTACTCGCTGCTGTCTACTGTATCGCCGTCTTCATTTGTGACTGTAACCGTATAGCCACTGACCGACTGTTCCTGCCCGTTATAGGTCTGGGTGGCAGTGTTTCCGGTGATTACTACATTCAGCACTTTCTCTGTAAAGTGCGCCGTGTAGGTATTAATCTTCGTAGTATCCGGCTTAAAGGCCGCGTTTTCGGATACGACATTGCCATCGGAATCCGTCCAGTTCTTGAACTTGTATCCGGTCTTGGCTGTTGCCTTGGAGCCTGTCAGCTTGGCCACCGTGGTCTCGCTGTTGACCAGGTTCCATTTGGTACTGACTGTTCCTTTGGCCGTATCTTCCGATACATACTGGATGATCTGATCTTCCTTGATCCAGTAGGCCGTAAAGGTGACATCGCATGCCGGATCCGGCATCTCCATCGTGTCGCCGGCCTGGTAGGTCTTTCCGCCGTATGTCCATCCGCCGAAGACATAGCCGGTCCTGGTCGGCGTGCCATCGGCCACAGTAATCGTATTGCGGACGACTTCGCCATCGGCATTTTTATCCACAACCTTAACACTCGATGATTCAGGTACCGTTCCGCCGGTATTGTTATTGCCATCGTACGAGACATTTATGGTCTTCGGCGTCAGGCTTGCCACGACCAGATAGTGCTCATTTGTATCATCGCCGAATGTCACACTGATCGGACCGCAGGTATCTCCCTGGTCATAAGTATATTTATTAACAAGCGTGCTGCTCTCCGATACCGACGAGCCGTTGCTGTAGTATACATACACCGTGCAGGCATAATAATCCGAAACCACGGAATCGAAATAGATCTTACCATAGGTTCCGCTGGAGGCATTGTCATAGCGCAGTGTTGCGGACGAATAATCCTCAGTTTCTGTCAGTTCATTATATATTTTCAGATTGATCGTCTTCTTGTTGTGGTCGGTATTTTCCTTCTCGCCATACGGCCAGTCGCCCAGAAGCACGGTAACATCGCTTCCCTCACCGGTCTGTTCCTCATAGAAGCCGTACAGGTACTGCCCGCTGGCAGAAATCCATTGATCGTTCGTCAAATCGTGGATCTGCAGTTTTCCTTCAACATATCGGACCTTGTTCGCTAACGGCCAGGTCTGCATAACATCGCCGTAACTCGGCTGCTGACCCTTATAATTGGTGTTCGTGTAACGGACCTCGCCCGTAAACACATACGTCGTCGAACCCGAAATAAGGGTATTGCTGAGGATGCTGCTCAGTTCCAGCTCCTCGCCGTCCGTGCTCACCGTGGCGGTCGTGGTGCTCTTGTAGGAGTTCGTCACCCACACCTGCACATCTACCGTGGTCGGATCATTCTTATATACCGCAATGCTGATCTCATCATATACACCCGTCGCAAGATTGAGTGCTTTAATGGTAGCCGTTCCGTTGCTGACAGCTGTCACTTTGCCGTTCTGATCAACGGTGAGAATGCTCTTATCCGAGCTGGACCAGACAATATTCTTATCTGTGGCATTCTCCGGCGTGATCGTCGCCGTCAGCTGCACCTCGTTGCCGACAAAAATGTATTTCGCATCATAGCCACTGATTTCGATTTCCGTGACTTGAATTCCGTTAACCAGCACATACGCCGTGTCCGTATATTTCTGTCCGTTAAATTCATAAGTGCCTGTTACAGTGACATATCCGATGTTGCCATCCGAATTGGCCGTCACAACACCGTTCTCGCCTACGGTGGCCAGTTCCGGCTTGTCAACTGTCCAAGTCACATCGCTCGGGGAAATGGTATAGAGTTCCTTATCATCGTCCAGCGCCGTCGCCCTCATCTGCGTCGAAGCGCCCAACTCTATCGACCCTGCCGCCGCTTCGACGGAGAAGTGGCTAAGCATCGCATCCTCTTCCCAGATCTTCAGCGTTCCGTCGGTGATCTCCCAGGTAATGTTGTAGTTATCCGCACCGGTAGCCTTCATGGTATCTTCCGAAAGACCCATGCTGTACGAACCGGCATCCGTGCCCTTTGCAACCGCGTTCTTGCTGGTCGGAGAAAGCGTGATCTCATCCGCTGCCTCCGTCAGGCTGTAGGTAACCGTATAGCCGGTGACAGAGTGCTCTGTACCGTCATAAACGACCTTGTCGCTGTTGCCGACGATCGTGATTGTCAGGTCCTTTTTAGAGACAGTCACAGGAAAAGTATAAGTATTGCCATCATCCCCTGTGAATGTAACGGTAGCAGTTCCGGCTTTTAATGCCTTGATTGTGCAAGTCGGCTGGGTTCTCGAATACTGTCTCCATGAAGATGACGATCCGGTTGACGACGTGATTTCAATAACCTCGCTGTCAGAAACGCTCCATTCTCCAGTCCAGTAATATCCATAACTATTATACTTCGCGTCACTGGTCAGCGTCGTTTCATCACCGATATTCAGCGTCACACTCTCCGCATCCGCATCATCGCTCAGCTTAACGGAATTCAGAGTCACGCCCAGTGTGTTCAGCTTGTTCAGGCCGATTGCTTCGGTCTGAGCTGCTTCTTCTGCCGCTTCCGTATCGGACACAGCTTCTTCCGCTTCTTCCGTCACGGTCTCTTCCGGCAGGACTTCTTCTTCGGCTGCTGCCTCTTCCGCGGCAGTTTCCTCTGCGACGGTCTCCGTCACAGCGGTTTCCTCTGCCAAGGTCTCGGGCTCAGCGGCTGTCTCTTCGGCCGGGGCCTCGGTCGCGGCTTCTTCCGCGGCGGCGGCTTCGGTCGCTGCCTCGGTCGCTTCTTCCGCGGCTTCTTCGGCTGCTTCTTCAGCGGCTTCGGTCTGCTTCTCCGGATCGGTCTCGGCCGGGAGTTCCTTATAGGAGACGACGACCGTCACATCCTTCGTGACGTCGCGAAGGGTGTATTCGTTCCTGACTCCGGAATCGGACGCCGGAACGTCCTGATCGGTGTCTTTTACCTTAACGGTGTCTACTTCGTATCCGTCCGCGGGGGTGATGGTGAAGGTGAGGTTGTTCGTGTTGACTACCTCAGCTTTTTCCGCGGCGATGTTCAGTTCTGTGCCGTTAATAAAAATTCTGCCATGATCGCCTTCTTTATTCTCAAAGGTGACCTGCCAGATTCTGTTAGCATCGCTTTCTGCAATTGATTCGGCTTCGGAGTCGGACGTGGATTCCGCCTCGCTCGTGGCCGTGGACTCAGCCTCGGACGATGCCGCAGACTCAGCCTCGCTCGCGGAGACAGACTCCGCCTCAGATGCGGCCGTAGATTCGGCCTCACTCGCGGTGTTGGACTCAGCCGTGGATTCGGCTTCGCTCGCAGCCGTGGATTCCACTTCGCTGGCGGCAGTCGACTCGACCTCGCTTGCGGCGGTCGATTCCACTTCCGATGCGGCGGTCGACTCAGCCTCGCTCGTGGCCGTCGATTCGGACTCGCTCATTGTGGTCGACTCAGCCTCACTGGCCGCTGTGGACTCGACCTCGCTCGCTGCGGTCGATTCTGCCTCCGATGCAGCGACCACGGTCGATTCTGCTTCGCTCGCTGCCGTTGATTCAACCTCGCTTGCAGCGGTCGATTCCGCTTCCGATGCAGCGATCACGGTGGATTCCGCTTCGCTGGCGGCGGTCGATTCCACTTCGCTCGCTGCGATCGACTCCGCTTCCGATGCCGCCACTGCGGTCGACTCCGCTTCGCTCGCTGCGATCGACTCGGATTCGAGTCTGGCGGCTTCGGATTCGGCCAGCCAGGTCTCTTCCGCGTTGGTGTCGGCTTCGGTCGTGATCTCGGTCTCCGACGCGAAGTTGATGGTCGGCGTGGAGGTCAGGGTCAGCACCGTTGCCAGTGTGCAGGCCAGGACTCTTCTGCCGAGGTGAGATCTTTTAATCTGTCGTAACAGATTATCTCTTCCTTCTGTCTCCCTGTGTCTCATGTGCTCCTTCTTTGTGTGAGGGTGGTCCGTCATCCGTCCCTGATGGCTGTGCCCTGCCTAAAACGGATGCCTGTCCGGACCGGTTAGTGTAATTCCGACTGTTGGATCATTACCTATGTGCCCATCTGTCTGCCAACGTCCGCCGGATGCGGAACGCTGGTCTTCTGCGCCATGCGTTTTCCCTCCTTTTCTGTGCGCAATCTGTCAACTCAGGTACGCTTGCCGTGCGCGTATACCTCTGTCTCCGGCCGGTCATATGTTGTAGCGGCCTTTCCGGTTGCGCACATTATATATGTGTACTTACACAATTTGTCACCCTTATAATACCCCCTCCAAAAAACCGCATCAATGCCATTTCACGCAATAAAACGGCCATTTCACGCAATGAAACGGCCTTTTCGCGCAATGAATGCAGCAAATGGCAAACTACATTGCTGTATTTTATCACAGGCATCACAAAAGATAAAGTGTTGAATACAATTTCCGACTATGTTCACATGATTTGCCGTCTGTTTTCATTGATTTTCTGTTCACTTTCGTAGATTTTTCGCGCAGTTTCCGTGAAAAACCTTTTTTCCGGCGCAAAAAGCGCACAAAACGCAAAAAGCGCACAAAAAGCGCGACGGCCCGGGGAAAATCCCCGGGCCGCCGCAGGAGCACATTTACAGTTACCGTCAGCGCTCTGCCGTTTCCGTCATTGCGCTCTCACATCTTAATAAGTTGCGTTACGCTTCTCCCTCATCATCCTTCCCGCGCCGCCTGCGCAGCATGATCAGGATCGCCAGGGCCGAGACGCCGAGGGCGCCGGCCAGCGGGATGATCGGGGAGGTGTCGCCGGTCTTGACCGGTTTGGTGCCGTTCTTGCCTCCATCGCGCTGCGGCTCATCCGGATCGAGCGGGATATCCTCCTCCTCGGTGAATTCTTCCGTTTCGCCCTGCACGCCGCTCTCGCTCTCGGACTCGAGCGGGATCTCCTCCTCGCTCTCCGTCTCGAAGCTTTCGGTCTCACCCTGCACGCCTGTCTCCGGTTCGCTCTCCACGGTGGTGGTGCCGCCGCCCGGAGTGACCGGCGGGTTGTAGCCGGTGCCCGGGACGGAGTTGGCGGTGGTGTTGGTGGCGCTGCCATTTACGGAGGCCGTGTTCTCGAGCGTGCCGCCTGCTGACGAGCCGGCGACGAAGCCGTTGATCGTTACCTTTACCGTCGCGCCGTCCTTGATGCCGCTCAGCTGCCAGGTCAGTGTCCTGCCGTCCATCTCATAGCTCTCGATGTCGGCGCCGGTCACTTCGTAGCTGCCGTTGTAGGCAAACAGGGCCGGAAGCGTATCTGTTACGGTTGCGGTCGCGTCGTCGCCGTCGCGGTTGACGAAGGTGATCACGTACGTTACGTCTTCGCCGGCGGTCAGTTCCTCGCCGGCCACATCCGCGCCGGTGCTGTCGAGCACTTGCTTCTGCGGGACGTAGTTCGTGACCGTGGTGGTCGAGGCATTGCCGACCTTTGCGGTGTTCGCGATCTCGTCTGCCGCGGCTGCTTCTCCGACGATCGCGGTGAAGCGGATCGTCACGGTGGCGCCGTCTGCGATCTGGTACAGGTACCAGGTCAGGTTCTGTCCGTCTTCGACGAAGCCCTTGTAGTCGTCCTCGTCGGCCACCACGCCGCCGGTCACCTCGTAAGTGCCTGCGTACGTCATGGCTGCCGGCAGGGTATCCGTGACTGTCGCCTCGGCTTCCGCGCCCTTCGTGTTGATAAATGTGATCTCGTAGGTCAGTGTCTCGCCCACCGAGACCATCTCTCCGTCGACATTCGCTCCGCCGGCGTTATAGACCGACTTCACCGGGATGTTGTTCTCCACGGTGTTGGAGCTCAGGTCGTTGACTGTGGCCGTGTTGCTGAAGGACGTCGCAGTGTCGACTTCGGCGACCGTTGCCTTGAAGCGGACGGTTACCGTGGTGCCGGCTGCGATGTCGGTCAGGTTCCAGGTCAGCGTCTGCTGTGCCACACCCGAGGTGCCATCCTCTAGCTCTTCTTCGCCTTCGACGGTGAAGCTCTCGACCTCGGCGCCCTCGACTTTGTACGAGCCTTCCTTATAGGTAAGCACGCTCGCCAGCTCGTCTGTCACGACCGCGGTCGCGTCTGCGCTGTCTGTGTTCCGGAAGGTGATCGTGTAGGTGAGGATCTCGCCTACGGTCACGGTGTCTCCGTCGGCGTCGCTGCCGTTGCTGTGCTGCACGCTCTTCTCCGGTACGTAGTTCGTTACCGTGTTGGTCGTGCTCGTGTTCTCGCCCGCGGTGCGGGTGGCGGTGTTGGTGATCTTGTTGCTGCTGTTCTTGAAGGCTTCCTCGTCGACCGTGACCTTAAAGGTGACGCGGCCGCGCGTGCCGGCGGCCTGGGTGCCGAGCGTCCAGGTGATGGTGCCGGTCTCTTCGTCGTAGGTGCCGCCGTCGCTGGCGCTGCCGCTCACGTAGGTCGTGCCTGTCGGGATCGTATCCGTGACGGTGACGTCCGCTGCGGTGGCTGCGCCGCTCTCGTCGGTCGCGCCGTTCGCCCAGTTGATGGTGTAGGTTAAGGCATCGCCCACGCCGACGAGCTTGCCGTCGATGCTGACGGTGCCTGTTGTGACGTCCTTGCCTTCGGTGTAGTTCGTGGTCGTGTTCGCTTAATTTCCTGCGAATTTTCCTCTAATTCGCACAATTTTATGCACCATCACGCATAAATACAAAGCAAAAGCCGGCAGAAGCGAACTCTCCGTTTCGCTTCTGCCGGCTCCTGCCGCAGCTTAGTATCAAGTTTGTTGCGCGGCCTCTCTCACCGCGCCTCCCCGCGCGCCACATCCCGCAGGTCCACCTCGACCTCGAACGGCAGCCGGTCCAGGATCTCCGTCTGCATGTCCACGCCCGGATACACCTCGACAAGCCTCAGCCCCTGCGGTGTCAGCTCGAAGACACAGCGCTCCGTCACATACAGGACGCGCTGGCCATTTTCACAGGCGCGGCGCGCGGAGAAACTCACACTCCTCACCTCCGGGACAAATTTGGGGATAGAGCCATTTTCGAGGATGGTGACGTTGTCGCGGTTGCGCGTGACGTCCAGGCCCTTCGTGTTAAATGTCAGGCAGAACACCACGTTCGGTGTCTTCGCCGTGATGTTCGCGAAACCGCCGATGCCGGAGAAGTTGGCCGGGCCCTTGTGGGCGTTGACATTGCCGAAGCGGTCGACCTCGAAGGCGCCCATGAAGCAGATGTCCAGGCTCCCGCTGTCGTAGAGGTCGAACTGGTTGGCCATGTCGTAGACGGAGGCCGCGCCGATCATCGCGCCGAAGACCGTGCCCGAGGCCGGGAAGCCGCCGATGCCGCCCGACTCAACGGTCATCGTGATCTGGCTGAGCATGCCGCTCTTGCGGGCGTAGCGCGAGACGGTCTCGGGGATGCCGATGCCGATGTTGACGATGTCGTCCGCGCGCAGCTCCTTCGCCGCCCGCCGGCCGATGATGTTGTAGACGGGGTTGGCCTTCGTCCGCACGGAGCTGAGCTCGTCGATCATCTCGTGCCAGCCCTTCCACTCGGTGTAGGGGATCTCGAAGCCGCCGGTCAGCGCGCGGTAGGCCACGGGGCGCTCCTCGGGCTCCACCGGCACGATCACGTCCACGAGGCACCCCGGGATGATCGTGTTACGCGGGCGGGACGGCGTCGTCACGAGCCGGTCGACCTGCACGATCACGAGCCCGTGGTTGGCCTTCACGGCCTGGCAGATCGACAGCGCGTCGCCGGACATGAACATGTCGTCGAAGGAGATGTTCCCCTTCCGGTCCGCCGCGGTGCCCTTGATCAGCGCCACGGTGAGCTTCGGCAGCTGGTAGTACAGGAACTCCTCGCCGTCGACGTCCACGAGCTTCGCAAGCTCCTTTGATTTGGACATGCCATTGATTCCCGGCCCCTCGCGCCTGGGGTCCACAAACAGGTCCAGCCCGACCTTCGACAGCGCCCCCGGCAGTCCGCCGGCCTGCGCGCGGATCGCGTGCGAGATGCAGCCGAGCGGCAGGTTGTAGGCCTCGAAGCGGTCTTCGAGCACGAGCTTCTTGGTGCTCGGCATCGCCCCGAAGTGCCCGCAGATCAGGCGGCTCACCGCGCCCTCGCGAATGTAGCCCTCCGCGCTCCTGTTCTCGTCCCACACGCCGAAGCCCGCGCTGGAGACGATGGTCAGGTTCGCCGGGGTGTGCCTGTCGTGGTAGCGCCGCCCGATCGCCTCGTGCAGCTCCACGGGATTCTCGATCCCCACAAAGGAATTCACACAGATGCAGTCGCCGTCTTTGATGAGCGCGGCCGCGGCATCTGCGGTCATGATTTCGTACATAGGGTAAGTCCTCCGAAGTTTCGTGCCGCCGGCGCACCGGGCCCGCCGGGCGGCTCTGAATAATACGATTTTTTCATTGTAACGCAGCAGAGCGCGGCAGGCAAGATGCCTTTCGCTGCCGGGTGACCGCGCGCAGAAAAGGCGCACCCGCGAAGGTGCGCCTGATCGTTGTTTTTCATTCGCTGCTTTGTGCCTTACGCCTGCGCCTCGCCCGCGGCGCCTTCCGCGGCCGCGGCCTCCGCGCTCTTACGGCGCCGGCGCGGCGGCGCCACCATCTTCTTCCGGAGCGTCAGGATGTTCTTGCCGTCCTCGTACATGTACGTGACGTCATCCATCGACTTCTTCACCATGTAGATCCCGAGCCCGCCGATCCTTCGCTCTTCCGCGGTCGCGGTCACGTCCGGATCCGCCTTCGCGAGCGGGTCGAACGGCACGCCGCTGTCGAGGAAGCGGAGGATCATCGTCTCCGGCCCGCCCTCCGGGTCCTTCTCGAAATCAAGCCAGATGTGCGCCTTGCCGCCGCCCTCCGGGTAGGCGTAGTGCGCGATGTTGACGAAGATCTCCTCCGCCGCGACCTGCACCTGCGTCTGCACGCTCATCGGGCAGCTGTGCTCCTCCAGCTTCTCCTCCAGGAACACCTGCAGCTTCGACAGCTCGTCCGTGTCCGCCTCCAGCAGCAGCTTCTCCGACGCCGATGGCATATCACCGCCTCCCTTCCACACGACACCGACCATGGTCATGTCGTCAAACTGCGGCGCGGTGTCCACGAAGGCCTCGCAGCTCTCCCGCACATCCTTGAGGAACTCGATCGGCGCGGCGCCCTTGTGCCTGTTCAGCGCCTCGATCATGCGGTCCGTGCCGTAGAGCTCGTTCTGCGCATTGGTCGCCTCCGGCACACCGTCCGTGTACACGAAGAAGCCTCCGCCCGGCTCCAGCTGAACCTCGTAATTCTTGTACCGCATGTTCTCCATGCCCGCGAGCACGAAGCCGTGGCGGTCCCTCAGCAGTGTAAAATTGCCCTGCGCGTCGCGGATCGCCGGGAACTCATGGCCCGCGTTCGCCGCGGTGATCTTACCGGTGGACAGCTCGAGGATGCCGAGCCAGACCGTGACGAAGAGCTCCGCTTCATTGCCTTCGCAGAGCTGGTTGTTCGTGTCGGCGAGGATCTCCGCCGGCGTCCCGCCCGCCTGCGCGCGGTTCTTGATCAGCGTCTTGCTGATGACCATGAACAGCGCCGCGGGCACGCCCTTGCCCGACACGTCCGCGATGACAAAGGCCAGATGGTCGTCATCGACCAGGAAGAAATCGTAGAAGTCGCCGCCGACCTCCTTGGCCGGCTTCATCGTCGCGTAGATGTCGACCTCGCGCTTGTCCGGGAACGGCGGGAAGATCCGCGGCAGCATGTCCGCCTGGATCTGTGTCGCGACATTCAGCTCCGAGCCGATCCGCTCGTTGTCCGCGATGACATTTCTGAAGCACTCCAGAAATGCTTTCAGATTGTCCTGCATCCGGTTAAACGCCGCCGCCAGTGTCCCCACTTCATCGCGCGATTCGACCGGCAGTTTCTTGTCGAATTCGCCGGCGCCGATGCGGGAGACGCCGGCCGTCAGCTTCTTGAGCGGGCGGGTGATCGACTGCGCCACCTTCACGGCGCTGAAGATCGCGAGCGCGGTCAGCAGCAGGAGCAGGATGATGTCCCAGTTCATGAAGCGCTTCGACAGGGCCGAGAGCTCACGCGACTCCTCTTCGACGATCTCGCTCGTCACGCCCTCGAGCGCTTCGATGCTCGCGAGGACTTCGGCCTCGTCGACCGCCGTGCAGAAGATCCACCCGTTCTCGGGCAGGACCTGACTGGTCATGTAGTAGCGCTTGCCGTCCATGACGGCGAAGAACGCGCTCGTGTCCGCGTCGGTCACGTTGGCGATGAACGCCTCGGGATCCTCGAAGTGGGCCGCGAGTGTCTTGTCGAAGCCTTCCTCTTCCATGCCGCGGTAGGCGATGAGGTCGTAGTCCTCGCCCAGCAGCATGCTCGTGCCGGACTCGCCGAGGCCGTCGGCCAGGATCTGGTTGGCCATGCTCTCGAAGTTGACGTCCGCACCGACCACGCCGACGATGTCGCCGTCGGCATCTCTGACGGTCTTCGCGACGGTGATGCACAGGCGCCCGGAGTAGTCGACGTAGGTCTCCTGCCAGGCGACCTCGTCCGGGTGCTCCATGGCCTTCTGATACCACGGGCGCTGCCGGGCGTCGAAGGCGGCGTCGTAGGTGCCGCGGTCGGTGTACTTGTAGTAGAGGCCGCTCTCGCTTCCGAAGTAGATCTGCGAGAACTCTTCGTTGTACGCGGCGGAGGTGATGAAGATCTCGCCGAGCGCCGACACGTACGAAAGCTCTTCCTGAAGCTCGTCGGTCAGCTCGCCGCCGCCGTCGATCAGGTAGCCGTTCATGTATTCGCCGCTCACGCCCTCTGCGAGCGACTGGATCTTACGCTTCTCATCGACGTACTTCTCCGGGGCCGCGTAGATCTTCTCGGCCTCGTCGGCGATGAGCTCGATCGTCTTGCGGATCCCCGCGAGACGCAGGTCCGTGGCCTCGGTCTGGACGACCACGATCGCTTTGAGGGACTTCTCGGCCTGCGAGAGCAGCGCGTCGGTGTCGACTTCCTTCGCACTCTCGAAGATATTATCATAGGTCTTGTCCTGACGGTCGAAGAGGATGGCCATCTGAACGCCGACGACCGTCATCACCAGTATCAGGACGATGAGGACCAGGGTGACCATGGCCATGATCTGCTTCCGAGTCACAGACATGTTTTTGATTTTTCGGCTCATATCAGACAGTCCGCTCCTTTCTCCGGGACGTGTTTTTCAGAATTCGGAACATAGCAGGCAGTCCTTTCTTTTCTCAGCTCTGGGATTTGTCGGGTGTCTGTCGCGGGTCTGTTGTTCAGTTCCCGTTCAGGTTTCGTTTAGCTTACAGGTTCTGTCAGACCGTACGTTCCTTTCCCCAGAAGAACAGGGCCACGGTGCCCTCTCCCGTATGGACGCCTATGACGGCGCCGATCGGGCGGATGTAAATGTCGCGCGCAGCCGGCATCTCCTTCCAGACCATATCCTTCAGGCGCCCGGCCTCCTCCTCGCGGACGGCCTGCGTGATCAGCACGCGGTCGTCGTAGTTCTTCTTCTTGTCCGCGAGCTGCTTCATGCCGCTCACCGTGCGCCGGAGCACGTTCTCCGCCTTGCGGACGTTCTTGTAGGAGACAAGCTCACCCCAGGAGTTCACGCGGAGGATCGGGCAGATCTCCATGCGCGTGGCGATCTTGCCGGAGGCCTCCGAGATGCGCCCGCTCTTGATGAGCTGCGAGAGGTCGGTCGTGTAGAAGAGGTGGTTGACCTTCAGCCGGTTGTCCTCGATCCAGGTCTTGAGCTCGTCCATCGAGTAGCCCTCGTCGCGGAGCGAGGCCGCCTTCTGCAGCAGCAGCCCGATGCCGCCGGACGCGCAGAGCGAGTCGACGACCGCCAGACGGATGGACGGGTCGAGCATCTTCAGGATGACGGCCGCGCCGCTCGCCCGCGTGTACTCTTCGCCGATCGCCGACGAGATCGTAACATGGATCACGCCGACTCCCTCCGCGAGCAGCCCCCGGAAGTAGTCGAGGTACTCCTCCACCGTACGGTAGGCCGCGCCGGAGGTGGTCCTTGTCTTGAGGTCTGCATAAAATGCGGCGGGGTCAAACGTGTCCGGGTCATCCGTGTAGACCTGATCGTCCAGCATGTACTGCAGCGGCATGACGCGCAGCCCGAGCTTCCGATACTGCTCGCAGGACAGATCCGCCGCAGAATCGCAGGACAGGATGTAATCTGCCATGTGTGGGTTCCTCCCTCGTGGTGTTGCTGTAAATAAATGCACTGTGATTTCGCGCTTTGCCGGCGCGAATAACTTCAATATTTTGTCTATCATATCATAAAATCGGGGCCGTATGAGCGGCCCCGTGAGATATTTCAAAATATTTTATTTGTGGCCCGGCGCAGTGAAGCCGGCCCGCCGGTCAGCTCTCTTCCGCTTCTTCCCCAACCTCATCATCACACCCACCGCAGTCCCTTCCAACCAATCCGCCAGTCCCCCCGGTCGGCCCGCCCGTCCGGAGCAACCCGCCCCGCAGCTTCATCCATCGCCCGCAGCTTCATCCGCCGATGGCACCTTCATTCACCGGCGGCAGCTTCAATCATCGATTGTATTCTTACGCATCGATTGCCATAGATTCACCCAACGCTGTCAGCGCAGCAGTTGCCTGCTCTGTTCCCCTGCCTCACAGCTTTATGCTGACCACATTCATCCCGAACGTTGTCTGGTAGGAAAATTCCTTCGCGACCTTTGCCACGAGCCGGATCCCGAAGCCCTTAATGTTCTCGGCGTCCTCCGGTGTGATTGCGAATTTCGTGCGCGGGTCGAACGCCGGGGCGTTGTCCATGATGCGCAGGATGAGCTCACCGCCGTCGCACAGCACGAACATGTCGACCGTGTAGTCCCGGCGCTTTCCTTTCGGGAAGCCGTGCTTTATGACGTTCGACGCCATCTCTTCCACGCAGAGCGTACAGAGATAGGCCCGCCGGCTGTCGATTCCGTTCTCCCGGCAGAAATCCATGAGCCCCTGTGAAAAGCCTATGACCTCCTCCACCGACCGGGCCGCGGCGCTCGTCCGCGCGCCGGAGAAGGTCATGGCATCGAGCATCATCCAGTCATCCGCGGTTCTCGGGAAACGGTGATACTTTGCCGTCAGGATCAGGGCCAGAACCACAAAGAACAGCACGTCTGCGGCTAAATAGGTGGACCAGACGCCCACATTTCCGATGAGCCGGCTCATGATCGTGACCCAGGCGACCGGCAGCAGCAGCGCGTTCACAAGATAAACGAGATTCGAATACAGTACGCGCCCCATGCCCTGGTACACACCGAGCAACACACACATGAAAATATTCACGGGCATGCAGAGCGAATAGAGGCAGTAGGCCAGATGCGTCTCCGTGACCAGGCGGCCTGTTGCCCCGAAAGCGGCGGCGATCTGTCCGCTGAACAGGAAAATGACGGCAATCTTCATGAAGGCCAGCGCACAGCCGACCTGTATGCATATCCGGGCAAACTTTTTCATGGAGGCGGAATTCCGTTCCCCTATGTAAACGCTCATGAGCATCAGAGCGACATTTCCGACTGCGACATTGAACGCGTCGAAGATCCCCACGGAGGAATTCAGGATCGACAGGACCGATACCGCGAACGTGCCGCCTGTCTTGAAAGCCATCGTGTTGATGACGGCATTTCTTATGGCATAGCAGATGCCGGCCACGCCGCCGGAGCTTCCGAGCTTAAGCAGCTCCGCCGTGTAAGCGAATGAAAAGCCGTCCCGGCTGAGCCGCGGCAGGTCTTTTTTCATGACGAAGCGTGCGATCAGAAACAGCAGTGTCACGGTCTGTGCGGCAGACGTGGCCGCTCCCATCCCGAACACTCCGCCATGAAATACAAAAATATTCATGAAAGCGAAGGCGACACTGCCTGCCGTGAGCAGGACGGTCCCGGTCAGGGAATAGCTGATATCATTGAACATCTGCAGGAATGTCATGAGCAGGGGGACAAAAATTGTCGGCAAGGCGCCGATGGAAAGGCCTCGTATATAGGCAGCCGTACTCGCCGCCGTCTCGCCCGTGTCCCCCAGCAAAGCAGCCAGCGCAGGGGCCGCGAACAGGCCGGCAGCCGTCAGCACGGCACCTGACACGCCGCCGCAGATAACCGACGTAGTGAACGTGGCATCCACCTTCTTCATCTCCCCGCGGCCGATATATCTTCCGCAGAGAATCCTCGCGCCCACGCACAGGATCGACGATACGGCGCTCCACACGATGAGCAGCGGATTCACAAACCCCAGCGCCACCAGGTCGCCGGCGCTCAAAAAGTTTCCTACCAGCAATCCGTTCACGATATTGCCGATCGTCGAGGCGATACAGGCGATGATCTGAGACGGCAACAGCGTCAGGAACATCTGCCGGATGATCGTTGAAGAATACTTTTGTTCTGAAAATGCTCTGTCCATGTTCCAACTCCTTTGCCGACGCCTTTTTCCGGCTCCTTTGCCGACGCCTTTTTTCCGGCTCCTTTGCCGTGTGAAGCAGTTCCTCTTGCCATCCCGATCAGAAATCTGCTCAGTATTGCTTATTCATCTGTTCAGTATAACATATTCCCTCTGTCTCAGCTATTGATTTACCGTCTCCGGATGGGACGGAAATTCGAGATGAATCATAAGCCCCGGAAACCGCACTGCGGTCACCGGGGCTTACCAATCACATCCATTTTGAATTTTTCACGCAGCCGTTCAGCAAAGTGTTCTGAACAGTCACGTTTTCATATTCGATGTTCTCCTGTTCCTCAGTCAAGATTCCGTATTCGGTCTCTCACCTTCAGAATCATGCTCGGCGATACGGACAGCTCATCGAGTCCCATCTTTACAAATTCCTCCGTGAGTGTCAGATCCGCGCCCAGTTCGCCGCAGATGCCGGCCCACTTGCCATACTTGTGCGCATTTTCCGTCACCAGGCGGATCAGACGCAGGATGGCCGGATGATGCGTGTTGCAGAACGCATCGAGCTTGTCATTCTGACGGTCGACGGCCAGCGTGTACTGCGTCAGATCGTTGGTCCCAATGCTGAAGAAATCTACCTGCTGCGCCAGCTCATCGCTGATAACTGCAGCGGCCGGCGTCTCGATCATGATGCCCTGCTCGGGATTCCCGTACGGAATGTCCTCCGCCGCGAGCTCCTTCTTTACCGCATCAACAATCTTGTAGATTTTCTGCACCTCCTCCACGGAAGTGATCATCGGGTACATAATGGCCAGATTGCCATAGCAGCTTGCTCGGAACAGGGCTCGCAACTGTGTCCTGAAGATTTCCGGCTGTGTCAGGCAGATGCGGATGGCACGGTAGCCCAGTGCCGGATTCTCCTCCGGTGCCAGGTGGAAATAGTCCACCTTCTTGTCCGCGCCTATGTCCATGGTACGGATGATGACTTTTTTGTTCCCCATGGTCTGCAGAACCTGCTTGTACGCAGTGAATTGCTCTTCCTCTGTCGGGAAATTATCGCGTCCAAGATACAGGAATTCGCTGCGGAACAGGCCGATGCCCTCGGCATCGTTCTCCAGCACGTATCCCAGATCGCCGACATTTCCGATATTGGCATAGAGATGAACCTTTCGTCCGCTCTTTGTGACGGTCTCTTTATTCTTCAGCTGACGCAACAGCTCTGCCTTCTCCTGCTCCTCGCGGATGCGCTTCCTGGCACGCGAACTCTCCGTCTCATCCGGATTGAAGATGACTTCACCGGCAAATCCGTCGACTACCGCCATGGTCCCGTTCGTAATCTTCTCCGGATCCATCGGCACGCCAATCAGTGCCGGAATATTCATCATACGGGCCAGGATGGCTGTATGGGAATTCGTGGATCCATGCACTGTGACAAAAGCCAGCACCTTGTCTTTATCCATCCGAACCGTCTCGCCGGGCGTCAGGTCATCCGCCACGATGATGCAGGGCTCATCGGCCGTATAGTCCGTCTCGCCGCGTCCCTGCAGGTTACGGACAATGCGCTCAGAGATATCCCGGACATCTGCGGCACGCGCTTTGAAATACTCATCCTCCATCTCTGCGAACATCTTGGAGAAGTTGTCTCCCGTCACGGCCACCGCGTACTCCGCGTTCACCAACTCACTCTCTATCACGCCCCGGATGGCCTCGCGAAAGTCCTCGTCATCAATCATCATCTGATGCACTTCAAACAATGCGGCGCCGGCCTCGCCAACGGAACCCATGGCTTTGTCATACAGTACCCGGAGCTGCTGCTTCGCCTCCTCACAGGCTGCTTCCACACGCGCCATCTCGCCGGCCGAGTCCTCTGTATGGATCCGGCGGACCTCCTCCTCGGCGGCACGGATCACAAAGACCGGTCCCATGGCGATGCTGCTGTACACCGTCTTTCCGGAATATCTCTCCATGATTTTCTCCTCTTGGAGTAACGGTTCAGAACGCTTCGCGCAGCAGCTACCTCTTGGATTTCTTTTTCACAGTTGTTGTCTAACTGTTCAGAACGCTTCGCGCAGCAGTTACCACATCAGATGTGTGCCGTTCTTTTTTGTTCCTCCTGTACGGCTGCGAGCAGCTCCTCCAGTGTTTCCTCCTTCATCCGCTCAAAGCTGACCAGTGCGCCGACAGGCATATCCAGGGCTGATGCGTGCTCGGATTTTTCGCTTTCTCCTTT
>Ga0065709_1029556_pt1 | contig 17187 bp, 15 predicted proteins | sample Hoacrofraction14_2_FD_59096 | JGI IMG/M metagenome (GOLD analysis project Ga0065709, IMG submission 59096) | Hoatzin crop microbial communities from Cojedes, Venezuela, sample from fiber fraction 14 v1 | ecosystem: Host-associated > Birds > Digestive system > Esophagus > Crop | place: Venezuela...
CTTTTCGTATACCTGTGATATACGGCTTGTCCGAGTCCGCAGGACGAAGGAGAAGCCATATATCCAGTGTTTTCTGTGCTGCAGCGCTCCGGACAGTCGACCGGGCTGATACCTTAATTTCTCTGCGCTTACACCTCGTCGAACACCACATCCTCGCCGTGCAGATACGCCTTCACCTTGTCCTCGATCGGATCGTACAGATCCGGCTTGACCCCGAGGTACTTGCAGGCCTCGTACACGACCGGCACGACATCGCCGTGGATCGCCGCGACGTGGTGGATGTACGGTCCCTCGACCACCTTCGCCTCCAGGCGCTTCAGATTGTTGACCTCGACCCAGACATACGTGCCGCGGGTGAACGGCCCGTCGATGCCGCGGGCATGCCCGAGCAGGATCGAATACTCGCCGTCATCGCCGTCGAAGCGCACCAGACTCATCGGCCCGTGCTTGGCCTCCGCCGACACCGCGCCGTTCTGCGGGAAGGCGACCGGCACACAGATCGTCGGCTTCTCCTTCGCGACCGAGATCGGCCACGGCCCGCAGTGCTGCAGCAGCTCGCCGTTGTCATTGTCCGGGTGGCGCACCGTCCAGTCAGAGAACATCACCCGCCGCTCATTCATCGACGCCGCCTCGGCGATCAGCTGGGAAATGGCACCGTGGATGTCGGTCTCGCAGACGACCGGGATCCCCTCCTCATTCAGCAGCGAGTTGGCCGCGCACGGCATGATGTGGATCTCATCCTGCAGCGCGTTCCAGCACTGGATGGCGATGGCGTTGCAGCCGTACTTGTCCGCCAGATGCTTCATGGCCACCTTCAGCGCCGCCACGGTCTCGAGGTAATTGTCCTCGATATTGCAGTTCATGTTCGCCCGGCAGTAGGCGACGGTCTCCGCGACCTCGGTGCCCTCCGCTTTGCACTTCTTCATCTCCGCGTACAGCTCGGGCAGCGGGATGGGGGAGAGCTGGATGTTGAACTTCTCGAGCAGCTCGCCCTCGTTGCACATCGTGCTCCAGAAGTCGAAGGGACGCGGCCCGATCTGCAGGATCCGCGTGTGGCGGAAGACCTTCACGACGTTGCATACCGCGAGGAAGTCGCGGAGGCCGCGCTCGAATTCCGGGTCCGTCAGGTTGCAGTTGTTCATGTACGTGAACGGCACCTTGAAGCGGCGCAGCACCTTGCCGGTCGCGAACAGGCCGCACTGCGAATCGCGCAGGCGCGAGCCGTTCTCGTCCGGCCGCTCGTCGCGCGGCCCCCAGAGCAGCACCGGCACGCCCAGCGCCTTCGCCAGCCGCGCGCACTCATACTCCGTGCCGAAGTTCGCGTGCGGGATGAACAGACCATCCACCTTTTCTCTCTTAAACTTCTCCGTGATCTTCTCAAGCCCGGCGTCATCGTACAGCAGGCCTTCCTCGTTACAGTCATCGATATCCGCAAAATCAATGTCCAACTCCCGTAAGCGGTCCGCAATCAGTCCGCGGAACTCTCTCGCCGCCGGTGCGCTGAAGATCGCTCTTCGCGTCGGGGCATAGCCCAGTTTGATGTGTGCTCCCATAGTTTTTCTCCTTTCGGTCCCTTGCTTACTTTCCGTCTCTGTAACGGTTCAGAACGCTTCGCCGAACCGTTACCAGTGTTTACTTTGATTCATTCCGTGCCTGCAGCGCCATCTTCGCCTGCAGGTTCCGCTGCGTCTGGTCGATCACCACCGCCAGGATAATGACGAGGCCGCGGATGACCTTCTGCCAGAATTCCGAGACGCCACACATGGTCATACCATCATTGATGACACCGATCACGAACGCGCCCACGATGGTGCCGACGATCGTGCCGGAGCCGCCGGCCATTGACGTTCCGCCCAGGACTGTGGCCGCGATGGCGTTCATCTCCCAGCCGTCACCGGAAGCCGGATGGGCCGCTGCCAGCTGCGCGGTGTTGATCATGCCGACCCACGCGGCGCAGAAGCCGGAGATCATGTAGACCAGGATCTTGACCTGATCAGCCTTGATGCCGGAGAGGCGGGCAGATTTCTCATTGCCGCCGACCGCCAGCACATGCCAGCCGAAGGCGACCTTCTTCAGCAGGATCGCGCCGATCACCGCCAGGATCGCGAAGATGTACACACCGGCCGGCACGCCGAACCAGTTGGTGCCCAGACTCTTGAAGCCGACATTGCCGAGGCCTTCATAGCCCTTGATGTCCGAGAAGGTCGCGCCGCCGGAGCGCAGGTTCGCGAAACCGCGGCAGATATACATGGTTCCCAGGGTGGCGATGAACGGCGCCACGCCGAGCTTGGTGACGATCAGGCCGTTGACCAGACCGACCAGCAGACCGAAGATCAGCATGATCACGATGATCGCCGGCACATTGAAGTACAGCGTCTTGCTGCCGATGGTGACACCTTCCTGGATCATGCCGCCGGCCAGCATACCGGTCAGGCCGACCACCGAACCGACCGACAGGTCAATGCCGCCGGTGATGATGACGAACGTCATGCCCAGCGCCAGGATACCATACAGAGCCACGTGCTTGGCGACCATCGTCAGCGTGTTCAGTGACAGAAACGACTTTGAGGCAAAGCTGAAAAAGATGACCAGAACGACCAGAACGATGAAGGTGCGTCCTTTGAGCAGCGTCATCAGCAGCTGATTATTATTTGACTTTTTCATGGGTGTTTAGCTCCTTCCCTGTCCCGGCCTCACGCGCTCCTGCCGGTTCCGAGTCCGGCATAGGAGGCACGCACAAGGGCATCTTCTGTAATCTCACTCTCACTCAGCTCTCCGGTCAGTTTCCCGTTGGAGAGAACGTACACTCTGTCCGCGATCGCCATGATCTCCTTCAGCTCCGAAGAAATGACGATAATGGAAAGCCCCTTCTCCGAATACTCATGGATGATCTCAAAGACCTCGGTCTTGGCCCCGATATCGATACCTCTCGACGGCTCGTCGAGCAGCAGCACCGTCGGATGCGTCAGCAGGCCCTTGGCGATGACCACCTTCTGCTGGTTGCCGCCGGACAGTGACAGGATCGGCAGATGCTTGTCCGCCACCTTGATGTGCAGGTCCGCGATCTCCTCATCGACCGCCCTGCTCTCCTTGCTCTCATTCAGAAACACGCCCGTCCGGTAATCCTTCAGCGAGGCGATGGACGCATTCTTGCAGATATCCAGCGTCTGGATCAGGCCCTGCATCTGCCGGTCCTCCGGCACGATGGCAAAGCCGTTCCGGATCTGGCCCGCGATGCTCCGGATGTTCATCTTCTTACCCCGGAAGATGACCTCGCCGTTGTGCTCCGGATGCATGCCCATCAGACACTCGAACAGTTCACTGCGGCCCGCGCCGAGCAGTCCGTAGATCCCGAGGACCTCGCCCTTCTTCAGGTACAGGCTCACATCATCAAGCAGCCAGCCGCCGCCCTTCTTGGGCAGGGACAGGTGATTGACCTCCAGGAGCTTCTCCGCCTTCGTCAGGTCGATGGAGCGCTCAAAGCGGTGATACTGCGTGTTCTTACCGACCATGTTCTCCACGATCCAGCTCAGGTCGATGTCTTTGACATCCGCATCGGCCACGTACTTGCCGTCCCGCAGGATGGTCACATGGTCGCCGATCTCCATGATCTCCTCCAGCCGGTGAGAAATATATACGATGGAAATGCCCTGCTCCAGAAGCTCGCGCATGATCTTGAAAAGGACCTTCACCTCAGCCGCCGACAGGGACGAGGTCGGCTCGTCCATGATCAGCACCCGCAGGTCATCCTGGATCAGGTTGCGGGCGATCTCGACCATCTGCTGCTGGCCGACTCTCAGGTCGCCGACCATGGTCTCCGGCGGGATCTCGTGCTCGAGCCGTTTTAAAATTTTCTCCGCGCCTTCCACGTGCTTCTTATCGTTCAGGAACAGGCCGCTCTTCTGCTCGTGGCACATGTAAATGTTCTGGTACACGGTCATGTTCGGGAACAGGCTCAGCTCCTGGTGGATAATGCCGATGCCCCGGGCCCGCGCAGCGTTCGTGTCCTTAAAGTAAACCTCCTCGCCGTCCATATACATCTTGCCTGCCGAGGGCTGCTCGATGCCGGCGATCATCTTCATCAGCGTCGATTTGCCGGCACCGTTCTCCCCGATCAGGACGTTGACCTTCCCCTTGAGCAGATCGAAAGACACGCCGTCCAGCGCCTTCGTGCCGGGGTAGATCTTATCTATCTTTTCGCAATGGAGAACAACATTCGGATCATCAAACATATTGTCTCCTCCTTTTATTCAATACTCATCGATACCGGTGTGATGGTGACCTCATCACCGGAGGCGGAAGCCGCACCGACAAAGGTGACCGTCTTGCCGACCACACTGTCATCGATCGAAAGCGGCGCAACCACCTGCGCGTCCACCTCGGCATTCAGCGCCTTGGCGTACTGCGACCATTCCGTCTGGTTCGTGAAATCCTCGAACTTCTTGACGGTCTGAATATCACGCACATCCGTGCCCGAATAGATCGAGCCCACCTGTATCTTGACCGTTCCGTCGTATCCCTCAATATCCAGGATCAACGCATTCTTCTTACCGTTTGCCTTGCTCTCAAACTCTTTGACCTCCGCGGTGCCGGATACGGCTGCCACCTTGCCGATGCCGTCTCCGCTCAGCAGCTCCGAGATGTCCGCTGCGTTCGCGGTGATCTCCTCTACGACCTGCGACCAGTCACTGCTGGAGTCTGCGGCGGCATCAAATTCCTCAACGCCGGTATACTGACCTTCTGTTCCCTTATCGATTATCTTCACACAGCCTGTCAGGCACACAGCCAGCGCCGCGGCTGCCACGAGAAGCATTGCTTTCTTCTTCATTTTTCTCATCTCCGTTAAAGTTGCGTAACTGCTGCACATCGTTTCGGTTCCCTGTGGTTCCGGCCGCGCCGCAGCCGGCCGATGCTCCGGGAAAGTCTTCGGTACCGGCGCCTTTGGCGCGTCCGGCCCCGAATTTCGGGCAAAAAGGGAGCCGCCAGGCATCCGCTGATGACCCAGCAGCTCCCATGCTGTTCATGTCTTGTTGTTATGTTTTATGCTTCATCGCACAGCACGCGTGATGAAGCTGCATCGCCCGGCGGTCCTGAGCGGAACGTCCGCCCGGGCTTCTTTTTGTCACTCTCTGCAAATGGCTGAATTACTCGGCCTCGGTGCCGGCTTCCTCAGCGCCGCCCTCGGTGTAAACGAAAGCGGACAGGTTGTCAACGTTCTCGGCGGTGATGGCCACACACTCGACCAGCTGCTTCTCTTCTTCCGGAGCGGTTCCGTTCAGATACGCATCAGCCTGCTCAACAGCCATCTCGGTGATCCGGGCGATCTGCTGCAGCGCGGTACCGACCATGTTGCCGGACTTGATATAGGCAGCCGCCTCATCGGATCCGTCCAGGCCGATGATCTTGATGTCTTCGCGGCCGGCATCGATGCAGGCCTGCGTTGCGCCGCAAGCCATGGTGTCGTTACCGCAGATGATACCGGTGATCTCCGGATTTGACTGAAGAATGGCTTCGGTCTTCTCATACGCTTCAGTCTGATCCCAGTTCGCAGACTGCTGCGCGACCATCTCCATCGTGTCGTACTCATCGATGACAGCGTGATAGTTTTCGGAACGGACCCAGCAGTTGGTGTCGGACTCAAGGCCGAGCAGCTCCGCATACTGGCCTTCATAATCCATGGCCTCAACCCAGACCTCGGCGATGGCGGCAGCACCCTGTGCGTTATCGGCAACGATCTGCGCCGCAGCTATGCCGCTCTCGTTGATCTCACGGTCGATCAGGAACGTGGGGATACCCGCGTCATACGCCTTCTGGACAGCCTCAACCGAAGCATCAGCGCCGGCGTTATCGCAGATGATGGCCGCAGCGCCGTCGTTGATCGCCGCTTCGAAATACTCCAGCTGCTTCGCGGCATCGTCATCATGAGAGAAGCACTTGACTTCGTAGCCGAGCTCTTCCGCCTTCTCGGTTCCGATCACCTGCTCGGTCTTAAAGAACGGATTGGAGGTAGACGGGGTAATGATGTAGATAATGTTGCTGCCGCCGCCCGGAAGAAGCTCCGCCTCGTCAGCCATCGCCGAACCGGCCATCAGAGCGCCCGCCATTGCCAGTGTCGCCATACCCAGTACAAGTTTCTTCATGCTTTTTTCCTCCTTTGGAAATGGGAAATGTAATGTGCCGCCGGATGCTCGTTCTGATCATCACCTCCGGCATTTCCGATACCTTACAAGTTCGATTATAAAGATTCAATCTAAAATTTCAATACTTGTTTTATGTGAAATTTTAATTTCATCGTTTTAAATAATTTATACGCGCAATATTTGGTAGTAGTTCACAACACAGCAAACGGCGGAGGCCTCCGCAGAGATCTCCGCCGTTTGAAAATTCATATATAAAATTTTACATCTCTTTTTGTTAAATGTAACTGTTCAGAACGCAACGCGCAGCAGTTACTGTTACATTACATATCCGTGCAGACAAGCGCGGTATTCGCGCTGGTGTCGACGCTGTCGAACTGGTTGTCCGAGCAGAAGAGGTTGACGAGCGCGGTGTTCGCGCTGACATCCAGCTCGGCAATCTGGTTCTCCGTGCACTCGAGCGACTTCAGCGCCGTCAGGGCACTGACATCCAGAGCGGTCAGCTCATTGTCGGCGCAGTCGAGGTTGGTCAGGGCGGTGTTCGCACTCACATCGAGGTCCGTCAGGCCGATGTTGTAGCACACCAGACTGGTCAGAGCCGTATTCGCGCTGACATCCAGGGCGCCCAGGTCTTCATTGTTCTCGATATGCAGAGAGCGAAGAGCGGTCAGGCCGGAGAGGTCGATCTCCTCGATGTAGTTGTCATTGATCCACAGCTCTGTCAGGGCGGCGTTGTCGCCGAAGACGATCTCGCCGATGCGGTTGCTGCTGCACTCCAGCGTTTCAAGGGCCGTCAGCGCGCTGATATCCAGCTCACGGATGTAGTTGTCGAAGCACTCCAGATCCGTCAGGGCCGTGAAGTATTCGATACCGGTCAGGTCCGCGATGTCCATGGAATCGATCTCCATCACGGTCACCGCCGCGATCTCTTCCTCCGACAGGAAACCGTCGGCATCGGTATCCACGTTCTCCGCCACAAATGCGCGGAAGGCATCATCCGGGAAGCTGGCTTCGTCCACCGGTACGCCGGCGGTCATGCCGGTTTCCGAGCAGAAGAACTTCGTCAGAGCAGTATTGGCACTCACATCGAGGTCCGCCAGAGCGGCATTGCCGCTGACATCCAGGATCTCCAGCGCCGTGTTCGCGCTGACATCCAGGCTCTCCAGCTCGTTCCAGGACACATCCAGGTTCGTCAGGGCCGTGTTGCTGCTGACATCCAGCGCCGTCAGCAGGTTGTCGAAGACGACCAGATCTTCCAGAGCCGTGCAGCCGCTGACATCCAGCGTGGCCGTATCGCTGTATTCACAGTGCAGGTCGAGCAGGTTCGTCAGACCGGCGACACTCATTTCCGCCATGTAGTTGTTGCCGCACCACAGGTTCACCAGCGCGGTATTGGCGCTCACATCCAGGCTCTCCAGCTTATTGCTGTAGCAGTACAGGTCGGTCAGAGCCGTCAGGGCGCTGACATTCAGATCCGCAATATAGTTGTCGCAGCAATCCAGGTATACCAGGGCCGTATTCGCGCTGACATCCAGCGCATTCAGCTGGTTCGACCAGCACTCCAGGCTGGTAAGCGCGGTATTCGCACTCACATCCAGCGCGGTGAGTTCATTCCCGCTGCAGTCCAGCTCTTCCAGCGCCGTGAAGTACGACAGTCCCGTCATGTCTGCGATCCCCGCACCCGGGCAGGCGATCGAGGTGACAGCCGCGATCTCGTCCTCCGACAGAGAGCCGTCGCCATCCGTATCCAGGTTCGCACTCACATACTCACGAAATGCCGCATCCGGGAAATTCTCTTCGCTGACCGCGACGCCTCCGTCTTCCGCATAGCACACCATTGCCATCGATGCTGCCATCAGTAACGCTACCGCCATCATTCTCTTCTTCAATTCCAGTCCCTCCTGTCTTGCTGTCTTGCTCCAAGTGAATCATCCCCGGATGATACAGCTCTCATCCGCCCGGCAGTTCCCGCCGCGCCACATCCCGCAGCGACAGATGCCGACCGGCTCCTCATCAGGCCGGCCCCACCCCCCGCGCCGGTATCGCGCGACTGCTTTTACTATACACGCCATCGCCAAACAAATCAATGCGTCGTGCCCGATTAATCGTTATATTTTTCAAATCGACCACGTTTTCGTATAAATTTTTCACTATTTTGCCGAACATCAGCCATCCCCCGCCGCCTCCCCGTTCGTGGAAATGCCATTCATTCCCATTGCCGCTTACGTCCCGTCACACCTCAATCTCCCCATAACCTCCCCAATCTTCTCATGAAACACCAGGTCCGCCTTCCCTTCCAGCTTCATCTTCCCCTTATTGATAATAATGAGGTATGTCCCATGGAAAATGTGTGCCATCTGTGCCGCCGCGCCGGTCACCGGCCACACGCGGCACCGGTCACCGCAGCACTGTGAAACGCCGGCACCGCAGCGCCAGAGCGTCCTTAAACGCATTCCCCAATGGCTTTCCCCGCCATCAGTGTGACACAGCTATCATGCCTCAGGATATCTGCTCAAGGACATACTGGTAGCTCATATGCTGCACCCCGTCCTTCTCGTATGGAGCCTCTTCTATCCCAACAGGTTTGAATGTGGCTTCTTTCAGCGTCGTTTTACCAACACGCACATCACGGACATGTATGACCTCTCCATTCAACAGGGCCACCGCCTGTTCAATGGTCAGCTTCTTGCCTGTGAGAATATGATTCAGATTCATTCCGCATTTTTCCGCGCATCTCAGTCCATAATAGCCGGTCAGCACGTCTGCGCCGCAGCGGGGACATTTGCCTACCGTCTTATGAACCTTATCACCGGACTTAAAATCAGAGTCGCCGGCCGCGAGCGCCCTTGACGGCTGAGCCCGGTCTTTCTTCCTGCTCTTGGATGCATTGTCAAACATGGCTATAATCTCAGATGTCGTTTTTTCCTCTGTTTCTGTCCGTATGCTGTAGCCTGTCACGGGATCATATTCCACCGTAACTTGCAGCATAACCCGCTCAGGCAGTTCCACTACGGCCCGTTCCTGGCCGCTTTTGGTTTTTACAAAACGCACCATTCCTTCCGGCAAAAGAAAATCTGCGTAATCGGTCTTGCCATTCACAGGATTCGTTTTCCCTGTGGGAACCAGAATTCGCTTTCTTCCACTTCCATCCTTTGCGTCATAGCATAATTTTTTTGTTATCCATACGCATGGCGCATCAGTTTTGTAATCTGACATATTGAATGCACCTCCTTACAGCACGCCCATCCTCTCCAGAATGGTCATGGTCTCTTCCGCATCTTTATGCAGTATTCCTGTTCCGCCGTACGCTTCCCAGGCATCAATATTCGATTGCAGATCATCTATCAGGATTGAGCCTTCGCTCGCGCAGAAATCCTTCTTCTGCTCCCGGCAGCACCTCCAACTTGTCATAGAAATGCTCCACGGACCGGACGCCGCCCCAAATCGCATTGGTTCCGGCTTCCGTCTGATGCATCTGATCTTCCGGTTCAACATTACACAGACGGATAAGCCCGCCGCTGAAATCGGCAAGCACACCGTCCATGTCGAAATAAATCCTGACTATATCCATAATTCTAATTCGCTCCCATGTACCGCTGCTTCATGATTCCCGCGATGTCATCGCTCCAGCAATGCACTGACAAAAACCATGTAGCAGGCGAAATCACCGATTCGCTTTCTCAACGCCGGATCCGTCTCCACATCACCCAGTTCGTCTCTCCAGCTTGCCGGATGTCCCTGCTTCTGCAGCCAGCGGGCGAGCATATTGAAGTGCGCTATCACAGAGTCATGCGTCATCGTCCGTCCCTGATCGGCGTCCGTCTTTTCTTCCCTGCTCATACGGCTCCATTCCGCACGCTTCACCGCATAGCGCAGCGCCACCTCATACAGATCTGCGTACAGGTCCAGCGATGTCTGATCAGAGCCAATCTCTCGAATCATCTCATTGTGTATTTCTTGCATTTCTTCGAACGTGAGACTCTTGTACATCTTGCTGTAATCACTGAACTCCTGAATCATATGTGTCCCCCTTTCAATCACGCTATTTGAGGTATTTTGCAGCAGCCTCTTCGGTCTGCTTCTCCCACTCATCTTCAATCGTTTCTCCCCACCCGTTAGAGAAATACATCGCAAACTCGGGCGGTATATTATCCCACGTTTCTTTCAGCGTCACCTTGTTGCAGCTCTGGATTGTCTGGTAGGCCTCTCCGCGCTGGTAGATACGTATCGTATCCATATATCGCTGCAGAGCTTTTTCCGGAGTATCAAAAATGATTTTCCCGGGCGTTATCCCTTCGTACATAAAACCAGCATATGAATAAGGTGCCCAATACTCCATAGTATTGATCCCTTCCCCGCCGGACATATCCTCTATATACAGATTTTGAAATGTAATGATTGCGAACTGACACACATCATTGCCAAACAGGTCCGCCAGTTCTTTCCTTTCTCTTCCTCTTTCCGGCCATCCGGAGAAGTAATTCTCCCCCAATATATACAGCCCGCAGCCGGTTTTCTGATCCATCAGGATCGGGATAAAAGCACCGGTCATATTGTTATCGGATGCAATTTCCTGAAGCATATCCAGTTTTTCCATTTCCCTGTCTGATTGCGAAATATACTCCGGCGAATGGAAGCTGTACGGGAGTCCGGTCTCACCCTGTCCCATGGTCCGGAACCATTCATCCAACGCATCAAACTCAATGCTTTTCCTTATCTGATGACGGCCTTTTGACGGCGTCGTTTCTGCATCCTGTTGAACACTCGCGGTCTCGGAATTATTTGCTTCTTCAGCCCGCTTTTCTTCCCGCCCTCTCTTTGCCTTTTGCTTCTCTTCCTGTCGCCATCCCCAGTTTTCAAGATCCTGCTCCACGTCATAGGCTACGTATCTGGCACCGAGCTTTCCTACGATCTCTTCAATTTTAGGTTCTATGCTTTTTGAAATCCTGCTTTTCCTGAGCGTTTCAATATCTGTAAGCAATGCTTTTCGGTCTCTCGTGGTGAGTCTTCTCTTCACTGACATCACAGATGTGCCGACGATCAGCTTCAGGATCTCGAGAAAGTCCAGAGTGCACTGTTTATAAGCATCTGTATCCTTGCCTTTGAGGTAATACCGGCTTTCTGTCTGATAATCATAAAAGTAAAAATACAGCGTGACATACGGATGCTTATCCTTGCCGGCGCGGCTGCCTTTTGCCTTTTTAGCCTGAGTCCCCTCTTTGTTTTTCTTCGCATTCCGCTTGTCTTCGGCTTCCTGTCTGGCCGCCTCTTCTGATGCCCGCAATTCTGTAAGCTGCTGCGCGATCTTCCTGGAAGGTGCGCTTCGGAAGCCTTCTTTCTTCGCCTGCGCATAAGCCTCCCGCCGCTCAAGCAGTGTCTCCGTTGAATTCAAACTATTAAGCTTATACTTAAAGTACACAGAGTCTCCTGCCTTCGACAATAATTTGTTCGTCTCATAGTCTGCATACATGCTCTGAAGGAGCTGATCATGGAATCTCATCATGTTTATCTCCCTCCGTATGCCCTGCGTCCGTCTGATGTTTTAAGCTTCTTCAATCCAAGTTCCAATGCGGCCATTGCATTAATAAAACTGTTATCATCCATAAATCTTGACAGTCCGTTTTCAGCCGCATATATATCCAGCGTCCCCCTGATATATTTCCGGAAATCAATGATAAAGTTCATGTCATAGATCATTCGCAAGTCTTCGTCATTCGAGTCGTCATAGGCATATACGCCCTCAGGTCCGTTTCTTTCCAGTTCCCATCCAAGGGCTTCCTCAAATTCCCGATAACACTGTTCGAATTTTTCTATGTCCGTGAACGTCTCCCTGATTCTTTCGATTTCCTCATCCCGCCGGATGGGGGTATCCGGCCTTTCCCACTTTTCCGGTGGGAGTTCCCACTCTTCCGGCGTGTACTCCGGAATATCCTCCAGATCATCCAGCGTAAGCCAGGCCTTTTCCATTTCCTCAGAGCATTTTTTCACACTGTTTTGAAACATCGACATCTCTGTCTGGAAATCCGAAGGCAGAAGCCTGACAAATCCGGTTCCCGTCTTCTTCACATCTTCATCGGTCAGATACTTTCCTGTCACCGTATGAATAATGAACGCTGCTGGACCAAATATGCCGGAAACCTCTCTGTAATAGCCCATTCCGTATCTCTCGGCAACCGCAATCTTTGCCTGCCAGTGTTCGCGAAGATAATAAGGTGTCGATAACAGTTCCTCCAACGACCGCAGCGTCTGGTCGCATCCCCGCGTATTCCAATAGGGATTGACATCAACGATCCGCAGCGCGATGTAAAGGTAATTGCGCAGGAACTTATTCTGCACTTCAGAAAACGTCCCCGCCGTGCACGGATCAATCTCGGGCGGAGCAAAGTCCATCCGTTCTGCCTTAGTGCTTCTTCTCCACTCTTTTCGCCGGTTTTCCATGTCCCTCTGATAAAAGATCCAGGCGCTGGCAACCAGTGCATCAATCAGTTCATCAGCTTTACCTTCATCATACTTCCCCGATTTATCCCGTATAAGTGAAAGAATGCTAACTGTATCTCCGGTCATGGAGTTTTGGAAATCCGCCAGCAATTCCGCATACAGTTCCTGACGGCTTTCAAGCTTCGTTAAGCCGCTCTGTGTAAATACCATTATGTTGATTCTCCTCGGTTCCGATTTATCATGTTTATCCTGTGTTATGCAATGACTGCGGCGCAGCCATACATACTGATGCCGGATGCTTAGTCCGATTTTATCATTCATCTGGTCAATGCCGTAAAAATTACGGTTTCGTCTGTTCTCCCTGTCATTATAAAGAAAACATCTGCCCGATTCAATATTCACCGTTAATTTTACGGGAACTATGTGGTCGGAAGTTATACTGGCAGTCAGAACAGCAAAACAAAGAGCGAAACGGAAAGGAAGTATCACATATGACTGATCTTGAAAACACCTATATCAGAATGCTCCGCCGTCTTTCCCGAAACATCGTCAAGTTCCGGGCAAATCATCCGGAAGTATTCTTCTCTGACTTTGATGTCCGGTGTCCCGGATTCCGGATTGACCGGTACTGCCATGAGCTGGGAAATCTGGTGCACGAGTTCCGTCAGGACAATGCAACGGATACCGAGAAGGTGGCCAAATTCCTTCTCGTATATATTCTGGAGTCCGGTACATATGACCGTGTCTGCGTCGATCTCAATGCTGAGAAAAGCTCCTGTATCTATCAGAAGTTTTATGAGATGGCCGGATTCGGAACGCAGGATATCCCCGAGGATATGGAAGGATCCATTTCCCATGCCCTGCAGCTGATTACCGATGAGCGCTTCCAAAACGCTCTGAAGCCAAACGGTCAGGCAGTGTCCTGCTACGAAGAGCTGTCATCCCTGGATGCAGACAGCATTCGGAAGGCCTGCCTCATGGTCATGGTCATCCTGATGCCCTTCCTTCCGGAGGATACAATCGCCCGGGAATTTCAGGCCTATGAAATCCCCTACCGGCCTCAGCTTCGGACAGAGCGCAAGCTTCGGAGGAACGGTCACTTTGACCCGGTCAGTATCAAGCGCAAGCTCGACGAAGCCATCGTCGGGCAGGACGACCAGAAGGCGAAGATCGCGGCCGCGCTCTACAACCACCGGCTCTGCTATGAGACCGGTATCCGGCCGCCCAGAAACGTCATTCTGCTCACCGGTCCCACCGGATCCGGCAAGACGCTGACGGCAAAGACCATTGCCGAAAGCATGGATCTTCCTTATGTGATGTGCGAAGCCTCCCAGATCACTACGGATGGCTGGAAAGGTCTGGACAAAGGCGACATCTTCGCGGAACTCTATGGCAAGAGTTCTGATCAGAAGAAATGCAGCTACGGCATCGTGATCCTAGATGAGTTCGACAAGGGCTGTTTCCAGGGAATGTCCGGTGATGGCGAAAATGTCGGCAGGCGTTGGCAGAGCAACTTTCTTTCAATGTTCGAAGGCACGCCGGTCCGCAAGGAAGATAAGGAATCTCACACGAGTATCTCCTATGAGACCAAAAACATTCTCTACATCCTCACCGGCTCTTTCGGCGAGCTTCGGGAAAAAGAGGAACACATGCGGCGTCCCGATATCGGCTTCTCTTCTTGCGAAGCCACCTCCTGCAGGCAAGCCAGTGACTGGGACCTGCAGAGCATGCAGAAAAAGCTGGTTGATATCGGCCTGTTTCCGGAGCTGGCCGGCCGGATCACCGCAGTTCTGCAGCTGAAGGAGCTGACCGAGGATCAGATATTCCAGGCCATCATGAACCCCACTTCGGATTTCCTTCCGAAGCAGCGGCAGCTTCTCACGGCCGACGGGAAGGAACTTGCTGTTGATGAAGCCTTCATCCGCAGCGCGATCCATCAGGGAATCCGGGACGGCCTCGGCGTCCGGGGATGCCGCAACCTGATCTCCGAGCGGCTCATGGAAGCCATCTATGACGCATTCATGCAGCATTCAGACACTGTCAACCTAACCTTCCGCGAGCGAGCGTGCTGACGCTCTCTCCGGCCTCGGTCACATCACCCACCGTTACGTACAGAACCGCATGAGAAAGGAATCGTACATGAAAGGAAAAGGACTTTCCCCCAGGACCAGAAAAATGCTCGACATTCGTTCACGGCAGATCAATGACCTGCTGAGCGATGGGTGGCTGCAGGGTGAGCTGAATCTGCCGCATTATGTCAGTGTTAAGAATCCCGCTGTTGAATTTACCAGGAACGCTAAAGCCGGATTATACGACGGCTTTTCAGATGACGAATATCAGGTGCTGCTGTCACGTGTTGAACGTGAGGTAAAACAGAATTTCGGCGACGTTCCTGTGGCCAGTTTTGACATTGCCGCAGAATGGGCTGCGTGCTGCGATGCCTTAAGAGATGCTCTCGGGCATATACACAACATCCGGCGGGCACACGCCTGCGAAACCTTTGACCTGTCCATGGAAACACAAAACGTAAAGGACGGCCATCACGCTCCTATGGAACGTGACGACTGCCTTTCGGACGAGGACGTGGAGGACATGCTTTCAGACCTTGAGGCAGAAGACCCCACCTCCGGGGCTGAATCCGACACTCCCTCTCTTGTGTGGGAGCTTCAGCAGATCCTGCAGATTTCTCTCAGGGAGGAGAAACATGATTGAATTCTCATGGCCGCAGGTTCGCGAGCGTGTGTACAGCCGGCTTCTGTCATCAGAATTCCACTGTACCACGCTTGCGGGGCTGTCCACCTATCCGGTGGCCGGGGATCTGGTATTCGCCATGTATATAGATACCTCCGACCAATATCCCGGGATGCATCCGGTAATCACAAAGATGATAATGCATAAATGGCACATCAGCTATGCAGAGCTTGCCCGCCAGGTCAAGACCAATGACGGGAAGCTTGCGTGGCACATCCATAGAATTGAAGATGACATCAATAAAAAAGAATTACCGGACATACAGTCATCTCAGGCGGCATCGTCCATGTATCTCATAGCCTATGATAACAACCCCTTAAGCACCACGGTTGTCTTGCGGGAAGATGTGCAGGAGGAGTTGGATCGCACATTCTGGGATTCAGACGGTTACTATCTTCTACCTGCCAGCTGCTCCGAATGGATCGCTCTGCCGGCCAAAGGCACCGACCCGGAGGAGCTCGCATCCATCGTATACGATATCAATCGCAGGCACCTCAGCGAGCCGGATCGTCTGTCAGATCACGTATACACCATACGCGATGGTCTGCTGGCCTTGGTTATATAGCAGGATTCAAATAAAGTTAACAGGGCCTGACAGGCCCCGGAAAGGAGCCCACCATGGTTGATTACTCATGGAACCGGGTGAAGGAGCGAATCTATTCACGGCTTCACTCTTCCACCTACCAGAATACAGAAGACCTGATCCGCCGTCCGCTTGCCGGAGACATCTGCCAGACATGGTTCATCGATGTGTCTGACCAACTTCCCGACAAGCACCTTTGCGTCCCGGAGACCATGCTGGACTTGTGGGGTATCAGCAGGGAGCAGTTTTTTGAGCAGACGGAGCAGAATGATAAGACTGTACGTCGCGTCATTAAAAGTATCAGCCAGGCGCTGGACAAAAACGCCCTGATGGGCTATTCCGCCCCCGGCAAGCCAATAGACATGTTCCTCATCACGAATGAGAGCCTGAAGTTCGGAGCCTCTGCCATACTTTCGCCGGAGATACAGGAAGAACTGCTCTTCACCTGGTTCGGCTCAGACGGCTTCTATCTTCTGCCGTCCAGTATATCCGAGTGGATTGCTGTAGCCGAGAGAGACGTTGACCTTTCAACCATGTCATTCCTGGTGAAAGACATCAACAGCAAGAAACTCTCTCCCAAGGAGTGCCTCTCCGATCATATCTACACGATACAGAACAGCGCGCTGTCTCTTGTTGTTTGACATATTCTCCGGCAGATTAAACGACCGGTTTATTTAACCATGTGAATTTTTAAGGTAAAGTAGAAGGAAGGCGTTTCTATGTCATCGGAAGTCATTACCGAGTACTATAAACGAATTAATAAGGTCAATTTCCTGCAGGATGACAAGTTCATCACACCGCGAGAGATCAAGGAATATCTGGATCAGCGTATCATCGGACAGGAAGCTGCCAAGCGGGCCGCTGCCATGCTCGTTTGCAACCATATCAACAACGTCCCCGGCTCCCTTTTGATGGCCGGTCCCACCGGCTCCGGGAAGAGTGAAATCTGGCGGCTCCTTGAGAAGGATTTCGGCTCTGCGATGATCCGGATCATTGATTCCACTCGCCTGTCCGGCGACGGATGGAAAGGCAGCTTTCACCTCCGGGATATCTGGAACGGAATTCCGGAATCGCGCCGCGGGAAAGTCATCATCGTATTTGATGAATTTGACAAAGTCACATGCGAGCCCGTTGGAAGCACATATAATAACTACTCCAACGTGATCCAGAACAACCTGCTGACCATGCTCAGCCGTTCTACTCTCCGCTTCGGAGCCGAAGACCGGCTTCCGGCATTTGATGTGGACTGCTCAAACATATCCATTGTGATGCTCGGTG
>Ga0065709_1006097_pt1 | contig 17186 bp, 18 predicted proteins | sample Hoacrofraction14_2_FD_59096 | JGI IMG/M metagenome (GOLD analysis project Ga0065709, IMG submission 59096) | Hoatzin crop microbial communities from Cojedes, Venezuela, sample from fiber fraction 14 v1 | ecosystem: Host-associated > Birds > Digestive system > Esophagus > Crop | place: Venezuela...
TTTAAATTTATCTTTAATACTCGTAATAAACGATTGAAAGCCACTTGTCGTATTATCTTTAAATGACTTAAGTCCACCAGAAACGCTAGAAAACTTATGCTTAACTGAGTCTCCAAAGTTACCAAGAGCACTTACTGTATTATATATAAATTGTCCAATTGCAGACTTTGAATCTTTAAATTTATCTTTAATACTCGTAATAAACGATTGAAAGCCACTTGTCGTATTATCTTTAAATGACTTAAGTCCACCAGAAACGCTAGAAAACTTAGTCTTAATTATTGTCCAAATACTTGTGATGCCCGTTTTAAGCCGATTACCAAGAGACTTGTGGTTAAAGCTTACTATGTCGGCCCAGACATCTTTCATTTTTTCACCGACTTTACCTAATTTATTCTTTAATTTGCCAACTTTTGAAATAGTTATAGTTTGTAATATTTTAAAACCATCTTTGATTTGTTTACCAGCAGCATCAAAGTCAAGATTCCAAATGTTTTTACCAAACTCGGCGATACTGGATCGAATACTAGAAAGCCTCTCTCTAAGTTTGGTGACAAAAGATATTAACTTAGTCAGCAGACTCTCGCTAGATCCACCGGTTGAATCCATATTATTTGCAAGAACGTTAAGGGCTTCACCAGATGTCTCCGATGGTCCTGTTAAATCCCCGAGCTGCTTAGCGAGAAACTCCAGCGGTTTACCGGTCTCTTTGGTGCTAATGCCAAGATTTTCGAGATGTTGAGTTACGAAAACCAACGGTTTTCCAAGGAATTGTGTCTTATCGCTAACACCCTCAACCGTATCGCCAAGATCTTCTAAAGGATCCAATGATCGTTCCGTAGACCGAGGAAGTTCAATACCAAACACCTTCGCAACCGTCTCGGCTATCTCTTTAAGTCTTTCGATACCAGCAGGAACAGTGAAATTTCTGAACTCATCAAAAGCACCACGGAAGTCAAGATTTTTAAGATCATCGCCAATTGCTACGAATGACTCATTAATAGTCTTGGCGTTCTCAGTAATAGTCGCACCTTCTGCCTGAGTAGTAGCGCCAACACCAACCAGGGTTTCTTCAATCTGAGTACCGGTTTCTTCGACAGTATAGCCAACAGCCTCCATTGCTTCTTCAACAGAGACTTTGTACTTGTCCATGTAATTGACGACTTCCTGAACTTTATCAGGATCAAGCCCCCATTTATCAGATTCAAGCAGCGCTCTACGTTCATCACCAGAACCCAGATTGCCTTTCCAGATTTCTTCAACAGCTTTCTTGATCTTATCAGACGATGCTGTGACTTTCTTTTCTGCTTCTTCAGATGACTCTTCAACTCCATTCAGGGCTTCGTCAATCTTCTCTCCCGTTTCTTCAGCAGTATAGCCAACCTCTTTAAGCGCGTCTTCAATAGAATAGCCAGATTTAACTACGAGATTAACTGCATCCTGAATTTTCTGTCCGTTAAATCCAGCGTTATCCAGATTCGCAATACGTTCGTCACCATTACCATACTTGTTTTCCGAACTAAGGATGTTCTCTATAGCTTCTTTAGCCGCTGTAAACGATTCGGTAAGGGCTTCACCAGTTTTCTCAGAAGTCGCGCCAATGCCGACAAGGGTTTCTTCGATCTGAGTCCCTGCTTTTTCAGCGTCATCCCCGGCGGCGGTGAAACTCGCACCAACTGCTTCAAGGGCTTTCGCGAAGGTAAGAGTTTTATCATCGGCATGTTCTGCCATATACTCTGTAGCTTCTTTAATCTTATCCCTCTGAGAAAAAGCAGAAGTAAGGGCTTTCCAATACGAATTAACTCTACCGACGACATTACCTTCGGCATCTTTGATTGTATCCGACGTATTCTCAAGGATCGAGTCGAAGAGCGTCGTAAAGTTTGACATCGGTTTAGCCAATTTTTCGACTGCCGAAGTCATTCTTTCCAGCACATTAACAATGAACGTGGTGCCTGCCTGAGTAGCTGCATTAATAAGATTAATGAATGGAGTGATAGCGTTGTTAATCGCGTTAACTAACGGTCTGGCAGCATTAGCTAGATCTCTAATGTTCGTAAGCATCGGAGTCCAGAATTTAGCACCTATTCTGGAAAAAGCTGCTTTTAAATTCGAAATAGCACCGGTGTAGGTTTCATTAGCTTTAGTAGCCTGTTTTCCGTAAGCTTGATCCATTGCTGTATAGAACATTTTGAAATTGATCTTGCCTTTAGAGACCATGTCTCGAACGTTTTCTTCTGTAAGCTTAGCACTAGCACTAACTCCATCCAAAGTTTTAATAGATTTTATGAGTTCTTCATTAGCTTCTGAAATTTCGCTATTGGCATCTTTAAGATCTATCGAACCATCTCTAACGCCATTGAAAAAGTCGGTAATAGCAGCTGCTGCGTTGATACCTCTGCCAGAAAGCTGAAGTAATTGGTCACCCATAAGACGACCGTTACCAGAAACTGTAGTAAAGATTCTAGCTATGTCTTCAAACTCTGAACTTGTCATGGAAGCAACGCCCGAAATGCCCTTCAAAGCAGAAGTCATTTCGTCGCCGCCTTCCATACCGGAAGCAGCGAACTGAGCTGCAGCGTTAGCAGCAGCATCTAAACCATAAGCCGTACCGGTAACAGCATCGTTAGCACTCTTTAAAGCAGCTTCGACTTTTTCGGTGTTCTTGTAGATACCTTCAAGCATGAAGTTAGCATGTTCCAACTTCAATGCTCTGGACTTACCGCCGGTCATAATCTGATTCCAAATAGCAGTAGGTCCAATTTTACCAAGAGTGCTCTTGTAGACGTTGCTGACGGCATTCATCGCACTATTGCTAACGCGTCTAATTACTTCCTGAGCTGCGATACCGGTTACCGAGAACTTCTTGTTAAGTTCTTCAACGTTGTTCATCAGCTTAGTGAAGTCCATTTGATCAACTTGCTTCTGAATACCTTTGAGACTATCTGCAGACTTTTCCAGATTAAGACTGTCTTTAAACTTGTTTATCGACTCAATGCTATCTTCAATCTTCTTGTCGAAGCCTTCATTCTCAAATTTTACACGTACTATACTTTCGTCAATGTTAGTGCTCATGCCGTCACCTCCTTCCACAATTCTCTAGCCATCTCTTCAAATATAGGTTTAATAGCAGGGTTGATGTAGTCTCTACCTTCGACCCATGTACCACCACGTGTACCATGGCCCATTTGAATAATTAAAGCAATGTTAACGTACTGTTTTACGTTCGTGTTATACCAGGCAAGCTCCGCTGAATTCTCCGTGATTGTAACAGTATACCCCCACGAAGCTGCTGTTAAACCTGTATCAACAGGGGTAGCTGCAGCCAAAGCCTCTACCCCTTTCTTTCCGTACTTATCAAGTATCTGAGGAAGTTTTTTTTGCTTACGCTTCCTCATGCTATCAAGACGCCCAAGTGTTTTGGAAAAGCCACCTTTCACTTCGGCTTTAACCATAAGATCACCCCTTAGTACCGTGTGCTTTCCGACGAGCCGCATTAAGAGCATGATTCTTGCTGTAAATCTCTTTCTGGGACATCTTCTTCGGCTTCTCGCTCTTCTTTTCAAATACCTCGATCAAAGTGAGTAAACGATTCAGATGCCACTTCTGACAGTCGATCGGAATCCCCGAAGCGAACATCCAGTAGTAGATGATCTCAGCAGTAATAACTTCGCCGTTCTTTCGGCCCTTCTTTTTGTTACCATTGGCATCACTGAACCATGTAGCGGTCATTGGGGCTTTTATGTACTCGTCAATGTCTTTAAGGTTCTGCCGTGAAAGATTGCTATAGACGTTCGGATCCACATTCTGCGTGATGGTCATACATCTGATGTAGTCTAACGTCTCTTCAATCGACTTTTCGTCTTGTACGAGGAATGGTTTCCTCCATTTTGCTTCCCATTTTGAAATTGAGACGAGAGAATGCTCCAACTGAAGGACCTGTTCTTTTGTCTGAATGAACTCATTCCGCTCTTCGTCGAATTTCTCAACGGCAGGCACTACAATTCGAAGCATTCCACTCCCTCCTTTCTATTAACCAACCGGTGCCAGGACCGGTGCTTTTCCGCTCTTAATTGCATCGTTAGCAGCGTCCTGCAGATCCTTCGGAATGATCCCGTTAACGAAGGCAGTAGCCGCATCCGGATCCGAAGCCAGCTCCATGAACAGTTCGGAGAACGCTTCAGTCTGCTTAAACTCATCAACCAATTCCTTATTCTTGATGAACTGCCGACCATCCGCAGACTTCTTGCCGTAAGACCTGAGAATCAGATCCTTGAAAACCTTAACCATGGCTCCAGAATCCTTCTCGGCCACAATGTCTTCCAGTTTCTTGCTCAGACCGCCAGGGGTTTCAAGCTCCAGCTCGGCGATCTCCGCCTTGTTAAGGTTGAAGTACAGATCTTCAGTTCTCTGATTTCCATCGTAGTCAGTGTAAGTAATAGTTTTCTTAAGCATTAGTTATTCCTCCTTTTTTTAAAGAGGCTGCCGAAGCAGCCCCTCCAATAGATACCTTATTCAGTTGTTCAGCCTGCGGCCGGTGTGAAGATCTCGATGACTTCTTCCGGGAGCGGAAGTCTCGGCTCAGCATCGTCAGAGCCGTACAGGATCGTCTCCAGTTTAGCCAGAGCCTCAGCGTCAACCGCGGTGGAGTCAATCGTAATCTCAGAAGACGGCTTAAAGCCCTCGATCGCAATCGGAGTCGTCGTAACCTCCCAAGAGAAGGTAATCGCTTCCGGAGAATCGTTGATGGTTGCATAAGATCTCTCAGACGGAGACGCCGTAGAGTTGTAGATCAGATGAATCTTGTATCCATAGTCGTTACCCTCGGTGTCATTACCGATCGTACTGACGAAGGAGAAGCCGAAGATCTTACGCTTCTGCTGACCGATCTTCACACCAGACGCAAGGAACGCAGAGCCGTCACACTCCGCCCACTCGTCCGGATAGGTGTAAGCTTCGATCGTGTAACCGAACTCCTCGTTAGAACGAAGAGACAGATACTTAATGTCATCCGCGTACAGAGCGGTCTCTTCAGCGCCAGACGGACTCTCGGACACAGCCGTCAGACCATTCCAGGCAACGCCAGCGCCATAGGTCTTTGTAGTGGTATCCCACGGGAACAGTACGCCTTTTTTGTCACCAGTCTCATAGAGACGTGCGCCAGTTTCATCCCATACAAGTTTAGACATAGAGTTGTCCTCCTAAAAATATAGTGTGAGTGAATAGTGATTGAGATTATCGGCGACATAGAACCGATTGAAATCAATCAATTGAAACTTAGATAACAGTTTGAATGGAACATCTGTATCAGGATCAGTTGTGACGTACGTAAGTTCATACGATTTCACATGATTGTACAGACGATCGTTTGCGCGGAATGCTTTACCGGATCCCTGTCGATAGACAATGCACGGATACTGAAGCTTCACAGACTCCGGAGGTTGAAAGTACACATTCCTTGATCCGAGAACTTCAACGAGTTCTTCATGCAGTTCCAGTCTGCTGCCCATTGTACACACCTCCCAATGTTAGAATGAGTCTGGGAAACTTAACCTCAACATTGCTAATCTTCCAACGCGTTCCAAACCAATAAATATAGCGCATCGAATGAAAGTGATGAAATGCGTAAGGATCCGCCACAATACTGATCTGGTTGCTCACATTCAGGTCGTCGTTAAGATTCTCTGAACCCTGCCACATCCTTGATTGTCGAAGAATGTCGCCGTAATACTCAGGTTCGGCAACGACTTTCTCTTCCCAGACTCCGGGTCGAGTCTCAATTGTCTCTACAAACCCGATCTTTCCAGCATACTTAGCCATTTCATCACCTTTTTCCATTCATTTTGAAATTACCGAGAAGTTTAACCCTCGGCATCCTCGTCAGTCGAAGACGCGGCGGTTGCGCTCGGCAGCCAGAAGGTCTGTGCAGCATGATACTTGACCAGGCAGCCAGAGCATCTGGTTTCAAGCAGATACTTATACTGGTTGTAATCAATGTCGAAGTCATCGAAGGAGTTGATCTCGCCACCCTTATCCGTACCGACAGCGTAGTCAGACAGATTGACCTTGATACCAGCCAGGGTATAGGTGCCGTCAGCGATGTCTGTTCTTCCGGAGAACGTCTTGGTGAAGCTCTCCATGACCGGAACCTCGACGATCTTGCTGACTCGCAGTGCAGAGCAAAGCTGCTCATCAGACTCGTAGATTCTGCGACCGTTCAGATCCTTGATCCACAGCATGTTGGTATGCTGATCAACAGTAGTGAAGAAAGTCGGCGAACCGGTTCCCTTGTAATTCTTGTGCTTCTTAGAAATCTCCTCGACCATCGTGGCGGCATTCTCGGAAGCAGCAGAAGTCAGAGCTTCGGCGACCATGAACAGTTCAGCGTCACTGACAATCGGACGGATGTGATCTTCAGAGATCTTATCCTGAGTACCAACAGTTCTACCATCACCAATCAGGAACGCCCGAGCAAGTTCCTCGTTCAGCATAAGCCGCATCTCAGACCACAACCAATTGACGACATCAATTGTGGTAACGTCCAGGATATCATCGCGATCCAGTTTCTGTTTCTTGTAAATCGTCTGCGGAGTAGTCTCACGCTTCGCCAGAGCGAAGAATTCCTCAATCTTCTTGTTACCCTTGATGTAACCTCTTGCCCGAGCTTCGTCAGCCGTGATGTCAGCAAACAGGGACTTAATCCGGGTATACGGCACATGCTTGGTTCCGCTCATGACGCCAGCAACCCACTCGGTTTCTCTCTTGATGAATTCCGGAGTGTTATTGATAGCTTTGGCATCCGGGAACAGCAGGTCGATGTTACCGATACCGTAATCCTGGTCGGCGTGTGCTACGAACGCATCATGGAAAGAACCACCGTAATTGCGAGTATCCTCGAAAGCTGCACGGCACAGTTCGTTAAGGTCCGAATGAGAAAGAGCAGCGCCAGTTCTCATATCGTTAGAGTCAAACACATCATGCTTCATCTTTTCATCTCCTTCATCGTCGTCATTGTCTTCCTGATTGGAAGCCTTTCCACCAGCCTCAGCTCTACCCTTCTCGTAAGCCTTGCCAACAAGTGCCTTAAGAACAGTTGCCTGTTTCTCGTTCATCGAGTTAACGATGTCGCCAACCGTCTCTTCGCCACCACCGGACTCACCTTCGTCTCCGTCATCATCCGCGTGATACAGCTCGTCTTCGTCATCGTCGTAATAGTCACCCATATCGTCTTCCTCCTCGTCTGAGTGTGCCAGCATAAGTTGTGCGTTATTAAAGATGCATGCTCCTTCCGCCTGTTCTGCAGAGCAGTGTACAATTTGCCCATTCTCGGAGTGAGCAACGTAGTCAATGTACGCACCAGGGTCTGCCGTAGCGAGTACAAGACTTACTTCTTTGATGTCGCCGTGCAAAATCTCTTTACCACGACGCTGAAGCTGGTTAGCATAAATTGAAATGCCTTTAATGTCACCATGCTCGATCATGGCCTTTGCATTACGTCCCTGCTCAGTATCTTTATTCAGGAACCCATACATGTAAGTGCCCTTCTCTCCACGGTCTTTTAAGATTGCATGGCCAAGAACATTGCTGATGTCACCATGGTTATGCTGCCATACCATCGTTACATCATGCCCATCCTGATGAGCAAACGCCCCTGGCCGAATGATAGTGTGGTCTGTGCATTCTACATTGGTTGTTGCTGCCCACCCACTAAAATCATACGAGGCTTTTTTACCCATTTTGAAATTCCTTTCTTGTTTAGCTAAGCGAAACACCATCTCTGAACATTACGGGCTGTATGTCTCCGTTATGTCGATACCAGAGAATCAACAATGGCGTCTTCTTCACTCGTGGTTTCTTCTGGCTGCGTTTCTTCCTCGTTACCTTCTGGCTGTGGGAGAGTTCCAGGTTGTTTAATGTTCTTGTTCTCAAGAGAATTCGCTCTCTCAGTCTCAACTGGCTTGTAACCAATGATTGCTCTGACTTCATTGGATGACAGAATCTCGTTTCTGGTGAATCTCTCACCAATGTCGGACAGAACACTGACCGGAACAAGTTCGAATGGATCTCTGAAGAACATGATTGCCTGATGTTGACTGCGTGCGGTTTTGGTTAAGAATTTGCGTGTCATTTCATCAGTAATCGCCGAAACGATAGGTTCGATAGTACGAGTGTAGTAATTCTGCATCTCGGTCTCACTCGCAGTACCGTTCATGACATTCTCTGTAATAGAGAGCTGTGTGTAAAACTGTGCTTTGAGTGATTCGACTTGTGTTTGTAGTGTGTTATCTATCGACCGATTAAGCTGAGTTACTCGCTCTGTACCATCGGTATAAGCAATACCGTACTTCGAACCTTCAAGCTGTGTTTCAATGTCTTTACGCCGATTCTCTGCCTGGGTTCTCCTGGCCTGGGTTTTGATGACGTATGGCAACTGAATAATCAGATCCAGTTTGCCGGCGCCTTTCTGTTCATCGACGTTATCAAGAATCGCTAACTTACGGATCAATCGTTTTAGAGTAGAATTGGGTTCGTTCATGACAGCGTAGAAAGGATTCTCGACAATACCGATAAAACGCTTCATAAACTCACGATTCTCGTGCTGCCCGGTATGCGGATTGTAAATATCTACAAGAACCGACTCCGGATACCACTGCAAAATTTTACCCACGCGCATCTCTTCTATGTCGAAAGCGCCTGGGTTCTTAGGGAACGTAGTTGTCACAGTCGGAACGATAGCTACCACACCTTCGTCCAGCATTGACATGACCACATCTTGTATGAAGTTTCTTGCAGTCTGATCCAGGTTAGCTTCTACCCGCAGACAGTTGTTAAGGGCTGAATCACGCTCTGATACGAAATCTCCGTTTTCGTTAGCGTTAACATGTTTAAGATCTATCGCTGCTGCGTCCATCGAAATTCTATTGTAAACAGCAGAGACAATGGAGCGCTCATTTCCTCTTGAGAACCGTACTCGGTTAGTTCGATAACCGGTTCCATTACCATGGTCTCCACCATAGTAAGGTGTCGGATCTCGCCCTAAGAAGGCGTCCCATCCATGTTTAATTTGTGTTAGAAAACCCATTATTGGGTACCTCCATTACTTTTTCTTTTTGTATTCATACACATCCCAATCTTTATCTGTTTTGGACTTATAATAATTCTTCTTAAAACCTGCAGCTTTTGCCGTTTTCTCAGAAGCAACATTTCCTTTTTGATATGACCATTCTACTGAATTCCATTTATTCTGATTCTTATCTAGCCATTTAACAGCATCATTTGCAAGTTTCTTACCATAGCCTTTTCCGCGATACTGATTCCCTGATCGTGTTGCTATAACGACATCAAGCTTACCATTGCCAGAATCTAATAGATCAAGAAACGCGACTGGGGTATCACCATACTTTTGTAGGAAACGCTTTACAACGTATTCACCTTGCTGTACTGATAAGTATTCATCACCCTCTTTAATATTCAATAACTTCTTATCCTTAATACTTAAAGAATTTATGATTTCATCAACATTTTTTTTTGTTCTAGAAGCGGTTTGAATATTGTACCGTTTTTGTCCCAACTCGGTGTAAGAGCCGTCATAATTCTGATAACGTCGTATGCCCCACTTCATCCCTTTTACACCATGATGAGCGATGTATTTCATCATTTTTCTCTCTTCATAATCAAATCCCTTAACATCATTATGTTCATAGGTCTTCATTCCAACTTCTCTCTTATTTTGAACGGTAAGCCTTATCTAATACATACCAGGCACCGTCTTCATCGTAATAGTTAGCTACGTTATAAGCTTCCCGAACATTCTTAGGCATGCTATTGATTGCTTCCTGTCTGGAGGTACCTTTAGACGCCTGTTGCTTGAAGTACTTCTCAAGAGTATTGTGAGACGATTTGATACGTGTGTTCCTGCTGGATTCAGACTTGAGTGTCTTACCATATTCCTGAGAATAGCTAGCACCATCATTCTTAGAAACCAAGGCATCTACGATTCTCTGTCCTTTACTGATAGCAGCTTTGTCCTTCTTCTTTACGTCATCGTAACTAGATTTAATGGTATCCCTAACTACGCGCTCTGCCTCTTTAGTATAGGCTTTTTTAGCGCTTTCATATGCGTCAGAAAGTCGTTTAAGAGTCTTTGTTTCCTTACCAGAAGTACCTTTTGCCGTTTGATCTTCCTTATAATATTCATTTGAATTGCGATAATTGTTTTCCGCTCTGATCATCTTTTCTTTGGCAGCCGCGTATTTTCTATCATATCCTAACGACTCATCTAGACGCTTAAGATGTTCATTAGCTTTATTAACACTATCAACACCTTTCTGAAGATGTTTATTCGGATTAAATGACAGCTTACTCTGCGCTTTTTTAAACTCTTTATTGTAATTCTCTACTTCAGAAACATACTTATCAGCGTCAACCCGACCTTTCTTCAGATCTTCTTTTGAATAACCTTCTGCATTAAGGCCGTACTTTTCTCTAAGTTTTGCTGCTTTTTTATTTGCTTTTACCCCAGCAGCCACAGCTACAGGCACACCCCCAAGGATACCACCTGCAGCGCCAGAAATCATGCTAATACGGTCAGCTCTATCGTTCAGTTTCTTTACATCTTCGTCATAAGCAGCTTTGGCATCTTTTTTGTATCTCTCTGCCTCAGCTTCTTCTTTAAGCTGTTTCTTAGACTTCTTTTTAGCTGAGTTACCGCTATTCTCAAACTTACCCTGCTTTGCCGCTAACGCCTTATTCTTCGCCTCACTCTTGTTAGCATATTTGGCGTGTCCTTGTTCTTCGCCAAATATATGCTGATACCACTTCATTCCAAGGCGTCCGTAATGTTCTATGAAATCGTCGCCAGTTGCAACGAGATCATCGAATCTCTGATCGTCCATCAAATGGGCTCACCCCCTCATTTATTCAACCATTGATTAGTATTACGCTGTACGTAGTTTCGAGCCTGTGACACAGTAGCATTCGAATAGGATTTGACAGCAGTCATTACCTGATTAGGAACATCTCTTGCTATTCGTTTAGCATTCTCCACAGAATATAGCGAGTCAATTTCATCATTAGACATATGCGTAGCCGCCTGCAAATCAACTTTAGCAGCGTCAAAGACAATCACCGGTCTCTTAGCATGATATGAGCTGAATTGCTGGTCGTTAATGTCAACAATAGCGCTATAACCCTTCTTCTTAAGCTCTGCATAGAACTGATCTTGGAGTCTGTTCTCGGCTTCATTATGGTTAGTCAAAGTCAGATTCAAAGCTTTGTATAAGATCTTCTTATCTTTAGATGACAATTCGCCCGTTTTGTTAAGAATAGACTCAGCTTTAGCGAAAAGTTCCTGCTGCTGAGGACGTCTCATCTTTGATTTTGAATCTGAGATCGAAAAAGACAAGTTCTCTTTAAATGTTGAGTCTTTGCAAAGCTTACCTGTGATGTCTGCAGCATTCTCGGTAGACGGAATCTTAATCTTATCGGTTGATTTGATGTCCAGCTTATACACAGCTAGTTTGTCCGCGTATTCTCTGGCCTTTGCAGCCTCTTCTTTAAGTGCTGCATCATCCGAATTAGCTGCTTTGCGTTCAGCATGCCTTGCTGCTGCGTTTGCTCGATTCACGAGATTCTTACCAAACAATCCAGTGTACATGTCTACATCGGATTTCTTATACGTTGCAAAGAAAGCGTACTGTTTGTCTAACTTATCTGTCGCTTGAATTCTGGAAAGAGTAGTTCCTTTTGAAATGAAATCATCCATAACCGTCTCGCCAAGCTTAGTATCGCGAGTGGTTATGGATGAAACTGTTGAACGTATTAGATCGTCAAAAGAGTTTGTACCGTAGTAATGACTTCGCCCCAAAGGAGTAAGTGATCCATCTGCATACTGATAACGTCGTATGCCCCACTTCATCCCTTTTACACCGTGATGGGCGATGTGGTCATTTGCAGAATTCCTTCTCATTCAAAAGCCTCCAAATTCTGTTTGTATGCATACCATCCGTCCATCATAGCTGCCACAGGGTCGATCTTTGCCTCCCTACGTTTCTTGAACAGTTTGCGATTACCATTTGTGTCTTCTAGGGTTATACAGTTGCCCATGGCAAACGACATAATCTGTTCATCAAAATATAGCGCTCTCTGGCTTGCGAGCTTCTTGAGTTCACCCAGGGGCACCGATTCCGTTCTTGCACCCTGTATAACCTTAACAATGCCAAATGCCCCATTCTCATGAGCCCAGCGATCCACGAATTCATGTGAGTTGTACGGATCGTAACCAAAACAGATTACTTCATACTCACACTCAGAAATATAGCGATCTAGATCGTCGAACACGTCCATCTGATTTAGGATAGTACCGGGCATAACGATCAGGCTACCCTCGTTGATGAACTCGTCGTACTTGGTCCTGAGCGACAACGGGAGCTTCATCATAGTCGCCTCTGAGACATAGTTCCTGGATCTTATCCCATAACAGCCATTGTGTAATGGGAAGATGAACGTGAAGGAGTTGAAGTCATCACCCTGAGACAAGTCAGCCCCCATAGCACAAGGCATGCCCCAGTAATCTCTATGCTGGAATGGGATTGTCTCGTCATAGGTAAAGAAGTAGGTGAAACCTTCCATTGGTAGGCCGAATCTCTTTGCAAGAATGTCATTACGCTGACTCGGTACGTTCTCTGCCCTCTCGACCTCCTGCTGGTAAACTTCGTAATCAACAGTCAGACCAAGGTTTGGATTAGCTTTAAGCCACATCGCTGGATTACCGACCTCGTCAATTGAATCAAGCTTATACCACCAGATCGACACATGATCATTCTTATACTCACCCTTCAGAATTGACATCAACTCCATCTTGATGTCATCGCCAGAACCATTACGAACCGTACCTTCCGAGCTGGTGGCCACGATCAAGTAATCCGGTAAGTTACCCTTAGATGCCGATTGTTCAAGAGCACCAACAACGTCCTCACGAATATCGCCTGACAGCCATTCATCGACGGTGGCACACTTAAGTCTAAGCCCTTGCAGCTTATCTATAGACATCGGGCGAATCTCTAAGAGAGACCCCGTTATAAAGTTTTCAATCCCCTTTTTAGTTGAAGCCAACTTCACCCGTTCCGAGCGATTACCGGTAGTATTATTAATTGAACCCATAGTTAAGAACTTGAAATATGAACCACGAGATCTGGTGATAGCTGTCCTGAATGGTTGCATCACTTCCTCGGCCTGTCGCATGGTTGGCGCAGTCGTGACTTGGTGAGTTGTCGAAGTATCGACACAATGAAAATATGCCTGAATACAGGTGTCGTAAAGAGACTTAGCCGCCCCTCGACCAACGATCAAATACTGTCTATTGACCAAACGTTTCTTGAATCGACGTTTGACGTAGTGACCGCCGTGTCCGTCTTCGTTACGCTTATACACTGTACGTTCAACAAAGTAATACCAACCGAAGACCTGCTCGCCCCAAAGTTTGAACGTGTCCAGGAGAGTCAAATCTGTACCGTCTGTAAGGGTTAGCTCGTTCTCACAGAATTTCACCCAACCGTTAATTGCCTGGTCATCATAAAAATAGCGTGGATTCTCGATGAGAGCGTCTATTCGATTCATCTCCATTGAAATCTCTCTGTTTACGGGGATGTCGCCGCGTATAACAGAATCTCTGAACTTGCCGTAGTAGTACGGGACTGCCGTATTCGACAATGCCACGACGACACCTCCTTTCTGGTTAACCTTCTAATTTATTATCAGTGTTAAGCTCTTGCGTGTTATTAGTCTGTTTTTCTAACGTTTTGGACTCCTTCTGTATACGCTCTTCTCTAGCCTGTTTATTTTTACCACTTGCTTCGAGGTTGTCTAATATATCCAAGTATCTTCCATAAGTTCCGTCCCAATCCGGAATGCTTGGATCTGTTGCGTTAAAGAAATTATACTTTTCGATAGCCTTTTTAACATCATCTGGAGCATTGCTCATAAGTCTGTCATATTGTTTATTTATAAAGGCATCGTCATCACTAAACTTTGTGTTTTTCTTAAAATAGTTTATAACAAGGTTGCATTCGTCGCTGGTTGGATCTGAATATTTATTAGGGTTAATCTTTTTAGTATCTGCAGCATCGTACATGTAATTAGTCATAGCACTGTAAACATCGCGCTTCTCAGGCCAAGTAAGGCTAGAAAATTGTTCATCTTTATCAATCTTACGCATCGTGTCATACTCAAAAGCATATTCATTAACGCGATATGCATTAAGTAACGTTGAATCTATAAACGTCTTTTCGTACTCTTCTGCACTGTAGCCCCTATCAGCCATATACCTGGCGTAAGGATTACTATTTCGGAACTCTTCAGAATTTACACGTTCTACTTCTGACCGATATGCGCCAGCAACCTCTGCAAAATTGTCAACAACTTTTTTTGTATTTTGTGTCGCCTTCTGCATAGTACTTGTCAAGAGCTTGTTTACCGCGCTCCATGACTGGATCTCCTTGGTATGTTTTATTGTTCAAACTCTTATAACTATACGAATTCACAGAACGTTCTAACTTATTTTTTTTAATGCCTTTCTCAGCATACTTAGCGTGTCCTTGCTCTTTGCCAAAAATATGCTGATACCACTTCATTCCAAGGCGTCCGTAATGATAGAGTTCGTCATCGTCATGAAGTATGCTGTCAAAGACGTCGTCATCACTCAGTCCATCATGCTGAAACTTCTTAAGATACTCGACAAACGCCGCCTGCTGCTCTCCAGTAAGAGAGCTAGCGTCCAAACCAGCGGCAACAATACTATCTGCTAAAGCATTCTTAACTGCTTTGGAAAGATTGTTGTTAACCTTATTATTGTTATTGTTATTGTTATTGTTATTGTTATTGTTATTGTTATTGTTATTGTTATTGTTATTGTTATTGTTATTGTTATTGTTGTCCTGTTTCTTATCTTTCGTAGTTTTTCCAAAGTTGGAGATAGCGGTAATATTGCTGCCGAATGCCTGGTTGTTAAAGAAACTCTTCACAATAGCGGTACCGACATCCTTAGCATCTTTCCATCCACTGGTCTCCTGCTGCAGGTCGCGATACTTTTTCTTAAGCTCAAGTTGTGAGATAGCTTTCTGGACAACTTCATCAGAAGCATCCTCGAACTTCATCTTACCCTGCATCAACTTCTTGACATCCTGCTTCTCTTTCCACTCTGCGGCAGCCTGAGCTACAGCCAACTCGTGAGTCTTGGCTTTCTCCTGGTTCTCTTCAACTTTCTTTAGTCGTTCCTGTTCGGACTTGATACGATTCTCTTCTCGTTCGGCAGCAACTTTCTTCTGATTCTCCTGATACTCTGAGATCTTTTTCTTAGCGGACTCACCGAATTCTTTAACTCGATCTTTAACCGTTCTTTCCGGTTGTCCTTTGGCGGCTTCGGCTTCTTTCTTGAAGATCTTCGCTTTTGCTTCAGTAGCAGCTGCTTTCTCATGTTTACCCTGATTTCTAAGATCCTTGGCCTTGCCAATACCTTTCTCAGCGTAAGCAGCTCCGCCCTGGTATCTTCCGTAAATATGCTGATACCACTTCATTCCAAGGCGTCCGTAATGATAGAGTTCGTCATCGTCATGAAGTATGCTGTCAAAGACGTCGTCGTTCATACGTCCTCCTTCCTTACCATAACGGCTCCAGGTTCATCTTCTCGATCTCGTCCTCCGTAGGATCAACCGTAGCGTTGAGTAGCCACTCCTTCTCCTGGATCTGCCGATCAAGAGAATCAAGTGTACCGCCTGTCGGCGGATCAAAAGCTCTACGGACGTACAAAGCTATGTAAGACAAAACCATCGGCATTTGTGTTGTAGAACTAAAAAAGTCCGCCCAGGTTTCCTGAGACGAACTGATTGTAAAAATAGAAGATGGTCCAACGCCAAGTTGGTGCAAACGTTGAAACGCATCGTTAACATGTATGATGATGTCTGTATCAAAACTTGAATCAGTTGCCGCTATGCCTACAAGCTTCTTAACGTCAACCAATATGCTATTGCCTACATTCATTAGAAGCCTCCTGACTTAGCTGCTCATAATCAATTCTTGACCAATCCATTACGGCATCACAGGAAGGACAAGTATCAAGCTCCCAGTCTCCAAAGAGAACCTTCTTGGCAGCAACTTTCCTTCTGCAAGCACTACACTGAATATAGCCACCCATTGCATCCTGACCAAAATTCCAGTAAGCTGTTTTGTTAGTCATTGTCTTCTCCATGGACATGTGTCAAACGGTTCTCTTGGCTTGTACTCAAGTTCATTTGTTTTCATCTGGTAATGAATCAGATTGTGTGTGTTGTGAGATACACAGATCAAGTTCTCAGGATTGAATAGAGCATCTGTCGATTCTTTGATGTCATTCAACGTAATCGGAGTAAGATGGTGAACAATGATTCCTCCGTAAATATGGAGTCCCGGCACAGCAAGATCACAACCATTATCTCTGACGATCACATAGTCTCTTGCTCTACGCCATTCTGTAGAATCATAGAATCGCTGATTGAAATATCGGTCCGGTCCGAAAGTCTGAAATCCTACTGCTTGCTTAGTCTTAAGGTATTCCAGTCGCTCTGTCCATGACTCCAGTTTCATCAGCTCAGTATACGTCTTCTTCATCATACTCTTCGTACCCTACACCGTTGTACTCTCTGAACGCTGCAATAGCCTGAGCAATCAGCTCAGCGTTCTGTTGCTCCGCCTTTATCGCGTCAGCTTTAGCTTTGGCAAGCTCTGCCTGAGCGGTCAAAAGTTGGCGTTTAAGTCGTTCATCGGGTGATCCGGCCTTCAAAAAATAGACAAGTTCCTGAGAAGTTGCCTTTCCTTCTTTAATTCGCTGTTCTACGCAGTTCATCGCTAACGAAACCAACTGATTCTCCCGTGCTTCGAGAGTCGTAGCTGGCCATTCGTGAACTTTGGCCGTAGTTTCTGCCTTCTTACTCACGGAATATAGCTCCTTTCTACTAACTTTCTAGGCACTTTTGATAACATTAGGGGAGGTATGAGTGCACTTTTATGCGCGTTTAAAAGTGCAAGTATGCGGAACGGTAGCCCTGAAAAGGAGGTAAACAGGCAGATGCAGGAGATCACAAAATATAGTAAACTCATACCCCCTCGAATGTCATCAAGCACACCAAAATATAACCCCCGGAGAATTTTTGAGG
>Ga0065709_1029557_pt1 | contig 17103 bp, 13 predicted proteins | sample Hoacrofraction14_2_FD_59096 | JGI IMG/M metagenome (GOLD analysis project Ga0065709, IMG submission 59096) | Hoatzin crop microbial communities from Cojedes, Venezuela, sample from fiber fraction 14 v1 | ecosystem: Host-associated > Birds > Digestive system > Esophagus > Crop | place: Venezuela...
CGACGACGGCTCCGACCGCGACGACGGCTCCGACCGCGACGGCCGCGCCTGAGGATACGGCCACGCCTACGCCGGCGGCGGAGGATACCGTGACGCCGACCCCGACGGATGCCGCCGAGGGCACGGCCACCCCGACCCCGACCGAGACGCCGACCCCGACGCCGACTCCCGACTATTCGCAGGTCGTGGCGGAAGAGGTGCTGAATGGAAAGTCGGTGCCTTTCAACGCGGAGCTCGGAACCGAGGGCTACGGCACGGCCGAGAACCCCTACCGCTTCCTCGTGAAGGACCGGACGGTGGTCAAGGCCTCTTTCATGGACATGATGCGCGAGGCGGCGAACGGCGGCCCGCTCTACTTCCAGCTTGAGGTAAGGAACGGCGATACCGCCGACGGAGCGCTGGTCATGTGCTGGCTCCTTGACGCGGAATTCATAAACAGCGACCTGTCCGGCTGGGAGGCGGTGATCGACCTTTCGGGAGCGGCGGCGGTCGAGAAGACGGCCCCGACGCCGGAGTCGGGCGAGGTCGACGCCTCAGAGGTGGTGGCCGAAGAGGACGAAGGCGGCGAGTCCGAGGGGGCGACCACGGGCGGCAAGGCCTCCGCGACCAAGGCGACAAAGAAGAAGTCGTCGATGGGAGTTTTGACGGGATTCATGATCGCCGTCGGGCATACGGACGCCACGGGCGAGGCGCTGCGCTCCGCTATGGTATTTTCGGAAGATGACCTTGAAGGCTCGACCGAGGCGATCAGCCTGATATCCGCCGACGACATTTACACGGCCGAAGAGCTTGCGGCGGCGAAGGAGGAGACGAGCGAGCAGATCGCCGACCTCGCGCTCACCGTCAGGGAAAAGGTGATAAAGACGAAGCGCGCCGAGGCGGTAGTGGCCGAGGGCGAAGTCAGAGCGGAGCTCGACGGCGTGGTCAGCAGCGTCGGATTCGACGACCCGGAGGCGGACAGCGGGCTTTACCTTAAGGTGCTCCCGACCACGGGCCTATACGTTCGCTGCTCCATACCCGAGGACATGCTCGGGAAGGTCGACAAGGGCACGGCCGCGTCAGTCGACGGCTATGAGGCGGTGGTGAAGTCCGTGGGGCTCTACGCTGTGTCGAGCGGGAACTCCTGGTATTCGGACCGTGAGCTCGTCAACTATTATCCCGTGACCGTGGAGGTCAAGGACCAGAGCGCTGAATTTTCGAGCGGCGACTATGTGTACGTCACCTTCGAGGCGGAGGGCGAGGGGCTTTTCACCGAGGAAGGGATCGTGCTCGAATCGGCCTTCGTGCGCGACGACGACGCGGGAAGCTATGTGTTCGCGGCGGGAGAAAACGGCAAGCTTGAAAAGAGGTACATAAAGGCCGTCGTCGACAGCTACGGCAGCTACGTGGTTAACAAAGGCCTCACGGAGGACGACCGCATCGCCTTCGCCTACGGCACGACCACCAAGGTGGGCGCGCCGGTAGAGGACGGCACGGCTTCAGACCTTTACGAATAAAGGCGGCGGAAGTCTGATTGCGCTGCCGAAGGACGCGGCGGCCCGTGCTTATAAAGCCGCCGCGCGGCGTGCGGACGCGCTTAAAAAACGCTGCGGCCGCTTCCGTTTTCAATACGGGGCGGGCGCGCGGATGAATTAAAAGGAGATATCCGATGCTTGAGAATATACGTCTTTCGTTCAGGGGGATATTCGCGCACAAGATGCGCTCTTTCCTGACGATGCTCGGCGTCATAATCGGAATAGCCTCGATAATTGCGATAGTGTCGACGATCGCGGGCAGCAGGAAGGCCCTGATGGAGAGCATGATCGGAGCCGGCAACAACGCCGTCACGATCACCTTGAAGCAGGGCGAGTACGAGGTCGACCAGGGCTACCAGGAGGCCGTCGGTGTCTCGCTTTTGAGCGACGACCAGAAGGAAGCCATCCGCGACATACCCCACGCTGAGGCGGCAACCTTCTTCTACATGAGGAAGGGGAGCGACAAGACCATCTACTCCAACGAGGACACGTCGCTCATGTCGCCGACGATATACGGCGTCGACGAGGATTATTTTACGGCGAACGGCTACGTGGTTAAGGAAGGCCGCGGCTTCGTCGAAGAGGACTTCGAGGAGAGGCGCAAGGTCATTATCCTGAACGCGCAGGCTGCAAGGACGCTTTTCCCGAACGGCGGGAGCGTCGGGGCGAGCGTCGAGATCGGCGACGAGGTATTCACGGTCATCGGGACGTACAGGACGGCCGACAATTTCGTGGCGACCTACGACTCGGTAAGCGACTACTACCTGAATTCCGGCTCGGAGGCCAGCGTCTGCCTGATCCCCGACACGGCCTGGCCGGTGCTCTTTAAGTTCGACGAGGTGGAAAACTGCACCGTCAAAGCCGACTCGACCGACAATATGACCTCGGTCGGCAACGCGGCGCTGACTATCCTCAGGCAGTCCGTCAAGAGCACAGGATCTTCAGAGAGCGAGTCGTCCGGCGAAGCGGCAATGAACTACCAGCTCGACGACGTCCTCACCAAGGCGAAGAACAAGGCGGCGCTGAACGATTCGATGAACATCCTCCTGCTGTGCGTCGCGGGCATCGCGCTTTTGGTCGGCGGCATCGGAGTCATGAACATCATGCTGGTTTCGGTGACGGAGCGCACCTCGGAGATAGGACTTAAGAAGGCGATAGGGGCGCGGAAGAGCACGATCCTAGCGCAGTTCCTCACCGAGTCCGCCGTGCTGACGAGCATCGGCGGGATACTGGGAGTGATAGCGGGGCTCATTTTCGCGAAAATACTCTCGGTAATGACCGGGACCGCGGTTGCGGTATCCGTGCCCGCGATAATACTCTCGGTGGCGTTTTCGATGGTTATTGGGATAGTGTTCGGGCTGCTTCCGTCCATGAAGGCGGCCTCGCTCGACCCGATAGACGCCCTGAGGCGCGAATGACAAAAAGGCATGACAAAAGCCCCGCCGCAAGGCAGGGCTTTGAAAATGCAGAAGCTTTTGCGTTTTATTCTACCGTGTAGGGCGCGAGGACCTTCATGACCTCTTCGAGCTCGTCGCCGTCCGCGTGGATGTTGAGCGCGATCGGCTTTGAGAGGTCGAGGCTGAAGATGCCCATGATCGACTTCGCGTCGATGACGTACCTGCCGGATACGAGGTCGAAGTCGCAGTCGAAGCGGTTGATGTCGTTGACGAAGGTCTTGACTTTGTCGATGGAATTAAGGGAAACCTTTATGACTTTCATGGTACGTGCCTCCTTACTTTATGCGTGAATGCCGACCGATAAATGAAGCGGTATTTCGAGATTAATCATATCTAATCGGCCGCCGAGCGTCAAGGACAAACACCCCCCAAAAACCTTGCCGGAGCCGGCGGGACTTTGGCTCAAGCGGCCCTGCGGCAGGTGGGCGCGGGGACGGCGGGTAGGGGAAAGCCCGCGGCCGCCGCAAAGTTTTTTTGACGCGGAGCCGGGACGCCGAAGGTTTAATTTTCAGGAAGGGCGGGCGAAGGCCGCACGCTTTGGGGATAGCAGGAATGGGTAAGAAATTCGCCATACACACTCTCGGCTGCAGGGTCAACGCCTACGAGTCGGAGGCCATGAAGAAGGCGCTTATCGACGCGGGCTGGACGGAGGCTCCCTTCGCGCCCGGCGCGGACGCGTACATAATAAACACCTGCACGGTGACCCACGTGGCCGACCAGAAGAGCCGCCAGATGCTCCACCGCGCCAAGAAGCTGAACCCCGCGGCCGTCGTGTGCGCCGTCGGCTGCTACGTCGAGGACTCCTTCGAGGAGGCGGTGAAAGACCCGGCGGTGGACATCGCCGTAGGCAACCATGACAAGGCGCGGATCGCGGAAATCCTTTCGCAGTTCATTTACGAAAATGAAAGCGGGGAAGGGGCGCCTTCGAAGAACGCGATGACGCTCGCGGCCTGCAGCGTGAAGGGCTATGAAGAGCTGCCGCACGCGGACGGCGGCGACAGGACGAGGGCTTTCCTCAAGATCCAGGACGGCTGCAACCAGTTCTGCACCTACTGCATGATCCCCTACGTGCGCGGAAGGGCGAGGAGCCGCGCCCTAGAGAGTATCGTCGAGGAGGCGAAGGGGGCGGCGGCCCGCGGGATAAAGGAAATCGTGCTGACGGGCATCCACCTGAGCTCCTACGGGCGCGAGCTGGACAATCCGGGCAGGAACCTGCCGACCCCGTTCGCCGACCGCGCGGAGACCAACTTCAGGCTTCTTGAAGCGATTCGGCAGACTGCCGCGGTTGAGGGGATCGAGAGGGTACGCATGGGATCATTGGAGCCGGGCAGCATCACGGAGGAGTTCGCGGCGGCCCTCGCTGCGGTGCCCGAGTTCTGCCCTTCTTTCCACCTTTCGCTCCAGAGCGGGTGCGACGCGACCCTAAAGCGCATGAACCGCAGGTACACCGCGGGCCAGTACCTCGAAAAATGCGGGATTTTGCGGGCAGCTTTCGAAAATCCGGCCATTTCGACGGACATCATAGCGGGCTTCCCCGGCGAGACCGAGGAGGAATTCGAAAAGACCGCCGCGTTCGCAAGGGAAGTCGGGTTCATGCACATCCACGCCTTCAAGTATTCCCCGCGAAAAGGCACCAAGGCGGCGGCGATGCCGGACCAGGTGCCCGAGGACGTCAAGAACGCCAGGGCGGCCGTGCTCGCGGCGATCGACGAGGAGGCCGGGGGCGCGTATGCCTCTTCATTTATCGGGAAGGAAGAGGAAGTCCTTGTCGAGCGCGTAAGCCGTGAAGGCGGCTGCTGCGTCGCCGAAGGGTACACCCGCCGGTACGTCCGCGCCCGCGTAAAGGCGGAGGCCGCTCTTGAAAATGATATCCTGCAAGCTGCCTTTACCGGCGTTTCGGGGCGCGTTCTTCTGGGGGAAACGCCGAAAGCCGGCGTATAGCTGCGGCTAAGCGTCCGCGCCGGCCGCATGGGCCCGGCCCGCGTAAAAGCGGAGGCCGCCCTTGAAAATGACGTCCAGCAAAGCCGCCGCCACCGGCGCTTCGGGGCGCGTACTTTTGGCGGAAGTGCCGAAAGCTTGCGTATAGCGGCGACTAAGTGTACAATATGCTGTAAGATTTACTGGAGCCGCAAAAATTGGCGCACGAGGGAGAGTCAGATGGCAGACCTTAGCAATACGATGTATTTCACGATCGCATCGGCGAACGAGCCGAGCGCGAAGCAGGTGCTCGCGTCGGTCTACGAGGCGATGGCCGAGAAGGGCTACAATCCGGTCAGCCAGATAGTCGGGTATATCATGTCCGGCGACCCCACGTATATCACCAGCCACAAAAATGCCCGCAGCGTGATCATGAAGGTCGAGCGGGACGAGCTCGTCGAAGAACTGCTAAGGGCCTACATTAAGAACCACAGTTGGGACGACGCGGAGTGAGCGCGGGCAGCGTGATCGGCCTCGACTACGGCGCAAAGACCGTGGGCGTGGCCGCGACTGACGGCCTGGGCCTCACGGCACAGCCTCTGGAGACCATTTTCAGGGAAAAGGAGAGCCACCTGCGGCCGACTATGAGGCGCATCGAGGCAATCGCGAAGGAGCGCGGCGCGGAGCTGATCGTCGTCGGGCTTCCGGTGAACATGGACGGGAGCGAGGGCGAGCGCGCGAAGGCAGCGCGGGCTTTCGGGGCGGAGCTTGAAAGGCGGCTTAAGCTGCCGGTTAAGTTCGCGGACGAGAGGCTTACGACCTTCGAGGCGGACGGAATCCTGGACGAGATGGGAGTCGCGGCAAGGGACCGGAAGAAATACATCGACAAGATTGCAGCGGCGCTGATCCTCGAAGAGTACATGAAGAGCGGCGGGCCGCGCGGAGAGAAGCTATGAAGACAGAGGCGATAGCCTTCACGGACGAGAACGGCGAAGTAAAGGAATTTTTCGTGGAGGAGCAGACCAGGGTAAACGGCGTGGACTATCTCTTGGTCGCGGAAGAGGCCGAGGGAGAGTGCGAGGCCTTGATTTTAAAAGACGTCTCCGCGCCGGACGACAAAGAGGCCGCCTACAGCGTGCTCGGCGAGGGCGACGAGCTCGAAGCCGTCGCGAAGATCTTCGCGGAAATGCTAGGCGAGGACGAGACGCTGGCCTGAAGGATCCCAAGGACAAGGCGCTTAAAGCAAAAGCTTAAAGCAAGGGCTTAAAGCAAGGGCTCTTGATCCAGGGCGCAGGGCAGGGGCGTCAAGGCCAAGGCACGAAGCCAAGGGGCAAAGAATAAGTATAAAAGGCACGTCCGTGGAAGCACGTAATCAAAGACAAGGCGGACGCGCTTAAAGAGATTCATTTTCAAAGAGAACCGTATTTTGGGAAGACGTAAAAGGCAACGGAGGACATTTTGAAGAACAAGAAAAATTCCATAGAGAAGGTTAAGATCATCCCGCTCGGCGGCTTAGAGCAGATCGGGATGAATATTACTGCGATTGAGTACGGCGACTCGATCGTGGTCGTGGACTGCGGCATGGCATTCCCGGAGGACGATATGCTCGGAATAGACATCGTCCTTCCCGACGTGACCTACCTGGTTGAAAATTACAGCAAGGTCAAGGGCATCGTCATAACGCACGGCCATGAGGACCACATCGGGGCCGTCCCCTACGTGCTCACGAAGATCAACGTGCCGGTATACGCGACAAAGCTCACGATGGCCCTCATCGAGAACAAGCTCGCCGAGAAGAACCTCTTAAAGCAGGTCGAGCGCAAGGTCGTCCGCTACGGGCAGAGCGTGAAGCTCGGCGACATAAAGGTCGAGTTCATAAGGACGAACCATTCGATCCAGGACGCGGCCGCGCTCGCGATCCACACGCCGGCGGGCGTGCTCGTCCACACGGGCGACTTCAAGGTCGACTACACGCCGGTCTACGGCGACGCCATCGACCTGCAGCGCTTTGCAGAGCTCGGCAGGAAGGGCGTGCTCGCGCTCATGTGCGACAGCACGAACGCCGAAAGGCCGGGACACACGATGTCGGAGAGCACGGTCGGGCACACCTTCGACCGCATCTTCGCGGAGCACAGGGACGAGAGGCTGATAATCGCGACCTTCGCCTCGAACGTGGACCGCGTGCAGCAGATAATCAACACGGCCGCGAAGTACGGCCGCAAGGTCATCCTCGACGGCCGCTCGATGGTCAACGTCATAGGGACGGCGATCGAGCTCGGCTACGTCTCGGACGACGGCAACACGCTGGTCGATATGGACCAGCTGAACAACTACCCGCCCGAGAAGATCGTCCTCGTGACGACGGGCAGCCAGGGCGAATCGATGGCGGCGCTGTCGCGCATGGCGGCGAACCTCCACAAGAAAATAAAGATCATGCCGGGGGACGTCATCCTCTTCTCCTCGCACCCGATCCCGGGCAACGAGAAGGCGGTCTCGAACGTGATAAACGAGCTCTCCGAGAGCGGCGCGAAGGTCCTTTTCGAGGACGCGCACGTCTCGGGGCACGCCTGCCAGGAGGACATAAAGCTCATCTACGCGCTCGTGCAGCCGAAGTACGCGGTACCGGTCCACGGCGAGATGCGCCACCTCCAGGCCCAGTCGCGCATCGCCTCCGAGATGGGCGTCCCGGAAGACAATATAATAATCATGCATTCGGGCGACGTCCTCGAGCTTTCCGAGGATAACGCGCGGATCATCGGCAAGGTCCAGGTCGGCCAGATCCTAGTCGACGGCATCGGCGTCGGCGACGTCGGCAACGTCGTCATAAGGGACCGCCAGCGGCTCGCCGAGGACGGCATCGTCATAGCGGTGCTGACGCTCGAGAGCGGCACCGGCATGCTCCTGTCGGGACCCGACATCGTCACCCGCGGCTTCGTGTACGTTCGCGAGGCGGGCGACCTCATAAAAGAAATCCAGGCCGCGGCGGAGCAGGCGGTGTTCGAATGCCTTGAGAGAAGGGTCAGCGACTGGGGAAAGATCAAGACGGAGATCAAGGACGACGTGAGCGACCTCGTGTGGAAGCGCACGCAGCGCCGCCCGATGATCCTTCCGATAATCATGGAAGCGGCCCCGTGACGCGGCCGCGCAAGACGAACATCACAGGAGACAAACGCAGCCAAAAGGGAGCGAAGAGCCGCCTTTTGGCTGCCGCTTAATATTAGTCGGAGCGGTAAATGAAAAAGCCCGAGATACTTTCCCCGGCCGGAAGCCCCGAGCGGCTAAAAGTGGCCGCGGCCTACGGCGCGGACGCGGTGTACATAGGCGGGGAGGCCTTCAGCCTGAGGGCGAAGGCCGCGAATTTCACGCCCGAAGAGATGGAGGAGGGCATCGCCTACGCGCACTCGCACGGGATGAAGGTCTACGTCACCGCGAACATTTTCGCGAGGGACTGCGACCTTCCGGAGCTGGCCGCGTACATGCCGCGCCTTGAAAAGTGCGCCCCCGACGGCGTGCTCGTCTCGGACCTGGGCGCCTTGGCGCTCGCGAAGAAGTACGCGCCCTCGGTGCCGGTCCACGTGAGCACGCAGGCGAACACGACCAATTCCGCGGCGGCGGAAGTCTGGCACGGCTTAGGCGCCGTGAGGGCGGTGGCCGCCCGCGAGCTCTCGCTTAGTGACCTCGCCGCGATGAAAGCTGCCATGCCGGAGGGCATGGAGCTTGAAGCCTTCGTCCACGGCGCGATGTGCATGGCCTACTCGGGCCGCTGCCTGCTGTCGGCATACTTCACCGGCCGCGGCGCGAACCGCGGCGAATGCGCCCAGCCCTGCCGCTACAAGTACGCGGTCGCGGAGGAAAAGCGTCCGGGAGTCTACTTGCCGGTCGAAGAGGACGGGGGCGGCACGCACATTTTCAACGCCATGGACCTGTGCATGCTTGAGCACGTCCCCGAGCTCATAGCCGCGGGGATCGACAGCTTTAAGATCGAGGGGCGCATGAAGAACGACTTCTACGTGGCCTCGGTCACGCGCTGCTACCGCCGCGCCGTCGACGCCTTCGTCGATGAGGGCGAGGAGGCCTACCGCCGCATCCTGCCGGAGCTCCTGCGGGAGATTTCCTCCTGCTCGGTTCGGCCGCTCTCCACGGGCTTCTACTTCGGCCGCCCGGGCGAGGAGTCCGTGTCCTACGACTCGAAGGCCTCGGACCCGACCCTTTTTGCGGCCCTCGTCCTTGAAAATGAAAGCGGCGGCGTCAAAGCCGTCCAGAAAAACAAGTTCTCCGTCGGCGACGAGCTGGTCCTCATGGACCGGCGCGGCGCGGACTTATCGCTCAAGGTCGCATGGATTAAGGACGAAGAGGGAAATGCGATGCCCTCGGCCCCGCACGGAGCCCAGGTCCTCCGCGTCGGCTTTGACAAAGAGGTGCAGGCGGAGCCCTTCACCGTCTTAAGGAAGCCGCTGCTATGAACCGATACGGGAGCGAAAGCCCTTGAAGGTTCACCATAGTGCGGCGCCGGACGAAGCGAAACGGAGGCAGCGTAACGCGGACGTCCGCTTTTACAGGGCGGACTTAGATTTTGGAGATTTTTATGAAGCCAGCTTCTGATAACGCGGGAACCAATTTCCACAAGGGGGCGGCAGCGGTCCTGAAGGCCGCTGTTGCCCTCCTTGTCGTATTCGTGACCCTCTCCGCCTTCCTTAGCGGCGCGGACAAGGTCCTGAAGAGCAAAAAGACCTACGACGGCCTCTCAAAAATCGAAAGCCAGCTTGAGGCCGAGACCAGCGGCGCGGGCGGAATCACGGGCAGCGCGGAAGTAAGGATCCATTCAAAGGGAAACAAGCTCGGCGGTATAAGGTTCTGCCTTAAGAGGCTCGGCGAGGCGGGCGAAGTGAAGGCGGGGCTTTACGCCGGGGACGGATCGGCTCTCAAGGAGTGGACCCTTGACGCGTCGGAGCTTTCCGAAGGCTGGAACTCGCTCGACGCGGAAGGCGTCTCGATTGAAAGGGGCGGAGAGTACGCGGTCCGCTTCACCCTGCCCTCAGGCACCGAGCTTTTGAGCGTCTGGGAGTGCCCGAGCAGCGACCTCTTCGACGAGGGGCTTGAAAAATATCCCGCCGTCGGCGTGACGATGGACTATGAGTACGTCGAGCCCGCGGGAGTGATGTACTTTGCCGTCAGCCTCGTCATTTACCTCTTTTACGCGCTCGTGCTCGCCTTCGCGGCGTGGAACGCGGCGCCGCTCTATGCCGCCTTTAAGAGGAACCGCAGCTGGAAGTCTTTCTTCTACGCCCTCTACATGGCGGTGACGATGGCAAGGCTAATTAACCCGCTCAGCCCTTCGAGGACGAAGATCGCCTCCTTCATAAGGCAGATGGGCCAGGGCGTGGTATCCGACTACGACGCGCCCGCCGTCGCCGGCAGCTTCATGAAAATGTTCGCCGTCTTCGCCGTGTTCCTCGCGCTTTTCTACCTCGTGTGCAATGGCTTTTCCGACAGGGCGAAGGACGGCAGGCAGAAGGCCGGCAAGGCCTTCCTCGACACTCTCATCGGCGCGGGGCTTGTCGACCTCGTCCTAAAGACGGTCATTTTCTTCCAGGACGGCGCGGAAGGCGCGACGGTCTTCTACTATTCGACGAGCCTGATAGCCCTGCTTTCCGTGGTGATGATAATTTACGTCTACCTTGGCGGTCACAAGGGGCTCTCGCCCGAGAGGCTCCACCTCTCGCTCCTCTTCATACTGACGTCCTCCTTCGCCGCCGCGCTGATCAGCGGGCTTTCCTGGGAGGACGGCAAGCTGACGCTCGGGATCCAGGCTTTGATGGCCTTAGCGCTCGTCATTTTCATGTACAGGCCCGTGAGGAGGGGAAGGCTCGGCGGAGGCGGACAGGAGGACAATACCAAGCTCCGGCTCTTCGTCATGATCGCCTCGGCGATGCCGCTCCTGAGCTTCTGCTTCATAGAGGGGATGCACGTGCTCAACCGCAATTCGGTGTTCGTGGCGTCGCCGCGCAAGCTCTACGTGGTATTCTGCGCGGTCTTTTACGCCGCGGCGGCGGGCGCGGCGCTCCTTTACCGCAAAAAAGAAGGCAAAAAGCAGGCCGTGCGCCGCTGGGAGGGCGTCTCGCACGCGCTCGCGGTGCTCGGGATAGCCGCGCTTTCCATGCAGGTCCCGCTGCAGATGACCTTCCACGCGGACATCTACGAGTCGTCGAACTACGCCTCCCCGATCGGGGAGTTCCTGCGCTTTTCGTCGATCCCGTTCGTGGACATGCTGCCGCACCACATGCTCACCTACGTGCTGGAGGGGCTTGCCTACGCGTTCTTGAACCACGACTACACGGGCGCGATAATTTCGCCCTACCAGACCCTGGTTCAGGCCTTCTACTCGATCTTCTTCTACGTGATGGTCTCGCGGATGCTCAAAAATAAGAAGGTGGCGCTCCTCGCCGCCCTCGTCCTTCCCTTCAGCGCCTGGTGGCTCACCTTCGCGATGGGCGCCCTGGCGTGCTTCGCGGCCGCCTCGTTCGTAAAGAAGAACACCTGGAAGGGCGCGGCCGTCATGTGGCTTTCCATGGTCTGGTGCGCGCTCTACCGCATCGACATAGGGCTGTCCTTCGGGGTAGGGTGCACGGCGGCGGTTTTCATTTACATGATAGCGGAAAGGAAATGGGACGCGCTTAAAAAAGCCGTCGTGACGCTCGCGGCGGTCGGCGCGGGAGGCGTGCTGCTTTGGTGCGTCCTGTGCCTTTTAAAGGGGTACGACCCCGTGTCGCGCCTCATAGAGTTCCTGCGCATTTTCTCGTCCGACTACACCTGGGCCTACAGCTCGATGGGCGACACCTCCAAGGTCCCGTTCGCCTACCTCTACGTGATAATCCCCTTCGTGATGCTCGCGAGCGTCCTCTACGTCTGCTTCGTGCCGACGTTCAGGCAGAAGGTCGGCGACGCGCGGTGGTGCGTGTTCATGGCCCTCGGGCTTTCCTACTTCGCGAACTTCGCGCGCGGCGTCACGCGCCACAACCTCGTCGAGTTCGCGACGAACACTATCACCTGGGTCGCCTACGTCTACCTCGCGATGCTCCTTGCGTGCATCCTCGGGCGGGCTAGGTGGTTCATGGCGGCCTTCATCCTGCTGATGCTCGTCAACAAATCCATCTGTTCTACGGAAAATATGAGGCAGTTCGCGCTGATCGACGGCGCCGACGCCGCGGGCACCGTCGCCTCGACCTGGACGCTCGGGCGCTTTGCGGGCGAGAGCGGCACGGCAAGCTACGAGATCGGCGGGCAGAGCGTCACGCTCTGGCAGTACTCCGCGGCCACGGGCACGGTCTTCGAGCGCGTGAGCTTAGAGAGCGACATGCAGGCCAAGATCGACAGCTACGTGACCCTCTTCGGTACCCTCCTTGAAAATGACGAGACCTTCGCGGACTTCACGGGCCAGTCCTTCGTCTATCCCGCGGCGGTCAGGAAGCTCCCCGTCTACGGGGCGCAGGCGCCGCTCATGCTCACGGGGCAGGAGAGCCAGGAAGAATACATAAGCGAGATCGTATCGAACGCCGACAAGACGCCGATCGTCCTGATGCCGAACATGTCCGGAGCCTACATTTCGATCGACGGCGTGCAGCTGGCGTACAAGTACTACAAGGTCGCCGAGTACATCTACCAGAACTACAGGCCGCTCCTTCAGGGCAGCAACTACAGCGTCTGGTGCGAAAACTCAAGGTACGACGAGCTCTACCCGAAGGCCGCGCAGCTCATCGAAGCCAACCCCGACGCCTATTCATTTGCCGACTGGGGCTACGACGGCGCGCCTTACCTCGACGAAGAGACCGGAGAGTGGACTTATCCCTACCTCCTGCACCGCTACGACGCGGGCGAAGCTCCGAGGCTCTGGGGCGAGGCCGACAAGAAGAACGCTTCTGAAAATGACATCGTGCGGAACACTACTAAGCTCGCCGGGAGGTACGCCTTCGCCGCGCTCGAGGACGCCGAGAAGGCCGAGGGCGATTACATCAAGGTCACGCTGACCTACAGCGGCACCTCGGCGTCGAACGCCTCGGAGAAGGCGGACGCCGTGCTCGCGCTCGGAACGCGGGAGGGCGGAAGCTACTCCGAGAAATACCGCTTCAATTTCAAGCTCCTCGAGGGCACGCACACCTACCTCTTCAGGGTGAGCTGCGACTACTACTGGTACTCGGAGGAAATCGATGCCTGCGAGCTCATCTGCGGCGAGCCGGTGTCGGTGGCGGAAGTCAGCGTTCTGAACGGTGACTAAAAGCTAAAATAGGAAGAAGAGGCGCGCGGAGGCTTGCTGGATTCAGTGATGATTTTGCGATGAAAAGATCAGGGAAAGAATGGTTCCTTAAGGGGCTAAAGGACGGGGTGCCCATCGCGGCCGGGTACTTCGCGGTTTCGATCGCCATAGGGGCCGCGGCGGCGCAGATAGGCATGCGGCCGCTCCTGGCCGTTTTGATGTCGGCAGGGATGGCGGCTTCGGCGGGACAGGCCGCGGCGATTTCGCTCATAGGCGCGGGCGCGGGAGTCTTCGAGATGGTGCTTACGACCTTCGTCGTAAATATGCGCTACTGCCTGATGAGCAGCTCGCTGTCGCAGAAGTTCGACGAGGGTACGCCCTTCTGGAAGAAGGCCGTGGTCGCCTTCTACGTCACCGACGAGATCTTCGGGCTCGAATCGGCCGTCGAGGGTAGCCTCAGCCTCGGGTACATGCTGGGGCTGTCGCTCATCTCGGTTACGGGCTGGAGCGCGGGGACTGCGGTCGGCGTGCTCGCGGGAAACGTCCTGCCGGACGCCGTGATGAAGGCCCTTTCGGCCTCGCTCTACGGCATGTTCCTCGCGATCATCGTCCCGCCGGTTAAGAAGAACCGCTTCATAGGGCTTTTGATCTTGCTTTCGATGGCGCTTTCGGCGGTTTTCGCCTTCGCGCCTCTTTTGGGCTCGGTGCCGTCGGGCTACCGGATAATAATACTGACGCTCGCGCTTTCCGCTTTCGCGGCGAAGGCGCGGCCGGTAGAAGAGGAGGGCGCATGAGCATGTACATTTCCGTGCTGATAATAGCGGCGGCCCTCTATGCGGTCCGTCTCCTGCCCTTCGTGTTCATCCGCGGGAAGATCAAGAATCCTTTCATAAGGAGTTTTCTCTACTACGTGCCCTATGTGACGCTTGCCGTGATGACCTTCCCTGCGATACTCTATTCATCGGACGTGATGGCGGCGGGAGCCGCGGCGCTTCTTGTCGGCGCGGCATCGGCGTATTTTACGGAGAACCTTTTTCTGACTGCGGTGCTCTGCAGCCTGACGGTATACATAGCGGGACTTTTCTGAAGGAGGCATTTATGGAAGTTTCTTATACCCCGAGGGGCGTCTGCTCCAGGAATATTTCTTTTAGGATAGAGGACGGCAAGCTCTACGACGTCAAGTTCGTGGCGGGCTGCCCAGGGAACCTGCAGGCCATAGGCAGGCTCCTTGAGGGCAAGGACGCCGCCTGGGCGGCCGAGACCTTGAAGGGCAACCTCTGCCGCGACAAGGGGACGTCCTGTGCCGACCAGCTCGCAAGGGCGATAGAGGGCGCGCTCGCCAAGGAAGCCGCGGAAAATGAATGAGGCTTGAAGGCCGCGCGTCACTCGGCGGTTTTCATTTGCCTTAGCGGCGCGGCTTTAAGCGGGCCGCTTTCGCAGCGAGGCTTTCATCTGCGGAGCCGGAGCCTTGCGGCCAGGAGTGGACGGGCACGCTTTAAAGTGCGGCCCTTACCCGCGCAGGGGCTTTGTAAGCCGCTTCGGTCACTGCCGCTCGATTGACTAGGGCGCGGTAAGTCTGTTATAGTCATATGATTGGCGGGCGATGAAAGCGCGGCCGTCGGTCAAGCGTATTTAAGCCGCCCTCGGCGGGGCATTTTCAAAGCCGGCGCGGCGTTAGGCTATAGGAGTGAAGCTATGTTTGATTACAGAAAGTACAAGAGGCAGTATTACCTTCCGCCCGAAGAGTGCTTCGACTGGGCGAAGAAGGACCACATCGAGAAGGCTCCGGTCTGGTGCAGCGTCGACCTGCGCGACGGCAACCAGGCGCTGGTCATCCCGATGAGCCTTCAGCAGAAGCTGGCTTTCTTTAAGCTTCTCGTGAAGCTCGGGTTCAAGGAGATCGAGATCGGCTTTCCGGCCGCCTCCGAGACCGAGTACACGCTTTGCCGCACGCTCATCGAGCAGGACCTCATCCCCGACGACGTGACGATTCAGGTCCTCACCCAGGCGCGCGAGCACATCATCCGCAAGACCTTCGAGGCAATAAAGGGCGCGAAGAACGCGATCGTGCACGTGTACAACTCTACTTCCTACGCGCAGAGGCAGCAGGTCTTCAGGAAGTCGAAGGCTGATATTTTGAAAATAGCTGTCGAGGGCGCGAAGCTTTTAAAGGAGCTCGCCGAGGCCTCGGGGCAGGACTTGAGGTTCGAGTACAGCCCGGAGAGCTTTACGGGTACGGAGCCGGAGTACGCGCTTGAGGTGTGCAACGCGGTCCTTGACGTATGGCAGCCGACGGCGGACAAGAAGGCGATCATCAACCTGCCGGTCACGGTGCAGCTCGCCGAGCCGCACGTTTTCGCGCAGCAGGTCGAGTACATCCATAAGCATCTGAAGTACCGCGAGAACGTCGTCATTTCCATCCATCCACACAACGACAGGGGCTGCGGGGTCGCCGACACCGAGCTCGGCATCCTCGCGGGCGCCGACAGGGTCGAGGGCACGCTTTTCGGAAATGGCGAGCGCACGGGCAATGTCGATATCGTGACGGTCGCGATGAATATGTACGCGCAGGGCGTCGACCCCGAGCTTGACTTCTCGGACATGCCGACGATCGCCGAGACTTACGAGGAGTGCACGGGCATGAAGGTCGACGAGAGGTCGCCTTACGCGGGCGCGCTCGTCTTCGCGGCGTTCTCGGGCTCGCACCAGGACGCGATCGCCAAGGGCATGAAGTGGATCGAGGAGAAGAAGCCGGAGCACTGGACGGTGCCCTACCTTCCGATCGACCCGCGCGACGTCAACAGGAGCTACGACGCGGACGTCATCAGGATCAACAGCCAGAGCGGCAAGGGCGGCGTCGGCTTCATCCTCGAGACGAAGTTCGGCCTGCAGCTTCCCAAGAAAATGAAGGAGGCTATGGGGTACGCGGCGAAGGCTGTGTCCGACAGGAAGCACGAGGAGCTTTCGCCGGATGAGATTTTCGAGATTTTCAAGTCGGAGTTCGAGGGGCTTACCGAGCCGATCGATATCAATGAGGTGCATTTCAAGCAGACGGCGGAGGGGATTACGACTTTCGTGACGTCGACGAAGGATGATGTGCAGATTGTCACGGAGGCTTCGGGAAATGGACGTCTGGACGCGGTGAGCAATGCGCTTAAGAGGGCTTACGGGCTTGATTATGTGCTTGATACTTATACGGAGCATGCGCTGGAGAAGAGTTCGTCGTCGCGCGCTATCGCTTATGTGGGCGTTAGGTGGCCGGACGGGAAGCTTACTTGGGGCGCGGGGCTTGATGCGGATATTATCAGGGCTTCGATTGATGCGCTGGTTACGGCGGTTAATAATAGATAAATGGTTTTTGTTGAGGGGCTTCTGTGCGCGGAGGCCTCTTTTTCTTATGTTTGTACTTTAGCGGAAGCATGCTCGATGCATGTGTTTTTACACATGCATTTTTTTATTGGATACAAGCTCGCCGCATGCCCGCATTCGTTCTGCATCCTCGCCTGTTTTTGCAGCGCCGCGGCTGCGCCCTGCCGTGCCGTACCGCCGCGATACGACGACTATGCTTGATGCATAGTCGTCTAGGCGCGGCTGAAAATTTGCTGTTGTGCAGCAAATTTTCCCGGCACTTTTGGACGCGCCGCAGCACGCAAAAAAGACGGCTCGGCTGCTGATGAACTTCATTGCGGGATGCGGCGGCTTTTATGTCCCCAGTTTCGGAAGGTGCACGGAGGGTGTGTGTCCGTCACTCAACGTTTTGGGAGGGCAGGCTTTCGAGCCGCGCGATGAATCCTTGATATTTCGAGTTGATCGAGCGGTGAGATATTGAAGGGACGGGGTTTCGCTTTTCGTATGGCGCGGGAGGGTGTACGTCCGTCACTCAACGTTTTGGGAGGGCAGGCTTTTTTGGCGAGGGGTGTCTGCGTGCGGATGCCCCTTTCGCTTAGCGGATCGGCCTTGTTTT
>Ga0065709_1000224_pt1 | contig 17077 bp, 15 predicted proteins | sample Hoacrofraction14_2_FD_59096 | JGI IMG/M metagenome (GOLD analysis project Ga0065709, IMG submission 59096) | Hoatzin crop microbial communities from Cojedes, Venezuela, sample from fiber fraction 14 v1 | ecosystem: Host-associated > Birds > Digestive system > Esophagus > Crop | place: Venezuela...
ACTCAGCATACTTCAAGAGTAGCTTGACTTGCTTCAGCGTTACGAGATTTAGGGTGTAAAGATACAAAATATTTCGTTTAATTCAGCTTTTACTCAAAAAAAAATTAAAAGACATCAGATATGTGTTCCTAAATTCATATTCCATTTAATACAGTTAGAAATTTTAACGAAGGCGTAAACTTGACCAGCCTCCACAATAGAGGCTGTTTCAAAAGTCAAAACGCAGAGGGGGCAGGCAAGGAAGACAGCCTAAGGGAGGTGCCAGACAAGCGACAACTCGATTTCTTTAACTAGATGTACTAAAAATTTAGTCGCGCGGCCTGCAGGGGGGTCGCGCGACGGGAGTTGAGTTGCAGTTGAGGATTTAGAGGCTGCGCAGTTGTTGCTCGATTTGCGAAACCTCTTCCTGGAACTTTTTCTCGAGGGAGAGACGTTGCTCGATTTGTTTGCAAGCGTGGAGCACGGTGGCGTGGTTGCGCGACAGGCGCAGGCCGATGTTGGTCGACGAGAGTTGCGCCTCGGTTTTGGCAAAATACATGAGCAGTTGCCGCGCATCCGAAATTTCCCGCTTGCGCGATTTTCCATAAAGTTGATCGGTCTCGAGGTGGTAGAACGATGAAACGGCCTCGGCAATGTCGTCGAAGGTGATGGCATGCTTGCGCACGCGCACCGAGTTGGCGACCACTTGCTGGGTGAGGTCGAGCGAGATGTCGCGGTTGAGCATGGTGGCGTGCGCGAGGAGCGAGACGAGGACGCCCTCGATTTCGCGGATGCTCTGCGTGACGTGCTTTGCGATATAGTCCTTGACCTCGTCGCTCAGGGCGATGCCATCTTGCGCTGCCTTGAGGTCGAGCACCTGGCGGCGCAGGGCGAGGTCGGGTTTTTCGAGTTCCACGGTGATGCCACTCTTGAAGCGCGAGTTGAGGCGTTCTTCCATGCCATCCATCTCGCTGGGGCGGCGGTCGCTCGAGAGGACGAGCTGGCGCTGGTGCTGGTCGAGGTGGTTAAAGATGTGGTAGAACGTGTTTTGCGTCTTGCTCTTGCCGGCGAGGTCCTGGATATCGTCCATGAGCAGCACATCGATGCTCTGGTAGAAGTTGATGAAATCGTTGACCTTGTTTTGACGCACGGCGGTGGTGTACTGGCTCTCAAACACGCGTGCCGTCACATAGAGGACGCGCGCACGCGGGTTGTTTTCCTTAATCTTGATGCCGATGGCCTGGATGAGGTGCGTTTTGCCCACGCCCGTGTCGCCAAAGACAAACATGGGCGAGAACGTGTGGCACTGTGGATTGGTCGCAATGGCTTGCGCGATGCTCACTGCCAGGCGGTTAGAGGTGCTGGCGCAATAGTTCTCGAACGTGTAGCGCGGGTTGAGTTGCGGGTCGATGTCCTCATACTCGTCGTGGTCAAACGGGTTGGCGGGCTGCACCTTGTTGGTCTTGAGGTAGTGCCTCAGGCCAGCGCTCGAGTCGTCGCCAGGCAGCGTGACGCCGCTGGTGTCGTCGTTGTTGACCACATTATATTTATAGGTGATGCGGACGTTGGGACCAAACACGCGGCGCACCGAGGTGGTGAGCAGGTTGTAGTAGAGTTCCTCGATTTTCTCGCAGAAGAAGCGCGAGGGGACCTTCAGGATGAGCAGGTCGTCCTCGAAGCTGCGTGCAACAATGGGCTCAAACCAAGTAGCGAACTGCTCGGCCGAGATGTTGTCCTTGATGATTTCAAGACATTTATTCCATTGTTGTGTAGCTTCGTTCATCGTTGCGATGGTTGTGCTTCTAGCTTAAAAATAGGTTAATACCACATTCATGTCCCGTTCAGGTGAGAGAGTAGGAACTGTTAGGTCCATGGGCTCGTTTGAGCAGTACAAAATAACACCAATAATTTCATAAAAAAAAGTGGCAAAAAAATTTGGAATTGTCGAAACAATTTTAATAGAATTGAAAAACAGCCTTTTAAAGGTTGCGGAATTGGGCTTACCGAAGGGGGTACACCCATCTGCTACCACCATTGATTTTCAATATGTTAAGGCCACACTACCAAAAAAAATGGTCTCCCCACGCGAGGGGTTAAAGTGCTGATTTGAGCGGGTTAACGAGTAACCCTATAGGGGTCAAAAAACTTTTTTAAAAAGAAATGCTTATTTAGAATGATTCTAAATAAGCATTTCTCGGTTTCTGTCATCGTGGGGTCATTTTTTAGAAGACCTTGATGGTGATATATCGCTTGGGGTTTCGCTTGATGTCGGTGAGCAGGGAGTCGAGGCTCGCCATGGATTTGTCGGCGTGCTGATAGAGCGATTTATCGTTCAGCAGCAGTCCCAGCGACGAGTTGGGGCTGTTGAGGCGCTCGGTGAGCGTCTGCAGGTTGGTCACGGTAGCGTTGAGGCGCTCGACGGTGTTGTCGAGGGGCATCTGCTTGAGCGAGGCCGACAGGTCTACTAGGTTAGCGCTGGCGCCATCGAGTTTGCCGGTGATGCCGTTGACGTTGCTCACCACGCCGGGCACGTTCTTGTTGAGGCTGGTCATGAGCTGGTTGAGTTGCTGCGAACTGCGCGCGAGCTCGGCGGTGATGCCATCGAGGCGTGCCACGGCAGCCGTGAGGGCGGGGTCGCCCACGAGGTTATTGACGCTGCCCATGATGGAGTCGACCTTGGGCAGGATGCCCGACACGCTGGGCAGGATGTCGTTACGCACCTGGTCCATTAGGCCAGCAGCGGCGGAACAAGGGATGGTGTCGCCCACGTTGATGAAGCCGGCGCTCTCGGGAGCCATCAACAGGCTGACGGTCGATGCGCCCGTGAGGCTCGACACGACGGTGACAGCGCTGCCGTTAGGAATCTTGAGGTCTTTCTCGAGGCTGAGCATGACCGCAATGCGGTTGGTTTTATAGTCATATCCGATGTCGTGCACCTGACCTACCTGGAAGCCGTTGACATTGACGGGGGCAGCCTGCACGAGGCCGTCGACGTTGTCAAAGCTGGCGTAATAGTAGTTGGCAGGCTTGAACATGTTGATGCCCTTGAGGAAGTCGATTCCCCAGTAGAGCAAGCACAAGCTGACGATAACCGTGAGTGCGATAAGGATGTTCTTTTTCATTACTGATGATTGTGAAAATGAGATGTTGCCCCCTTGTGCCTTTCAAAAGGACGTCGCAAAGGTAAGTGTTTTTGCCGAAATAGGGCGTGAGGTGAAAGTAAAAATTATATAATGAACGCGCGCGTGAAGGCAAAAAGCTACCAAAAAGAGAAAAAAATGCAAGAAAAAGCGAAAGATTTACCAAAAAACCACTATATTTGCGAGTAGGAAAAAAGAGGCGCGCAGGAGTTTTGAGCCGCTACCATGCTACCCCGTGCGTCCGCTGCTGAATAGAGAACAACGCAAAAGGAGTGAAAAGATGGCTACAAAAGTATATGGATTAATTGGTTACCCGCTGGTGCACTCGTCATCACGCGGCTATTTTAACCACAAGTTTGCCGCCGAGGGGATAGATGCACGTTACGAGAACTTCGAAATCGAGGACGTGGGGCAACTCATGGAGATTCTTGCCGAGCAGCCCACGCTTTCGGGACTCAACGTAACGACGCCCTACAAGGAGGCAGTCATCCCCTACCTGCAGTCGCTCGACGAGAGCGCGGCTGCCGTGGGGGCTGTGAACGTAATCGAAATTCAGCGCGACAAGCGGGGCGAGGTCATCGCCTTGCGCGGCCACAACACCGACGTGATGGGGTTCTACCACAGCATCGAGTCGATGGTCGAGCGCGGTGTGGACAAGGCGTTGATTCTGGGCTCGGGCGGCGCTGCCAAGGCCGTGAAACACGCCCTGGAGATGCTCGAGGTCGAGTGCGTCATCGTCTCGCGTCACAAGTCGGCCACCACGGTGACCTACGAGGAACTCACGCGCAACATGATTCAGGCGCATCGCATCATCGTCAACGCCACGCCCGTGGGGATGTACCCGCACGTCGACGAGTGCCCCGACATTCCTTACCGCAACCTCACCCACAAGCACTTGTGCTACGACCTGCTTTATAACCCCGAGCAGACGTTGTTTATGCAGAAAGCAGCAGCCGCCGGGGCACAAGTGAAAAACGGCCTGGAAATGCTGCTACTGCAAGCATTCCTGTCCTACGAAATCTGGACCGGCGAGCCCTCGCTGTAACACAGCGGTGAGCGCACATCGCGCCCTGCCTTCCCCACGATGAAACCTAACAATCAACTCACACTTGCCCACCTCCCCACGTTGCGCATCCTGGTGCCCATGGCGGTGGGCATTATCGTTGCGCACACCTGCCACGCGGGCTGGATTGTGGCGGCGATTGTGGTGGTGCTGGCCATCGCGGCAGCGAGTGTGATTGCGGGGATGGGGAAGGACCCGATGAGTCAGTATCGCGCGCGTACATTATATATTATTCCCATCGCGCTGGCGAGCCTCGCAGTGGGCATCGCGGCCTACCGGTTGGCACAGCCTCCAGCGCTCGACCCAGTGCCGCCACAAGGGTCAACGGCCGTTTACCGCATCGACAATATCAAGCGCCTCGACTTCTCGCAAGCGCTCGAGGCCACGATGCTGGGCTACAGTGAGGGCACGGGGAAGGCGTTCACGCGCACCCCAGCACACAGCGTGCGACTGAGTACGCGCGGCTGCAACTACCTGCTGCAACCTGGCGACCTCGTGGCCACATCGGCCGACATTCTACCCATCGAAAATCGCGGCAATCCCGACGAGATGGACTACGCCTCGCTGATGCGCGGCCGCGGCATTGCCTACACCACGCACACGCCCGTGAGACAACTGGAACTCGTGGGGCACAGCGACACGTGGACAACGCGCATGGCCCGCTTCCGCCACTCGCTCACGGCAGCCGTTGCGGGAAGCCAACTGAGCGAACCCGCCAAGCAGCTCGTGATTGCCCTCATCATTGGCAACGACGACTTCATCGACCCGCAACAGCGCTCAACCTACTCGTGGGCGGGCATTGCGCATGTGCTGGCGCTGAGTGGCTTGCACGTGGGCATCATCGCGATGATTCTGTGGTGGGTGCTGTTTCCACTCGACTACCTGGGAATGAAGAAGTTGCGACTCATCGTCACGCTGGCGGCGATTGTGGCGTTCGACGTGTTCACGGGGATGAGCCCCAGCGTGATTCGCGCCACGGTGATGATAGGGTTCACCATGGCAGCGGTCATCTTTTACCGGCGCTCGAGTGGGCTTAATGCGCTGATTGTTGCGGCGTTGCTCATCTTGCTGTTTCGCCCCATGGCGCTCATGGAGGTGGGATTCCAACTGAGTTTCATCACCGTGCTGGCGCTGCTACTCACGGCGCGGTGGACCGAGCAACGGCGCGGCGGCAATCGCGCGGTGCAATATGTCAAGGGGATGGTGATTACCTCGGCTGTGGCGATGGTGTCGACCATCGTACTCACGGCGCACTATTTTCACTCGATTTCGATACTGGGCATTGTGGCTAACTTGCTGGTACTCCCCGTGTTCCCCATCATCATGGTGGCGGCAGCGCTCATGGTGTTGCTGGCGTGGGGCGGCATCGAGGTGGGCGCGCTCAATGCGTTGCTCGACGTGCTCTGCGGCTACGTCAACGGCGTGGCGCAATTCATCACCTCGCTGCCACTGTCGCACGTCACGGGCGTGTATGTGAGCACCGTTGGCACCATCGCGTTCTACATTGTGGCTGTGCTGTTGCTGCTGTGGTGGCGCAAGCGACAGGTGCGTTACCTGCAACTGGCAGCGGTGGCGACCATCGCGTGGTGCATTCACAGCGTGGTGAGCGACCTATCAACGCCCCGACAGGGCGTGATGATTCTCAACGACTACAGCGGTACGCCCATCCTGAGTTATGCGGGCAGCGAAGCGCGGCTGTGGTGTCCCGATGGCAACATCAACGTGCAAGCGTTTGAGCGCATCCACAGCGGTCTGCTCGCCCACCGTGGCATCACGCACGTGGAACTCATCACCGCTCCCCTGCCCCGCGTGGGATATGCCCCCACCGCTGCCGACAGCACCCGAACGGTCACCAGCGACCGCAATCCCCTGCTCACCGTTTCCTCGCCCCTAGCGCTCACCCCTGCTGGCAGCATGCTCGTGGCTGGCGGCGGCCAGTGGAAACGTGTGCAACAGCGCGACACCACCATCCACACCCCCTTGCTCGTCATCTCCCGCCAGTTCCACAGCGACCTAGCCCACCTGCACCACCTCTACAACTTCGACCGCGTCGTCATCTCGGGCGCCCACCACGATGCTGCCACCCTCGAGCAACAATGCCTCGCCCACGGCATCCCCTGCCACAACATCGCCCACCACGGCTACTACCCCTTCCCCTAACTCCCGTTCTTATCTTTCCAAAACCGAAGGCAAATCCCATGCTGCGACGTGCCTTATCCCCTTGTTTAGCGGATGCGTGAAAGCATCGAGCGTGACAACGTATTTCTCGTAACTATCGTTGATGGCTTCGAGCGAGGAATACTCACGTCGCGCCGTTGCCTCGTCGCCTATCGAGTAAGCAGCCTGGAGATAAATCACGCGGTCGCCATGGAACGCCGTGAAATCGACCTCGTGCTGACCGATGTTTCCCACATAAACGTCAAACCCATGACGGCGCAACTCGAGGTAAACGGCATTCTCGAGTAAATAGCCCTCGCCATAGCCAAACCCGCGATATAGGTAGTTGTGAAACGCGAGGTCGTTAAGATAATATTTGGCATTTCCGCCCACGATAGCCTTGCCACGAATGTTGTAACGATTGGCGCGATAGACGAGGAAAACGTCCTCGAGATAGCGCACATAAGTTGCTATGGTATCGTAACTTACGCGCCTCTTTTGGCTCTTGAGATAGTTCACGATACCGGTGAGAGAAATCACCGACGAAGCATTGTTGACCAGATAGGCAAATAGTTCCTCGAGCAGGGCGATGTCGCGCACCTTGTTCCGCTCCACAATGTCCCGCAAGATGATGGTATTGCGCAATGAATCTACATAATAACGGCGCATTTCACCATCGTCAAGACGATAAGCCTCGGGAAGTCCCGTCGAGTGCATGTACTCTTGATAGGACGACAGGCCACGCGCCGCGCCATGATAGCCGATAAACTCGTCGTAAGAGAACGAATACACGGGAATTTCGACATAGCGGCCCGACAGCAAGGTAGCCAGTTCGCTGGAGAGCATCCGCGAGTTAGAGCCCGTTATAAAAATCTCACACTCAATCCTATAGTCCTGAGAATAGGAATTCACGAAGCGCTCCCACCCCTCGATATTCTGCACCTCATCAAGGAATATATAGACCTTGCCGGTAGGTTTCAACCTCTCGAGATAAAGATTAAACAGATGGTCGAGGTCGGTGTAATTGCGCACAAAATCAAAAGCCATGAGTTCCTTATTGAGCATAAAAATGTTATTCACCGGAACCCCTTGCTCAACCAGCCCGCACGCGACTTGACGCAAAATATAACTTTTGCCCACGCGTCGCTGACCCACAAGCACTTTCACCAGTCTATTACCCGTGAGTTTGCGCAACGGCGCAGTGTAGAGTTGCCGTTGATACCCTAAATCAGGGGCCTCATTTGCCCACAAATTATAGCGAGCCAAGACATTAAATTTTTCGTCCATAATCGAATTTTTTGGCAAAGATAGCACTTTTTTCGATTATAGACGAATTTTTTGAGAAAAATAGTGATTTATTCGATTATAGACGAATTTTTTGGTGCACAGAATGTAGCGTGTGCAGTTTACCTTTTGGTGGTTTCGGGTATAAAGAGATGAAGGGTGGCTGAATTGTCGCTCATGTTTTATGTTTAAAAATCAAGAGAAAATGAATTGGTTTTACAAGATTCTCAAATGGGTGCTTTTTACCGTAATTGGCTGCTACGTAGCGACTTTCCTATTAGGGATTATACTGGCGATTACTGCCGCGGGGCACGACATTCCCATGCTGAAAGACCCCGAAGCCGAGGCTTACGCCGTTGGGAATGAGATGGGCTTTGATAATGACGAAGACCTTGAGGCGTTTGTTCAGGATATGTTGGAGTTCAGAGCCACGCATAACGTTGATTATTACCGGAATAAGAGGCTTAAAGGACAGGGAAAACAGCAAGAAAAAGTTACCACCACCGCCACAGAATCGGAATCGAAATCGGGTGTTTCTTTCAGGCCTGCGGTGGAATTGCATAATGCCGAAATCGAGGCCGAAATCAAAAACAAAACCGCAGGATTGAGCGAAAACGAAATCGTTGACTACTGCGAGAAACTAACAAAATCGCTGCTCACCTTCTCGGACGACTCGCAACTCACGTCGCTCAATCAATTGTCGCTAAACACCAAGATACCAACGCATTGCGTGGGCTACACAAGAACCTTTGTCGCCCTTTGCAACTACGGTTTCCAGCAAAACGGCATCGATGCAAAATGTCTCCACGCCGTGGGCCCCGTTAAATTCTGCGGAATCGACATCACCAAAATCGCCAGCGCCACCTTCCGAAAAATGGGAAACGACCGCATGGCAAATTTCTGCAAAGACCACGATTTCGCCATCGTCCACCACAGCGACGGCACCCAAGAAAAAGTCGACCCATTACTGTAAACCGCACATCCCCATTAAAAGAGGCGTGTCGAAACTATAACTTCAGTGACGTAAAGAGGGTCGCAGACCCTCCAGATTGATAACCCCAGGGCGAGCGTAGCGAGTCCTGGGGTATTGGTAATCATCCATTTAGGTCCTCGAAGAGGTCCCACTTCTTACAGATTCACCTGTCGCTAAGGTGGCACCTCGTCGAGGTGCGGGTTATGTTGCCGCTGAACCCCAGGACTCTTTCCTCGCTAACGCTCGTCAATCGCCCCGGGGTTACCAATCTGTAGGCTCTTTGAGCCTCAACTTCCCTTCAAGTTTCGACAAAGTTCCTGTCCTCTATAAAGCGGGACTCGCATCGAGTAAAATTGCAGTTTTAGACGCAGTTATCACAAAAATATAGCCGTTTAGTAATCAGTGTTTTAGCTAAAAAAATGCAATTTTTCAGACTTTTAGACGTAGCTTTTAGACGCATTTAGACGTAAATTCCCCGTTTTGCCCGTTTTTGGGTCAAAAAACAGTCAAAATGGCCCCATTTTCACCCTCAATCATCAAAAAAACGCCGTTTTAGACGCACTTTTCACAAAAATATAGCCGTTTAGTAATCAACGTTTTAGCTAAAAAAATGCAATTTTTCAGACTTTTAGACGTAGCATTTAGACGTTTTTAGACGTAAAAATGGTGGAGGGGGGATTTTATTTGGGGGTGGTGACGGTGGCGGCGGTGCGGAAGTGGGTGGTGAAGTAGGGCTGGTCGAGGTGGCTGACGATGACGCCGCGGGAGGAGGAGGCGTGGACGAAGTAGCCGTCGCGCAGGTAGATGCCTACGTGGTTGATGCCGCGGTCGTTACCAAAAAAGACGAGGTCGCCGTTGCGCAACTTGTCGCGGTCGATGGCTTTGCAGTTGTTCTCACACATGCGGGCTGAGTTGCGCTCGAGGGTGATGCCGTAAACTTCCTTGTAGACTTGCATGACCAAGCCCGAGCAGTCGGTGCCCTCGCGGTCGTGTCCGCCGTAGCGGTAGGGCGTTCCCAGCCATTTCTTGAGTTCGTNATANAGTTTACGGTTGTCGTGTCGACTGAGTTTCACGTCAAGCGTTTGCCACTCGGTGGGGACCGAGGAGTCGACACGTGGTGTGGTGTTTCGCGTGGTAGTCGATGGGGTGGATGGCGTGGTGGTTGTGNGCTCGGTGCGGTGCTTACCTGTCCCCCACCCTGGCCCGCGGTCGGGATATTCCTCGCGCGTGGTGTGGCACGACGACAAGACGGTGGCACTGAGTACCACCGTTGTCATCAGTTGTAATAGTCGTCGTGCGCGAGTCATGATGCGCAGCGATTATTTCTTGTCGTCGGCCTTTTTAGCCTTCTTTGCGGGCTTCTTTGCAGGCTTTTCCTCCTCAGCGGGTTTCTCCTCCTCGGCGGGTTTCTCCTCCTCGGCCTCTTGAGCGGGGGTAAAGTCGGTGATACCGGCGGANATGAGCAGGTTGTACCATGCGACGATTTTCTTGATGTCGCTATTGTGAACGCGGTCGACGTCGTAGTTAGGCAGCGCCTTGCTCATGAAGTCGGCGAGCTGTGCGGGCGTTGCNACGGTTGCGGTGTCGATGGGTTTGTTGTCGTTTTGTTTTGCAATTGAGGTCAACACGGTGGACAGTGCAACCTCCTCGGCATCGGTATAGATGGCGATATCACCGAGCGAAGTNACGCGGTCNCGTGCCGTTGCGGGCGAGCGGCGATGGTCGATGAGCGACTCGACGATGAGCATGTTTTTACCGTAGGAGACGAGTTTGTAAAGTCCGGGTCTACCCGAAATTGAAAGAATTTTCTTTAGCATAACAGTAGTTGATAGATGTTATTTCGATTGCGTGAAAATTAGTTATTACTTGATTGTTGTTGCTCGAGCAGGTTGAGCAATTGCGGCAGCAAGGGCTCGTGGTCATCGTTCACAATCACCTGCGCGCCAGCGGGTCGCAGTGCTTGCTGGGCATCGATGCGCTGCTGCACTTGCTGTGGTGTGAGGCCATTGCGTGCCACCACGCGGGCGATGCGCACCGCGGTGGGTGCCTCGACGTTCCACACGGCGTGAACCACACGCTGCAAGCCGCTCTCGGCAATGAGCGCCGTCTCGACAAAGGCGAGCGATGTGCTTGCCGCCTGGGCCCACCGCAGCAGGTCGCGCGTGACGGCGGGATGCACGATGGCGTTGACATCGAGCCGCGCTGCATCGTCGCTGAAAATGATGGATGCCAAGCGCTTGCGGTCGAGCTCGCCCGCCGCAGTGTAGCTCTCGCGTCCAAATCGCTCGGTGATGGCTTGCACCACCGCTGCGTCGGTGTTCATGAGTTGCTTGGCGCGGCTGTCGCAGTCGTACACGGGGTAGCCCATCACCCGCAAGGCACGTGCAACGACGCTTTTTCCTGCGCCGATGCCACCTGTGAGAGCAATGAGCTTGGTTGCCGTCATCTTNCTGTGCATCAATGTTTCTCGATGATGTACTCAACGCTATCGGGCGTCACGTGGACGTTCTGATAAGCGCCAGGAATTTCACCGAGTATCACGGGCACCTTGTGCGAGGGGTTGTTCCAGTNGATGGCGCTGTAGTCGACCACAGCGCTGATGACTGCATCGCTGCGATAGCGCGACATCGTGGTGCTGAAGGTCACATCGACCGTCGAGGGGAAGACGATGAGNTTGACGCCCGGCGGCGTGTTGCGCACGGTCACCACCACGGGTTGCTGCTTGGTAATGAGCGGAGCAATGGGGATGGTCACAGTNACGNTNCGNGGCTCGGTGATGGCNCCCTTGATGGGTGAAATCGAGACCTTGCGCACGAGCGTGTCGCTCAAGTCGTGAGCCTGCAGACGATAGGTGTAGACCTCGGTAACCTGCGATAGCGTTTTGCTGTCGCCATAGAGCATCACCGAGTCGGGGCTGATGGTGACGATGCCGTTTTGCGTCGAGCCCATGGCTGCAGCGATGTCGATGTCGGGGATGACNGGTACCTGCTTGCCCGGCAAGTCGGTAAACGTGGCCGTGATGCCCCAGGGGAGCACCGTGGTGACCGTGGCGTTGTTGTTGCTGAGGATGCGGCTGGCCAACTTCTTGAGTTGCTCGCTATCGATTTTGAAGGTGTTCTCACCGTCGCTGTAGTCCTTGAAGCGCACCTCCAGGGGTTTGGGGTCCTTGAAGAGGTACTTGAGGAACGACGAGGCGGTGCCGTGCATGGTGACGGTCAGCGTGTCGGGGACGCGGGTGAGGAACCGCACATTCGTGGGTTTGGCCGTAACGTTGAGTGGCACCTCGAGGTCGACTGTGATGGCTGCGTTGAAGGTGAGGATGCACCAGAAAATGAGCGAAATAAACGCAAACAGCAGGAACAGCAGAATCTGTCTCCACTGTGAAGCAGAGAGCTTGAAACGCTGGTACCACTTGCGATTTTGCGTCGTGTTGCTCATGCGATTACTCGTGACGGGGGGGTGATTAGTTAGCCGTGGTGTTGGTCGACGCTTGAGCGCCCGACTCGTTCACCTCTTGTACCGATTGATAGATGCAGTTTTTGTCGATGCGGATGGTCACACCCTTAGCAATCTCGAGCATCACAACGGGGTCNTCCTTCTTGATTTCGCTGATGCGACCATAGATGCCGCCCGAGGTGATGACCTTGTCGCCCTTCTGCAGGCNGTCGCGGAATTGTGCAATTTTCTTGTTGCGCTTCTGCTGCGGCAGAATCATGAAGAAATAGAAAATAGCGATGAGGGCAACAATCATCAAGATGCTGCTCATGCCGCNACCTGCGGCCGACGATTGAGCGAGAATAAAGTTCTGTATCATAGTGGTTTGATAGGTTTATTGTGCCCTACCCCACGCGATGGTGGGATGCGTGGCACGTGATGGTTATGAATTATGTTATCTACTAGGGTTTCACGATGGTGCCCTGGTCNCGCAAGGTCTTGACGGCAGCATCGAGCAAGCCGTTGACAAAGTTGGAGCTATTGGGCGTCGAGAAATTGCGAGCCAGCTCNACGTACTCGTTGATGGTCACGGTGGTGGGGATGCTCTCGAAGGAGCGCACCTCGGCCAGCGCCATGGCCATGATGATGCGGTCCATCATGGCGATGCGCTCGCTGTCCCAGCGCTCGTCGGCAACGAGCGAGTCGATGAGCGCATTGTTGACGTCCCACTGGCGCACNGCCTCGTCGAGCAANGTCGATGCAAATTTCGNNTCNNCCTCGTCGTTGAACGGCGGCAAGATGATGTCGTCTTTACCNTGAGCGATGCGGCGCATGGTTTTCACCACAAACTGGCCCATGATNTCGACGTCTTCCTCGGTGATATAGAGCGAGATAGATTGCAGCACCTCGAGCAACTCGGGGTCGGGCAAAATCACCTTGCGCATGAGTTGNCGCCACAGCTCGCAATCGTGCTGCANGTCGTNGGCGCTATCGTCCATGTAGGTGAGGTAGATGTCGCTCTTGAGGATGCGGTCGAGCGTGGCACGCAGGTAGATGAACTGGTCGTCCCAGTTGATGTGGTTGTCGCTGATGTATTGCTGCAGCTTTTCGTCGGCACGCAGGGCAGCGACCATGCGGTTGTCGATGAAGCGGGTGTTGGGATTCANGTCCTCCTCGCTGGGCATGTAGCGGTTGCGTGCGTCGTCGAGGCGGCGGTCNTGCATGTCGGTCAGGGCGATGGTGAGNGCCAGCAGCCGGTTATAGACCGCGTAGGTTTGCTCGAGGCTGGTTTTCAGGTCACGCTGGGCGCGTGCGAGGGTGGCCTCGGGCTTGGTGTTGACAAAGGCGTACAAGATTTGCACGACCTTGATGCGGATTAATATTCGATTAATCATCTCTTCAATATATAATAATGTGTTGGGCGGTCCNGTGACCTTGAGAGCCATGGTGGCCCAACAGTGGTGCAAAGTTACTGCAAAAAGGTGGCTATTACAACCTAAAAAACATTATTTCACGGTTTGNCCTTGTGCCATGCGCTGTCGCACGGCCTCGTAGATGACGATTCCAGCCGCCACCGAGACGTTGAGCGAGTTGATTTGGCCAAACTCGGGGATNACGACGCGGTGGTTGCACAGGTCCATCACCTGNGGCGANATGCCGTTGCCCTCGTCGCCCAGGACGATGGCGACGGGATGGGTGTAATCGGGCGTGGTGTAGTCCGTGGCGTTGTGGTCGCTCGTGCCCACGATGTCGAAGCCGCTGTCGCGCAGCAGCGTGATGGCATCGGTGAGACGTGGCACGCGGCACACGGGGAGCACGTTCAGGGCACCCGCCGAGGTNTTGACGGCATCGGCGGTAATGCTCACNCTGCCGTGGTCGGGGATGACGATGGCGTTGACGCCAGCGCACTCGCAGGTGCGGGCAATGGCGCCAAAGTTGCGCACGTCGGTCACGCCNTCGAGNACCACCACCATGGGGTTGCCACCCTCGTCAAACCACGAGGGAATGAGGTCGTCGAGGCGGTAATAGTCGACNGCNGCAAGCAGGGCAATCATGCCNTGGTGGGTCTTGCGGGTGATGCGGTCGAGGCGCTGAATGGGGACGCGCTGNANGGGGACGCCAGCNGCGTGGGCACGCTCGGTGATGGCGCGTGCCGTGGCGCTATCGAGGTCGCGCTTGAGCAGGATGCGGTCGATGGAGCGCCCTGCCTCCAGNGCCTCGAACACGGCGTGGCGGCCNTATACATAGTCGGGCTCGCGGCGTTCGCTGGGGGTGCCGTAGCGGGGATGCCACTTGGGTCGTTGGTTATCGTCGGGATTCATGATGCTGATTTGGGATTACATGAGTTGATGAGTGCGCGGGCGTTGGCAATGGCTTCCTGGCCCAGTTGCTTGCCGCTGAGCATGCGGGCAATCTCCATGACGTGTTGCTCGTCGTCGAGGAGGTCGACGTGGGTGATGGTCGACTGTGCCGTGTCGGTCTTGTAGACCTTGAGGTGGGCGGTGCCGTGGGCAGCCACTTGCGGCAGGTGGGTGATGGTAATCACCTGGATGTTACGTGCCACNGCAGCCATCATCTCGCCCATCATGCCAGCCACCTCGCCCGAGACGCCGGTGTCGACCTCGTCGAGGATGAGCGTGGGCAGCTGCATCGACTGCGCCACGATGTGCTTGATGCAGAGCATCACGCGCGAAATCTCGCCGCCCGAGGCNGTGTCGCGCACNGGCATGGGNTGCTGGTTGCGGTTGAAGGCAAGGAGCAGCTCGACGGCATCGGCGCCCGTGGGNCCCATCTCCACGGTGGNAAAGTCGATGTGTCCCACCATGTTTTTCAGGCCNAAGCGGTGGGCTTGCGCAACGAGTTGNTGCTCAAACTGCTGAGCNGCCTCGTGNCGCTTCGTGCTGAGTTGCTGCGCGAGGTCCAAGGCNTGTGCCCGCAGGGTTTCGACCTGCTCGCGCAANTCNTTGATGTGTTCCTCGCCGCCCTCGATTGAGCCCAAGCGCTCCTTGAGCGTGTCGTGCAGGGCGATGAGCGCCNCGACGCTGTCGACGTTGTGCTTGCGCTTGAGGTCGTAGATGGCGTGCTGGCGTTGCTCGACTTGCTCGAGCAGGCTGGGGTCATCGTCGATGCTGTCGGCAAGATTGATGAGCGTGGTACACAGGTCGCGCANGTCGATGGATGCGGAGCGCAGACGNTGCNNNAACTCGGTTGCCTCGACGAGTTTGCCCTCGAGTTTGCTCATCTCATGGACAAAGTTATCGAGGCGCTCCATGATTGAGTCTTGGGCGTATTCGCTTTCGTCGCCCTGGAGGCCNTAGCCCACGCTGTTCAGGATTTCCTTGATTTCACCCACATTGGCCAGCCGCAGTTGCTGTGCCTCGAGCTCGGCCTCCTCGCCGGGCCGCAGTTGCAACTCGTCGAGNTGGGTGAACTGGAAGCGGGTGTAGTCCTCGTCGGCNCGCGCTTGCTCATAGTCGGCGATNGCTTGCTGCAAGGCTGCATCGGNGTGGCGATAGGCGTTATAAGCCGTTGCATACTGCGCCAGCAGCGGTGCATCATGGGCAATGGCATCGAGGATGGTGAGTTGGTACTGGGGTTTAGCAAGCAGCATGTTGCTGTGCTGCGAGTGGATGTCGACAAGCTGGGTGGCGAGTTCGCGCAAGACGGGCAGTTGCACGGGCGTGTCGTTGATGAAGGCCCGCGAGCGTCCAGCAGCACTCACCTCGCGTCGCAGCAGGCACTCGTGCTCGTCATAGTCGATATCGTGCTCGGTGAAGAAGGGTTGCAACCCGTAGGCAGCGATGTCGAAGGTGGCCTCGACCACGGTCTTGCGCTGGGGGTCGCGCACGCTGCGCGCATCGGCCTTCTGGCCCAGCAGCAGCGAGAGTGCGCCCAGAATAATGGATTTACCAGCGCCCGTCTCGCCAGTAATAATGGTCAAGCCGGGCGTGAGGTTGAGCTCAATGGTGTCGATGAGCGCGTAGTTTGTGATAAACAATCGTGATAACATATCGTGATTGTGGTGAATATAAGCGAGCAAGCTGTTGCCACGATGCAGCCATAGGGCAGCAGGGCGGCATCAGTTGCTGGTCTCCTTGATTTTGGCGAGGCGGGTCTGCTCGGTGGGATAGAGGTCATAGAGGATGTCATAGACCTTCTCCTTCTCGGCAGTGCCGGCCTTGGAGTAGACGTTCACAAGCTCGTCGAGCTTCGCGTCCTTGAACATCGAGATGCCCACCGACATGGGAGCGGCCTCGTGAACGGTGGCGATGGTCTCGACGCACTTGGTGATGCTGGCGCGGCCTTTATCGACGCTCACCACCATCTGGTCCAAGCCTTGACGGTGGTAGTCGTAGAGGATGTCGCGCAAGGGCGAGGTTGCCTTGTCGGTAAACGCGCTGAGCACCGCCGAGCGGTTCTTGGTGTCCTCGAACGCCTTCCAGCCGCTTTCGCCCGAACTTTGTGCCAAGCGCACCACGGTGGCGGCTTTCTCGAAATAGGGGTCGCCCGCGTGAGAGCCGAAGCTATCGAAGTCGACGGCGATAATCAAGTAGGCATAAAAGTTGAGGATGGCTGTGAGGTTGCTCACCATCTCTTGCTCGGCAAACACCAGGGGCTCGTTTTCCTGATAGGTAAACTCGATTTTGTTGTCCTTGAAGTTAATCAAGGTGGTGGTGTAAGAGCTATTGTAGACAGGGCGCATCGACTGAATCTGGAGGTTGCCGCTCATTTTGCCGGTTCCATCGTCCCACTCGGTGATGGTGAAGAACAGGCGGCACTGAATTTTCTCGTTGGTCGAGAATTGCGCGTCGGTCCACTTGGTGGTGTTCATGTAGTCGCTGATGGCCTCTTTGAGCGTCTGGAAAACGTTCTTGTTGGCGCTCTGGACCTGTTCGGCGTTGACGTCGACGTCGCAGTTGAGTTCGCAGGCCTGGTCCTGGGCAGCCAGGGGCAGGGCGACGAGTAGCAGCAGGGCGGCGACGATTGACTTGAAGTTGATTTTCATCGTGTTCACTGTCACGGGGTGAATAATGCGTTAATCCTGAG
>Ga0065709_1029558_pt1 | contig 17074 bp, 7 predicted proteins | sample Hoacrofraction14_2_FD_59096 | JGI IMG/M metagenome (GOLD analysis project Ga0065709, IMG submission 59096) | Hoatzin crop microbial communities from Cojedes, Venezuela, sample from fiber fraction 14 v1 | ecosystem: Host-associated > Birds > Digestive system > Esophagus > Crop | place: Venezuela...
TCCACGCCCCCACCGGAAGGCTTTGCCTTCCTCCGCCCCCTCGCCAGCGAGGGGGAGAGGCTGCGCCTTCTCAGGCATCTGAAGCGGTGTCGGAGTTCTTCTTTTTTACGAACTCCACCAGCCGGGCGAAGATCTCGTCGCTGTTGAGGATTTCTTCATTACCGATGATAATCATCTGTTTGCGGGCGCGGGTGAGGGCGACGTTGAGTTTGCGGTCGATGATATGGTTTTTCTCGACGAACCGGTTGGAGGTGAGGAACTCCAGCTGGTAGAGCCGCTGCACGGTAAACGAATAGATGATGACATCACGCTGCGAGCCCTGATATCGTTCTACAGTATCGATGCTCACATCGAGCAGTTCGGGGATATGTAGCAGTTCCAGTTGTTTTCTAATCATCGCGATCTGGTTTCGGTACGGCACTATCACCCCCACCGAGTGCAGCGGGTCGAAGTCAGGACCGTAATACCGCCGAATGCGCCGGAGCACATCCGCCGTGATTTCCGCCTCGCAGACATTCACCTTGTCGCTCAGATCAGGGCGTCGGCACGGCACCGACGGCAGGAACACCATACGGCGGCGGAGCAGCACACCGTCGAGCTCATCCTCCTCCGCGACATTATCATAATGCAGCACCCCCTCCAGCTGGTGAGGGCACGGCACCGGCAGCAGGTTGTCGTCGAAATAAAAGAGACTATTCACGAACTCCGCCACCTCGGGATGCATCCGTCCGCTGCGGCGGAGGACGCCCGTGAAGGGAGAGTCGCCGTCGCAGCAGCGCCGCTCCGTCATTATCAGCCGTTCGAAGAGCGAGTTACGGCAGTCGGAGAGCCCTATCCCCAGCAGCAGCGGGTCGCTGACCGCCGACTCCGCCTCACTCTGCTGCACCACCGCCGGCAGCTGTTTGTAATCACCGATAAGCACGAACCTCGAGATGCGGCACCTGCCGCTGTTGCGATGCGCCGCGAGGAGCCCCGCGAGCCCCGGTTCGAGGATCTGCGACGCCTCGTCGACGACAGCCAGGGAGAACGCCTTCAGGTCGAAGAGATACTGCCGCGACTGAATCATCGACGTAGTGCCCGCGATCACCCTCTTGCCGGAGAGGCGCAGACGGAGATGGCTGAGGTCGGCATTTCCGCTCGCCAGACTGTCCACGAGGAACGGCGCGAAACGCGCGTCGCAGCTGTAAGGGCTGGCGATGCGGAGGAAGTCGATCTTCGCGGCGATCAGCATATCGCAGATCTCATCCACCGCCCTGTTGGTATACGCCATCAGCAGCACCGCGGCGTCGTCAGCGGAAGCCAGCTCCTCCTCGACGATGAAGCGCAGCGCCATCGACGTCTTGCCCGTGCCCGGAGGCCCGACAAGGAGAAAATAGTCCTTAGCCTGTTTTACGCGCAGCAGGATATCGTCGTAGTCAGGGTTATACCCTTTGGAGAGCCGGAGCGACGTATCGCGCCGGGGCCTCCGCTGTCCGAGGATCAGGTCGCGCCTCTCCCTGGGAGCCGTGACAAACTCATACAAGCCCTGCACCGAAGACACATCACCGCCGCCGTGCTCGATGGCGAAGCGGTAGCCGCTGATGATATCAGGGTTCTGCTGCGCGTTGGCCAGATGCACGGTGATGCTGCGCGAGGCGATCTCCGTGATCGTGGCGCGGTGGAGGATAGCCCTCCTGACGTCGGGAGTCTCGTTTTTGCCGTAGGAATAGAGGTATACCATATCGCCGGGGCGGAAGTTGGGCAGGAAGTCATCGCCTTGCTCCGGCACGCCGAGGACGACGGTGTCGAAGCCGCGGTAGTCGGCCGACCGCCGTTTTTCGGTTATCGTCAGACCGGTGTAGATATTCCCCGTCTCGATCTTCTCGCTGAGCGGCATGTTCCACAGGTCGGCCTGCGAGCGCGACACTCCCTCCTGCGCCCCCACCTTCGACACCATACTCTCGCGGTAAACGAACGTCATCATGCGGCAGAAATACGCCCTCTCGAGGGGAGAGAGCTGCTGCAGCGGCACACAGATCTCGTCGAGCTGCGGCTTGAGGTAGAGGTTGTAGAACGAGCTGTCGGTGCCGCTGACATTCAGGGTGTCGGAAGTGAGCAGCGGCAGCACCTTCCCGAAGCCCTCCCGCGCGATGAGGAAGTCGGTGGCCACGAGCTGGTTGCGGAACTTCATCACCTCGGCGAAGAGCTGCCGCAGGAGGCTCACCACCACCAGCCCCTCCTCGGGGATATACTTCGAATAGAGGAGTTTTATGTCGAGCCGGCTGCTCTGCGCTCCGAAGTTCCAGCGGAGCACTCCGTAGTAGAGCATCAGCTGCACGAAATGGGCCTCGATATGCTTCTGTCCGTACTGGTTGTTCACACCGTTTTCGATAAACATATTGCGCCCGGACTTCTGTTCCACGAGGAGGCGGAAGTCTGTGGTCATAAGGTCGACCCTCCCCTGGATGCCGAGTTTTTCGCACACGAACGACGGTTCGAGGATGGCCTTGTCGCGCTGGTATTCTCCGAAGAGGATTTCTACTGCCTTGGTGATATTATATGTCTGCGCCGCGGCGTCGGTCTTGAACTTTACGGGCGAGAATCCGCGGCAGGTGCAGAAGTCGAGGGCCTTCTCGCGGAAGAAGCGTCTGACGGAGCGGGACAGCTTGTAGTCGTCCGCGCTGCTGTTGATGATATCGTCGAGGGCGCTGCCGGCGAAATTACCGAGGAGGATGGGCTGCGTGATCACCCTCTCCTTCAGTTTGTTGACGGTGAAGAGGAGCGGATGGTGGCCGTACTCCTGGAAGCAGGCTGCGATCTGGCTGATATCGACGAGGTAGTCGGGTTCGAGGACGATGACCTCCGGCGTGATCACCCCGCCGCCGCCGCGGCGGCAGTCGAGGAGGTTGAGCTGCATTCCCCGCCTGAGGGCTTTCCGCAGATAGGCGGAGCCGGAGTAGTCGACGCGCAGCAGCTCTCCGTCGTCGCCGCTCTCGGGGGAGACGGTGATCGTCGTGTCGTCGAAGGTGCTGACGATGCAGCGGATATATCTCTCGTCGACCTTCCCCTTGCGGGGAGGGCGGTTGGCGCCGGGGATCCTGCCCGTGAGATAGGAGGGGATGGCGGCGGACGTCACCGCGGAGATGAACACGGCGAGGGCGCGGAGGTCGTACAGCAGGTCGTCGCGGGAGAGTGCCTCGCGGTGGTTGGAGTGGTATCGCATCATCTGCACGGCGCCCCTGTCGGAAGGGCCCATCTGCGCCTGTTTGCAGAGCCAGTCGACCTGGAAGAACAGGCTGCCGAAGGCCTGCCGCGACCCGCGGAGTCCTTCGTGGCACGCGAGAACGAGCGTCTCGTGCATCATCTTGTTGATACCCGCGGGGGCGGTGCCGCCCATGGCGTCGAGTATCTCTTCCACCCTGCGGAATAACTCTTCCGCGATACTTATTTCTTTCATACAGAGGGCGAAATTAGTAAAAAAGTGTTATAAAAGAAAGAAATATCGGAATTTTAACTATAAAATTATGGTACTTTCAACAATTATTACTACTTTTGCAATTGTAATTAAAACATCTAACGAATAATTCGCAGCTAACTTTATGAGAAGATTATTACTCATCACACTCGCGTTGTCGCTTGCCGCCGGTTTCGCAAAGGCCGGAGATATCAAGGTGGAATCACCCGACGGACACATCGTGGCCACGGTCAGCGACGAAGGGGGGAAGCTATCTTACAAGGTGGACTTCGACGGAGTGCCGTTCATCGAGACTTCGCGCCTCGGACTGACCACCGATACGGAAGACTTCACGTCGGGCCTGAAGATAAAAGAGGCCTCGCAGGTGAAGAACACCAAGGAGACGAGAGCTCTCTGGCACACGAAGAAAGCAGCTGCGGATGTTGACATCAACACCATATCTGTCACCATCACCAAGAATGACAAACAGTTCACCCTCGAATTCGCGGCCATGAACGACGGTATCGCCTACCGCTACGCCTTCCCGCAGTACGGCGACACCCGCCACCTGAGGATTTCGGGCGAGGCCAGCTCGTTCCGCTTCCCCGACAAGACGACGACATTCCTCTGTCCGCAGATCACACCCATGACGGGATGGATGAACACCAAACCGAGCTACGAGGAGGAATACAAGGCCGACGCGCCGATGACCGACAAGTCGCAGTACGGTGTGGGATATACCTTCCCCTGCCTCTTCCGCATCGGCAGCGACGGATGGGCCCTCGTCAGCGAGACGGGAGTGGACAGCAGATACTGCGGAGCACGGCTCAGCGACTTCGACAGCGCCGCGGGGTATACCGTCACCTATCCGCAGAAAGGCGAAAACAACGGCGTGGGATATGAGGGCGCCGCCCTCTCGCTGCCGGGAAAGACTCCGTGGAGGACGGTGGTGATGGGAAAGACTCTCAAGCCGATCGTGGAGACGACGATGCAGTTCAACCTCGTGGAACCGCTCTACGAGGCGTCGAAGACTTATACTCCGATGCGCTACGTGTGGAGCTGGCTGATATGGCAGGACAACAGCATCAACTTCGAAGACCAGAAGACGATGGTCGACCTGGCCGCGGAGATGGGCTACGAGGCCGTGCTGGTGGATAACTGGTGGGATACGCAGATCGGACGCGACAAGATCGGGGAACTGGTGAAATACGCCCGCGACAAGGGGGTGAAGATCATGCTGTGGTATAATACCAACGGATATGCCAACAACGCTCCGCAGGGCCCGCGCGACATCATGAACAACTCCATCGCCCGCAAGAGGGAGATGAAGTGGATGCAGAAGATCGGCGTGGCCGGCATCAAATGCGACTTCTTCGGGGGCGACAAGCAGGAGACGATGAAGCTTTACGAGGATATCTTTACCGACGCCAACGAATACGGCATCGCCGTGATCTGCCACGGCAGTACGATGCCCAGAGGATGGGAACGGATGTATCCTAACTTCATCGCAAGCGAGTCGTCGCTGGCATCGGAGAACGTTTTCTTCACACAGCACCACTGCGACCAGGAGGGCTTCGAGATGACGATCCATCCCTTCGTGCACAACGCCGTGGCGAGCTTCGACTGGGGTGGCGTGATCATGAACCGGCGCATGAGCCGCGATAACAAAAGCCGGCACTACCGCCGCACGTCGGACGTCTTCGAGATGGCTACGGCGATAACAAACCAGTGCTTCGTGAACTGCGTGGCTGTATATCCTAATAATCTCGAGGAGATGCCGGAGTTCGTCACGAAGTGGCTCAAGAAAATCCCCACATCGTGGGACGAGACGGTGTTCCTCGACGGATATCCCGGAAAATACTTCGCCGTGGCGCGACGCTCGGGAAGCACCTGGCACGTGGCTGCCATCAACGGAACGAAGGAGGTGATGAACCTCAGTCTCAGCGTGCCGATGCTCGCGGGACAGACGGTGAGATACTACTACGACAGGAAGGCTAAGGGCGACGCGCTGCCCGAACCGGCATACAAAGAGGTGAAGATCGACAGGAAGGGCGTGATGAAGGTGACGCTCCAGCCGCTCGGAGGGGCTATCCTCTCGCCGGCGGACAACAACCCCGTATTGCAGGCGTTCCACGCCGACCCGGAGGTGCTCTTCTCCAAGAATACGGGTAAGATTTATATCTATCCCACCACCGACGGATACGACGGATGGGGCGGCTTTTCTTTCAATGTGTTCTCCACCGACAACCTGGTTGACTTCAAAGACGAGGGCACGATACTGAATCTGCGCAAGGGCAACGACGTGGCGTGGGCCGACGGCAACGCGTGGGCTCCATCCATCGAGGAGAAACAGATCGACGGCAAATGGAAGTATTTCTTCTATTTCAGCGGTCATAACCCGCAGCTGAACAAAAAGACCCTCGGCGTGGCCGTGGCTGACAGTCCGACAGGGCCGTTCAAGGCTGCCGGCACTCCTATCTTCACCGAGTCGAGAGCCGGACAGATGATCGACAGTGATGTGTTTACCGATCCCGAGAGCGGCACCACCTATTTATATTATGGCAACGGCAAGATGTGCGTCAGACAGCTCGCCGACGATATGATGTCTACCGTGGGAGAGGAGAAGGTGATAACACCGCAGGGAGGAACCAACGCCGACTACCGCTTCAGGGAGGGCGTGTGTGTGTTCTACCGCAAGGGCACGTATTACTTCACGTGGAGCGTCGACGACACGGGGGCGAAAAACTACCACGTGGCTTACGGCACGAGCAAATCGCCGCTCGGACCGATCGAGGTGGCCGACGAGCCGATAGTGATAATACAGGATCCCGACAACTCGATCTACGGCACAGGGCACCACTCGGTGCTTAATATCCCCGGCACCGACGACTGGTATATCGTTTACCACCGCATCAATCACAACTACCTCGGCAGCGGACCGGGATTCCACCGCGAGGTGTGTATCGACAAGATGTCGTTCTCACCCGACGGGAAGATCAACAGGGTGACGCCGACAAACAAAGGGGTGAGCGCCATCAGACTGAAGAAAAAATAATATTGAGATAAATCAACTTTTAATGTCAAACTTAAATTATTAACTTATGAGGAAAGTTTTACGAATGTTCACTCTCGCTCTTACCGTGATGGTTAGCAGCGCAGCATGGGCACAGTGGACGAAGCCAGTTCCGACAGGTACGGAAATGGTTGACGGCACCAAGTACTATCTGTACAATGTGGGTGCAGCGAAATTTGCTACTCAGGGTGAGGCATGGACGACACAGGCTGTCGTTGCCGACGAGGGTATCCCCTTCCGCCCGCAGACAAGCTCTGATTACGACGGCTACAGAATCCACACCTACGGATCGAACGGTAGCACTCCCAACGGTGAGAAATGGTGGTTCATCACTACTTCTGACGGTAATGTAGGTAGCGGCACTCCGGCTATCTTCACTGATAACACAGGTACCGACGCAATGCGCTCCTGGGCTATCACCAACATCGGTAATAACGTTTACACCATCCAGAGCATGGCGGAGGCTTACGCTTCCAACTACGTGGGAGTTCAGACCTCTCACGCTTCAGGCATGGCTACCGACGGCGTTACATGGGGTATCTGGCCCGACCTTACCGATGCCGAGGGCGACTATATCCACTGGCTCTTCGTGTCGGAGGATGAGTATGCCGGACTGGCAGAAAAGATCGCAGCCTGCAACGCTGCCGAAGATCTGAAGGCTTCCATCGACGAGGCTAAGGCTGCCGGCATCGACGTATCGGAGGAAGAGGCTGTATACAACAATACCAGCTCTACCGCCGACCAGCTGAAGGCTGCCAAGACCAGCGTGATTACCAAGATCGCCAACGCTACGGCTTCGCCTTCAAACCCGATGGATATGACATCGTATATCAACAACCCGACATTCGACTCTTCAATCAGCGGATGGACAAGTACTACATCTGCACAGAACAAGGCTCTGGCAAGAAACCAGACCGGCGACTTCTCTATCCCGTTCTACGAGAACTGGGATGCCAGCGCTTCCAACGTGAAGGGTAGAATCTATCAGGAAATCAGCGGTCTGCCCGCAGGTTACTATAAGTTCAAACTCGCCGCTTTCGCAAACGTAAGCAACGAGGGCGTTTACATCTACGCCAGCGATCAGGAGACTCCGATGGTGGCTGCAGCTGTGAACAATCCTAAGTTCCACACTGTTTACTTCGAGGTTGCTGAAGGCCAGACATTCGAAATCGGTCTGCGTCTCGACGACAACAGCACCAACAACTGGGTAGGTATCGACAACGCCTCTCTGGCATTCTACGGAAGCTCTGACGTGGCTGTCCTCGGTCAGGTTTATGACATCGAGGCCGACCTCGACAACCTTATCCCCGAAGACGATATCTACGCTTCTTCTTACTACGACGCACTGCTCTCAGCTATCGCCGACGCCAAGACAGCTACCACCAAGGACGCTGCCACAACAGGCGCAGAGAACGTGAAGGCTGCTCTCGCTGCTCTGCAGGAGAATATGACAGCTTACGACAACCTCGAGAAGGCTATGAACAATGCCAACGAGCTGCTCAAGACTATCGAGAACTCTCGTCTGGGTGACGACGTGCTCGACGCTGAGGATATGCTCGGCGACCACGAGGCTACCACCGAAGAGGTGAACGCTATGATCGAGGAGATCGAGAACGCTATCAGCGCCGCTACTCACACCTATGGCGAGGGCGACGACGTTACGGCTCTGATCACCAACCCCGACTTCGAGGTTACTTCTACTGCCGACGAGAAATTCGGATGGAAGATCTCTTACGGAGGATTCGCTAACATCAGCGCTGACTCCGAGTATGGCGTTGCCGAGATCTACCACAAGAAGACTGAGATCTATCAGGAGCTTACCGACCTGAAGGCTGGTGTTTACCAGCTCGAGCTGCAGGCTTTCTATCGTCCTGACGCTGAAGGCGCTAACGCTACAGGCTATGCCAAGTATTACGCTAAGCACCTCGACGGTACTCTGAACAACCTCGACTACGGCGCTATCTTCATCGGCGAGAACGAGTCTGCATTCCCCAGCATCTTCGACGGCGGACAGGCTACATCGCAGAGCGAGGAGCACGGCATCCCGCAGTGGAACAGCATGGACGGTGATATCGTTGTTGCCGGAAGCGACGGCAATCCTGACATCTATATCCCGAACACTATGCCCGGCGCACAGTTCTACTTCACTCTTACCGGCGCTGACGGACAGCCTCTGTACAACACCGTTGCCAAGGGTGTCTGCACATCCGACGGCGGTACTATGAGAGTAGGTCTCCGCACTAAGGACGCTACTACATGGAACCTCTGGAAAGACTTCAAGTTCACATACCTCGGAATGGACGCTGACGAGATCGCAAAGATCCTCGAGCCTACCATCGCAAGCGCTAACACTATGCTCGAAGGCGTAATGCCCAACAGCACAAGATCGGAACTCACCTCTGCCGTTGAGACGGCTCAGAAGGCTCTCGACGCTAAGGACGGACAGAGCATGCTCGACGCTTACAACACTCTGACTTCGACAATGAACTCCGCTTCTTCTATCGTAGAGGCTTACAGCTCGCTGTCTGACGCTAAGGCCGACCTCGACGCTGCTATCAAGCAGTACAGCTCTACAGCTACCGACGAGGCTAAGACTGCCGCTACAGCTCTGCAGAGCGAGGTTGCTACAGCTCTCACAGAGGGTTCTTACACCGCTGACGAGGCTACAGCTAAGATCGAGGAGATCAAGCAGGCTATCAAGAACATCAGAATCAACAAGAACGCCAGCGATTCTAATCCTCAGGACGTAACATTCCTGATCGATAATCCTGACTTCACTGACGGTAACAACGGTTGGGATGCTGCCGGTTCTGTAAACTACGAGAACATGGAAGGCTACTCCACAAGCTTCAACTACTATCAGGATATCACCAACGCTCCTGTCGGTGCTTACAAGCTCACCTGCCAGGGCTACTATCGCCAGGGCTACTCAGAGGGCGCTCAGAAGGCATTCTATGCCGACTCCGTCGATATCCGCGCTAAGCTCTATGCTAACAACGATACTTGTAAGTTCCTCAGCATCCTCGACGGTGCAGGCTCTATCATCAACGAGCAGGGCTTCCAGTATGAAGGTAATTGGATGAACTTCCTCACAGCAGAGGGCGACTCTACAGACAACTGGTTCCCGAACAACCAGCAGGCTGCCCGCTCGGCATTCGTTGTAGGAAGATATTCCGCTACCGACAACGCTAACACCGTGATCTTCTCTTGCACCGACGGTAATATCCGCATCGGATACTGCGTGAACGAGAACGTTTCCGGCGACTGGACAACAGCTACCAACTTCCAGCTGCTGTACTACGGAGCTGACAGCAAGTACTTCAACGGCATCACTACTATCAACAGCGACGCCAAGGTAATCGCTACCAAGTACTTCACCGCTGACGGTAAGCAGATCGCACGCCCGGTTAAGGGTCTTAACATCATCCGTGAGACCACTACCGACGGTACGACAAGAGTAAGAAAGGTAATCATCAGATAACCCTTCCGAAGACAATAACAAGGAGATGCTTCCGGGAAATCCGGAGGCATCTCTTTTTATGTGTTAAAAATACCATAAAAATTTGCTTCCCACCTATTTTATTAGTATCTTTGCAGAAGAATTGCGAACATACAAAAAAGACCAAATATGAAAAAGAATTTATTGCTCATCGCTGCCCTCGCACTCACCGCCTCGGCGACTACCGCAAGCGCAGCCAACGACACCAATCCGACGTATACGGAGTGGAAGGACCTGCAGGTGAACGATATCAACCGCTTCCCCACGCACACCAACTTCTTCGCTTTCGAAACGGAGGACAAGGCAAAGGCCGGAGACAAGAGCAGATCGGATAACTATCTCTCGCTCGAAGGCACGTGGAAATTCAAATGGGTGGAAAACGCCGACCAAAGGCCGACGGACTTCTTCGCCGCCGACCTCGACGACTCGGGATGGAAAACGATGAAGGTGCCCGGAATGTGGGAACTCAACGGCTTCGGAGATCCCGAATACGTGAACTCGGGATTCGCTTGGAGAGGACACTTCGACGGAACGCCGCCCGAGGTGCCGACGAAAGACAACCACGTGGGATCGTACAGAAAGACTATCGACATACCCGCCAATTGGGACGGACGACAGATAATCGCACACTTCGGATCGGTGACTTCCAATATCTATCTTTATGTCAACGGCAAGTTCGTGGGATATGCCGAAGACAGCAAGGTGGCCGCCGAATTCGACATCACGAAATTCGTGAAACCGGGAAAGAACCTCATCGCGTTCCAGACATTCCGCTGGTGCGACGGCTCGTGGTGCGAGGACCAGGACTTCTGGCGCCTCTCCGGCGTGGCCCGCGAATGTTATCTCTTCTCCCGCAATCCGAATATCCACATGGAGGATATCCGCATCACGCCCGACCTCGACAGCGAATATAAGAACGCCACCCTCGAAATCCTCGCAAGGGTGAAGGGTAAGGCTATCGTGCAGCTCGCCCTCAAGGATGCCGACGGTAATGTGGTGGCAACAAAAGGATTCGGAACGACGATCAACAACAAAAGCAAGACGCAGTACTCGCAACTGACGACGCAGCTCGCCGTGGAGAATCCGAAGAAATGGACCGCCGAAACACCGTATCTCTACACTCTCGTGGCAACGGTTAAGACCTTCGGACAGGTGAAAGACCAGAAGATCGTGGAGGTGATCACGCAGAAGGTGGGTTTCAGAAAGGTGGAAATAAAGAACTCACAGCTGCTCGTCAACGGACAGCCGATACTCATCAAGGGTGTCGACCGTCATGAGATGGATCCCGACGGCGGATATGTGGTGAGCACCGACCGCATGATTCAGGATCTCGAAATCATGAAGCGCTTCAATATCAACGCCGTGCGCACCTGCCACTATCCCGACGACCCGCGCTGGTATGAACTCTGCGACAAATACGGTATCTATCTCGTGGCAGAGGCTAATCAGGAGAGCCACGGCTTCGGATACAAGGAGAAGGCGGAAGCCAAGAAGGAGTCGTTCGCGAAACAGATCCTCGAGCGCAACCAGCATAACGTGGAGATTTATTACAATCATCCGAGTATCATCGTATGGAGCCTCGGCAACGAGACGGTGTTCGGACCTAACTTCGAGAAGGCTTACCAGTGGGTGAAAAACGAGGATAAGAGTCGTCCGTGCCAGTATGAACAGGCTCACGATAATGAATTTACTGATATCCGATGCCCGATGTATGCTACTCACAAGTGGTGCGAAGACTATGCCAAAACAGGCAAAAAACCGCTCATACAGTGCGAATACAGTCATGCGATGGGTAATTCGAGCGGCGGTTTCAAGGAGTATTGGGACCTCGTAAGGAAATATCCTACCTTCCAGGGCGGTTTCATCTGGGACTTCGTAGACCAGGCTCTCAACAGCAAAGACTCCAAGGGCAGGGCTATCGAGGCTTACGGCGGTGATTACAACAACTACGATCCGTCGGACAACAACTTCAACTGCAACGGTCTGATTTCTTCCAACCGTGTGCCGTCGCCTCAGATCTTCGAGGTGGGCTATCAGTATCAGAATATCTGGACGAAGCTCGTCGACGGCGGCAAGGGAGTGATCGAGGTGAAGAACGAAAACTTCTTCCGCAATCTCGACAACTACAAGATAGCATGGCAGGTGATCCGCAACGGCGAGACCGTGGTGAAAGGCGAGATCCCGAGCATCAAGGTGGAGCCGCAGAAGAGTGCGCAGATCACTATCGACAACTTCCCGACGATGGATGACGAGGGCGAATACTTCCTCAACGTGGAATATCTGCTGAAGAAGGCTGAGCCGCTGATGAAGACGAATCAGGTGGTGGCTCACCAGCAGATGCATCTCAAAGGAAACTTCGCCGAGGGCAGCCCAGCCTTCGCGTCGTCGAAAAACAAGCTGAAAGTCTCCAAGGACGACAATTCCATCAGCATCGGCGGAAAGAACGTGGAGATCGCTTTCGACTCGAAGACAGGATGGCTCAACAAATATAAGGTGGGCACACGACAGATCATCGCTGACGGAGGCGCTCTCATGCCTAACTTCTGGAGAGCCGTCACCGACAATGATATGGGTGCCGGTGCGCAGAGAAGCCGCAAGGTATGGCGCAATCCGCAGATCAACCTCACGTCGATCGACTTCGACAAGGAGAAACAGGCGGGAGTGAATATCATCATCGTGAAGGCTCTCTACGATATGCCCGACACGAAATCATCGCTCGAGATGACTTACAATATCTATCCCGACGGACAGATGACTGTTACCGAGAATATGAAAACCACCGACGGAGCCGAGGTGAGCGAACTGCCGCGCTTCGGTATGGTGATGCAGATGCCTAAGTCGGTGGACCACATGACATACTACGGTCTCGGACCGGTGGAAAACTACAGCGATCGCTGCAGCGGTCAGATGGTAGGAATATACAAGACTACCGCCGACGAGATGTTCTATCCCTACGTTCGTCCGCAGGAGACTGGTACTCATACCTCCCTCCGCTGGCTGAACATGGCCGACGCTTCCGACATTAAGTTTATGCTTACTTCCGGCAGCGGCCTCTTCTCGGCAAGCGCTCTCCACTACGACATCAAAGATCTCGACGAGGGCGACGACAAGCATCAGAGGCATCCCGCACAGGTGGAGAAATCGAAGTTCACCAACCTCTTCTTCGATCTCAAGCAAGACGGAGTGGGCGGCGTGAACAGCTGGAACCGCGATGCCCTCTCACTGCCGAAATACAGAGTGCCGTATCAGTCGTATACGTTCAAATTCACTATCCTCCCTATGTAATATTAACTGATAACTTAATATAAGTATGAAGAAAATCATTATCAGTGCTCTCTGCCTCGCCGGCGTGATGACAGCCCAGGCACAGCACCAGTTCGACATCACTACCAAACCGGGCGGAGCGATCCAGCCTACGATGTATGGTATCTTCTTCGAAGACATCAACTTCGGAGCCGACGGCGGACTCTACGCCGAGATGGTGGAAAACAGATCGTTCGAATTCCCCGACAGAATGATGGGATGGCAGACGTTCGGAAACGTAACAGTAAGCGACGTGAAACCGGCGTTCGACCGTAATCCGCATTACATCACTCTCGAGACTTCCGGCCATAAGGAGAAATATACGGGAATAGAAAACCGCGGTTTCTTCGGCATGGGATTCAAGAAAGATATGAAATATCACTTCAGCGTATACGGACGTCTGCACAGCCTCAACGGCAAGAAAGCCACGCTGAGGGTGGAACTCGTCGGAAGCGACAACGAGGTGATGGATAAACAGAATATCGAAATAACGAACAACAAATGGCAGAAATATACCTGCACGCTGACATCGAAGAAAACCGACGCGAAGGGTCTGATGAGAGTGTATCTCACCAGCGCCGAGTCGGCCGACCTCGATCACGTGTCGCTCTTCCCCGATGATGCATGGAACGGACTGAGAGCCGACCTGGTGAAAGATCTCGAAGATCTGCATCCGGGCGTGTTCCGCTTCCCCGGCGGATGTATCGTCGAAGGCACCGACCTCGAGACACGCTACCAGTGGAAGAATTCCGTGGGACAGGTGGAAAACCGTCCGCTCAACGAAAACAGATGGAACTACACCTTCCCTCACCGTCTGTTCCCCAACTACTATCAGACTTACGGTCTCGGCTTCTATGAGTTCTTCCTCCTGAGCGAGAAGATCGGAGCCGAACCGCTGCCCGTGCTCAGCGTAGGTCTCGCCTGTCAGTTCCAGAACAAAGACGACGACAAGAACGCTCATGTGGCCGTCGACGACCTGCAGCCGTATATCGACGATGCTCTCGACCTGATTGAATTCGCCAACGGCGACGTGTCGACAAAATGGGGCGCTCTCCGCAAGGAGATGGGCCACGAGGCTCCTTTCAACCTGAAATTCATCGGTATAGGCAACGAACAGTGGGGACCGCTCTATCCCGAACGTCTGGAGAAATTCATCTCCGCTATCAGAGCAAAATATCCGAAGATGCAGATCATCGGAACATCGGGTCCTGACTCCGAGGGCGATAACTTCGACTACGGATGGGAACAGATGAGAAAACTGAAGGTGGATCTCGTCGACGAGCACTACTACCGCGATGCCAACTGGTTCCTCAGCCATGGCGCACGCTACAACAGTTACGACCGCAAGGGCCCGAAGGTGTTCTCCGGAGAGTATGCCTGTCATGTGAAAGACTACGACCGTTCGAGAGCCGAGGGAAAGAACTCGTTCGAGGCTGCGCTCTCCGAGGCTGCGCTGATGACCAACTTCGAGCGCAATGCCGACGTGGTATATATGGCTACTTACGCTCCCCTCTTCGCTCACGTCGAAGGATGGCAGTGGCGTCCCGACCTTATCTGGTTCGACAATCTCAGATCGGCTCGTTCTATCAGCTGGTATGTACAGCAGCTCTACGGCGTCAACAAGGGTACTAACATGCTGACTCTCACCGAGGGAGGTAAGGTAGTGGAAGGTGCCGACGGTCTCTATGCATCGGCTGTTTACGATGCCAACACCAAGGAGTATATCGTGAAGATCGCCAATACATCGAAGAAAGCACAGAGTATAACGCTCAATTTCAACGGTCTGAAGAACGCCACGAAGGCTTCGGCTACGATCCTCCACTCCGACAACGAGCATGCTTTCAACTCTGTGGATAATCCAAATACCGTGGTTCCGCAGCAGCAGGATGTCACCGTCGAGGGCAACAAACTCAACGTGAACATCGGTGCCCGCACCTTCGGTGTGTATAAGGTAAGCAAGTAAGAGATATGTCAATAAAACTGCTCTTCATCTGTCTGGGCAACATCTGCCGTTCGCCCGCTGCAGAGGAAGTAATGCGACAGATTATCTCCGATGATAAAGAACTGGCAGGTCGCTTCACCACCGCCTCGGCCGCGATAGGCCCCTGGCATGTGGGCGACCTGCCCGATCTTCGTATGCGGCGCCACGGAGCAGCGAGAGGATATGACTTCCACTCGAGGGCACGGCAGTTCTCTTCCGATGATTTCGACCGATACGACCTTATCCTCGGCATGGACGAGGATAATATCTTCGACATCGAGAGAAAAGCCCGTAACGACAGCGATCTCAAGAAGATAAGATGTCTGGCCGATTTCATGACGCAGCATCCGCAGTATCATACCATCCCCGACCCGTATTACGGCGGAGCGAAAGACTTCGAACTGGCTCTCGACCTCATCGAAGATGCCTGCCACGGACTGGCTGATTATCTGAAAAACACAATGAAAAAGAAAGGGTGACGAAGCACGGAGCGTGAAATCATCAGTGCTTCCTTATCCTCCCGATATCGAAATTCACTCCCACATAAGCGTGAATGGTGCCGTAACCGTTCATCAGGTGGATATTCTTGATATGGAAGTTATAGCCGTGAAGGATGGCTGTGGCTCCGCAGTAGTATTTGCTGTTGTTCCACACTATCCCGAGGCGGAACGTGCCGTCGACTTTCAGTTTGTTGAAGGTCTGTAAGTCAAGCTGGTCGATATAGCTGTCGCCGTTGCTGTGCATATCGAGATAGTGCACATATCCGAGAGCCACCGACAGAGTGGTGTTCAGCAGACAGTTGCGTGCGAACACCCAGTTGTATCCGTATCCTCCCTGCAGGGTGAGATATCTGAGCGACAAACCGGTGGAGTGCAGCGTGTCGGGAATGATTTTGCCGGCCGTCTCCTCCCCGTATCTGTCGGCGAGCGATTCGCGCAGCACGTCGTAGTCGAGTTTCGCTTCCTGCTTGTTGTAGCCCATTCCGAGAATCACCGACCCCTGACTGCGCACTTGTCTTGTCGTCTGCGAATAAGCCGCTCTGAGCGAATATTTCTTATGATTAAGCACATAATATAGATCGAGTCCCAGAGCACTCGTATTCAGGCCGGAGAACTCCATCCTCTCGAAGTCAGCCGACTCGAAACCGGGTACTCTGAGACCGCGGATATCAAAATTGTTTGTTTTCCTTTTGGAGTAGAAGTCGATGCCTCCGACAGGGAGATAGTAACTGAGGTTGAAATCGACGTTATCCTTATGTCCTATGGCGTCAATCTGATAACCGACGACGATCCATTCATACCCGACGTAAGGACCGATCTTGAGCGACTGGTCGGGTGAGAGATGCAGCCGTCGCTCGTTGTCGTCGGTGAGGATATACCGCTCGAAGTGGGTTGTTCCCTGCATCATGGCGGTGAAGACGTATTTGTTGGGCTCCACATAGTTAGTGTCAATGGCAGCATATTCCCTCGCCAGCCGCGAGAGAAAAGAGTCGGCCTTCGAAATGCAAGCTATGGTTGTGAGCAGTAGTAATATTATCGTCTTACTCATGATGCTTTTTTATCCTTTCCGTCCGAAATCAGCGGGAATCTCGCCCCATTTCTTCGTCTCCCATTTCAGCAGTCGCGACTCGTCGAAGGAATGAGTGCGCAGCCACAGTTCCGCCCTCTGGATGATCTGGTATAGCTTTTCCGTCTTCTCGTTGCGCTCGAGCTTCGTCTTGCACTGTTTTTTCTTCACCCACAGTATGGCGTTATAGCTGTCGGAATAAATGATCTTGTTGATTCC
>Ga0065709_1000305_pt1 | contig 17054 bp, 17 predicted proteins | sample Hoacrofraction14_2_FD_59096 | JGI IMG/M metagenome (GOLD analysis project Ga0065709, IMG submission 59096) | Hoatzin crop microbial communities from Cojedes, Venezuela, sample from fiber fraction 14 v1 | ecosystem: Host-associated > Birds > Digestive system > Esophagus > Crop | place: Venezuela...
GATGCAGATGTAGAGGCGCGGCAGCAACTTGAGCAGGTCGGTGACCAATGCCTCGCGGTCGGCGCCGTCGGTGCACACTTGCTCGAGAGTGGAGCAATACTCGTTGGCCAACGCGATGAAAGTGAGTGTATTACGGTCGATACTCATTGACTCTGTTGATATAAATGGTGGGCTTGAATGTAGTCGCACACGTCGTCGGGGAGGTAGAAGCGCATGTCGTGGCCGGCTGCGAGGCCCTCGCGGATGGCGGTCGATGAGACCTCGACGATGGGTGCGTCGATGAGTTGCACACGCGAGGCGAGTTCGGCGGGGATGTTCACGTCGTAGCCCTCGCGGGGATAGACGTAGACGTGATGCCGCGCCACGATTTCGTCGCCGCGCCGCCAGCGGTCCCAAGCGGCCCAGTTGTCGGCACCGATGACGAGGTAGAACTCATCATCGGGGAAACGCTCTTGCAGGGCGGCGAGGGTGTCGACGGTGTAGGACGGCGTGGGCAGCTGGAACTCAAACGCCGAGGTCGATGCACTGGGGATGCGGCGTGAGACGAGCTCGGTCATGCGCAGGCGGTGATAGTCGCTCACATGCTGCGGAGCGCCCTCTTTAAACGGGTTCACGGGCGAAACCATGAACCACAGCTGGTCGAGGTCGCTGTGTTGCATCAAGTGGGCGGCGATGATGGCGTGCCCAGTGTGGATGGGGCTAAACGTGCCCCCGAAGATGCCGATTTTCATGCGCGTCGTTCGGTGATGGGGTTCACTTTTCGGGTGCGGGGTCGCTGGTAGCTTCGGCGGCGTCGCTGTCGTCATCGGCAACAAAGTCGGCGATGAGGTCGTGGACCTCGGCGACGGCGGTGCGCAGCACGTCGTTGACCACGATGTGGTCAAACTTGTCGGCAAACCCGGTTTCGTACTCGGCTTTGGCGATGCGGCGTTCGATTTCCTCGATGCTGTCGGTGCCGCGCGAGAGCAGGCGATGACGCAGGGTGTCGATTGACGGCGCCTTGATGAAAATCGACAGGGCGCGGTCGCCATACATCTGCTTGACGTTGACGCCGCCCACCACGTCGAGGTCGAGGATGACGTTGTCGCCGGCGTCGGTGATGCGCTTGATTTCGCGCTTGAGGGTGCCGTAGTAGCGTCCAGGATAGACCTCCTGGAACTCGGCAAATTCCTCATTGACAATGGCTTGCTTGAAGTCGTCGACCGTCATGAAATAGTAGTTGACGCCCTCTTCCTCGCCGCGGCGCATCTCGCGTGTGGTGGCCGATACCGAGAACGACAGCTTGAGCGCTTCGTCCTTGATGACCTCGCCGATGATGGTGGATTTTCCGCTGCCGCTGGGGGCCGATATGATGATGAGTTTACCTGTATTCATAAGTTTATAATGCGTTGAGGGTTAGGATTATAGAACATTGAGAACTTGTTCCTTGATTTGCTCGAGGTGGTCCTTCATGCGCACGACCAGATTTTGCATTTCGGCATGATTGGCCTTGGAGCCGAGGGTGTTGATTTCGCGGCCCATTTCCTGGCTGATGAAGCCGAGTTTCTTGCCTTGTCCCTCGCCGTTGTGGAGGGTGTCGAGGAAGTAGTCGAGGTGGTTCTGCAGGCGCAGTTTTTCCTCGGCGATGTCGAGTTTCTCGATGTAGAAAATCATTTCTTGCTCGAGGCGGTTGTTGTCGATGGTGACGCCCTCGAGTTTGTTGAGGTTCTCGAGGATGCGGCCGCGGATTTTGTCGAGGCGTGCTTGCTCATACTGGGGCACCTCGAGGAGCAGCGCCTGGATGGCGGCGATTTTTTCCTCAAAGAAGTGCTCCAGTCGCTCGCCCTCGTGCTTGCGGAAGTCGATGGCCTTGGCAACGGCTTGCAAGGTGACTTGGGTGGCGGTGTCGAGTTGGTCATCGTCGACGTCGGTGGCGTTGAGTTCGTTCTTCACCGCGTCGGGCAATCGCAGCAGGGTTGCATACCAGTCGGTGGGCTCGGGGATGCCCAGCGTGCGCGACATCTCGAGAATCTGGTCGCGGTATTTCTCGACAACGGGCAGGTTGATGCTCGACGATGCCGACCCCTCGATGGTTTCGACCGTGATGCTGATGTCGACCTTGCCGCGCAGCAATTGCTGAGCCACATCGGTGCGCAAGTTCTGCTCGATGTAGCGGAAGGCTTGTGGGAGACGGATGTTCAGGTCGAGTTGCTTACTATTCAAGGATTTAACCTCGGCGATAATTTTCTTAGCGCCGCAGACGGCCTCGGCCGTGCCAAATCCTGTCATTGATAGAATCATAGTTGTAATGGTATATATCGTTGATGGTTTCAGTCAATGTAGCAAAGGTACACTTTTATTCTGAGTTACGCACCATTTTTATACTATTTTATCAAGCACCCCGAAACCACCATCCCCTAGCAACCCCCGCAACCCCCCATCAAAGGAGGCCTCAAAATCTCGCGAGTGACCGATTCGAGAGCCAAAAGTGAGCGATTCGAGGCTCATCTTTACCGATTCAGTGGCTAGGATTGAAGGCGATTGAGGCGGGAGGTTATTAGTTGTTCATAGCGGTCCTTCATTTCGGGGCTTAGGAAGGACTGGGCTATCAGTTGTTGCCACTTGGGCAGGGCTTTCTGCAGGCCATCGATGAGACGTAACACGATGGTTTCTTCCAGGCCCATGGTGGTGGCGGCGTTGAGGAAATCTTGTGTTCTCAACTTTAGGTTGCGGCCAGCGAGAGGAAGGGCCAGTTCGTCTTTGTCGCGCGGGTTTGCAATAGCGACATTGACGAGGTCGTATGCCGGCGAAAGTTGATAGCTGGTCGCGGGCCGATAGAGCGAGAAGTTCTTCAGGTGCATGTCGTTGTTGCCGGTGACAAAGCAGAACAGTAGTAGCTGCATATAGTTGGTTAGGTCGAGTTTGGGCGTAGTGCTGTGCTGCACGATGACTTTAGCAATCTGTTCATGCGACCCTTTATATTTATATTCGGTGGGATGCAGCGTCAGCTGACACATATCCTCCATGTCGATTTTTTCGCCCTTGCTGGTGCGGTCGATGCGTTTGGTGATATAGCCCAGTCGGCCATCGGCAAGGCGCACGAGACTGTGTGGCACCACCTTTATCTTTGCCGCCTCGGCGAGGTGCATGGTCAAGTCCTCGTTTTCGGGCAGCTCAGGGTATCTCTCGGTCTGGGGTTTGAAGATGTAGTCGCCCCACAGGCCTACGATGGTTAGGCGGTTACAACCCTCGTGACGGTTGAGGTTCAGCGACAATTTAGGCTGGACGCCAGTGAGCGACGTTTGAGCGCGGATGATTTGCTCGGCAAGGCGGTCCAAGTCTTCGTGGCGATATTCCAGCAATGGAACATCCCTTGTACCAAAAAATTTCTTGGCACAATGGGGGTGGAAGTCCTTTTGGCCGGCTTCCAAATCTTTATAACAATACAGACACTTACACATCACTGTTTTCCTCCATTTTTAGTTCTGGTACTACACTTATGGAACCGATGCAATCCTTGCAGCACAGTAGCAACAGCGACATCCGGTCGAGCACGCTGATATCCGTGTTGCGCAGGGCCACATCGAGCAGCCACCCTTCGGGAATTAGGCCGTCGAAAAACGGAAACAACGTAGGGCTCGTGTAGGTCTCCTCCTGCAGTGGCAGGGTGAGGCTTACGGGCTGGGCATCCTCACGGGCAAGGTAGTCGGCGAGATAGCTAAACCGGTATTCACCGCCGTCTTCTATAAGGCGGCCAGCAGGGATGTCTTTTCGGTAGATTATTGCCTGTCTCATGATTTCTTGGTGGCGGTTAATTCGTAATTGAACAAATCGAGTAGTTGATTAACTTTGTCCATGCGCAGGGTGGGCTTGCCTTGCTCCAGATTGCGCACGAAGCAAAGGCCCACGCCCGATTTCATGGCTAACTCTTCTTGCGTAAGTCCGTACTCTTTCCGCAAGGCCTTGACAACCATTGATAACTTCGTTCTTTTCATCTTTTTTATATTATTTCGCATGCAAAAATACAAAACAATTCCGAAATTACATCATTTCTAATATAAAAATTCAAAAAAACCACATTTTTATATACGTTCTAATATAATTTCTACACCAGAAATTCGCGCAGACTTACGCAGACTACGCAGAGCTATATTCAGAGTGGGGATTGTGGAGGGATTAATGCTGTGGTTGTCCGGCGATGAGGTGGGAAAGGTATTTTCCAACGAGGGTGGTGGGAGAGATTTCGCCTCGGGTGACGCGGGCGGCATCGAGGGCNAGGATGCGTTCAGCGACTTCGTTTCCTTGATAGGTGGCGACAAGATAAGGAGTGCCATCGTGCGTGTCGACATGCACGTTGGTTATCCCAGCAAAGGAATCATTACCTGGGCCAGCGTAATTGATAGAATAGGTGGGGCGTTTGGCATCGGGGACGTCNATGAGGAGGACTTGTTTCTCCACCAAGTCGGCGATGTCGCGGATGGCGGTATCACGGGAACATTTGTTCATGGCGGCCCAATTTTTAGAGGTAATTTTGGCCTCGTAGCCATCGAGAAAGAGGTTCAGCGTGTTTCGCTGGCGCTCGTTCATGACGGTTTGGGCGAAATGCATCCAAAAGAAGCTCTTACTGAGCGTGATTGTCACTGCTTGATTGGCATTGCCGATAGCTTTCTGGAGGGTGCCGAGATACCACAGGAACCACTCGGTGAGGTCTCCATTGCCTTGCTGCACCCGCTCGATGATGTCGTAGTAATGATTCTTGTCGCGGAGGATTTCGGACGAGATATTATAAAAACGAAATTTGCTACCATCGGCTCGTGCCAAGAGCATATCGGCAAGGATGCGTCCTAGGCGTCCATTGCCGTCCTCGAAGGGGTGGATGCTAACAAACCAAATGTGGGCGATGGCCGAGCACAGCACCTCGGAAACATGATGCGGCGCATTGAGCCACTCGATAAACTTTTGCATCTCACCGTCAACCCGCTCGGGTGCTGGAGCGATGTAGTGAATTTTCTCTTTACCAAACATGCCCGACACCACATATTCTTCGCCAGTGCGATATCGACCAGTCTCGATGACCCTGCCTTCGCTCGTGCCGGTAGGGAAGAAAGCGGCCTGCCAGGCGCACAGCTGTTCACGGCTCAGCGGGCGGTCGTAGTGCTCCATGGCATCGAGCATGACGCTCACTACGCTGTCGACATAATGCGACGATGCCACATCCTTTACATTTTCGATTCCTAAATGCCGCGCTATCGAGGAGCGCACCTCGTCGGTATTCAAGCGGATGCCCTCGATCGCGCTGCTGCCCACGATGTCGGCCAGCAGATTCTCGGCCGTTGCCTTCAACTGGCTCTCGAAACCCAGCCCTTCCAACCGACCAAATAAACGACCCTGCGCCCTCGAAACANGGTCCAAGAGCATTGCCACCTCGTCCTGATTCCAGTAGAAATCGGTCCAATTATCTTTCTCGTGCAAATAAGCCATGCGACATTTAATCTGAAATAATAACGCAATTTTTGCGGCAAAAATACACTTTCCACTCCACATACGCAAGAAATGCGTCGAAAAAACGCTCAAAATGCCGCAAATTTTGCAACATTCCGAAATTTATCAAATTAAATAAACAAAAAGTCCGCGCTGGTCTGCGTGCAAAAAATTTCTTCTGCGGTGAGGTCTGCGGAGTCTGCGCAGTCGGCGTGAGGCCCTCCTGCGACGGGGGCACTATTTTGTGGGTGGGAAAAAAGTAGTAACTTTGCGGGATGATGGAAAAGAGGAATTTTATCATAATTGCGATATTGATGCTCGTNGCGAGCGCGTGCAGCACGGGAAAGAAGCTGCTGGTGAGCGACGATGAGGTGGTGCGCGTGCTCAACGAGACGGGCACGGCACAGTCGACGCTCACGCCGTTCAGCGACTCGGTGGCNGCGTGGAAACAAGGGAAACAGTTTGCCGTGGTCGACGACCAGGTGCGCCANCTNTTCACGCCCACCAACGAGATACTGAGCGACACGTCNCANCTGGCGGGGCACTACCTGCGCTACGACGGCTACGACACGGGCAGCGTGCTCGATAACCGGCCCACGGTCAACATCCGCTTTGTCGACGATGCGGGGCACACCTACGTCTANCCCACGGGGAAAACGATTGACGCGCTGGGCGGCGANTACACCATCCCGCTGCTCATCGACATGGACATGGTCGAGAGCGTGCGACNGCAGTTGGTGGGCCGCGACGTGTACATCCGCACGTCAATTTGGTACGACCCAGCGACGCTCAACATGGTGGCTGGCCGCAAGTTCATCAAGGTGCACATCACNGGCGTGGAGCCGGGCAACAAGGTGCTGCCGCTGCGCGTGCTGTTTACCGCGAGCGACGATGGCACGGGCGCGATGCTGTGGATGTCGGCGGGGAAGCACACGATGCGCAACCGCGACTTCGACGCGCTGTTCTCGACGACCGACCTGCGGCTGCAGTACCCCAGCATCAGCGACGCCACGTGGGACCGCATCGTGCATGGCCAGGTGGTGGCCGACATGACCAAGGACGAATGTCGCCTGGCACTGGGCCAGCCCAAGCGCATCTCGCAGCGCCCCGACCAAAGTGCGCTGAGCGAGTACTGGTACTACGATGGCGGCACCTACCTCTATTTTGTTGACGGTCTATTAAGGAATTACCGAAAGTGAACGACACGCTGGAACTGGAATTTTTGGGCACNGGGACGTCGACGGGCGTGCCGCAGATTAGGTGCACCTGCGAGGTGTGCCGCTCGAGCGATGCCCGCGACAAGCGGCTGCGCGCGTCGGTGATTGTGCGNTACCGCGGGGCACGGCTGCTGATTGATTGCGGCCCCGACTTCCGCACGCAGATTCTCCGCGCCAGCGACAGCCGCCTCGACGCGCTGCTGCTCACGCACGTCCACTACGACCACGTGGCGGGCATCGACGACCTGCGCATCTATGGGTCGGCGCGGAAGCCNTTTCCCGTGTACGCCCAGGACGACGTGTGCCGCGACCTGCGTCACCGCATCCCTTACTGCTTTGCCCGCGAGCACTATCCCAGCGCGGCTTACCTATCGCTGCACACCATCAACCCGCGGCATCCATTCACCGTGGCGGGCGTCGAGGTGCGTCCCATCCCCGTGATGCANGGCAAACTGCCCATCGTGGGGTTNCGCATCGGCCCGCTGGCCTACATCACCGACGCCAAGGAGATTGCCCCCGCNGTCATCGACAGCNTGCGCGGTGTTCCCCTGCTGGTGCTCAACGCGTTACACATCGCCGAGCACCCCACCCACCTCAACCTCGNGCAAGCCCTCGNCATCGTCAAGCGCATCGCCCCCGGCGAGGCCTACCTCACCCACATGAGCCACCACATCGGCCTGCACGCCGTCGTCGACCCCGCGCTCCCCCACCCCGTCCACCTCGCCCACGACACCCTCCTCATCACCCACTAACGGAAAAGGTTAATACAATTTTATTTTACTATTCCATAGNTTTTTGTANCTTTGCAAAAAAATCGATGTATTATGGCATTAGCAATTCGACCCATCCCAACGTTGACAGGCAATGATGCCGCCCGTTTTATTGCGAAAGCCGACGAAGTGGTCAAGCGCCTCAAGAAAGCAAAACGTAAGACCAAAAGCGATGCGCAACCACAATCCAGCACAACTGGTTACAGCCGTAACGACGTGCGCAAGATGTGGGCTCAAGCATTAGATGACGAGTAAACAATGGGATTTTTGATGGAGAAGTGCAACTTCCGTGTACTTACACGTAAGTTGCTAGAAAAGACTAGACCATTCTCTTGTGGAGAACCCGACTTGGATAATTTCTTCAGAGAGGATGCGGTGCTCTATGCCGATCAGGCTTTGGGAAAGACCTACTGCTATGTACTTAAAGATGACCCATCAATTATTGTGTGCGCTTTCACAGTATCTAATGAAAGCGTAAGGATAGACCTATTACCAGGTAGCAGACGCAAAAAGCTATCAGCCGCAATTCCGAGGGAAAAGCAAATGCGTCGATATCCAGCTGTACTGATTGGACGACTCGGGGTGAACGTCGATTTCAGCAATAAAGGCATTGGGACAGAACTAATGGAAATACTGGCACTTGCCTTTACCGACAACGATTACAAAACTGCATGTCGTTTCCTCGCTGTAGACGCCTATAATAACCCCTCCACATTAAATTTCTATGAGAATAAATGTGGATTCCATTTCCTGTTTTCAACCGACGAGCAAGAAGCCAAAAACTCTAATTTACCTCTTCCACTTAAAACTCGCTACATGTACTACGATTTGCTTGAGCGAGAAGATTAAAAGGGTAAAACAATACACCTCGCCCACGACACCCTCCTCATCACCCACTAACCTAAAATTTACGGGAAAGATGAGGCTCGAAGAGCCTACAGGCTAGTAACCCCAGGGCGATTGACGAGCGATAGCGAGGAAAGAGTCCTGGGGGATATCGACATCTATGTCCGCGCCTCGAAGAGGGGCCACATTAGTGACAAGAGTAGCTGTAAGAGGTGGGCCCTCTTCGAGGACCTAAGATAGTGATTGCCAGGCCCCAGGACTCACTGCGTTCGCCCTGGGGTTACTGACCTGGTAGGCTCTTCGAGCCTTGCGACCTACTCGCCATCCTCGCTTTAGAGCTTTTGGCATCATCATTATGGGGAAAACGGGGAGATGACGAGTAAAGGATGGGATTTTTGATGGAGAATTGGGGGGAAATTTGTAACTTTGCATGATTGTAACGAGGGCTGGGTCGTGGATGCGACCAGTGGCCCACCATTTATCACGCTTATTATCAACGAGATGGACAAGATACGCAACTTCTGCATCGTGGCACATATCGACCATGGGAAAAGTACGTTGGCCGATAGGTTGCTCGAGTATACCAACACTGTGGAGCGCAAGGACATGCAAGCGCAGGTGCTCGACGACATGGACCTGGAGCGCGAGCGCGGCATCACCATTAAAAGCCACGCAATTCAGATGAATTACGCGCACAATGGCACGCCCTATACGCTCAACCTCATCGACACGCCAGGACACGTTGACTTCTCTTACGAGGTGTCGCGCTCGATTGCCGCCTGCGAGGGCGCGTTGCTCGTGGTCGACGCCACGCAGGGGGTGCAGGCGCAGACCATCTCGAACCTCTACATGGCTATCGATAACGGGCTGGAAATCATCCCGGTAATCAATAAAATCGACATGGATAGCGCCCACCCCGACGAGGTGGAGGACGAAATCGTGGACCTGCTGGGCTGCGACCCCAGCGAAATCATCCGCGCCAGCGCTCGCACGGGCGAGGGCATCCCCGAAATCCTGGAGGCCATCGTCACGCGCATCCCCGCGCCCAAGGGCGACCCCGAGGCTCCGCTGCAGGCGTTGATTTTTGACTCGGTGTTTAACCCGTTCCGCGGTATCATCGTGTATTTCAAGGTGATAAACGGCTCGATTGCCAAAAACGATTTCGTTAAGTTTGTCAATACTGGCAAGGAATATCACGTCGACGAACTGGGTGTGCTCAAGCTGCAGCTATCGCCGCGCGACAACATCAGCGCGGGCAATGTGGGCTACATCATCTCGGGCATCAAGAACTCGGTGGAGGTGCGCGTGGGCGACACGATTACCCATGTGGCACGACCCTGCGACAAGGCCATCGAGGGCTTCCAGGAGGTGAAGCCCATGGTGTTTGCTGGCGTCTATCCCATTGACCCCGAGGACTTTGAAAACCTGCGCACGTCGCTCGAGAAGTTGCAGCTCAACGATGCAGCGCTCACGTTCACCGCCGAGTCGTCGGTGGCGCTGGGCTTCGGCTTCCGCTGCGGTTTCCTGGGCCTGCTACACATGGAGATTGTGCAGGAGCGCTTGAGCCGCGAATTCAACATGGAGGTCATCACCACCGTGCCCAACGTGTCCTACAAAGTCTACGACAAAAAGGGCAACCTCACCGAGGTCCACAATCCCGCCGGTCTGCCCGACATCGCGGTGATTGAGCACATTGAGGAGCCTTACATCCGCGCCTCAATCATCACGCTGAGCGACTTCATGGGGCCCATCATCACGCTGTGCCTGGGCAAACGTGGCGAGCTGGTGAAGCAGGAATACATCTCGGGCAACCGACTGGAGCTGACGTTCGACATCCCGCTGGGCGAGATTGTGATCGACTTCTACGACAAACTCAAGAGCATCAGCAAGGGCTACGCCTCGTTTGACTACTACATCAACGGCTTCCGCGAGAGCAAGCTCATCAAGCTCGACATCCTGCTCAACGGGCAGCCCGTCGACGCCCTGAGCACCCTGACCCACGTCGACAACGCCGTAACCCTGGGCCGCCGCATGTGCGAGAAACTCAAGGAACTAATCCCGCGCCAACAGTACGACATCGCCATCCAGGCCGCCATTGGCGCCAAAATCATCGCCCGTGAGACCATCAAGCAAGTCCGCAAAGACGTCACCGCCAAGTGCTACGGTGGCGACGTAAGCCGCAAGCGCAAACTCCTCGAGAAACAAAAAGCCGGCAAGAAGCGCATGAAACAAATCGGCACCGTCCAAGTCCCCCAAAAAGCCTTCCTCGCCGTCCTAAAACTCGACTAATTCTCGCAATAATTCGCGCAGACCTTCTATCAGAGTGAAGAGTGGAGAGTGAAGAGGAATTTNAATATCAGGTCTGCGNAGTCTGCGTAGTCTGCGTGAGGCCCTCCTANAGCGCGGGACGCGCTTAAACTCAACTCTGAACTCTCAACACTGGACACTAAAAAAGGCAGGTTGTCACTGGTGGTGGCAACCTGTCTCGGTCTAATTACATCGATTAGTTAAGCAATCAATTCTTGTAAAATCAGCTGCGTGTTAGCAGGGTATTATGAAGTGAATGTAATTAAATAATCAAAGGTGATTAGAGGGTCAGTGAGTGCGAGGCAATTAGATAATGCCTTGTCCCATCATAGCGTGGGCAACCTTCATGAAGCCGGCGATNTTGGCACCCTTCATGTAGTTCATGTAGCCGTCTGCTTCCTTGCCGTACTTGCAGCATTGGTCGTAGATGTCGCTCATGATTTGGTGGAGGTGCTTGTCGACCTCTTCGGCGGTCCAGTAGATGTGTTGAGCGTTCTGGGTCATCTCGAGGCCCGAGGTAGCAACGCCACCAGCGTTAACAGCCTTGCCAGGAGCATAAACCATGCGGTTCTCGATGAAGAAGTCGATGGCCTCGGCTTGGCAGCCCATGTTGGANACCTCNGCGACGAGGAGNACACCGTTTTCTTTCATCTTCTTAGCATCCTCGAGAGCTACCTCGTTCTGCGTAGCGCAAGGCATGCAGATGTCGACTTTCTGCTCCCAAGGTTTGCGTTTTGCAAAGAACTGAGCGCCAAACTTAGCAGCGTAGGGCTCGCAAACGTCGTTGCCNCTGCTGCGGAGTTCGAGCATGTAAGCGATCTTCTCGGGCGTGTTGATGCCGTTGGGATCATAGATATAACCGTCGGGGCCGCTGATGGTAACGACCTTAGCNCCGAGCTCGGTGGCCTTGGTTACGGCACCCCAAGCAACGTTACCGAAGCCCGAGATGGCAACGGTCTTGCCCTTGAAGTCGGTACCGAGGTCCTTGAGCATGCTTTGTACGTAGTAGCAAGCGCCGAAGCCNGTAGCCTCGGGACGGATTTGCGAGCCGCCGAATTCCATAGCCTTGCCGGTGAGCGTACCGGTGCATTGACGGGTGAGTTTCTTGTACATGCCGTAGAGATAGCCTACCTCGCGGCCNCCNACGCCGATGTCGCCAGCGGGAACGTCCATGTCGGGACCGATGTTACGCCACAGCTCGAGCATGAAGGCCTGGCAGAANCGCATGATTTCGGCATCGCTCTTGCCACGGGGGCTGAAGTCGGAACCACCCTTAGCGCCGCCCATGGGGAGCGTGGTGAGTGCGTTCTTGAAGGTCTGCTCAAATCCCAGGAATTTGAGAATTGAGAGGTTAACCGAAGCGTGGAAACGGAGACCGCCCTTGTACGGGCCNATGGCGTTGTTGAATTGCACGCGATAACCGAGGTTGGTTTGCACCTCACCCTTGTCGTCAACCCAGTTGACACGGAAGGTGAAGATACGGTCGGGCTCAACCATGCGCTCGATAATCTTGTTTTTCTCGAACTCGGGATGCTTGTTGTACTCGTCTTGAACAGTCAACAGGACTTCGCGCACCGCCTGCAAGTATTCTTTCTCGCCGGGATGCTTAGCCTCCAAGTTGGCTAAAATGTTCTCTACGTTCATCATGATAAAAACTCTTTTTTAAAGTCAGTTTATGAATTAAAAAACACCTGTGTCATTTCGTCGTGAAATGACAATGCAAATGTACGCCATTTTTTCATATCCACAACAAAAAATCNGAGAATATTTGTCGTTTTTTATCCTTTTTTCAAAATTCGATGTAACAATTTGCAATTCGNCTGCGGTAAAAAAGTTGCAAAACCNNACCGAAACCCGCATAATCAGCGGAGTTNGNGTGTATTTTCAAAGTGTAAATTTCCCGTTTTCTTTTGTGGATTTTCTTCAATTTGTTACTTTTCCTTCGCCGCCAGTTACAATCCTCCACAATTCGCAAAATTTCCGCCATCGCCGCCGCCAAGGTTGCGCCGCTCTCCCCCACTCGACAGCCNATTACCAACTTTAACANTTCAATGAAAGGGAAAGTTCACGATGAGGGAGACGAGGGGATGATGGAGGACGGGGGGGCAAAGACGNNGAGAAGCGGAAAGGCTCTCCGAGCCTTTTTAGGCGTTAGGGGTTTAGGTTTTAGTATTTGCCGTAGGAGGCAGGGCTTATTTGGGGGATTGGGAGAGGCGGGAGCGGAAGCGGCGTTTGTGCCACTCGAGGATGAAGACGGCGGTGACGAAGGCGATGAGGTCGCTGGCGGGCATGGACCACCANACGCCGTCGAGGCCCCACCACAAGGGCATGGNNAGNAGCAGGGGGAGGAGGAAGATGAGTTGGCGCGAGAGCGACATGAAGATGCTGATGCGCACCTTGCCGATGGTCTGGAAGAAGTTGGTCACNACCGACTGGTAACCCACGAGGGGGAANGCNGCGAGNGAGATGCGGATGGCGCGCGCCGACATGTCGACCATCTGGGCATCGTTGGTGAACAGGCGNGCGCANGCNCGGGGGAAGAGTTCGGCGATGGCAAAGCCGGTGGTCATCACGATGGTGGCGCTCACGATGGTGAGCCGCAGCACGCGCAGCGTGCGGTCGTGTTTGCCGGCGCCATAGTTGTAGCCCGCGATGGGCTGCATNCCTTGTGCGATGCCAAAGGCAATCATGAAGCAGACGAAGCCGATGCGGTTGGAGATACCGTAGGCGCCCACAGCCAGGTCGCCGCCATATTTCACGAGCGCGTGATTAATAAAGATGACGACCACGCACGAGGTCACGTTCATGGCAAAGGGCGAGATGCCGATGTTGATGATTTCGCGCAGGATGTGCCACACGGGCTTCACCTCGCGCCACTCGATGTGCAGCAGTTCGTGCTTTTGCGTGAAGAGGTGCATTTGCCACATTAAGACAATTANCTGCGCCANNACNGTCGCGTAAGCCGCACCGCGTATTCCCAANCCCAGCGGCCAGATGAAGATGGGGTCGAGNGCGGTNTTGAGCAGCACGGTGACGATGGTGGCAATCATCGCCTGCCGCGGNCGTCCTGCCGAACGCAGGGCNGAGTTGAGGCCGAAGTAGAGGTGCGTAAACACGTTGCCCGCNAGGATGATTTCCATGTAGTCGCGGGCGTAGGGAATCATGGCGTCGGTGGCGCCAAAGAAGCGCAAGATGGGGTCGAGAAAGAGCAGCGCAATCACGCCCACCCCGATGCCGATGATGAGGTTGAGGGCGACCATGTTGCCCAGCACTTGCCGCGCCTTGCGGTCCTGCCCCTGCCCCAGTCGCAGCGACATGAGCGTCGATGCGCCCACGCCCACGGCGGCTCCGAAGGCGGCGCACAGGTTCATCAGCGGGAACGTCACCGCCAGTCCCGACAGCGCCATAGCGCCCACGCCACGGCCGATGAAAATGCTGTCGACCATGTTGTAGAGCGACGATGCCGTCATGGCGATGACCGAGGGCAGCGCGTACTGCCACAACANTCGTCCNACGGGTTCACGTCCTAATGCTTCGGTTGCCTCTTTGCTAATATTTCTCATCTCTTATTCGGGCCTCACGCAGACTACGCAGACTTTTTATTTTTTTATTTGCTCAGAACTCTGATAAAATACTTATAGCGGCGAAGCCGCTTCAACTCNACGATACAACGCTCAACNCTCAACNCTCAACACTCCATTTTCCATTCTCTTGAATGATTTTGTGTTCTCGATAGAGCTGGCCGAGGGCTTTTTTGAAATCTTTTTTGCTGCAGGCGAAGGCGGCAAAGATGTCGTCGGGCGAGGATTTGTCGTTGAGNGCGAGGGTGCCGCCGCTGGCGCGCATGTCGGCGAGGATGCGGTCGGCNAGNCTGTCGACGCGCAGGCGCTCGATGGGCGAGAGGGTGACGTCGACCTTGCCNTCGGGGCGNACTTGCTTGACGAAGCCGGTGAGGCGGTCGCCCACGTTGACATCGGTGTAGATTTCGTTTTGATAGATGATGCCCCAGTGGCGGTTGTTGACCACGACACGATAGCCGATTTCGTTGCGCTGGACGACGATGAGGTCGACCTTCTGGCGGTGATAGTAATCGGCGCGCGTGTGGTTAAGGAACTTGTTGAGTTTCGCCGAGGCGACGATGCGCTGGGTGACGCGGTCGAAGTAGACGCGCACCACATAGCTGCGCCCCACGTGCATCTTCACNCGCTGCTCGCCGAAGGGGACGAGCAACTGCTTTGCCACNAGNCCCCAGTCGAGGAAGGCACCCACGGCGTTGACGGCATCGACACGCATCAGCGCAAACTCGCCCACGCAAGCCACGGGGTGCTCGGTGGTGGCGACGGGGCGGTTCTCGCTGTCGTTGTAGACAAACACCTCGACCTCGCTGCCGGGCGTCATGGCTGGGGTGCAATAACGGCGTGGCAGCAGGACCTCACTGCCCTCGTCGTCGACGAGATAGAGGCCCTGGTTGAGGGCGCGGTTGACGCGTAACGTGTTGTATTTTCCGATTTCAATCATCTTTGCTACTGGGGTGCTCGTGACAAAACTGGGTGCAAAGTTACATCAAAAAAGTTTTTAAGCGGCTCAAAATTTCATCATTTCACAAAAAAGTAGTACTTTAGTGGTGTCAATTGACGTTAACCCACCGTTCAGGACTATGAAACCNACTCTCATTCCACTGGCTATCGTGCTCACAGTGAGCGCATTATTATTCTCGTGTAATGACAATCGCAGCGATGGCGACATTGCCACGCGCGACAGTGTGACCGTGCAGCAGCAACGGCTGAGCGACACCTCGACGTTTGTCAAGAGCAATGGCGAGCATTGCGTGATTTGCGCCGACATGAACGCCGAGGTTCCGGTAGCCTTTGGCGACACGGCTGCNACGGCACAGTTGCAGCGGCTGTTTGTGCGCTTGGTGCTCGAGCAGGGCGACTCGTTGCCCATCGACGCCGCCATGCAGCAATGCGTGAGCAACTCGATTCACCAGTTCGACATGGTGGGCCAGNCCGGCAGCGANGACGAGGAGGACACCGATGCCGACGTCGAGACGCTGCACACCTACAACACGTCGACCACCATCACCACCTATTATAATAAGAACGACCTGGTGACNTTCTGCCGCGCCGATGTGGTCAAGAAGAACGACCAAGTGACCTCGGTGGCTCACCGCTATGTGACCATCGACCTGACCGATGTGACGCCGCTCGAGCTCAACCGNATGTTCCGCGACGATGCCATCGGCGANGTGTGCCAGNTGCTCAAGAACGCCCTGCTCAGCGAGAACAAGGCCACCAGCAACGAGCAGCTCAACGAGCTGGGTTACTACAACATCGACAACATCACCGTCACGCGCAACCTCTATTTCACCGACCAGGGCGTGACGTGGAGCTTCTTGCCTAACGAGCTGGCCGTTGAGGCCATTGGCGAGCCACACATCACCATCCCCTACGACGAGTTGAAGCCGATGGCTTGCGANAACTCGGTACTCGACCGCGTGAAATAATCTACCCCCCCTACAACGATGAGTATCAACCACTTGCTGCGCCACTTCCCGGCGCTCACAGCCACGCAACAATCGCAGCTGGAGACGATGATGACGCTCTACCCCGAGTGGAACGAGCGCATCAACGTGATATCGCGCCGCGACATCGATAACCTCGAGGTGCACCACNTGCTGCACTCGCTGGCAATTGCCCGCTTCATCCAGTTTGTGCCGGGCACGCAGGTGCTCGACCTGGGCACGGGAGGCGGGTTGCCGGGACTGCCGCTGGCGGTGCTGTTTCCCGAGTCGCACTTTTTGCTCGTCGACCGCATTGCCCGCAAACTGCGTGTTGCTCAGGACATTGCGCAGCAAGCCGGATTGACCAACGTGGCGTTTTTCCACGGCGACATCAAGGAGGTGAAGGGGACGTTCGACTTCGTNGTGAGCCGCGCGGTGATGCCGTTGCCCGAGATGGCGCGGCTGGTGCGCCGCCTGATGAGCAAGGAGTTTAACAACGCGCTGCCCGCGGGCCTCATTTGCCTCAAGGGCGGCGACTTGACCGAAGAGTTGGCGCCGCTGGCCGACCGCGTGATTGTCGACGATGTTGCCACCTACTTCGACGAGCCCTATTTCGAGACCAAAAAGGTAGTTTATCTGCCCCTTTAGACACATTATATTATTATATACTGCGATGCACATCAACTGCTTTACCAACCAGCTTTTTGGCGAGAACACCTACATCCTGTGGCACGACGAGGGCGGCGCAGCCATCGTGATTGACCCCGGCATGATGCGCGACGAGGAGCGCACGGCGGTCATGAATTTCATCACGGCGCACACGCTGCACGTGCAGCACATCTTGCTCACACATTGCCACATCGACCACGCCTTCTCGGCCAGCTGGATGGCGACGCAGTGCGGTGCCACGGTGGCAGCCTCGCAGGCCGATGCGCAATGGGCGCAAGCGAT
>Ga0065709_1029560_pt1 | contig 16993 bp, 11 predicted proteins | sample Hoacrofraction14_2_FD_59096 | JGI IMG/M metagenome (GOLD analysis project Ga0065709, IMG submission 59096) | Hoatzin crop microbial communities from Cojedes, Venezuela, sample from fiber fraction 14 v1 | ecosystem: Host-associated > Birds > Digestive system > Esophagus > Crop | place: Venezuela...
TAAATAATGCTAACGGAAAGGTGCTCACTACTCTTGAAGACAACAGCGCCCTGAAGTCGAAACTGAAATCGTATAATATGCCGAAAAAAGAGTTCTTTACTTTCACCACGTCAGAAGGGGTGAAACTGAACGGAATCATGATAAAGCCTGTTGACTTCAATGCATCGCAGAAGTATCCTGTGGTGATGTTCCAGTATGGCGGTCCGGGCAATCAGCAGGTGGTAAACCGCTGGGGCTTGGGATCATGCGGACGTGGCGGCATCTACGAGGAATACCTTGCCCAGGAGGGATATGTGGTAGTTATCGTCGACGGTCGCGGTACCGGCGGTCGCGGCGCGGAATTCGAGAAATGCACTTATCTGCGTCTCGGGGAACTTGAGGCTAAAGACCAGGTCGAGGCCGCCATATATCTCGGTAATCTTCCCTATGTTGACAAGACGAAGATCGGTATCTGGGGATGGAGCTACGGCGGATGGAATACCTTGATGAGCATGAGCGAAGGCCGAGATGTCTTCGCCGCCGGTGTCGCAGTGGCTCCTCCTACCTGTTGGAGATATTATGACAGTATTTATACGGAGAGATATATGCGTACTCCGAAAGAGAACAAATCGGGTTATGATGATGTTAATCCTATCGCGAGAGCCGGCAAACTGCACGGAGCATTGCTGATCTGTCATGGTCTGGCCGACGATAATGTGCATTACCAGAATACGGCTGAGTATACCGAAGCTCTCGTGCAGGCTGACAAGGATTTTCAGATGAACATATACACCAATCGTAATCATGGCATCTTTGGCGGCAACACCCGCAACCACCTCTTCAGACAGATAACCAACTGGTTCAACCGTAACTTGAAATAAAATTACAAAAATATGACTACCAAGACATTTATTACCCTGGCCCTGGCCCTCATGTTGATCCCTTCGTCAGCATCGGCAAAAAAGAAGAAAAAAATCGCCCGGCCGCGGAAGTCGGCGATAGAAATAGTGGAGATGGTGAACGACAAATGGCAGCAGACACATTCGTATAAGGTAAAAGCCTTCTGGGATGATGCTGCTTACTTCACCGGTAATATGGAGGCCTACAAACTGCTTGGGAAACCCCAGTATCTTGAGTTTGCCGACAAATGGGCCCGGCATAACGACTGGAAAGGAGCCAAGGAAACGGATAAGACGAAGTGGCAGTATATCCACTATGGAGAAACAGAACAGCATGTTCTTTTCGGCGACTGGCAGATCTGTTTCCAGACATATCTCGACTTGTACACTATGGCACCTCAGGATTATAAGATAGCACGTGCTAAAGAAGTGATGTCGAGAGAGTGCGAGATGAACGAGGTGAATTTCTGGTGGTGGGCTGATGCCTTGTATATGGTTATGCCAGTAATGACGAAATTGTATAAAGCCACCGGAGAGATAAAATATCTTGACAAACTATATCAGAATTTTGTGTGGGCTGATAAACTGATGTGGGATAAGGATCAGCATCTCTATTATCGTGACGGCCGTTACGTATATCCTCAGCATAAAACCGATACCGGAAAGAAAGATTTCTGGGCTCGCGGCGACGGTTGGGTGCTGGCAGGACTTGCCAAGGTATTGCAGGATATGCCGGTGTTGTATGAGCATCGTGATCTCTTCGTGTCGAGATACAAAGATCTGGCCGAGGCCGTGGCACAATGTCAGCAGCCGGAAGGTCACTGGACTCGCTCTATGCTCGATCCCGAACAGGCCGAAGGATATGAGACAAGCGGAACGGCGTTCTTTACTTACGGACTGCTCTGGGGCATTAACAACGGTTATCTCGATGAGAGCCGTTATATGCCGGTCGTGGATAAAGCGTGGAATTATCTTACCACTATCGCCCTACAGGCAGACAGCACTGTAGGATATGTGCAGCCCATCGGCGACAAAGCTGTCAAGGGACAGACTCTTTCCGTGAAGAGCGTTACTAACTTCGGAACCGGAGCCATGCTGCTCGCCGCCTGTGAGAAGGCTCGTTACGATGACAAGAGTGTCAGACCGGCAGACAACAAGAAATTTGAAGTGGAGATCGTGAACAATGAGGGTGAACAAAGACAGCAACTCGTGGAGCTCGATGCCAAGACTGTGTTTGACAGACTCTCTATAAAAGGTGGACGACAACTTATAATAAGGAACGCACGCGCGCAAGAGACACCTTATCAGTTGTCGCACGATGGCAAGATTCTTGTCGATGTCTCTGTACTTCCGTGCGGGAAATCAAAAATCACGATAGAAAAAGGCGTTCCGCAGTTGTATAAATTCAGTACTTACGGCAGGTTCGTTCCCGAGAGGAAAGATGACATGGCATGGGAGAACGACAAGGTGATATACCGTTGCTACGGTCCTGCCCTGCAGAAATCCGGCGAGAAGGCTTACGGTAATGATGTGTGGGTGAAAAATTCTTCCGCCCTGATCGCCGAGAAATGGTTCTTCGACGATGTGGACACCTGGCGATACATTCATTCGAAAGGCATTAAAGATCAGAAGACAATCGACTCTCTGTTCAGCTATACCAGTTTCCACATCGATCACGGCGACGGCATGGATTGTTATGCTGTGGGTCCGTCACTTGGTTGCGGCACGCCTGCAATCATAGATGGCGATAAGATCAGTTTCCCTTATTGTTATAAAGAGTACGAGATTCTGGATAACGGTCCGTTGCGCTTTACCGTACATCTTAAATACAATCCTTTTACCGTAGAGGGTAGTGAAGTAGTGGAAAACCGCATTGTCAGCCTTGACAAGGGATCTAATTTCAGCAAATGCACCGTATGGTATGAGGGGATGCCTGCTGAATATGACGTCTGTTCTGGTGTCGTGCTCCATACGGATGACGGCAGAGACATCAAGACGGGCGAAAATTATGTGATTTATGCCGATCCGACAGATAATGCCGGCAATGAACATCAGCTTTTTGTGGGAGCAGTATTTCCCGATGTCTCCGAGACCAAAGTCGTCAAGGATACATCTCTCGGAAGAGGCATCTACGGACATGCGCTGGGTATCAAACGGGGACAGCAGAAGAGTGATTGCTTCACATACTATTTCGGCAGTTCCTGGAGCAAGGCAGACTGTCGTACATTCTCCGAATGGGAGCTCCGTACAAGCGAATTTATCCATTCCTTGGACACTCCTTTTGAGATAAACATGAAATAATTTTATCTGAATACCTAAAAATGATGGTGCTTTGCTGATGGGCAAGGCACCATTTTTTAATCATATATCGGTATTTTTCCGGTTGCCGCCCGAATTTTTCATCATTTTTGTGTATTGCACAAGAATAAAAAAAACTTTACCTTTGCACCCGAAAATGAGTAAAGTTTATAAAATTACGATGAAAAGAATACTTGGAATCATTGCTATGGCGGGTTGCGCGCTGCAGACTTTTGCCGGACAGCCGGCATCGTCGTCCGACACTACGTCATATCAAAGATATCGTCTCGGCGGTTACGGCGAGATGATGGCTACTTTTAAGGATTACGGTACAAACAGATTTTATGGGAGTTCTAATGGTAATACCAAGGTGAACCATAACGAGATTTCCATACCTCGTTTTGTACTTGAGGGAGAGTATCGCATATCGAAGAACTGGACACTTGCCGCCGAGATCGAATTCGAGGCAGGAGGTACCGGAAGCGAATATGAGCTGGAGGCTACTTCGGGCAGTGAGAACGGTGAATACGAGACGGAAATGGAAAAGGGTGGTGAAGTGGCTATCGAACAGTTCCATCTCACCCGTACCTTCGTTCCGGAATTCAATGTCCGTTTCGGTCATCTCATCATTCCGTTCGGACTTCTCAACACGCATCACGAGCCGCTGAATTTCTTTACTACATCCAGACCGGAAGGTGCCACGAAAGTGATTCCTTCGACATGGCACGAGACAGGTATGGAATTCTTCGGTGATTTCGGCAAGGGGTACGCCTCGTTTGATTACCAGGCTCTCGTCACTGCGGGTCTCAATCCTAACGGTTTTGATGTATACAACTGGGTGAAGGGCGGAAAGCAGGGACTGTTCGAGACTGATAATTTCTCGTCTCCGGCGTATACCGCAAGAATAGATTGGAAGGGGGTTCCCGGACTGAGAATCGGGGGGTCTGTATTCTATAATCCTAATGCCGGTAAAAATGCCGACAAATTAGTGTCTTACGACGGTATCGATGATATCAATATCTTTATGTATTCCTTTGATGCTCAGTATATAAACAAGTATTTTACGGCTCGCGGAAATTTCATGACAGGAACGATGAGCGGTACGGTAGGACTGACATCTTATAACAAGTCATATTCGAGCAAATCGCCGTACAGCCGTATGGGACCTATTGCCAAGAAGGCTGTGGACTACTATTTCGAAGTGGGTCTTAATCTCCGTTCTTTCTTCCCTTCATGCGAGAAGTTCCCGGCGATCTATCCTTTCGCACATTACAATTACTACAATCCTCAGGAGGAATGTGAGTCGGGACTTACCGCCGACAAGCGATGCCAGGTGAGCCTCTGGAGTGTGGGACTTAACTGGAAGATACTTCCGAATCTTGTCGCCAAAGCAGATTATACCACCCGTCAGATCGGTACGAACAAGATGTTTGGCACAAGTTCTTACAATAGTGAAAACGAATTCCGCATAGGTCTTGCCTACGCATTATGGTTTACGAAATAACAATAATACATTTAAATAAATAACAATAATACATTTAAATAAATAACAATGAAGAAAATTTTTAAGTATTCGCTGCTTTTCGCTGCAGCACTGACAATGTCGTTCGCAGTATCGTCATGTAGTGATGACGACGACGACAACAAAGTTACCAATTTTAGTGATGTCAATAATCTTGACTATGATTCCAGCTATGGTGAGCAGTGGGCCAACTATATGGTGGTTGTAGCCAACTTGCTTCGCACTGATGCCAACGACCTGTACAAGTACTGGAGCAATACAAGCAATGGTGAATATAGCACCAGTTATGCAAATATCTTTACGGGATATGGCGATAACAACACCTATTATAAATCAGCCATCGAGTGTGTGGAGACAATCATCGACGGATGTGCCGACATCGCTTCCGAGGTTGGTTCTTCAAAGATCGGCGAGCCGTACTCACTCTATACATCAGGCCAGACGACAGCCGCTCTGTATGCAGTGGAGTCTTGGTATAGCTGGCACTCACGCGACGACTATACAAACAACATCTATTCGATACGTAACTCATACTACGGATCACGAGACGGAAGCATCAACAGCAACTCATTGTCTGCAGTGCTCGCATCTGTGAACTCAACCCTCGATACCAAGGCGAAGAAGCTGATCAATGAGGCTGCCGAGGCTATCCAGGCAATTCCACAGCCCTTCCGTAACAACATCAATTCTTCTGAGGCAAAGGCTGCTATGGAGGCATGCGGTGATCTGGAGACATTCCTCACCGACGAGCTGAAACCTTATTTCCAGCAGAATATCAATTCCGATGCCACTCTCGATCCAGTTATCAAACAGTATGTTAACGCAGTAGTGCTTCCGACATATAAGGATCTGGCAGCTAAGAACGAGACTCTTTTCGCAAAGGTCCAGGCCTTCAAGAGCAACCCTTCCAACAGCACATTCTCCGCTTGTTGCGAGGCATGGCTTGACTCCCGCGAGCCGTGGGAGTGCAGCGAGGCCTTCCTCTTCGGTCCCGTTGCCGACAAAGGTCTTGACCCGAATATGGACAGCTGGCCTCTCGACCAGGCCGGTATCGTAGCCATCCTGAAGTCTTCAGCTTTCACAAATCTGGAGTGGAGCGGTACTTACGATGAGAATAACGAGGCTATCGAGGCTGCACAGAGTCTCCGTGGTTTCCATACTCTCGAGTATCTCATCTTCAAGGATGGAAAGGCAAGAACAGTGAATTAATATAATCAGTAATAGTTTGTTATTGCGGGGGTGGGGCTCGATTTGTCCTGCCTCCGCTCTAGCGGATAAAAGGGTGTGAGAGAAAATAATTAGTTTTATGAGAAAATTTTTAGGATATTCTCTGTTTTTTGTTTTGGCCTGTACTTTGTCGGCTTGCGATGACGAGAAACTGGATGTCACCGACATCGAGGTTCCGGACGGATACGAACTGTCTGCCGGTATCTCTACCACTTTCTTCAATTCGGCAGTCGCTTACGATCAGGCATCCGACTGGGTGTCTGGTATCTATGACACGCGTTTCAATACAGGAGATCGTCTGTACAGTAACGTGATGACATCCAACAACAACGGAGCCGGAGGCGGTCTCGGTCCTGTATATGCCGGTTATTCCTGTGGGAGCTGCCATCGCAGCGCCGGTCGTACGGAACCTACATACTGGACAAACTGGAAAAACGGAAGTGACTATGCATCAGGTGATTATGGCTTCACTTCGATGCTTATTTATATAACCAAAAAGAACGGAACATTCTTCCAGAACTACGGCCGTGTGATCCACGACCAGGCAATCTATGGAGTGAAGCCTGAAGGCAAACTGAAGGTGCAAATCGACTCTGCGACATATTATTTCCCCGACGGAGAGAAGTACACATTATGTGTGCCGAAATGGTCAATCACGGAATGGTATGCCGACAGCATCTCTCCCGACGACCTGTTCTGTACTGTCAGAATACCTCTCCGCCATGTCGGAATGGGACAGATGATGGCACTCGACCCGACGGAGATCGAGGCCCTCGCGGCAAAGAGCAACTATCCGGAGTGGGGTATCAGCGGAAGATGCAATTATATCACGGAGAGAGGTGTCAAGGGCATCGGCGTGTCCGGAAACAAAGCCCAGCATCTCGACCTTACCGTCGAACTCGGCTTCTCCAGTGATATGGGTCTTACCAACAGCCGTTATCCGGAGGAGATATGCGAAGGACAGCTGCAGATGGAAGAGGGCAGTATGATGGGATTGTCGTACGAACAGCTCGACTGTTCTACCGAAGAGATGGAATGTGTCGACCTGTACATGCACTGTCTTGCCGTTCCCGCCCGAAGGAATGTCAACGATGCAGATGTCATCGCCGGACAGCAACTCTTCTACGAGTGCGGTTGTCATCTATGTCATGTGACAACACTCCATACTAAGACGCGAGGGACGACATTGCTTGCCGGAACGACACTGCCATGGCTAGGCGGACAGACGATACACCCGTATTCCGACTTCCTGCTCCACGACATGGGTTCGGAGATTATGGGCGTAGGACTCAACGACAACTTCGTGAGCGGTCTTGCCCGCGGAAACGAATGGCGTACCACTCCGCTGTGGGGCGTCGGTCTGCAGCAGAAAGTAAACGGACACACCTACTTCCTCCACGATGGCAGGGCGAGAAACTTCGTCGAGGCTATCATGTGGCACGGAGGCGAGGGTGAGGCTTCAAAAAATAAATTTAAAAATCTTAACAAGACTCAGCGGGATCAGCTCGTGAAGTTCTTATGGTCATTATAAAACAAAAACAAAGAATATATGAAATATAATTCCTTTTTCAACAGGACAATGGCAGTAGCCGTTGCTTCTCTTCTTTCTCTCTCATCGTTTGCAGAGGAAGTAAATGACAAAACAGTGATTGCAGAGAATACAGAGTCGGAAAACTCTGAAATGGCATCCGACGAAGAAAGTATTGACGGCGTTACCGGTGCCACCAAAACCCACATGGATATGGAAAACGGCGTTATCCCTATCGCCGACGACAGAGGATTCACCCTTCAGTCGAAAGATGGCAACTTCATCTTCAAACCATATCTCTTTATGCAGAGTACGCTGAATTTCAAATACTATGACGACGAGGGCCTCGACAAAGCCTACAACCAGGACAATATCGCCAATTCTGGTTTCGCAATGCCGTACGCAATCATCGGTTTCACCGGCAAGGCCTTCGGAAAGATCGATTACAATGTATGTATCAATGCGGCGGCATCCGGAGGAAACGTACTTCAGCAGGCCTGGATCGACTATGCCGTAAGCCCGGCGATGAGATTCCGTGCCGGTAAGTTCAAGACACCGTTCACACATGCTTATCTGACAACACTCGGAGAGACCTTGTTCCCCTCGCTGCCCACATCACTGACAGCATCAGTGATTCTCCCATATTCGCTTAATGCCGTGACGCCTAATGTAGGTACCGGTTTCGACCTTGGTGTCGAGATGCACGGATTCGTGGCAAACAAATTCGGATATGAGGTGGGTATCTTCAACGGTACCGGTTCGGGTGTCAATTCCGCCACGAAGACTCTCAGCGACGACAATCATCTGCCTTCGCTCCTTTATGCCGGAAGGGTGACATTCCAGCCCAAGGGTGCTATGCCGATGACACAGGGAAACCCGAAGATGCTGCACGAGGATAAGATGCTCATCGGTGCCAGCGTCAACTTCAACAACGAAGCGGAGAACGAAAGTACCAACGACCTGCGCGCCGGTTTTGAGTTCGCCATGCTGAAAAACAGATGGTATGTAGCAGCCGAGGCCTACTATATGCACCTCGGATTCACTGAGCGGCAGAAGATTGACGAGACATACAACTACTGGGGGGGCTATGCCCAGATCGGCTATTTCGTACATCCGCAGTGGCAGATCGGTGCCCGTTACGACCTTATGGACAGAAACGGCAGCGACTCAGACGGATTCCTCAACATGCCGGCAGCAGTAGTGAATTACTTTATTCCCAAAACGAACATCAAACTGTCAGCGATGTATCAGTTTATCGGACGTACCGGACATGACACGCAGCTCGACCGCGACCTGGACGACCTCGGAATTTCCACTCATACGGCATGCATTATGCTTCAATATGCTTTCTAAAACAATAAAATCGTAATTATTGTGTTTATATATATGAGAAAGTTTGTAATGACAGTGCTCTCAGCGCTCTCGCTCTGCACTCTCACATCCTGCGACGACGGCAGAATATACGACTCTACGTCGGCCGGCCCTGAAGGAAAAGTGGTGAAGCTGCAGGCAGAGTTGTCCGGACTGGAAAACTGGCCTGGGAAGTACGATCTTGCGCTCGCCGGATTCGATGACGAGGATGAGTATGCAATCATCTCGAAGGTGATATCCTCTACGGAGGATGACGGCAGTGTGACGATGGTCATGGCCGGTATCGATGACGAGGTGACGAATGTGAAGTTATGTGTGCTCGACCAGCTAAGACGCCTTGTCGTGTCTTTCGGGGAAGCCGATGTCACGACGGCCAGGGATACCGTGTACATGAATCTCGGAACGGTGGACGCCAGCATGTTCAATGCCATTCAGCAGAATGTGTTCAACACCACTTGCGCCAACTGTCACGGAGCATCTAACACGGCCGCGGCGGGACTGTACCTCACCGAGGGGAAAAGCTATCAGGCTCTGGTGGGACAGGCGTCGGCAAAGATCGACGGAAAGAAAATCGTGGAACCCGGAGACGCCGCAAACAGTGTGCTCCACATGGCACTCAGCACCGACAGCAGTGCGACATGGAGATACAACCACCAGTCGGAGGTGACGAATTCCAGAACCCTCACGCTGATTGACAACTGGATTAATAACGGAGCTAAAGAAAATTAATATATATGTGTAATAAACAACAAACCATTCAGCTGGAGAACGCGTTTGCTGATGTCTTCGCCTTCGATGCCGGGGGTGATGTCAAGGAGTATCATCTGATGATACATGTGAGTGATGTCTATCTGTCGTTCGAGCAACAGGCTGAGACCATCCTCAATGCTTTCGCCGAGATAAGGGAGAAATATCTCAAAGGGGCGGAGGCTGTATTCAAGAGATATTTCCTCAGCGATGCAGCGAACCAGACTGACTATATCGTCTCGGCAGATTGTTCGGAGTGTGCCTTGTCTGTGATTCAGCAGGCTCCGCTCGACGGAACCAAGGTGGCTCTCTGGGCGTATATGCAGACGAATATGAATACCAAGGTGTGTCGTCCGTCGGGACTTTATGAAGCCAGCCATGGAGCCTACAGGCATCTGTGGAATGCCAGCGCCCATAATATGGCTGCCAATACGGAGTATCAGGCGCGTCTGCTGCTCAACGAGTATATAATGCAACTGACGCAGGAGGGCTGCAAACTCTCCGACAACTGTATCCGCACGTGGTTTTTCGTCAATGATGTCGACCTTAACTACGGTGGTGTCGTCAGGGCCCGCAACCAGGTGTTCTTCACACAGGGACTCACCCAGCAGACTCACTTCATCGCCTCTACGGGTATCGGTGGCCGCCAGGCTGACACTAATGTCCTCGTGCAGATGGACGACTATGCTGTCGACGGACTGAAACAGGAACAGATACATTATCTCTACGCCCAGACCCATCTCAACCGCACGAGCGATTACGGGGTGAGCTTCGAAAGAGGAACATACGTGCAGTACGGCGACCGCCGTCATGTGTTTATCTCCGGTACGGCAAGTATCAACAACAAGGGGCAAATCATGTATGCCGGGGATATCGTGAAACAGACCGGCCGCATGCTAGAAAACGTTGAGGCTCTGCTCAAGGAGGCTGACTGTTCGTTCGAAGATGTCGGGCCGATGATCGTTTATCTCCGCGATACTGCCGATTTTGCCGTAGTGAAAAAGATCTATGAAGAGCGCTTCAAGGGTAAGTCGTATGTGATAGTGCATGCTCCGGTATGCCGTCCCGGCTGGCTTATCGAGATGGAGTGTATGGCAATAAAGGATATCAGCGACAGCGAATACGCTCCGCTATAATCGCCGGATGAAATATCTGAAGTATATACTGGCCCTGCTGTTCGCATTTGTCATCGTCGTTCTGGCTTACGCTACTTTCCTTCAGCAAGCCGGGGGCGCGGGATATGCGGCCGGCAGGGTTTACCATTCCTGGTGGTTCTTCCTCCTTTGGGCTCTGCTGGCTGTAATCTCCGCGGCTGTCATTGCCGGACGCAGATTGTGGCGCCGTGTGCCTCTCTTCCTGCTGCATGTGTCGTTTCTGGTGATACTGCTCGGTGCCGCGGTCACTTATTTCACGTCGAAGGACGGCAGTATGCATATCCGCAGCGGGGCGACGGAGAATATGTACTATGTGATGAAGGATTCCGAGATGACCACCGCCATGCTGCCTTTCTCCCTCACTCTGAAGAAGTTCGACGTGGAGTACTATCCCGGCACTCAGGCTCCCTCCGACTTCGTAAGTTATATCGGATATGAAGATGACGGATATAGAGAATGCCGGATATCGATGAACAATATCCTCTCGCTCCGCGGATATCGTTTTTACCAGTCATCGTTCGATGAGGATCTCAAAGGGACGGTGCTCCGTGTCAATTATGATCCTTACGGCACTCCGGTGACATACTTCGGATATTGTATGTTTTTCATATCATTCCTGTGGCTGCTTGTTGCCAGGAGAGAGACCTTCCGGCGATTGCTGTCAAATGACGTGCTGAAGAAAAGCGCTCTTGTGCTTGTTTTTCTTGCATCGTTATCCTCGGCATCTGCAAGGAGCATTCCCACGATAAACAAGGAAAGAGCTGCCCAGGCCGCACGCATGCAGGTGATATACAACGACAGGGTGGTGCCGCTGAACACTCTGGCCCGTGATTTCCTTGCAAAGATTTACGGCAGGACGAGCTACAAAGGGCTGTCTGCCGAACAAGTGATATACGGATGGATCTCACATCCCGAGAAATGGAAAGATGAGAAGATGATAAAAATCAAGTCGGCGGACATGAGACGATATCTCGGTATCGACGGGAAGTATGCTTCGATGCAGGATCTTTTCGACGGACAGGACTACAAACTGCAACGCATCCCCGACAATATGTTTTCCGGCAATAACAAGGCCGTGGCGGAACTCGACGAAAAAGTGGGACTCATACTGATGCTCACCAACGGCTCGCTGATAAAACCTCTGCCGAAGGGAGGAGTAAGACTGAGTGATGCGCGCCTTGAAGCCGAACTGTTATATAATGCCATACCGGCGAACAAGATCTGTTTTATGGCAAATCTTACCGTGGGTCTGCTCTCGCTGATACTTCTTCTGTTGAGTATCGCGGGGAAGGGCAGGGTGTTCTCCAAACTGTACACCTTATTATATATATACGTTGCGGCCGTCTTCCTGTTTTTTCTTTTCATCTATATACTGAGATGGTATATCGGTGGCCGCATCCCCCTCGGCAACGGATATGAGACGATGCAGTTCCTCGCCCTGTCCGTCATGCTCCTGACACTGATTGCCGGTACCCGTCTCCGTTATATCTTACCCTTCGGACTGATTCTGTCGGGCTTCATCCTGCTCGTGTCGTATCTCGGAGAGATGAATCCGCAGATCACGCCGCTGATGCCAGTGCTCAACTCACCGATACTGAGCCTGCATGTATCCGTCATCATGATGTCATACGCCCTGCTCGCTTTCGTCGCCCTCAATGCCTTGTTTGCCCTTGCCGTCATGGCGGGAAAAAACGACAATCCCGAACGGGTGGGACAACTGACGGTGATAAGCCGGATCATGCTCTTCCCCGCGGAATTCCTGTTGGGGCTGGGCATCTTCCTCGGGGCCGTATGGGCGAATATCAGCTGGGGCAGTTATTGGAGCTGGGACCCGAAGGAAGTATGGGCGCTCATCACATTCATGATTTACGCCGTGCCCTTCCATCTCCGGGATGTGACGATGCTGCGACGCCCCGGCTTGTATCATCTGTATATGCTGGCTGCTTTTCTCGCAGTGCTGATGACCTACTTCGGGGTGAACTATTATATGGGCGGAATGCACTCCTATGCCTAATAATGATGATGGCTAAAAGAAAAATTTTTAAAAATACTCATTAATGATTATTGCATAATACCGAAAAATGATGTATCTTTGCAGTCGGATACTTATAAATTGTTATGCAAGATGAAGAATCAGAAGATATATGAGGCTGACGACCAGATGATTTCTATCATCAAAGACGACTACAGCGTGCTTCAGAGCCTCGGGCGCTTCGGTATAAACCTCGGTTTCGGTGACAAGACGGTGAGAGAAGTGTGCGAAGAACAGAATGTCGATACCTACACTTTCCTGGCCCTGGTGAACTTTACTATCAACGGCAACAGCGACATGGTGGAGATCGCCCGTATCTCCGTGCCTACAATCCTGCATTATCTCAAGTCGAGCCACGAATACTATCTCGACTTCCAGCTCCCGTATATCCGTAACGGACTCGTTGCGGCACTTGACGAAAACGACAACCTTGCACGACTGATCCTCAAACTCTACGACGAATATGCCCACGAGATAAAACTACACATGAGATATGAGGAAAAGACGGTGTTCCCGTATGTCGACGCTCTTCTGAACAATACCGCCACCGGTTCATACGGCATCGAGACATTCTCCAAGCATCACGGACAGGTGAACCAGAAACTCAAGGAACTGAAAAACATCATCATAAAGTATCTCCCCAGCGATATGATGCACAACAATCAGCTTACCGCCACATTATATAATATATATAACAACGAGGAGTGGCTCGCACAGCACGCGCAGGTGGAGGATAAGATCTTTATCCCGGCAATCCGCTTCCTGGAGCATAAGTCACGACAGAACGATGTCTCCGTGAAGATTTCCGAAATGATAAGCAAGAATCCCAACAACGAGGAGAGCCTCAGCGACAGGGAGAAGGATGTCATCGTAAGCCTTGTGCAGGGGATGACCAACAAGGAGATCGCCGACCATCTTTGCATCTCGGTGAATACCGTGATCACACATCGCAGGAATATAGCGAGGAAACTGCAGATACATTCACCGGCCGGACTGACCATTTATGCTATCGTAAATAATCTGGTTGATATAACTTCTGTCAAGTTATAAGAAAAGTTTCACTTTTTTGATAACTTTTTTTCGATTTCGTGTACAACGAAATGAATTTTTTGTTATCTTTGCATCCGAATACGATATTAAAAACTGAAAACTCTAGTCTGCCTAAATCAGGGTAAAGTTGTCCGAAACGGAAAACTTTTTTTGAAAAAGGGGATGAAAAGTTTCCCAAAACAGAAAGTAGAAAGCAAAGATGGAAATTACCAATTTCACAATTCTGAAAAGAGACGGTTCTGCCGACCGGTTCTCGTTAGACAAGATTATGAATGCCATAATCAAGGCGTTCGAGTCAGTTAATCAGCCTGCTGACCTTGGATGTATCTCCAAGATACTCAGCCATTTGGATATTCATGAGGGTATCCGCGTAGAGGATATCCAGAACCAGGTGGAAGTGGCTCTGATGAAAGAGGGGCACTACAATGTCGCCAAGTCGTTCATGCTATATAGACAGCAGCATACGGAAGACCGCGAGACACTGGACAAGTTGAAATTTTTGGCTGACTACTGTGAAGCGGCGAATGCTGCAACAGGTTCGAAGTATGACGCTAATGCAAATGTCGAACATAAAAATATTGCAACTCTCATAGGAGAACTCCCAAAATCAAATTTCATCCGACTCAACAGACGACTCCTTACAGATAGAATTAAAAAGATGTATGGTAAGGAACTGGCTAATAAGTATATCGACCTGCTGACCCACCATTTCATATATAAAAACGATGAGACTTCGCTCGCCAACTATTGCGCCTCGATCACTATGTATCCGTGGCTCATCGGCGGCACCGTGTCCATCGGAGGTAATTCCACGGCTCCTACTAACCTCAAAGCTTTCTGCGGAGGCTTCGTAAATATGGTATTCATGGTAAGCAGTATGCTCAGCGGGGCCTGCGCTACTCCGGAGTTCCTTATGTACCTTAATTACTTTATAGGCAAGGAATACGGCACAGACTACTATAAGAAGGCCGACGAGGTTGTCGACCTGAGTCTGAAGCGCCGCACCCTCGACAAGGTGATAACCGACTGCTTCGAGCAGATCGTATATTCGATAAATCAGCCGACGGGCGCGCGCAACTATCAGGCTGTGTTCTGGAATATCGCTTACTATGACAAGTATTATTTCCACAGCCTCTTCGACAATTTCTACTTCCCCGACGGATCACAGCCCGACTGGGAGGGACTGTCATGGCTGCAGAAGAGATTCATGAAGTGGTTCAACAAGGAGCGTACCAAGACTGTGCTCACCTTCCCGGTGGAGACCATGGCTCTGTTGTCCGAGAACGGTGACTGCAAAGACCAGGAGTGGGCCGATTTCGCATCGGAAATGTACGCGGAGGGGCATTCCTTCTTCACATATCTCAGCGACAATGCCGATTCGCTGAGTTCCTGCTGCCGTCTGCGCAACGAGATTCAGGACAACGGTTTCAGTTATACCCTCGGCGCCGGAGGAGTAAGTACCGGTTCGAAGAGTGTGCTCACTATCAATCTCAACCGCTGCATCCAGTATGCTGTGAACAACAAGATGGACTACAAGGAGTATCTCTCGGAGATCATCGACCTCTGCCACAAGGTGCAGCTGGCATACAACGAGAATCTGAAGGATCTGCAGCAGCATGGCATGCTTCCTCTCTTCGATGCCGGTTATATCAATATCAACAGACAGTATCTGACCATCGGCGTCAACGGTCTTGTCGAGGCCGCCGAATTCATGGGACTGAAGATTAATGACAATCCCGAGTACAAGGAGTTTGTGCAGACAGTGCTCGGACTGGTAGAGAAATACAACAAGCAGTATCGTACCAAAGAGGTGATGTTCAACTGTGAAATGATTCCTGCCGAGAATGTCGGAGTAAAGCATGCCAAGTGGGATCGCGAAGACGGATACTTCGTTCCTCGTGACTGCTACAACAGCTACTTCTATGTGGTAGAGGACGACTCGCTGTCGATCATCGACAAGTTCAAACTCCACGGAGCTCCCTATATCGAGCATCTCACAGGTGGCAGCGCACTGCACATGAATCTTGAGGAGCATCTCTCGAAGGCACAGTACAGACAGCTGCTCAAGGTGGCTTCGAAAGAGGGATGCAACTACTTCACGTTCAACATCCCCAACACTATCTGCAACGACTGCGGATATATCGACAAGAGATATCTCAAGGAGTGTCCGAAGTGCGGAAGCAAGAATGTCGACTATATGACCCGTATCATCGGCTATCTGAAGAGGGTTAGCAACTTCTCCCAGGCTCGCCAGCAGGAGGCAGGCCGCAGATATTACGCCGACCATACCCGTATGACGGTTGATTCCAAAGAATACGAACTGGTTTCCAAAGAGAAATAATATATGCTGAGATACGTAAATACCGACGTAGTATTTCAGGAGATCCCTGACGAAGTGACACTGGCGATTAATATCAGTAATTGCCCGTGCCACTGTCCGGGGTGCCACAGCAAATATCTGTGGGGTGATATCGGTGAACCGCTTACCACGATGGCTCTCGAGCAGATGATAAAGGAAAACGGCGGCGACATCACCTGTATCTGTTTTATGGGCGGCGATGCGGAGCCTGATTATATCAACCGGCTCGCACAGTTTCTGCATCGCGAACATCCGCAGTACCACGTAGGATGGTATAGCGGGCGGATCAGGATTCCGTCGGTGGTGAAGAAGTCTGACTTCGACTATATCAAGGTGGGGCCTTACATTGCCCATCTCGGATGTCTGAAAGACAGGACCACCAATCAGAGACTCTATAAGAAGGTCTCCGGCGATGACTTCACGGATATAACCTCCAGATTCTGGAAATAGCATACCAAACAGGCATTTTTCTATTCATTTTCAAAAAATATTCTTTTTTTTGGTGATTCCCTCCACTACTCCTGATATGTCGTCAGGCAGTGGAGGGGACTTTTTTGCCCAGACCCTGACTACCAGGGATTTTTATCAAACTTTTCTTGCACATTGCACAAGCCCTTAGGAATCAGTGTTTTATTGGTGGCGTAGTATGGCGCGGAATATTCTAAAAAGGCCGTTTTGGGGTGTTTCAAGCCACTGAAAACTATGTTTTTGATCGATGAAAATGGCGTTTCCGAAGGGTGAAAACTATGTTTTCGGGAGGCGAAACCGTCAGTTTTATTCTGACCGAATCCATGGCGGATATCCTTACCTCCCCGCCATACGGTGAA
>Ga0065709_1029561_pt1 | contig 16985 bp, 14 predicted proteins | sample Hoacrofraction14_2_FD_59096 | JGI IMG/M metagenome (GOLD analysis project Ga0065709, IMG submission 59096) | Hoatzin crop microbial communities from Cojedes, Venezuela, sample from fiber fraction 14 v1 | ecosystem: Host-associated > Birds > Digestive system > Esophagus > Crop | place: Venezuela...
GCGAGCAGCATGGCTATCATTTCTTTCTTAATCATTTGCCACCTCGCTAATGTTGTCAAATTTGATCCCTGCGTAAATTTCGGGTATGAACCCGTTTAGAACTTTAAAAATCTTTTGCGTATAAAGAAGCATACGCACGTATTTCCTCAATAAAGTATAACACAATATCTATCTTTAGGAAACGTTATTTCACAAAAAACATTGTTTTTTTCTTGTAATTTTTGTAAATAATAACCATTAAGTCTAAGTGCAAATTTTTTGTTTTTGACAAGACGCCGTCTTAGAATTATCATATCTCTAGCAAAAGAAAATTTTTACATTATTTATATATATGAAAAGAGGCTACGTTATGACATACAAAATTAATTTTAAAAATCCATGTAATATATATTTCATCGGCATAGGCGGTATTTCCATGAGCGGCCTTGCTCAGATTTTGAAGGACAAAAAGTTTTGCGTTTTCGGATCCGACAACAAAGAATCCGATATTACAAAAGCTCTTGAAGATATGGGCATAAAAGTTTTTTACGGACAAAAAGAAGAAAATCTTGACCTTGTTGGTAATATAGACGTAGTTGTTTATACTGCTGCCGTACATCCTGATAATCCTGAATTTATAAGAGCAAAAGAAAAGAACATTCCAATGCTGACAAGGGCACAGCTCTTGGGACAAGTTATGACAGAATACGATCTTCCTATTGCTGTCAGCGGAACTCACGGCAAGACAACAACAACATCCATGCTCTCAGAAATCCTCCTTGCGGCAGACACCGATCCAACACTTTCTATCGGAGGTGTTTTAAACAGCATTCACGGCAATACGCGAGTTGGTTCCAATCACTTCTTTGTTGCGGAAGCATGTGAATATACGAATAGCTTTTTATCTTTTTTCCCGAAGATGAGTATTATCCTTGATGTAGATGCAGATCATCTTGATTTTTTCAAAGACCTGGATGATATCAGAGCATCTTTCAAAAAGTTTGCCCATCTTCTTCCAAGCGATGGATATCTCATAATTAATAAGGAAATAGATGATGTTGATTTTATAACAGAAGGCCTAACCTGCAATATAGTTACTTTTGGTATGGATAAATCTTGCGATGTTTATGCAAGCGATATAACATATGACAACTTTGCAAATGCAAGTTTCAAAGTTCATACAAAAGATAACGAATTCGATGTGAAGTTAAAAGTTCCTGGCATACATAACGTATACAATAGCCTAGCCGCTATAGCGGCAGCCCTTATTTGCAGAATAGACATATCTTCTATTGCAAGCGGTCTTCAAAGTTTCGAGGGTACAAACAGACGTTTCCAATATAAAGGCGAAACAAACGGCGTAACAATTATTGACGACTATGCACACCATCCTACGGAAATCGCTGCAACGCTAAATGCTGCCAAGAACTACCCTCACCAAAAAATATGGTGCATTTTCCAGCCTCATACATACACAAGAACTAAAGCTCTTTTGGATGATTTTGCAAAAGCTTTGTCAATAGCCGATGAAATAGTCCTTGCTGATATCTACGCTGCCAGAGAAACAGACACTCTTGGCATATCTTCAAAGACTCTTCAGAGCAAAATAAAGGAAAACGGACATGAGTGTTTCTATTTTCCATCCTTTGATGAAATAGAAAAATTCCTTCTGAAAAATTGCACTAAAGATGATTTGTTGATAACAATGGGTGCAGGAGATGTTTATAAAATAGGCGATCATCTTCTTGGAAAATAATTTTTCCACCGTATCCACAAATTTTGATTAAAAAATAATCTTTTTTAATCTCAAAATAGCAACCGTTACATTTTGATTTGAAAGCACCAAAATGTAACGGTTGTTTTTTTCTTCCACATTATCCACTTTATCCCCAAGAAATTTCTTCAAGGTAAGTCCAAAAACATGAGCTTTTAATTATCGTCGTTTTTACTGTATCATCTTAAAATTCTCCATGCTATAATCAGAACTGTTAAAAATATTACTTGAAAAAGAGGACTAAACATATGATGGGGAAAGTTACGATGAATCACACAAAGGCCGCGGATACATCCACGACCGTCATGAATTCTTTCATCGATCTTTACATGGGAGATGCCAATGATGCACAGATAAAAGTTTATTTGTATCTGCTTCGCATGATGCAGGCCAAGCTCCCTACAAGCGTTCCTGATATCGCTGATAAATTCAATGAGACCGAAAATGATATAATGCGTTGTCTAAAGTACTGGGAGGTTAAGGGACTGATGCGTCTAAACTTCGATGCGGAAGGTCATCTTTTAGATGTTTACCTTGAAGAGATTCCTTCAGATAAAAAAGATACCATTCCTTCCAAAAATATAAATAAAGATGTTACTATAATTCAAGCAGATAAAACTCCTAAGGCAGGCAAAAGAGAAAAGAAAAATTCAAACAAAGATGATGAGCAGCTTGTTTTTTTGGCAGAGCAGTATTTCACAAAGCTTCTCTCACCGGATGATATGATAAAGCTTTTTTATGTACATCACGAACTTGGATTTTCACTTGATCTTGTCGACTATCTTCTTCAGTACTGCGCAGGACTTGGCAAAAAAGATTTCAGATATATGGAGAAAGTTGCAATTGCTTGGCATAATGCAGGCGTTACAACTGTTGATGAGGCAAAGCTTCAGTGCGGCAAATACGACAAGAAAATACTTAATGTCATGAACAAGCTCGGATATACAAATTCTCCTGCTCCTGCCGAAGTTGATTTTATATCCAAGTGGTTTGATGAATATGGTTTTGCTCCTTCTATTATAGAAGAAGCTTGCAACAGAACTGTTCTTCAAACTCAAAAAAACAGACTTCAATATGCAGAAAAGATTCTGAAATCATGGCATGACTGCGGAGTAAAAAATATATCCGATATACAAAAGCTTGATAATGAGCACAAAAACAGTGCGGTATCAAAAGTAAAAATATCTTCAAGAAGAAACGAAACACAAAAAAATTCATACATGCAATTTACTCAAAACACGTATGACTTTGAACAACTCGAAAAAGAACTACTAAAAAATTAACATACGGGGGCATCAGGAAAATTGGCACTTACAAATACTCAATACAATGAAATAATGCACGAATACGAAATTAAAAGACAAAAGAATCATGCCGAAGAAACCAGAAGAAAAGATTACTGTTACGCTCATATCCCGGGATACAAGGATTTGGATACATCTATTTCCACTATCTCGGTTGAATTTGAGATAGAGAGGCTTGGCGGCAATGGTCAGAGCATGGATGTTCTGAGGCAAAAGCTAGCAAATATTTCCGCCAGAAAAAAAGCATTACTCAGAGAGGCAGGTCTTCCGGAGGACTATTTGGAACCTATCTATGACTGCCCCGATTGCAGGGATACAGGCTATATAGGCAACCAAAAATGCCACTGTTTTACTCAAAGATCCATTCAGCTTCTTTATGCACAATCCAATTTGCAACTATTAACAAAGCAAAATAATTTTTCGTTGTTATCCGATCGTTTTTACGGAGGTGATAATCTAGTAAGTTTTAAAAAGGCAGAGAATTTTTCAAAATCATTCGTAAAAAATTTCGACAAGGACTACCAAAATATTATTTTCTGTGGTACAGTAGGTACCGGCAAGACTTTCTTGTCGATTTGTATTGCAAAAGAACTTTTGGATACAGGTCACTCGGTAATTTATTATTCGAGTACTGATTTATTCAGGAAATTATCCGATTATTCTTTCTCGCAAGGCAAAAGACAAGAGCTTGAAAATCTTTGCAAATATTTATACAATTGCGAACTGCTCATTATTGACGATCTTGGTACGGAGCTTACAAATTCTTTTGTCATAAATCAGCTTTTTACCATACTGAATGAGCGCGATTTGAGACATAATTCGACTATTGTGTCCACAAACCACAACATCAACGAGTTACAAAATCGCTATCAGGACAGAGTTTTTTCTCGTATCATGAGTCATTTTGAAATGTACAAGTTGCAATGTGATGATATTAGACTTCAACTTGCCAGAAAATAATTTTTAATATTTGTTTTTATGAATGAAAGTGAGGAATTTTTTCGATGCCGAAGAGAGAAGAAAAAAGAGATCTTGAAACCATTCCTGTAGGTTCACTTGGTGTTATACCTCTTAAGGGTGTGCGCGATCTAGCAGAACAAGTTGATTATTATCTTGTAAAATGGAGAGCTGAACGTGAAAACGAACACAAGGGTTCACTTGCATTTTCAGGATACGAACGTTCATCATACTTGCTCGACTGCGATTTACCAAGATTCGGAACAGGTGAAGGCAAGGGTGTTATCAAAACATCAGTTCGTGGTGACGACTTGTATATTTTGGTCGATGTCGTAAATCACAGTTTGACTTATAAGCTTTTTGGCAGAGAAAATCATATGTCTCCTGATGATCATTATCAGGATCTTAAAAGAATAATTGCCGCAGTAGGTGGTAAGGCACGTAGAATCACGGTTATCATGCCATTCCTCTATGAATCCAGACAGCACAAGAGAAGCGGTCGTGAATCTTTGGACTGTGCTATCGCTCTTCAGGAACTTACATCAATGGGTGTTGACAACATCATCACATTTGATGCACATGATCCTCGTGTTCAGAATGCTATTCCGCTTAACGGTTTTGAGACAGTTCGTACAACTTATCAGTTCATAAAAGCTTTACTTCGTAATGTAAAGGGACTTCATATCAATTCAGATAACATGATGGTTATAAGCCCTGACGAGGGAGGTATGGGCCGTGCCATATATCTTGCCAGCGTACTTGGCCTTGATGTTGGCATGTTTTACAAACGCCGCGACTACACTCAGGTAGTTGATGGCCGAAATCCAATCATTTCTCATGAATTCCTTGGTTCTTCGGTCGAAGGCAAAACTGTAATAATCATCGATGATATGATTTCCTCAGGCGAGAGTATGCTTGATGTAGCAAGAGAACTCAAAAACCGCAAGGCAAAAAGAATTTATGTATTCTCTACTTTCGGTTTGTTTACAAACGGTCTTGATAAGTTCGACAGTGCTTACGACGAGGGGATAATCGATCGTATATTTACAACAAATCTTATTTACCAGTCACCTGAACTTCTTTCCAGAGAATGGTATATCAGCTGTGATATGAGTAAATATATTGCATACATTATTGATACACTTAATCACGATGCTTCTATAAGCGATTTACTTAATCCTGTAGAGCGAATCAAGTCAATCATATCAAAGTATGAAGGCGGCGAACTCGATGAATTCGCTACATTTGAAAACTGATTACTTTGTGTGAATAGGGAGGATTATTATTTTAGTATTGCATATGGGGATATGCTTGTAGACAAAATTTTGTTTACTGTTTATGCTAAGATAATCATACTTATAATAACTTTCTTATAAGTATTTCCACAAAAAATAAAGTCTTATGCTTTTTGCATAAGACTTTATTTTTGTATTTAAGATGTTTCTTTACTTGAATTATGTACTTAAAATATTTTTTCTTGGTATTTACCTAATATGTTTTTAACGAAAATATCTTATTTTAGATATGTCACAAAATGATTTCCGTTTTCTTCGAACAAGGTCGTAGCATCATTTATACCAATCTTGTATACACTTGAAGTACCCTTCGCCGGATTGAACACAACTATATTTTGCGAATTGAATCCTATAAGAAGCATTGCACTACCATCTGAAAGCCTTGCAAATACCGGAATATCCTGATTTAAATAATACTCCATGGCATCCGTACTACAGCCATTTAAATCCAGTATCTTATAAGCTGAAAGGTTTTCTTCCAAAATCTGCGTAACACTCATTCCTTCAGAAATAAGTGCATCTGCATCTACGCTTACTCCCTCAAATGCGAGCATTTGTTCTATACAACAAGCTGTTGAATCTTCAGACGAATAATCCGTCCCTTCAACATTATTCGTTATACTCATGATTTGATTACTTGTAAGAAGATTTCCCGAATACCATATATAGCTTCCGGTATTATCAATTACAACGCCTTTATTTTCATATGCGCAAAGAAGAGCATCAGCTTCATCCGTTGTTATAAGGTCTACCTTATTTTTATAATATACATAATAAATTTCGCTATCCACGATATCGTTTATTTCAATATCTTTGCTGCCTTCAAATACCACAAATTTTGGTGTTAAAATTTGTATCTTGCTGCTATCATTACTTGATTTAAGGCTTATCTGAACGATATATTCATAATTTTCGGTAGATACCTTTTTTAGCTGATTGGAACCCTCATCGCTTTCAAGCGTACTCATGATTTGATCGTCTGTGGTTTCAGTATACAGAGAGCTTTCACTATCATATGTTACCCTTGTCAAAATGATCTGATTATCAGATATCTCTACATCAGTAATATATATACCATCTACGCTGTAATCTTCAAGAATATTTCCGTCTTTATCTTCTATTCTAATTGCATACATAGCATATACAGGATTGCCCATCCGGTCATTATGTATATCGCTCTCTTTTATGAGCCCATACACAATATCATCTCCGATATAACCTATTAGCTTTATATACTCATTATCATCCGCTTCTATTACAGATATTGCCTGTGTTCCGAGGTTCATGACACGAATTTCGTTTGTAACATCACTGATAGTTAAATCTTGCCATGCTATTCTACCTGATGTATCTGACATTTCATAATTGCAATTTATGATATTTTCAACAACCGCTTCATATGTTCTATCGCTCAAATTTACAGCATATAAATTGTCACCTACAATTGTATAGAACTGATTGTTGTTGCCAAGAACCGATAAATTGTCAGATGATGTCATCACTATTTCTTCCGCTTCATCACTTGGGATAAAAACAAATTCCTCGGTAGTATTGGTTGTTGCATTATAAGCGTATACAGCTGTTCCTACTTCGCCTTCGTGATTTCCCCTGTTCATATATCCCGAAACAGAAAAATAAACGTTTCCGCCTTCATCTATTTTCAGTATATTTATTGAATAGTTTTGCAGATTATCTCTTTCATCGTTATCATCACTGTCATAAAAACCAAATATGTATGCAATTTTGTCTTCTGTTATATCATATGAATAAAGCTTTCCTTGCGCAACAAAAGCAAATTCGGAACCGCCATCACTTTCCACAAGCTTTATATCATCATAATTTGATATAGATAAATTTATCGCATCATCGCTGAACATATCTTCATCCGCATCAAATATATAATCCATTGTTCTTTCGTAATTTAACAGATACATTCTGTCAGATGTGTATTTTACTCTGAAATATTCTTTAATATTGTAAGTCTTGTCTTCATCAACTACGAGTTTATATGTCAAAAGAACACTTGCTGTTTGATCATGCAAATCAAGAAGCATAGCTGTAGGCTGCGTATGACTCGTAATATCCAAATCTCCCCACGTAACCTGACTAGAACTCGAATTTATATTTACATATGCATATGTTGTATTGTCCCCACTTGAACTTGATTCCAAATACTTAGATAAATCCGATGCACTTGAACTATCAAATGTCATATCAGAAAATTCTTTGCAAAAATCTATTTTTTCCTGATAATTATAAGCATCATCTTCGCCGCTCCAAACTATCCTAGTGTAGAATCTAATCTCTCTGCTGCCTACATTGCAGACAACAACAAGCATATATTCCGTATCTTGATCGATTAAGTCTTTTACGACAATATCAGCCGATATATATCCGTCTTTGCTTGTATAATCATCTATAGATGTTGTCTCTACAAGCGATGAACCATCTCTTGTTCTGACTTCAAAATACATATCGCTTATTTCATTATCATATGTATTTAGCTTTAGGCTCAGCATTCTGTCAGCATCAAGCGGAACAATTTGACCATTCATGTAGCTTACGTTCATTTCATTTACGTAGCCTTTGAGCGAACATAATTTATCTTCCCCATCCATAACATAAAGCATTGGAAGGGTTGCTTCTTCCATGCTCGCTGTCATATTTTCACTATGATGATTCGAAAGCTTACTTATCACAAATATGCTTATTATAACTACCGCAATAAAATATGCTATTTTTATTATACTTTTTTTCATGGTAATACTCTCCATGGTTGACTAATTTTTTTAGTTGAAGTAATCTATATTTAATAATCTAAATTACGTATTTTCGTTTTTTAGTTTTGGAGGTGACTATGGTCAAACCAATTCTCTACCGAAAACGAGTTATTCCAAATGAATGCATAAGACTCGATAATGATATTATACTTCATTATGATTCATCTACAATCATCACCTCTTGGGATGCATTTCACAAAAAATCTTTTCTATCGTACGGTTATTCTCTTTATTACCTCGATAAAGGTATAAAACTCAGTAAATTCTACAAAGAGGACAACACTTTTTCTCTTTGGTATTTTGATATTGTATCCTACGAAAAAAATTCAGACACTAACACTTTGACTGTACACGACCTATTAGCCGATGTAATTGTATATCCTGACGGCAGAATAAAAGTTGTCGACTTAGACGAACTGGCCTCTGCAGTAAAGGATGGTCTTATAAATTCAACCGATCTTCAAACATGTCTTAATACTTTGGATATGCTCTTAAAAGAGCTATATGAACATGGCATTTCCAGGCTTATTCCGCCTCTTGAAGATGCTATAACGTCTAAGACACATTCTAATTCTTAATATGCTTTTAATTATTTTTATCTTTATAACTTATATAAAACCCTGCCGAATATACTCCGGCAGGGTTTTGTTTTAGTAGAATATATGACCGCCAATTTGTATTCCGGTAAGTCCATCTATCGGAGTTCTGAAATATACGCAGTTACCTACATTTGTAACACCGCTCATGGCTTCATCCGCAGCCTGATAGCACGAAGCTGTAGCTTTATCTGATGCCAGAGCCAGCGCAAGCCTTCCGCTTGCAACAGGTGAGAACTGCTTATTTTGATATATAACACCGACAACAGTATCGGGATATACACTTGAAAGTACCCTATTTATAACAACTGCTCCAACAGCAAGCTGACCCTCATATGATTCGCCACCGGCTTCGCAGTATATTAGATTTGCAAGAAGATATCTGTCACCTTCTGCAAATGATACTTCTGATATATCTCTCCAGCTTGACGATGCAGCCAGCTTTGATAGTCTGATTTCTTCAGCAAGTTTTGCCTTTAGCGCAGCTATATCTTTATCATTTGAAGCAATCTCTGCTTCTTTTGCCTCTGCTTCTTCTTCAGCAGCATCAATTTGATTAGCATAACTTGATACGGCGCTACTTGTTGTGCTTACAAGAGTTGATACTCTTGCCTGTTCTTCTTCCTGGCTTTGCTTGTAGCTTTCAAGCTCTTCTTGCTCCGCCAAAAGAAGTGCTTTTTCTTCTTCAATGAGCGCAACTGTCTGCTTATAGCTCTCAAGTTGCTCTCTGTCATATTCCGAAAGTTTGGCTATATATGTGCTGTTATTCAGAAAATCAGCAAAGTCTCCTGAATTTAAAAGCATCTCAATTAGCACGAAGTCTTGCGATTCATAAATAAACTGAATACGCTTTTTCATAGCTTCATACTGCGCTTCTTGAACCTCTATAGCCGCTTCAAGATTTGCGGTTGTCTCTTCAATTTCAGCTTCTTTTGCAGTGATATTGTCTTCTATTTCACTCAAATTGTCACTTACATCTTGAAGCTGTGAATTGAGATTTGAAAGTTCTGAGCTTAGGCTATCTTTCGTCTCATTCAAAGAATCGATTTCGCTGTTTTTCTCATCCAGCTCTTCTTCAAGTTCTTTTTTCTTATTTTGCGCATCTTCAAGTGCTTTTTTTGTTTCCTGACTTGCAAATGACGGAAACGCAGGCACTCTGTACAAATTAATGGCAAAAATAACGACGAAAATAAGCGCTAAAACTCTAGCAAATCTTAGTCTGTTTCTGTATGCAATTTCGAAAAGTTTCCCCCGATTATTTTTCATATTTGTATTTGTATGTTTCGTCCCGAACGTTGATATTGATAGTATCTGATTCCTGCGGCGTTGAACATTTTCTTGGAAGCTCTTGTAGATGCCGAAGCTCCATACTTATCACTGTCATAAATAACAGTCTTTATTCCTGCCTGAATAATTGCCTTTGCACATTCATTGCAAGGAAAAAGAGATACATAAAGCTTTGCTCCTTCAAGACTTGTTCCACGATAGTTCAATATGGCATTAAGCTCTGAATGTGTAACATACGGATATTTTGTAGATAGCTCATCATCACCATCTCTATCCCAAGGAAACTCCTCATCAGAGCAGCCTCTCGGGAAACCATTATATCCCATAGATAAAATTTTATTATCTTCGCTCACTATGCATGAACCTACCTGTGTATTCGGATCCTTAGATCTCATGCCGGCAAGCTTTGCTACAGCCATAAAATACTCATCCCATGATATATAATCTTCTCTTTTCATATTTTGATGTCCTCAAATTATTTTGTACCGAAAATTCTGTCGCCTGCATCTCCAAGGCCCGGAACAATATAACCATGCTCATTGAGCTTTTCATCAACTGTTCCGATAAAAATATCGATATCAGGATGATCTTCCTGAAGTGTCTTTACTCCTTCCGGAGCTGCAAGTATGCACATAAAGTGGATGTGCTTACAGCCTTTATCTTTAAGCATCTGAATAGCAGCTGATGAAGATCCACCTGTTGCAAGCATAGGATCTACTACGAAGATTTCTCTTTCTGCTATATCACTTGGGAGTTTGCAATAATATTCTACAGGCTTAAGTGTTTCAGGATCTCTGTAAAGTCCTATATGTCCTACTTTTGCAGCAGGGATAAGAGAAAGCATACCATCAACCATACCAAGACCTGCACGAAGAATAGGTACTACGCAAAGCTTACGTCCCTTCAATTCCTGAACCTTTGTTTTGCAAATAGGTGTTTCGATTTCTACATCCTGAAGTTCCAAATCTCTTGTTGCTTCATAGCAGATGAGCATTGCTATCTCACTGATGATTCTACGGAACTCATTTGTACCTGTGTCTTTTCTTCTGATATATCCGATTTTATGCTTGATAAGTGGATGATCCATAACTACTACTTTTGACATGATTTTTCTCCTTATTGTTACTTATATTTTCTCATTATATATTATTATTTATAAAATTTTAATCAATAATACTATTTCTTATATAATTTTTGAACTCATATATTATTTACATGAGCATAAAATTTATTTTTTATTTTTCCTGTTCCATCATGAGATTTATTCTTCTTGAATGTTTCTCAAGTCCTGAGAACTCAGTATCCAAAAATGTATCAACGATTTCATTTGCAAGAACAGGGCCAATCATTCCGCCACCCATTGCAAGCATATTTGCGTCATTATGTTCTCTTGTAAGTCTTGCGGATGTTACTTCGCTGCAAAGAGCGCATCTAACACCCTTTACCTTGTTTGCAACCATAGAGATTCCAATTCCGGTAGTACAAATGACAATTCCCTTTTCACATTCTCCGCTTGCGACAGCTTCTGCCGCTGCTCTTCCGAATACAGGGTAGTCACATGAATTTTTGTCATATGTTCCGAAATCCTTGTACTCGATTCCTCTTTCATCCAAATGCTTCATAACAGATACTTTCAAATCATATCCGCCATGATCGCTTCCAAGTGCTATCATTTCTTTCTCCTTACCTTTAATTTCTATCAGCACAAACAACATGTCCACCTGCGGCTTTGAGCAGTCTGTTCATAATTGCCTGACCTATACCATTTTCATCAAATGACTCAGAAAACATATATTCCACATTTTCATCATCAAATTCTCTTAGAATCTTGAAGAGCTGCCTTGCAACTTCTTCTTCGTTTTGTCTGGAACCTGCGTTTTTGACAACATCTGCATGATACTTGGAAAAGTTATCAGTTGTTGCTATTATTCCGACTTTATGGCCTTCATCGCTAAGTTTTTTTGCCATCTCATTTATATATTCTACCACATGCGCTGCACTGCCTTCCACAATTGTGAGGTCGCCTTTTGGCGCATAATGTCTGTACTTCATTCCCGGTGCTTTAGGCTTTTGCTTGGAATTTGGATCGATTATGGTTTTATCAATTGTGATATTTGGAACAACTTCTTTTAGCATATCATAAGTGATATAGCCCGGTCTAAGTATTACAGGCACATTTTCCGTGAGATCTACAATGGTTGATTCAAGTCCTATTCCAACTTGACCGCCATCAATAATCATCTCTATCTTACCATCTAAATCTTCTATGCAATATTTTGCCATTGTAGGAGATGGTCTGCCTGATGTATTGGCACTTGGAGCTGCTATGAATCCGCCGCCTTCTTCAATCATCTTTGCCGCAATCTTGTTGCTTGGCATTCTGATTGCAACAGTTTCCATGCCTCCTGTTGTTTCAAGCGGTATTAAATCTGATTTTGGTAGTATCATCGTAAGCGGTCCCGGCCAAAATTTATTTGCAAGTTTTATAGCTTCATCCGTTACTTTAGACGACACTTTATATAAGTCATCTACTTTGTAGATATGCACTATAAGCGGATTGTCGGATGGTCTTCCTTTGGCCGCATATATTTTTTTTGATGAGCCTGCATTTCTTGCATCTCCGCCAAGGCCATATACTGTTTCTGTCGGAAATGCCACAAGGCCTCCGTTTAGAAGTATTTCTCCGGCTTCCTTTAGGGCTTTTTGTGCCTTTTCATCAATACAGTTTTCATCGATTTTTACTACTTTTGTTTCCATTTAAATCACAAACTTTCTATTAACTATTTAAATAAGACTCTATAATATCCCAAATATCATCTGTTTCAAAGCCAAGCTTCCATTCTGCAACACCCGCGATACCATATGACTGCATCACAGACAGCTTTTCCTGAATAGATGTGGCATCTTCAAGCCATACTTCTACCAGTGTGCCATCACTAAGCGTCATGCTTCCGTAATACTGGCCTGTGCTGCTATCCCACGTAAGTGATATCCCATTTGATGATATGAAATTATTTGCATCGCTCATGCCAACTGCTTTGCTTGTTACAGTTCCATCCGATGCCGTATACCATATTCTTGTATAGAACGGAATTCCATTTATAATTTTATCACTACTTACTGATTCGAGTGTATCTTTTATGCCTTGCTCCACGTAAGTAATTGATGCAACAGAGCCTGCGTTGCTGCTACCTGCATAATGTTCGTCATATCCCATTATTACCACATAGTCGCAGACCGTTCCGAGCTCTTTTCTGTGAAAAAAACTATTTCCAAGCGGAACCGGCACATCAACCGAAAGTACAAGTCCTGCTTTTCTGCATGCAATTGAAAGCTCTCTTATAAATTCTATGTAATCTTCACCGCCGTTTTCGGATATATCGGTGAGCTCATCTCCTACAAATTCCAAATCGACATTTATACCATCGATTCCATAAGTACTTGCCTGACTCATCAAATTATTTATAAGATTTGCTCTGGACGTCGCACTTGATAAGACTTCCTGGGTACTGCCCTCTCCGGATGAAAAGAAATAATTGTTGAAATTATCAAGAGTTGGCCAAACCTGTACGCCATTATTGTGCGCCGCATTTACATAGTCAAGGCTTGCAAAGGATTCTATTGAACCGGAATTATCCGACATTTGAAACCATGTTGGCGATATAACGTTAAATGCTTTTTCGGACATGTTATCAAATGTAGATGTGGAATTGCCTGCAACGCCACCTATTGACTGCCAAGCTATGCTCACTTTCTCATCAAGATGCAAACTTGTATATTCTTCCTCAACATAATCTGTTACTTCTTCCATCTGCGAAGTTGTGATATTACTTAGGAATTTATTTTCAACATATCCGATATATGAATCACTGCTTTTTACCTTTGACCAGTTGTCATATTCTTCAAGAATAACTACGCTATCGCCCTTATATAGGCTCTCCAAAATTGGAGCCTTTACGCCTCCGCGAAGTCTGAGATTCGTATTCTTTTTTAGCGTCGCCGTTGTCTGCTGCGTAAACTCTGTTGTTATTTGAATATGGTTTGGATTACTAAACGTTTCATAATAAAAGTTAGTATATTTTTTTACATAATCAATAGCCACATACAAAGTATCATCACTTATAAGCGATATGGTATGTCCAAAGTCGCTCTGAGTGCCATCAGATGTGTAATAATAGCTACTTGAAACAGGCGATGTAATTATATCACTTGCAGTAGTATATACCAAAATACCGTCATTTACGCCATAATAAAAACGATCATTCAAATATGTTTGAACGTCGTCAAAAGCAGCATAATAATTTCCATCTATAAGCTTTACATCAAAGCTTTCATTTATCTCATTTCCAAGAACTACCGCAACATCGCTGTCATCTGTTATTCCAAAATAAGTATATGCATCTGTCCATTCATTGCTATACGAATATTTATCATATAGTTTCTTTCCTACATATACAGCACCAAGCACTATTATGGCAAAAATAATAAATATTACCGGAAATGCCTTTTTTCTCATAGCGCTCTTTTTTGTCGTACCTTTTTTCCTAGTACCCTTTTTCATAATACTCTTCTCCTAATTTAATCATCCTTAATTTTAACACATATATATGATTTTGGGCACATAAGTTTTGAATCTGCCAAAATCTTTATTTATGCTTAAATTTGAAATAAATTTTGCTTTTATACAATAAAACAAGGAGCACAAATCCATGCTCCTTGTCAGCTAAATACAATTTTAACTCAGCCGGGAAATCCCCGACTTAAGTTAAACGCTCGCGAGAATGCGCAGAAATTTGCATAAGATGGCGTCTTCGACGTTGCAAATCTCGCTCCAAGTCTCGCGAGCGAGACTTGAAATTTTGTTATGTCATCTAAAATCACAGCGCTCTGGCAAGTTTTTGAATTGCGTAATCCTCTATTATTATAGAGTAATGCTCATTCAAATATCCTATGCTATAAGGAATAAGAACTTCCTCCTGCGCATATTCATCAAGTATTCTGCAAATATATTCATATGTCTTGTCATTTCTATTACCATATACCGCAATAAAATACGATCCGGTATCAGGGTCTTTGAACAATGTATTATGTCCGCTGTAATCACCTACTACTATCTTGGATATTTTGATTACTTCGTGCATATTTGAAAATCTAAAAAGCGAAAAAACAAATTCATTATCCGATTTACGAAGCTTTCTTCTTGGACGTCTTTTTCTTACGTTATTGGTATCACTGTTTGCTGTTGCGCCATCAAGGAAACCGGAGAAGTCGCCCTCCTGCAAACGTTTGAAAAGATCCATAACTTCTTCATCAGGTCTTATTTCCTCCGAAAAATCAATCTCTTCTTTTTCAAAAGTAGCTTCATCATCTGTCACGTCTTTTGATATTGAATTGGAAAGTTCATCAGTTTCTTCGGATTTTGTAATAACCAAGATGATACATTCAGAATTGATTGGAATAGCTTCAATCATCAAAGGTACATCTTCTGCATTAAAACCAAAACGGTTATTTGCCTGTTTCATCATCTCCTGAAAAAGTTCACGTGCCTTTTCTGTTCCATATGCGAGTTCGCTGACTTTGAGTTGTCTTTGAGCTAGGTCTTCTCTGGTAAGTGTACAACGAATCTGATGGTCATTTACCTTTTCAATTTTCATTTGTACTTACCTCCTGTTTTATGCTTATTCATCCGTGAATAACAAGGTTATACGCCAGATTTAAAATGATACTAATTGAAACCTTGCGCGATGTCAATATATGTATCGGAGTGTTTATAGAAATTTTAGAGTGATTTTGGATAAAAAATTAGAATAAAGATTTTAATTAAAGTGCTTGCAATATTTATTTGCTTATTATATAATCTTGCCTTGTGAGATGCCTTCCAGTTTGTGTGTCTGGAAAGGGGGCATTATTTTCTAGAATATTTCGAAATACTTGTATGCTTTTTATTTTTTGAAAAAAGCATATGTCTTACAGACAATGTTCTGTCGGAAATTCCCTTTTATGAGAAACGTATTTTATATTTTATTCTATTAAATTCAAACAATTATTTTTCTAGGTTTATTTCTTATACATAAAATTCTTATTTTCGAAAATGATGTATCGGAACGATAAACTACAGACGGAGCTGAGCAAATCGGTTACGATTAAGGCACGGTTGGCATCTTCATAAATGGTGGCAACATAATGCTGATATCTCGAAATATATCACGGAAGATAACTTTTGGTCCGAGATATACAGCAAATTTTTGAAATAATTAAAGCAAGAGGGTCCCGCCAAATGCTAAAATATTTAGTCGCCAAAAAAACGGAGCACATAAACGTGCTCCGTTTTTTATTATTGCCTCTATAATACTACTTCAAACCATTATATATAAAATAATTAAATATATTTATTACGCTGAAATAGAATCACTTATATCATCATTTGTTTCTTTTTTTCCTATCATAAATATTGTCGGTACTGCAAACATCAAAATAGATATAAAATATGCCATTGAAATTCCCGTAAACATCATAATTCCCGCCATCATATTGAGACATATAATAGATGCTACATTTGTAAGTGTACCAATAAGCGATATTATACTGCTTATTTGATTACCTGATACATTTTTTTTGAGTAATACTTCCAAGTGTAAATCATATGCATAAAACAATACAACAGTTATCGGTAATAGAATAGTTGCCAGCTTCTTGTCAATTAAAAATAAAGAATAAAAAATTGGAAGCAATGCAACTATAATTCTAAAATCAATTCCAGCTTTGCTTATTTTTTCATATATATATGTTCCAATAACATTGCATAGTTGAAATCCCACGTAAATAATTCCAAAATACTCAGTAGGAATTCCTTGCTCTTCATACAGAACCTGCCAGTATTGATAAAAAGGCTGAATAAAAATCATTGTTATAAGCATTAGCATAATTACCCTTTTTAATGGATACGAATTCCTGAGTAATTCTGCGCCTTCTTTTATATCTCTCATAAGTGTATTCTTTGTGCCTTCTTTGTT
>Ga0065709_1029562_pt1 | contig 16957 bp, 14 predicted proteins | sample Hoacrofraction14_2_FD_59096 | JGI IMG/M metagenome (GOLD analysis project Ga0065709, IMG submission 59096) | Hoatzin crop microbial communities from Cojedes, Venezuela, sample from fiber fraction 14 v1 | ecosystem: Host-associated > Birds > Digestive system > Esophagus > Crop | place: Venezuela...
GCCACGCAACTTCCCCATTTTTAATGCTACGCACACGAAACTGCCATCGTGCTAATTTGTTGTATCGGTTACTCCAATCTTATTCATTCCACAGATGCTTTTAAACCGGCGCTTTCCTCGCGCTCAATTAAAAAGCGCACGCGCTTTTTTAATCTGCTCTAATTATGATGACTATTGCAAAAGCCCCTTCTAAATCTGCGTCATCTGCGGTTCAGAAAACGTTCTCTTGTAGTCAAATCCGCGGTTAGAAGAACTTGATTTCTTGTCCCTCTATCTCGCTGAGCAGCATGTTTGCGAGGCGACTGGTGCCCAAACGGAACCACCGGTTGGTGAGCCATTCCTTGCCGAGCACCTCTTTCACGATGGTGTAATACGTCAGGGCGTCCATCACGGAGTTGATGCCGCCGGCCGGTTTGAAGCCTATACGGATGTCGGTTTCGTAGAAATACTCCTTGATGGCTTGGCACATCACGTAGGCGGCCTCGGGCGTAGCGCCTATCTTCTCCTTTCCGGTGCTGGTCTTGATATAGTCGGCGCCGGCATACATGGCCAAGATAGCGGCCTTCTTGATGTTGGCGGCGGTGACGAGCGAGCCCGTTTCGAGAATCACTTTGAGGGGTCGGTCGCCGCAAACGGCTTTTAGTTCGGCAATGTCTTCGCAAACGCCTTCGTAGTCGCCGCTGAGGAATTTGCCCACGGGCATCACGATGTCAATCTCCGTGGCGCCGTCTTTCACGGCCAAAGCGGTCTCGGCAACCTTCACTTCGAGCAAGGCCTGCGACGACGGGAAACTGCCCGACACACACGCCACCTCCACGCCTTCCACTTCGAGCGTTTCGGCCACGGTCTGCGCGAAACAAGGATACACGCAGATGGTAGCCACGTGGGGCAGGTCGGCATACTGATGGGCGAATTGGTTTACACGCTCGGTGAAGGCCATTACGCTCTCTTCCGAGTCGGTGTTTTTCAGTGTGGTGAGCTCGATGCTGCCCATCAAGAACTTCTTTACTTCGGGCGTATCGTTCTCCATCACCTTTTCGGCGATAATCTTCTTCACGGCGGCGGCCACGGCGGAGTCGTTCACGTCGCAGTCATACTTGGCCAGCGCCTGTTCGTATTTGCTTTTCTCTGTCATGATTTGAATGGGTTATTCGGTTGAAAGGGTGGGGTAGAGGCGATTCAACGGCCGCCTCGCCGCGGTGTGCCGGCCTGCTGTTCAGGCGCGGAGCTTGGGGTTTTCGATGTGTCGCAGACTGTCGCGGTGCGTCTTTTTGAGGATGGTTTTCTCGAACTCGGCGGTCAGATCGACGCCCGTCTGATTGGCCAAACAGATGAGCACCCACAGCACGTCGGCCATCTCTTCGCCGGGATTGCGGTTCTCGCCGGCCTTAAACGACTGGTCGCCATAGCGCCGCGCCATCACACGTGCCAGCTCGCCCACCTCTTCGGTGAGACACGCCATGTTCGTTAGTTCCGAGAAATAGCGCACGCCGTATTCGTGAATCCACTCGTCCACACGCCGCTGTGCCTCGCGCAGCGTCATCTCTTCGTGCCCGGCGGCGGGTCGGGCGTTGTCGGTTTCGGGTTTCATTTCGGGTTGGTTATTCCTTGTTTTTCGTGTCCATGCATATCGTAACGGGGCCGTCGTTGAGCAGACTCACCTGCATGTCGGCACCAAATTCGCCCGTTCCGACGGGCTTCCCGATGCGCTCGCCCAGTTGCTTGCAGAACGCCTCGTAGAGCGGCACGGCCTTTGCGTGGCCGGCAGCGCGCAGCCACGACGGTCGGTTGCCCTTCTTGTAACTGGCAAAGAGCGTGAATTGTGACACCACAAGCACTTCGCCGTCCACGGCATCGAGGTTCAAGTTCATCACGCCGGCCTCGTCGCTAAACACCCGAAGCCCCGCAATCTTTCCCACGAGCCACGCCACGTCGTCCATGGTGTCGGCCTCTTCGACGCCCAACAGCACTAAGAAACCGCGCCCGATGGCCGACTTCTCTGTACCCCCGATGCTCACCGAAGCGCTGCTGACGCGCTGAATCACTGCTCTCATAAAGTTGATTTATCCTTTCTAAAAATGTTTTTGTACCTACGGTTGCACCCGTTTTGCAGTGCCAATGCCGTGCCGCCGACCAGTCGTGTTTCTGCAAGCGCAGGCAGCGAGGAGAGTCGTTTCAGGAGTTCCAGAGTGTCGGGTTCGACTGCTTGAAGTGATAGCATCGGTAATCTTCTTTTCGGGTGTCGGAGATAAGACAGATATACGACAAACAGACAGGGTCGAGCGAGCGCATCTGTTTGCACTCTTGCACGATTCGCGGAAGTCCGTAGTAGTCGAGAATGAACCGCCAGTCGCTCATTTCGCCGCGCTCCAACACGCGTTGCACAAGCAGTTGCGCGTGTTGTTCCACGTCCAAACTATCGGTGTCGATGTCCCAAAACAGGTGCTTGGACAGTTTGTTTTTCAGTTCGGTTTGGCTCATGTCTCGTTATTTCGTCGTTCGGTGGGTGCTGTTATACCACGTACATCAAGTAGATAGTGGTGACGATGGTTACCAACATGATGATGTTCATGGGGATACCTATCTTTAAAAAGTCGGAGAAACGGTAGCCGCCGGGGCCGTAAACCATGGTGTTGCCGGGCGATCCGATGGGCGTTGCGAACGACATCGACACGCAAAGCATCAGCATCAGGCAGAACGCCTTGGGGTCAACGCCGAGGCTGGTGGCCGTCTGATAGAAGATGGGATAGAAGATGGCGCTGCACGCCGTATTGCTGATAAACTCGGTTAGCGTGAGCGCCGTGGCTGCAAGTAGCACCATCGTGAGCAGCACGTTGTGGCCGCAGACGCTCGTTATGCCCGTCACAACGACGTCGGCAATACCGTTGTTCTGTATCGCCTTGCCCAACACCACGGAGCAAGCGAACATCATGATGATGTTCCACTCGATGCTCTTCTGCGCCATCTTGGGGCTGCAGCAGCGGAAAAGTACCATGGCAAGCGCCGCAAGCATGGACGACTGCACCACGGTGAACACTTTGAAACTGGACAGAAGAATCATTCCGAGAAGGATGAGCACCGAAGCGATGGTCTTGCTGCCGGTATCGATGATCTCTTCATCTCTCACCACAACAAGGTCGTCCTTGGTCTTCTCGGCGAAGTCTTCCGGTTTCATTGCCGCCGGACATTCCACCAGAAGCGTGTCGCCCGGTGCGAGAACGATGTCGCGCGGACTGTTTTCCACGCGCTCGCCGTCGCGCGAAACGGCCACGAGTACTATGCCGTTGCGCTGCTCGAAATCGGTGTCGCTCATGCGCCGGCCGGCCAAACGGCTCTTAAACTTCACGGTAACGGTGCGCAACTGGCGGCCGCGGCTGTCGTTCTTATCAATAGTGAACACGGGATGGTCGGAGATAGCCAGTCGATGCGTCTTTTTCAGCTCGTTGATTTGCTCAATGTTTCCGGAGAAAACAAGGCGGTCGCCACCCATAATGAATTCGTCGTCGGCCACGGGCGAGATAACCTCCTTGTCGAAACGGATAATCTCAATGAGGTGGCCGCCGGGCACATTGTCGAGTCCGGCCTCAGTGATGGTCTTGCCAATCTCGGCAGAATCAGACGGAACCGTCAGTTCGGCAGTGTATTCGTTGGTGTTCTCGAAACTCTCGTCGGGGCTCTTTCGCGTGGGCAGTACTCTTTTCATCAAGATGACGGCCACAACAAACACCATCAGGCACACCAGCGAAGCCGGCGTAATGGCAAAGATATTCATGCGCTCGCCCGTATCATCGGCATAAAGTCCGCTCACTATCAGGTTGGGCGCCGTGCCCAGCAACGTGAGCGTGCCGCCAACCAACGAGGCGTAAGACAAGGGGATAAGCAGTTTGGAGGCTGCTATATTCAATCGCTTTGCCCAGATTTTCACGGCCTTGATGAACAGCGCCGTAACCACCGAATCGGTAACCACCGAACTCAAAGCGCGGCCGGAAACAACAGACGGATAACGGCCATGGTGTAGCTCTTGGGTCGCCCCAACACGTGATCGACCACCCATTTGAGCACGCCCGTTTGATAGAGACCGCCCACCACAATGAACATGGCGGCCACGGTGACCACCGAAGCCGATGAAAAACCGCCCAGCGCCGACTTCTCGTCAACGGCACCCGTAACGAAAAGAATGGTGATGGCTCCAAGAAAAACCACGTCGGGGGCAAGTGTGGTTTTAAACAAAATGACGAACATCACAAAGATAACCACGATGGTCAGCCATGCCAAGTAAGATAATCCCAGGAACATAATAATACTGTTTTTGTTTGATTTAACTCGATTGGTTGAGGCAAAGGTCATGCTCGCAAGCGCTGCAATACGTCGTTTGGCGTGGCCTCACACTGCTAAAATCCCTGCAAAGATACGGATTTATTCGGTTCCTGCAAAGCAATCGCCGGAACTTTGTGCGGAGTTTGTCGGAACTTTGCATGGATTTTGTTGGAACCTTGCGCAACAACCGCTAAGCCCTTGCATCGGAATCCTAATGACTTTGGAATGAAAAGTTATTAACTTTGGAGCGTAAAGTTAATAAGATTACAGCGTAAAGTTATTAAGATTTCGACAGAAAGTTATTAACTTTATCTCGCAAGGTGCCCGTAATTGAATGGCGGCTTGCCCGTAATTGAATGGCAAAGTGCCCGTAACGGCGCGGCGGCGAACCATTGGTTGCGGGGCGAAGGCGGGCGGTGCAAACTGCAAAAAACGAGGGTGGGGGAGTGCCGGAGCAAGTGAACGAGGTGTGAATGATGGCAAATGAGGGCGTTTTTAGCCCCGTGAGCGACTTTTTTAGTCCGTGGTGGGGTGGTTGTCGGCTGAAGGGTGAAAGTGGGTGTAAACGGCAGCAGATTTGGATTTTCCGATGATTGGTGCGAGTTCTGCTTGCGTGGCGTCGGCTATGCGCTTGACGCTTCGGAAGTGTTTCAGCAGTGCAGCCTTCGTCTTGGCGCCTATGCCGGCGATGTCGTCGAGTTCGGAATGAAGGGCTCGCTTGGATCGTTTGTCGCGATGGAACGTGATGGCGTAGCGGTGAACCTCATCCTGCATGCGCGTTAGGACGCGGAAAAGCTCGCCTTTCACATCTAAACCGACGGTCTGCGGAGGGTCGCCGAAGAGCAATTCGTTGGTTCGGTGGCGGTCGTTCTTAGCCAGTCCGGCCACCGGAATACCGATGTTTAATTCGTTGATAACCACTTCTTTGACCACGTTCATTTGTCCGATGCCGCCGTCGGTGAGGATTAAGTCGGGCAGGGGAGTGCCTTCTTCCATCATGCGCGTGTAGCGGCGGCGCACCACCTCTTGCATGGAGGCGTAGTCGTCGGGGCCGCTAACGGTCTTAATGGTGTATTTGCGATAGTCTTTCTTGGAGGGTTTCATGCCCTTAAACACCACGCAACCGGCCACGGCGTCGGCGCCGGAGATGTTTGAGTTGTCGAACATTTCGATGGTGTAGGGCAGTCGCGGCAGTCGGAGTGCCGTTTGCAGCTCCTTCATCAGTCGGGTCTGTCGCTGTTCGGGGTTGAGCTTTTCGGTTTGTTTTAGTCGGTCGAACTTATACTGTTTTCCGTTCATCAGCGAGAGTTCGAGCAGCGTTTTGCGGTCGCCGCGCTGTGGCACGATGACCGTGGCGCCTTTGATTGGGGTGTCGATGTCGAATGGAAGCACGATTTCGGGTGCTGTGCTGCCCGTCTTTTCACGGATTTGCAGGATGGCTAGCGCCAAGATTTCTTCTGCTGTCTCGGCTATCTTCTTCTTGAATTCGTAGGTGAATGCCTGATTGATGCAGCCGTTTGTGACGTGAAGATAGTTCACAAAGGCCATCTTCTCATCATCGGTGATGGTGAAAACATCCACGTTGTTGACCACGTGGCTCACTACCTCGCTCTTGGCGGCAAAGCCCTCCAAGGCCTCGCAACGCAATTTTAAGGCTTGTGCATCCTCAAATCGCAGTTCGTCGGCGGCCTGCATCATGCGCTTTTGCAGTTCGCGGTGTAGTTCTCGCGTGTGTCCTTTCAGTATTTCGCGCGCCTGCCTCATGTTCTCCTGATAGTCCGCCTGCGTCTGCCGGCCTATGCACGGCGCGTCGCAGTTGTGGATATGATACTCCAAACAGGCTTTGTATCGCCCCTCGCGGATGCCATCGGGCGTGATGGGGAACCGACAGGTGCGCGGTTTGTAGAGCTTTTTGATGAGTCCTAACACGGCGTGCATCGACCCGATGTGGCTGTAGGGGCCGAAGTATTCGCCACCGCGTTTGTTGATTTGGCGGGTGCTAAACACGCGCGGGAACGGCTCCTTCGTGATGCAAATACTGGGATACGTCTTTCCATCCTTAAGCAGAATGTTGTAACGGGGCTGATACTTCTTGATGAGCGCGTTCTCCAACAAGAGTGCATCTTCCTCTGAATTGACCACGGTATAGGTTATATTGCAAATCTTGGAAACGAGAACGCGCGTCTTAAACCTATCTACTTCTTTGTGAAAATAGGAAGAGACGCGTGCTTTCAGGTTCTTCGCTTTACCGACATATATGATTACATCATCGGCATCGTAGAACTGATAGCTGCCCGGTTTGTCGGGCATTGTCAGCACAATGTTCTTCAGGCGCGCCGTAAGCGCTTGTCTCTCTTCCTTCGTCATAGGGCGATAGCGTTGTGTTCTGATGAGCGTTTTGTTTGCAAGGAGGCCGTGCGAATACCCTGTCTAATGGCAGTTTGATGCGCAATGTTTCACGTGAAACAATTTATCCGTGCGTGCCTTGCAATCAGTCCGCTCGTGTCTTGCGTTTGTTCCTTCGGTTCGTTTAGATTTGCAACAGGGTAGTAACGTCGATGTCGTGGAAGCGGTCGCGACCATTCATACCCTCGTTCACGAGTTCGATGATGAAGTTCATGTAGGTCTTCTTGGGATGGAAGTGCTGCACGAGGTCGTATGTTGCGCGTGCTGTACCGCCTGTAGCCAACAAATCGTCGTGGATTAAGACGACGTCGTCGGGGGTGATTGCATCCAAATGTATCTCGATGGTGTCGGTTCCGTACTCCTTAGAATAAGTGGCTTTAACGGTCGTAGCCGGCAGTTTTCCGGGTTTCCTGGCCAGCACCAGACCGCAATTCAGACGCACGGCAAGGGCTGAAGCGAGTACAAAACCACGACTTTCGATGCCCACAACCTTAGTGATTCCTTTGTCTTTGTAAATCTCATAGATTTCATCTACCATGGTTTTCATGCACTCGGCACTTTTAAAAAGTGTAGTAACGTCGCGGAAATTGACTCCCCGTTTCGGAAAATCGGGAATCGAACGCAGGTTGTTTAAAAGAATTGGGTTGTTCATTTCGTTTTCTTTTGCTTGTTATATTCGTTGCTTATACTTATTATATATATTGTATCTATTCGGTCAAACCGCCGCTTACACTTATTATATATATTGCCCCCGTTCGGTTGAGCCGTTGCTTATACATATTATATATATTGTATCCGTTCAGTCGAACCGTTGCCTATACTTATTATATATATTGTGTCTGCTCTGTGCGTGATGTACGGGCAGCGCGGTTTTTCGTTCAATTAAGCGCGGTTTTGTCTTTTATCGCCCGGCACCTTCAATCTTGTCGTCTGCGATCTTCAACATTGTCGTCTGCGGTCTTCAACCTTATCGTTCGCCGTCTTCAACATCATCGTCCGCCGTCTTCCGTTTTATGGATTTCGGTCTTCGATTTCATCGATGGCTGTTTTATTCTCAATCGCGAAAAGTTTTCCGTTTCATCGCGCGAAGTCTTTTCTTCGACCGCTCACGGTTTTCAATTTCACAGTGCGCTATTTTCACTTTAAATCCGCACGGTTTTTATTTTAACAGCGCGTGATTTTCGCTTCGTTTGGGCGGTGTAATCATTTTAAAATCACGGACGAACGGATGCTTTCCGATGGCACATTGTTTCACGTGAAACATTGTTTTGAGTCTTTTGTGCGCCGCTTTTGCGCTTTTATCTGCCTATCGTTTTAGTAAAACGAGCAGCACATTGATGTCGCTGGGAGAGACGCCCGGAATGCGACTGGCCTGCGCAAGCGTTTCGGGATTGATGCGCTGCAACTTCTGGCGGCACTCTATTGAGAGGCTTTGCAGGTTGGCGTAATCGAAATGACCGCGTATTTTGATGTCTTCCAGACGGTGCATTTTGTCGGCTACCATCCGCTCGCGTTCGATATATCCTTTGTATTTCATCTTCACCTCGGCGGCTTCTACGATTTCTTCGCGGCGGTCGCGCGGCGTAAGAATCAGTTCGCGGAGCTCCGGCACAAGGTCGGCCAGCGTGGAAAGACTGATTTGCGGCCGTCCAATCAGGTCGGCAGCTTTGCATCCGGCACGCAGCGGTGTGGTGCCAAGTGCCTCTAATGCGCCGTTAACATCGCGCGCTTTCACCGGTGTCTCCTCACAGCGTGTGATGATTTCATCGACGGCTTGTTTCTTTTCCAACCAGCGATTTAATCGCTCGGTGTCGGCCAATCCGATGGCATGGCACCGCTCGGTAAGGCGTGCGTCCGCGTCGTCTTGACGCAAAAGGATGCGGTATTCGGCGCGAGAAGTGAACATTCTGTAAGGTTCGTCCACGCCCTTTGTAACGAGATCGTCTATCAGAACGCCGATATAGGCTTCGTCGCGATGGAGCGTAAAACCACCGGATGATGACGAAACGTCGGCAGATTGTCCTGCACGGAGCGCGGCATTGATGCCTGCCACCACGCCCTGTCCGGCGGCTTCCTCGTATCCCGTGGTGCCATTCACTTGGCCGGCGAAGAACAATCCTTCGATAATTTTCGATTCCAACGTGTGTCGAAGTTGTGTGGGATCGAAGAAATCGTACTCGATGGCGTAGCCCGGTCTATAGATTCTGACGTCTCGCAAGGCCGGAATTTTCCGTAAGGCAGACAGCTGAATATCCATCGGCATGGACGAAGAAAAGCCATTCAGGTACATTTCGTTCGTGTCGGTGCCCTCCGGTTCAAGGAACAACGGATGACTGTCGCGGTCGGGAAAGGTCATGAGTTTGGTCTCCACGGACGGGCAGTAGCGCGGTCCGATGGATTGAATCTGGCCGTTATAGAGTGGCGAATCCTTTATGCCGCTCATCAAAGTGTCGTGACATTCCTTGTTAGTATAAAGCGTCCAGCATGGCAGTTGCGGCAGTTTGCGCGGCTCGCCCATGAAAGAAAAGCGGTGAAAGTCGTTCTCTCCGGGTTGAATTTCCGTGTCCTCAAAGTGTACCGAACGGCGATCAATGCGCACGGGCGTGCCTGTTTTCATTCGTTCCGACCGTATGCCGTGGCGTGTGATGCTCTCCGTCAGATGCAAAGCCGGCGGTTCGGCGGTGCGTCCGCCGGGCACCATTCGTCGTCCGACGTGCATCAGTCCGTTGAGAAAAGTCCCTGCCGTGATGATTACCGCCTTAGCGCGCAGCTCGGCTCCCCAGATGGTTCGCACGCCAACCACCCGTTGCTTCGGTTCCGTCGGCGCGTCGCTTAAGGTTTCATCCGTGGCGTCTTCGTCTGCATTCTCCGTGATTAACTCTTCCGCCTGGTCTTGCCAGATGTCGAGATTTGGCGTGTGGTCGAGTGCGGCGCGCCACTCCCAGATGAATTTCCCGCGGTCGCATTGCGCGCGTGGGCTCCACATCGCCGGTCCTTTCGAGCGGTTGAGCATTCGAAATTGAATGGCCGTTCGGTCGGTTACCAGCCCCATTTGTCCGCCCATAGCGTCTATTTCACGCACTATCTGACCCTTGGCAATACCTCCTACTGCGGGGTTACACGACATTTGCGCTATCTTATTCATGTCCATCGTGACGAGGCACGTATGTGCTCCCACGCGTGCAGCGGCTGCAGCTGCTTCGCATCCGGCGTGTCCGCCGCCAATAACTAAAACGTCATACTTAAGTTTCATCTCTTGCAAAGGTAGTGCAAATGAGCGAAAAGAAGAAAGAAAAGACCATGAAATGTCTTTTCTTTCTTCTTTTCCGAGTGAAGCCTAACTTATCAAAAGGTAGTGCAAACGAGTGAAATAAGAAAATAAAAGAGGTGAAAAACCTCTTTTATTTGGATTGTTGAAACGCCGCCTACCTTATCAAAAGGTAGTGCAAATGAGCGAAAAGAGGAAAGAAAAGAGTGGAAACCGAAAGCAAAAAACATTTTTTTGCTTTCGGTTTCAAGAATGCCGCCTGCTTTCTTCACAGAAAGGGGCGGCGCAACTTGAGTGTAATATATGATGAAGTGCAGCTTGATAGCTTATCGCTTAAAGGCTTTCTGCTTATCGCGCAGAGGCTTTTGACTTAGCGATTAAGCTCAAATTCGTGCGTCGTTGGCGAGGAATTTGCGGGTGGCTCGCAGTTGATGTCTCATGATACTGAGCAGTTCTTGGCTTTCTTGGAGGATGTTGAGATAGACCAATGAGATTTTATATTCGGCATCATTGTCGTCGTTTTGCATGCGGTCAATGTGTTTCTTGCGCAGTTTTGAGAGGTCATTCTTGCACTGTTCGGCCACGGCGAGCGTCTCGTCGTATCGTTCGTAGCGGTTGGTTGAAATCATATGGTCGCAGTTTTTCATCAAAGCGTTGATGTTTCTGCGCACGGGTTCGTACTCGTTGATGAATTGATTCGGCATCGGATTGAAGTGATTGTCCACGTGTTCCATCACGGGTTCGAGCATTCTTTTGAGGCAATACACGAACTGGCGGTTGCAATTAGCGCCGAGATGAAACCATGTGTTCTTCTCGATTGCGATTTGTTTCGGGATGCGGCGCATGGCAAGAAACTCCTTTTTGCGTATTTTCTTCATGCTGTTTTGTTCTTCATCCAGCGCGTTTTTCACCTTTCGCAGCGTGTGCATACGCTCATTCCCCAGGCCGTTCAGGATTTTTTCATAGCTGTTCAGGGCAAATTGGCAGGCGTTGCTTTGTGTTCGCGACACGTGTTTTCTGAGCAACTGCCACACCATTCCGGCGTCTTTGGTGCGCATCATGATGCGGAAGACGTCGTCTTTTTGTTCGTCTGCCATCCGCTGTTTGTATTTAAGATTGCTGCGCACAAGCATGAAGATAACGATAATCATGAACGCTATCATGGCAATGGGGCCCAAAAGTCGCATCAGAAGCACCACAAAACCGCAGGCGATAAAGGCTGCGCCGGCCGTGATAAACCATCCGCCGATGACAGATAGCACGCCCGTCACGCGGAATACGGCGCTCTCGCGGCTCCACGCACGGTCTGCCAGCGACGTTCCCATGGCCACCATGAAGGTTACATAAGTGGTAGAGAGCGGCAGTTTGTAGTTTGTCCCCACGATGATAAGCATTGATGCGAGTACCAGACTGTTTGCGGCGCGCACCATATCGAAGGCTGCGCCCTCCTCGAGTGCCACGTCTTCCTTGTTGAATCGGCGTTCAATCCGCCGCATCACACGGTCCGGTATCAGGCGTGTCAAGAACGTTCCGCCGTCTCTTGCGGCGCGAACAATGCTGCGTGCGGCGCGCGAGGAGCCGAACATTTCATCGCCTTCGTCCTGCCGGCTGAGGTCAACAGAGGTCTTCACCACGTTTTGCGCCTTCTTGGATGTCTGCATTGCCACAATCATAATGATGCCGGCTACCAGCAGATAGACGAACGGCGACTGAGCCGACGCCATCAACGACGTCATCATATAAGCGTCGGGAGCGCCGTGCCCGTTGAGCATCCAGTCGCCAAAAGCACTCAGTCCGGCCAGCGGAACGCCTATGAAATTCACGAGGTCGTTGCCGGCGAAGGCCATGGCCAGCGCGAAAGTACCCATTAGAACAACCACACGGAACACGTCGATACGCAGCAAGTGGAGCACTTCCGAGAGCACGGCCGCGCCCAGAAAAATCCAAAGCATCAGGCGCGTCGTGTTTGCGGCCACCCACGCTTTCACGTCATCGCTGATGAAAGGCGAATTTGCCAGCCCCTTCACGAAGATGAAGTAGGCCAGACACGTGAATGCTGCGCCGCCATAAATGGCTATCGTATAGCGCAGATTGTTGCGGTATTTAAAGGTGAAAACGGCGCGAGTAATGTACTGAATGACAACACCGAACACGAAGGCAATGGCTACGCTCGTGAAGATTGCGAGGATTACCGAAAGCGCTTTGTCCGTGTTGAGCAACATTCCGAGCGACAGCGACGGGTCTGCGTGCATCTTAAACAGCGACATTACAAACGCACCGCCCAGCAGTTCGAACACCAGCGAGACCGTGGTTGACGTTGGTAGTCCCAGCGTATTGAACGCGTCGAGCACTAACACGTCGGTCACCATCACGGCCAAAAACACAATCATCACCTCTTCAAACGAGTAAAGCGCAGGCAACATTATACCGTGTCGTGCCACATCCATCATGCCGGCCGACATCATTGCGCCCACGATAACGCCCGCGGAAGCAAACAACAGAATGGTGCGAAAGCGTGCGGCCTTGGCGCCCACGGCCGATTGCAAGAAGTTAACTGCATCGTTGCTCACGCCCACAAACAAGTCGAAAACGGCGAGCACAAGCAGAAAAACAATAATCAACAGATAAAAACTTTCGATACACATATTATATTGTATTTGGTGTTTCGGGTTCAAGATGCCCCGGATGAAGCCTTGCGCCCTTCGGTCTTTTTGTCGTTGCAAATGTAGGAAGCAGATGTTACAGCGGTTTTAAGCAGATGTTACAATTCTGTTACGAAACATAATCGATACCGTCGTGTAACGCTTTTGAAACACCGCTTGCCGAAATTTGCCGCCGATAAAACAAGTAAGAACATGAAACACAAACTCTTTCTGATGGCATTTTTAATGCTTTCCGCCGAGGCCGGAGCGCAGCAGATACACGGAACACTGCGTGGAAAATACGAATATCAGACCGCGGAACGCCAAGGGCGCTTCCAGGTGCGCAACGCCCGTGTGAACATTACGGGCAATATTTCGGAGGCAGTGGCTTACAAGGCAGAGGTTGATCTCTGCGACGAAGGCAAGATAAAGATGCTGGATGCCTACACACAAGTTCGTCCCTTGAAGGATAGCCGCTTGGCGTTTACCATCGGTCAGATGCGCGTACCATTCACAATCGACGCCCACCGCTCGCCTCATCTGCAGTATTTTGCCAATCGTTCGTTCATTGCAAAGCAGGTGGGAAACGTGCGCGACGTGGGCGCCAAGCTGGGTTATACGTTCAATGTCGGCGTCCCTTTGACCGTGGAAGCCGGCATCTTCAACGGCTCCGGACTCACCGGTCAAAAAGATTTCTGGACGAGCAACATCAATTTCTCGGGCAAAATGCGAATGGATTTCCCGCGCGGTTTCAGTCTTACACTGAGCTGCCAGAAGACACGCCCCGACGACGTGTCGGTCATGTCTTACGATATCGGAGCCTATTGGCACGCCCGCGGCTGGCACGTGGAGGGCGAATACCTGTATAAGCACTACGCGCACGGAGCCTTTCGTGGCGTACATGCCGTGAATTCCTTCGTGAGTTACGACTTCCCCGTGCGGCACCGTCTCATCAAAAAGATAACGCCATTGATGCGTTACGACATGATGACAGACCACAGCGACGGCGAGCGTAAAGAACAATCTGACGGCACTTGGGCACTTTCCGTGGATGATTACGCGCGTCACCGATTGACCACCGGACTGACGCTGAGCCTCGAAAAGCCCTTCATCTCCGACATCCGACTGAACTTTGAGCGCTATTATTACCCTCACGGTGGCGTGGCAAAGACCTCAGAAAAGGACAAAATCGTGGTGGAGTTCATGACGCATTTCTGAGTTCCGTCCGCGGAATGAAATAAAAATGAGTCTATTTTGTAACACGATTGTAACACGATTTTCCGCTTTATTCCTTACCTTTGTCAAACAATTAGCGGCACCCGGGTGCCTGAGATGCGCCATCTTGCCGCCTGATAGCAGAATTTTCAAAGCGTATGGAACCAAAGCGGAAAATCCTTGTCGTGGACGATGAACAAGATTTGTGCGAGATTGTGCGGTTCAATCTGGAGCTGGAAGGCTTCGAGGTAACCACGGCAAACTCTGCCGAAGAGGCGCTGACGATGAACGTGGCGGCATTCGATTTACTGTTGCTCGACGTGATGATGGGCGGAATGTCGGGCTTCGCCATGGCGCGCCGACTGAAGGAACAGACCGAAACGAGCCACGTGCCGATTATCTTCCTGACGGCTAAAGACACGGAAAACGACACGGTAACGGGTTTTAATCTGGGCGCCGACGACTACATCTCGAAGCCGTTTTCGCTGCGCGAGCTCGTGGCGCGTGTGAAAGCGGTGCTGCGGCGGACGGTCGAAACCGCCCCCGAAACATCCGATGCGCTGAGCTTTCACGGTCTCATCCTGCGCCGGGACAACAAGACCGTTACGGTGGATGAAGGCGAAGTGCCGTTCACCAAGACCGAGTTCGAGCTGCTGCGTATGCTCTTAGACAACATTGGACGCGTGTTTTCGCGCCAAGAACTCATCGACCGCGTGTGGCCGCAAGACGTGTTGGTGCTCGACAGAACGGTCGACGTGAACATTGCGCGGATGCGCAAGAAGATAGGCCGTTATGCCGAATGTATCGTCACACGACAGGGATTCGGCTACGCCTTTGATGCCGGAAAATACGCGGAAGGCGCCGACGGATAGGCTCCGCACGGCGTGAAACAAGGAGAGAAGAACAACAAGCAACGGTATGTCGAAAACCAATTCAGGAAGTCGTCGCCTCTATCTGAGCGTGCTAACCACGTTCGCGGTCTTTGCCGCGGCCTTCATCGTCTTTCAGCAATATCGCGAAAAAGAGTTCAAAATCGAGTCACTCAACGCCAAGCTGCAAGACTATAACGCCTATCTTCACGAGTCGCTCACCGACTATTCAGAGCAATCGCTCGCCGACTACGTGAGTCGCCACAGCCTCCCTCACCTTCGTCTCACCATCATTCACACCGACGGAAGCGTGGTTTTTGACAACGTGCGCAAGGATTATGCACGGCTGGGGAACCACTTAGAGCGCAAAGAAGTGCGGCAGGCCATGTCTGCCGGAACGGGTTACGACATCAACCGACTGTCGGCATCGGTGAATAAAGACTACTTCTACTCGGCCACGCGCTTCGCCGACGACAGTGTTATCGTGCGCTCGGCACTGCCTTACGACATGGATTTGGCGCGGCAGTTGCAGACCGATCAACATTATCTCTGGTTCGCATTGGCCGTGATGCTCGTGCTTTCGGCCATCCTCTATCCCTTCGCGCGACGGCTCGACACCGATTTTAAGTCCCTCTACGAGCGGCTGCAACGCACCAAGCACGAGCAGGAACAACTCAAACGGCAGCTCACACAAAACATTGCCCACGAGCTGAAGACCCCTGTGGCCGGCATCCGCGGATACATTGAGACGCTGCTTGAACACCCCGACATCGACACCGCCACGCGCAATCGCTTCCTGGAACGAAGTCGTGCGCTGACCGAACGACTCACATCGCTCCTGCAAGACATCTCCACACTCAACCGAATGGACGGCGCTCCGGCAAGGAAAGACTTCCAACGCACGGACTTCCGACAGATTGTCGAGACCGTGGTGAGCGACGCCGCGCTGAGACTTTACGAGCGAAAAATGACGTTCGAAAACAACCTCTGCGGGGAGATTATGGTCAACGGCGACCCGTCTTTGCTGCACAGCATCCCCGCCAACCTCACCGAAAACGCCATCGCTTATGCCGGCGAAGGCACGCGAATAATGCTTTCGGCCGAAGAGACAAACACCGAGTGGCGGTTCACTTTCAGCGATAACGGCCAGGGCGTGCCTCCGGAACACCTGCCCCACCTGTTCGAGCGCTTCTATCGTGTGGACAAAGGGCGCAGCCGGCAGATGGGCGGCACGGGCTTGGGACTGGCCATCGTTAAGAACGCCGTGTTGTTGCACGGCGGCAGAATCAGCGTAAGCAATAATCCCACGGGCGGCTTACGCTTCGATTGGACGCTGCCAAAACCTTAAAACATCAGCGCACGGACTAAAGTTTTGCGGCGCTTGCGTCCGTGTCGTCATCCAAATCCTTCAGCTTCTTTGCCGGGATACCGCCCACAACGCAGTTGTCCGGAACGTCTTTTGTGACCACCGCTCCGGCCGCTATCACCACGTTATTGCCGATGGTTACGCCCGGCAGTATGGTCGCATTGCCTCCAATCCACACGTCGTTGCCGATGATTACAGGCTTGGCAAAGGCCATGTGCTTGCGCCGCTTGGCCGGCGAAAGCGGGTGCCCAACGGTCGTGATAAGGGTTCCCGGGCCTATCATCACGTTGTCGCCGATGCGAATTTCCCGCACATCGAGCATCGTGAGATTGAAGTTTCCGGTGAAATTATTGCCGATATAAATGTTCTTCCCGCAGTCGCAGTTGAACGTTTTAGCCAACCAAACCTTTTCACCCACGGCGCCCAGCATCTCTTTCAGCACACGGCGTTGACCTTCAGTGTCCAGCGGGTCGAGTGCATTATACCGTTGGCAGTTGATGATGGCCTGCCCTTTTCGGCTTCTCACCTCGGCATCGTCGTAGCAATACTCCAGGCCGGCATTCAGTTTTTCCAGTTCAGTCATTGTGTTTAGTGTTTAGTCTTGTTCTGTACCATAAGGCTCTCTTTTTTGTTGTTCTCGGCACTTTCGGGTTGTTTAGCGTTGCCGTTACCGCACGCGCAGAACAGTCCCAGAGCCATTGTGATGATTGTTGCGAGGGCTTTCATGCGATGATTGATTAGTGTACCATATTATATTGTGTGTCGTCCACGGGTTCCAACCACTCGTTTGAGGCGTTCTCGCCCACGTTCGCGTGGTAGGTAAGATGTTGAAACCAGCTGTCGCTTGCCGCGCCGTGCCAGTGTTTTGTCTCGG
>Ga0065709_1029563_pt1 | contig 16921 bp, 15 predicted proteins | sample Hoacrofraction14_2_FD_59096 | JGI IMG/M metagenome (GOLD analysis project Ga0065709, IMG submission 59096) | Hoatzin crop microbial communities from Cojedes, Venezuela, sample from fiber fraction 14 v1 | ecosystem: Host-associated > Birds > Digestive system > Esophagus > Crop | place: Venezuela...
ACACTCGTGCTCATCTTCTTCGTCATGATCATGCATCATTTCTTCGAGCAGATCTTTTCCGAATGTATCATTTCCTTCGAATGTAGAGAGTATATCTTTACCATCAAGCTTATCTATAGGAGTTGTTATGATAGTTGCCTTCTTGTTGAGATTTCTAATCATATCGGCTGCTTCTTCAATCTTCTTTTCATCGGCCTTGTCTGTACGTGTGAGGATGATTGTTCCGGCGCTTTCAATCTGGTTTGTATAGAATTCGCCAAAATTCTTTATATAGATCTTTACTTTTGTAACATCAACAACTGTTACAGCACTATTTAGAACCATATCAGGGAACTTTTCTGTTACATTTTTGATAGCTGATGCTACGTCGCTGAGCTTGCCGACACCTGATGGCTCAATGAGAATACGCTCAGGAGCGTATTTGTTCATGATTTCTGTAAGGTTTGTATCAAAATCACCAACAAGTGAACAGCATATACAACCTGCATTCATCTCTGTAATTTCGATTCCGGTTTTCTGTAAAAAGCCTCCGTCTACGCCTACTTCACCGAATTCATTTTCTATAAGAACTGTTTTTGTTCCTGCAAGAGCATCCTGTAAAAGCTTCTTTATAAGAGTAGTTTTGCCGGCTCCAAGGAAACCCGAAATAATATCTACTTTTGTCATTTATATCCACCTTTCTTTTATCATTATTCAAACTTGTTAATCTAAACTAACACCCTAGTTATTTTAAGCTCAGAGCAAAAAAACGTCAATAGCTCTGAATTGCTATTGACGTTTATAAAATCTAAAATTTTTCTAAAAGTCAGCCCTCTAGAATAGGTCTTTGCGCATCCATGCATACTACTTGACCTTTTAGTGCATCGTTTGGACAACAAAGTCTAAGGTAATTGTCTCCATACATTTGATGAACATGTTCACCAAGATCAGGAAGTACACAAGTGATATCATGGCCGCCGAAATTATTAACCATTTCATAAAGAGTTCCGAATCTATAGCCAAAACTCATGACTTCGCTTCTGCGCTCGGAGTTTAGATACGCAAGAATACTGAATGTTACAAAGTGTCCCTCGTATATCTTGAGGAGCGCCCATTTTATAAGCTCTGTATTTGAGTCAATTGGCATGCTGTCATTAACCGGCATGCTGTAAAAATCACATATTCTCTCGTGTCTATATGACGGAACGCCGTTTTTCCATGACTTTACAAAATCACACTGAAGCTCGCAATAAAAGCCTCTTCTTGCATAGTCTTCGACTCTTTTCTTTAAATCTTCATATGTCTTGTTTAAGACTTCATATGTTGTAGCATTTTTTATAGCTACTTTATCCCAATTATCTCTTACATAGGCTAGTTTCAAATTGTTATCAAGCATCATTGCCATATTGAAGAGGGTTGGATATTTGTATTTTCCGCCCGCTACCATAAATTTCGATGTAAATCTGATATATGCACCCGAGTCCATGTTTCTTATATTTTGCATGATTGACAAGATATCGAATATACCGCTTGTCATCATTGTTATATCTTCTTTGCTGTCTGCTTTGTTTATCTTTTCTACGAGCGCCGCAGCTGCAAGTTCGTGTTTTCCAAAAAAAGCCGCAAGCTTTGTTTCGTCTTCAAGATTTATCTTTTTAAATTCCTTGTATAAGTTCAAATTCATTCCTCCCTGATTTGTTACAACATCCTTTAAAAATATAACCGCAAAATATAATATTTGCAATAAATAAAAATCATAAAAACAATCAAATTTTATACATTTTGAGAAGTCAACAATGTATCAGTTTTTGAAGGAATGAACCGGCGCAGGTATTCTGCCGCCTCTATTAACAAAGTTGCTACAATCAAAAGGATTTACAGCCATAATAGGTGCACGGCCAAGGAGTCCGCCGAATTCTACGCTGTCTCCGACTTTCTTGCCAATACATGGAATTATTCTGACTGCAGTTGTCTTTTGGTTGATCATGCCGATGGCCATTTCATCGGCAATCATGCCGGCAATTGTTGTGGCTTTGGTATCTCCCGGAATAGCTATCATATCAAGACCTACGGAACATACACATGTCATAGCTTCAAGCTTTTCTATTGTGAGTGCACCTTGTTCTACTGCGTTTATCATGCCTTGGTCTTCGCTTACGGGGATAAAAGCACCTGACAAACCGCCAACATAGGAGGATGCCATGACGCCGCCTTTTTTGACTTGGTCGTTGAGAAGCGCAAGAGCTGCCGTTGTGCCGGGGGCACCTGCGTATTCGACACCGATTTCATGAAGAATATCAGCAACGGAGTCGCCGATTGCAGGTGTTGGAGCAAGCGACAAATCGATGATTCCAAATGGTACACCGAGGCGCTTTGATGCTTCTTTTGCTACTAGCTGACCTACTCTTGTTACTTTGAATGCTGTCTTTTTAATTGTTTCACAAAGAACTTCGAAGTTTTCTCCTCTTACTTTTTCAAGAGCTGTTTTGACAACGCCGGGGCCGGACACGCCTACATTTATGATTCTGTCTGCTTCAGTTACGCCGTGGAATGCGCCTGCCATAAATGGATTATCATCCGGAGCATTGCAAAAAACAACGAGTTTTGCGCAGCTATTGATTTCGGCATGTTCTGATTCTACTGCCGATTCAACTATGATATCGCCAAGAAGCCTAACAGCATCCATGTTTATTCCTGTTTTGGTAGAACCTACATTTACACTTGAGCAGATAAGAGATGTGCTTGCAAGTGCCTTTGGAATAGATCTAATAAGCATCTCATCAGCTTTGGTCATGCCTTTTGATACAAGCGCCGAATAGCCGCCTATGAAATTTACGCCGATTTTCTTTGCTACTTTATCAAGCGTTATAGCTATTTTTACAAAGTCATCAGGGCTTTTGCATGCAGAACCGCCTACGATTGCAATAGGTGTTACAGATATTCTCTTATTTACAATCGGTATACCGTATTCTTTTGAAATCTGTTCGCCTGTTGCTACGAGGTCCTTGGCACTGTCATATATTTTGTTGTATATATTGTCGCATAGAACATCCAAATCGTTGTCTATACAATCAAGAAGGCTTATACCCATTGTGATTGTACGAACGTCGAGATTTTCTTTTTCTATCATGTCATTTGTTTCTGAAACTTCGCTTATATTTATCATAAAAAATCCTTCCTGCTAATATTTTTTTATAACGATAGTTAAATTCTGTGCATTGAGTTAAAGATATCTTCTCTTTGAATTTTAATAACTACGCCAAGCTCAGTTCCGATATTTTGAAGACCCTCTTCTATTTCGAAGAAATTGTCATCTTTACCTGTAATATCTACAATCATCATCATGTTGAAATAGCCTGAAATAATAGTTTGTGTGATATCAAGAATATTTACGTTTTTGCTTGCAAGATATGTGCAAACTTTTGCGATGATTCCGACTGTGTCTTTGCCTACGACTGTAATAATAGCTTTTTTCATGTGTATCTCCTTTGAAAATGGTTTATATTGTGATAATATCCGATATTTCGCTTTTTTTTGCCACTTTAATCGGAATATCGGATGATTTATATATATCGCTCTTCATATCAATCATGCTTCTGACTGTTTCATATGCTATGCGCGGCATATTGTTGTGATCTGATAAGTGCCCGAGAACTATAGCTTTCATGTGATCGTTTAATAGTTTGCAAATAAGATCACCTGATGCTTCATTCGAAAGATGTCCTTTATCGCCTGATATTCGCATCTTTAGTCTGTAAGGATATGGGCCTGCCTGAAGCATGCGTATATCGTGATTGGCCTCAATTAAAACCGCATCCATATCGCTCAAACACTTAACTGTATAGTCATCAAAGCATCCAAGGTCTGTCGCAATGGCTACTTTTTTTTCACCGCTTTTAATGCGAAATCCAACGGGTTGCCTTGCGTCATGTGATATTTTCATGGGATTTATTACTAAATCTCCAAGTTTTATTTCTTCGTCTTCATTTATAATATTGAATCTTTTATCAATCATCTCATTATTTTTATCCGCAATACGAATCCCTTCAATAGTGCCTTTTGTAGCAAAAACGGGTATATCGTATTTCTTCAAAATTAGTCTGAGCGCAGCGATATGATCAGAATGTTCGTGAGTAATAAAGATTCCTCCAAGATCTCCCAAATCAAGCTCGAGACTGTTTAGTCCCTCTGCAATCTTTTTTCGACTGCATCCGGCATCAATGAGAATATGAGTGTTCTCAGTTCCTATATAGGTACTGTTGCCACTGCTTCCCGATGCTAAAGATACAAACCTCATAATATATATTATGCTCCCTTCCTTTTATAACCACTTAATAGAATACAACAAAAGAAAAATAAATTCATCATAAATTTTGAACAAAGAATCAAAAGTTACAATGAATTTATTTTCTTTATGAGGATTATTTAGTTAAAAACTACTTTCTCCAATAAACTTCTATCTTGTCGCCCTCTTTGATTGGCTGCATAAAATCAGGCGAGTTGCCGTTTAGCATGGTAACAATGCCTCTGCCTTCGGGCTTTGACAAGTCAAAATCTATGTAGTCAAATATATCGACGAAGATATAGTCTGACTTATTATGAAGTGTTACAACTTCACCATTACAGATGACTTTGATATCTTTTGGAAGAACGTTTTTGATAGGAGTTGTGTCGTCTACTATTTCTTCTTCAAGATTTGCGTTATCGGCGACGTTTGCATTTTCTGCATTTTCCGACGAGTCGATATTTTCCTGCTCCATAGTAACAACATCAGCATCCGGGATGTCTTTGTAGTATTCCATAATCGAATCTTCTTTTGATTTGAACTCGACTTTGAAATTCTCATAGACAGGAGTATTTTTGTCTGCAACTTCGTTGTTGACCATGATGAGCGTATCTTCTGTGATTTCGATATCAAGGAGCTTTGCAATCTGCTCTGCGGTATCATAGTCGAGGATTTTGATTTCATCTCCCGGCATTATCTGATAGAGAGGAGACTTGGCATCGCCGCCGACCGTGGCAAACTTTGTAGCAGTTACGTCTTTGCCGTTTACATTCACTTTGAAACTTTGCTTGAATTCAGGAAGCGAGCTGATATCTGCAGTTCCGGGCAGGCCTTTTGTTGATGGTGTGACATTTATTATATCGTTTGCCTTTATCTTTGTATGAATATCAGCAGGTTTGCCATTTAGCGTTATGACTGCGGACTCTCCTGCTTCTCCCGATACTGCTCTTTCTTTGCCATTTACTGTGAATTTCAAGGCATCTCCTCTTTTTGGGAAAAGATCTTCATTAGGAAAAGCAGCCTGCATAGCGGCATCCACAATTTGGAGTTTGCCATTGTCATAGATTTTGGTCTGGCTTCCGTTAAAAGATACAAAAACAAAATTGTTGGTATCTTCATAGAAACTCTTACATATACCAAGGGGTGTTACGAGAAGAGAGTCTTTTTCCAGTCCGTCATCATTTAGGAAGACAAAGTCTTTCATGACTTCATCGCCTCTGAGTGCTACTCTTTCTTCATCTATTCCCATGTTCTTTGCTATTTCTTTGGTATATCCATCTACGCATCCGCCTCCGCCGACTACAAATACAGCGCTGACAGGCATATCTCCGTTTAGATGTTTTATCTCATTTGTAACTTCAAGTGCCATCTGCTCAACTGTCGGAGCGAGGGCCTTGTTTATCTCTTCTTTTGCTATCTTTTTATCAAGACCCATGATGTCTGTATATGTTACAGTGTCCATTTTCGAAGCGGCAACTTTGATTTGGTCTGCTGTATTGAAGTCTACAAGACATTTTTTTGCTATGACTTCTGTTAGAGCATCGCCTGCTGTAGGAATCATGCCATAGGCTGTTATAGTTCCTTCATTTGTTACGCAGATATCGGATGTTCCTGCACCTACATCTACAAGAGCCAGGTTCAAAAGTCTGAATTTCTCAGGTATAGCAACCATGATAGCCGCGATAGGCTCAAGTGTTAGATTTGCTACGTGCAAATCCGCTCTCTCACATGCTTTGTATAGGCCATCTACTACGTCATCAGGAAGAAAAGTTGCAATGAGCTCTACTTTGACTTTGCCTGCATTGTGACCTTCAAGATTCGATATTTGATAGTCGTTCAAATAGTGATGAAGAACCGAATATCCAACGAGGTAGAATTTTATCGAAGAGTCTTTATTTTGTTCTATAAACTCCTGATAAGCCTTCTCTACGGCCTTTGAGTCGAGATTGTAGATATCCTCATCGGTTATCGTATGACCCTCTTCCAAAGTTTCTTCATATGAAGTCTCTATTGTATGAAGCACACGACCTGCCGCAGCAATACATACATCAGTTAGATGAATGTCTGATTCCTGCTCCAGTTCATTTTTGATAACTCTGATAGTTGCAGCGACTTTGCCGATGTCATGAATCTGACCATCGAGCATAGCTCTGCTTTCGTGTCCGCGCGATTTCTGCGCAATAACGTTGAATTTGCCATCTTCTTTCATATATCCGATGGTCCCTACAACATTTCTTGTTCCGATATCAAGACCAAATACTACTTGTTGCTGTTTTTGTTCAAGACTTGGCATAGTGCCTCCCTTTGGACTAATTTCCAACACCACGTTATTTTTGATTTTTTATGGAAAAAAGAACACTCCTCGTTATTTTTGCTATATATAATAGAAAATATTCAAATCAATATACGCTTTTGAATATATTTGGAAACTATTAAAAAATAATTTCCAAATATTATATCGGTATATATTTTATTTTATTAACCTTTTTTCGATTTGTTTTAGCGAGTCTTCAAGACTTCTGCTGTTATCAACGATAAAGTCGCTGTTTTGTCTATACTCTTTATCTGATAGTTGTGCTTTTAGTATACTGTCTATCTTTTCATCCGAGTATCCGCGGGCACTTTTTAGACGCACACGTCTAGTGTCTTCGTCAGCATATATATACCACATTTCGTCTACAATTTTATTATAGCCCGATTCAATCAGAAGCGCAGCTTCTATAAAAAGAAAATCTATTTTATTTTCTTTTTTTAACAAATCTATTTGATTTAATATATATTCTTTTGTAAGTGGATGCAAAATATCGTTTACTTTTTGAAGTAAAACTTTGTCATTAAATATTTTTGCAGCCATCTTCTTTTTGTCTATTTCGCCGACACAATCGCCTTCTGATATCAGAATATCTTCTCCAAGTAGACTTACTATTTTGTCATATCCTATCATGCCTTTTTTCTTTATATCATTTGCTACATTATCGGAAAAAATAACTTCGCAGTTGTAATTTTCTTTTATTTTATTAAGAAGTGCACTTTTGCCGCTTCCAACGCCTCCTGTTACGCCTATTATCTTCATTTATTTTGCCTCATAAAAATCTTTTCCTATTTTGCATTCTGCGATGAGCCCAACTTTTAAGTTTCCGGCATTTATCATGTTTCTTGTAAGAAGTTCTTTGACAACTTCAACTTCATCCTCCGCCGTTTCTATCAAAAGTTCATCGTGTATTTGCAGGATGAGTCTTGATTTTAAGTTTTTTTCTCTCATCTCTTTGAATACATTTATCATCGCTATTTTCATAATGTCGGCAGCAGTACCTTGAATCGGAGCATTCATAGCTATTCTTTCACCGAATTGTCTGCGCATAAAGTTTTTGTCTGATAATTCGGGAATAGGTCTTCTTCTGCCAAGTTTCGTTATACTATATCCATTTTCTTTGGCGAAATTTATGGCATCTTCCTGATATTTTTTTACATTCGGATACATTTTGAAATATTCTTCCATGTAAGATTTTGCCTCAGCTCTTGATATTCCAAGGTCTGCTGCAAGTCCGAATGCGCTGATTCCATATACAATTCCAAAGTTTACGGCCTTAGCATTTCTTCTTTGAATATCCGTAACCTCATCGAATGGCGTATGAAATACTTTTGAGGCTGTACTTCTATGAATGTCTTTGCCATTTTTGTAGTCTTCTATTAGTTCTTCATCTCCTGACATATCGGCCAGTATTCGAAGCTCAACTTGGCTATAATCTGCATCTGCAAAGACAAAGCCTTTCTTTGGGACGAATACTTTTCGAATCTCTCTTCCCAGCTCTGTACGCATAGGAATATTTTGAAGATTTGGCTCTGATGATGATATTCTGCCTGTTGCTGTGATTGTTTGGTTATATACCGTATGTATTCTATTATCACTTTCGATATAGTCGATTAGACCATCTGCATAAGTGCTCTTTAATTTTGAAAGTGCTCTGTATTCAAGTATATATTTTACAATTTCATGATCCGGCGCCAGCTCTTCAAGTACTTCTGCCGATGTGGAATATCCTGTTTTGGTCTTCTTTGCTCCCGGAAGATTCATCTTTTCAAATAGTATGACTCCAAGTTGTTTTGGAGAATTGATATTAAATTCTTCTCCCGAGAGATTATATATTTCTTTTTCGAGTTCTTCTATTCTTACAGCAAGTTTTTGACTGTACTTTTCAAGCTCTTCTTTTAGGCATATGATGCCTTCTTTTTGCATAGCAAAAAGCACGTATGAAAGCGGCATTTCGATATCTTTCATAAGCCCAAACATATTTATTGACTTTAATTTATTTTCTATTTCAGATGCTGAAAGAAAGGCTACTCTTGCATTTTCACAGGCAAATAAAACCATCTGCGTCAGAGCTTTATCCGGAGTATCAATTAAATTTTCGCCTTCAAATGATTTGCTCATTTTTCTTGTTTTTTTCTTTTTGGAGCTATCATCAGATGCATCCATGCAAAAATCAAAAGTTAGCTGCGTTGGTACTTCCAAAAGCTCCTTTAAAGTATGCTTATCAAAAACATCTTTGTAGGATTTTACATTAAGCCCCGGCAAATACTCCGATACAATATCAGTTATCGTAGTATCACTTTTATTTGGATTTATTAGATATGCGCCGATTAGTATATCAAAATTGCCATATTCTTTTTTATTATCTATTTCATAAGGAGTATATAAATAGTATGTGTTTTTTATATCATAAACAGACAGCCTGCAATCTTTGGATAGTTCTTCCAAAAATTCTCCTATTCTTTTTGCTGTTATTTCATCATTTTTCTTTATAAAATAGGCCTTACTTTCATCAAAGCAAATAGATAGTCCAATTAGATCATCTGCAAGACTCTTGTCTTGAAGTAAAAAATATCCGACAAAAGCTTCTTTATTTTTTTTGCAATATACTTTTGCACTTGCTACTATGTCTTGCAGTTTTGAAGCATCTGTAATAAGCTCTGTTTGAAGCTTTGGAAGATTTGAGTAATCTTTTTTGGGGGCATCTGCTTCTAAATTTTTGTCACTGCCTGATGCATCTTTCTGAACATGTTCAGAAAACATTGAATCTTTATTTTCTTTATTGAATATAGCATCGATATCGGATGCATCATTTATGTCATTGACATTTACAAACGGGCTTGTAGACGATTGTTTGTACTTACCCGCTGATTTTGTTGACGAATTTCCGGTATCTGTATTTGATAGTTTTGCCAAAATAGACTCGATAATAGATATGAAATTATCATTTGAATTATTTAAGCTGATTATATTGTCTTTTGTCAAAGAGATAAATTCGTTTGTTTCCGGTATCTTTGCACCATTAATAAATGAATTTAAATGTAAAATCATATCTTTTTTAGCTAATAGGAGTTTTTGAACTCTCTCCCCTATTTCACCAATATGTTCATAGATGTTTTCTATGTTCTCGTATTTTTTAATTAGTGAAATTGCTGTTTTTTCACCGATTTTGGAATCTTCAAACACATCATCATTTGTCAAAACAAGAAGACTATTCATATATTTTTTTGCAATAGAAAATATAGCATCGAAATTGTCTTCGTTTATTTCGAGCACATGGCTTTCTTTTGAGCTATGCGTAAGCAGCAAAAGTTTTGTGCTTGAATCTACAAATGATGCAAATAATCTATCTGCTGTTAAAATATTTATGCTTCCATCGATACTTTGCATGATAGATGCAGCGCATTTTCTAAAATTTATTCTGTTAAGCAGATTATCAATATTTGAATCAGAATTGTTTTTATTTTCTAAACTTTCGTTACAGTCACATGCAGCAGTATAATCTCCGAAAACAGCTAAGTTTATATTCTTATCTTTTAATGTAGTTATTATTTTATTTATATTAGTAAAAAAACTTTTTGGAAGATTTTCGTTTTCTATTCCATCAAATAAAAATATTGTATCAGTATATTCATTTGTCTTTTGAATATTATTTATCAGATAAAAAAAACTGTAGATTGATTTAATATATTCGTCATCTTTGGCATCACTTACGCCATAAAAACAGCTCTTATAAACAGATGCAGCGTCAATAATAAGTGTATTATTTGTCATTGTATACCTCTTAAATAGTCCAGATTTTAATTGTGAGAAGCATAAGTATAAGCGCTTCAAGAAAAACTATAGATTGTAAAATCCACGAAAAACAGACAAGCCTTTTCAAAACCAGAAGCTTTTCATGTGCTATTCTAAGTTTTGCATCAAGCTCGCCTTGTAAATTAAAAGCATCACCTTTTTCAAGTCTTGAAACACCGGTTCTTACTATGAACTGAATCGTAAGCTCTTCTTTGCAGTTATCACACTCGTCTATGTGTTCCAAAAAATCGTCAAGTTCTATTGCATCTAATTTATCATCCAAAAAACTTGGTATGGCTTTTTCAACCTCACTATGTGTCATTGCTTTCTCCGCTTTTACTTTTTTTCTTCACAACATTATATTTTATTTTATAACGATTATATAGAAAATAAAAGACTTGAAAATATATGCAATAACGATGTTTGAATTTTTTGTCAGCTTAAATCAAATATATATACTCCATATGCCGGAATGTCTATCTTGCCGCCTTCAAATGAGATTTCTTCTTCGCTTATAAGGTCGGTCGCACGCTCTTTCCCCAAATTATAATATATCGTGCATGGCGCATCTTCAATATTGCAGATAGTTACAAGCCTCATGTCACCTGTTTGCCTTTGCCATATGCACTGCTTATTATTTAAGAAAAGAGATTTGAAGTCGCCATAATAAAACGCATTCTTTTCATTATGTATGGAAATAAGCTTCTTTATGTAATCTGTAAATTCATTATTTTTTATAGTGCCAAGATCCGGACGAAGCGCCATATCTCCGTCTTTTTTGTCTCCCGGAAGTTCTGCTTCGCCTCCGTAATATATGCATGGTATACCCGGCATACTAAACATGAGCGCATATACGGCTTTTATATGATTTTTATTTTCAAGGCTTGTATATATCCTGCTGACATCGTGATTTTCAACAAAGCTAAGTAGATGCATATTTTTGTACAAAGTCCAATCTTCCGGGCCGAACTGGCGCATAAGTGAGTGCGTGATTTCGAATAGATTATAACTATTCATTGATGAATATAAGCCTTTGTAACATTCATAATTGGTTGCGCTATGGCACATATCATTTGCTACAATCTGCCTATAATCTCCGCCTATCATCTCTCCCATCAGGAAAAAATCATTCTTTTTGCCTGCAGTATGAGTGCGAAGCCTTTTCAAAAAATTTCTATCGAGAAGATATGCAACGTCAAGTCTGATGCCGTCTATATCAAATTCATCAATCCAAAAAGATACAGTTTCAAGAAGATAATTTATTACATTTTCGTTTGATAGATTAAGCTTTACAAGTTCAAAATGCCCTTCCCAACCCTCGTAATAAAAGCCGTCATTGTAAGAGCTGTTACCATCAAAATTTATATTAAACCAATCTTTGTATTGTGAATTCCATTTGTTTTTCTTCACATCTTCAAATGCAAAAAAATCACGTCCTACGTGGTTAAATACGCCATCAACAACAACTTTTATTCCATTTTTATGACATTTTTTGACAAGCTTTGCAAAGTCAGCATTTGTGCCGAGTCTGCAATCTATTTTTCTATAATTTATTGTGTCATATCCATGAGTTGAGGATTCAAATATGGGGTTAAAAAGAATGGCTTTTGTGCCAAGAGATTTTATATGCGGAATGAATTTATCGATTTTGCTAAGTCTCTTTGTCTCAATATGATCGTTTTCAAAAGGCGCGCCGCACGCAAATAGGGTGTATATCTGGTAAAAAACCGATTCATAAGCCCACATAAACTTGTACCTCCGATTTTATTTATAATATGACGTTTTAGAATTTTTTATCATGAATTGAGATTACAACAGATTTGTAGCAATCCTATCGCTATGACGTATATAATATAACTATATATTATCACCTTTTCACAAATAATGCTAAAAGACACCTAATTGTATTTTTTTGAAAATTATTTGTATTTTTATTCATTTTACTATTGATTTTTTTTATGAAAAGGTTTTTAATAAATAGTAAATATTTGATTTATTTTAATCAGTCGAAATCACATTTTTAACTAAAAAGGAGAGAAAATATTATGAAAAAGAAATTTTTGGGAATTATTATGTCAAGCGTTATTGCTCTTTCAATGGTAGCTTGCTCATCCGAAACAGCGGATGATACTGCGGATACATCAAGTTCAAGCGTTGAGAGTACAGATGAAGATACTAAAACTCTTGTAATGGCTACAAATGCAGAGTTTCCTCCGTACGAATATTATGAAAACAGCGAAGTTATAGGCATTGACGTTGAAATTGCCAAGGCTATATGTGATGAGCTTGGATACGAACTTGAGATTGAAGATATCGCATTTGATTCAATCATAGCCGAAGTTACAAGTGGCAAAGCAGACTTTGGAATGGCCGGAATGACTGTGACCGAGGAACGTATGCAGAGCGTATCGTTTTCAGATTCATATACTACAGCCAATCAGGTAGTAATCGTAGCTGAAGATAGTGATATTACATCAATTGATGATTTGTCAGGTAAACTCATCGGCGTACAGACCGGTACTACAGGTGATATTTATGCAACAGATGATCATGGCGATGAGAATATTGAACGCTATAACAAGGGTGCGGAAGCTGTTGCTGCTCTGTCTCAAGGAAAAATTGATGCGGTTATCATCGACAACAATCCTGCAAGTGTATTTGTATCTGAAAATGAAGGCTTGAAGATTCTCGAGACATCTTATGCCGAAGAAGAATATGCTATCGCTATAAGCAAAGACAATACAGAGCTTTTAGATGAAATAAATACTGCTCTATCTACACTAAAAGACAATGGAACTCTTGATGAAATCGTTGCTAAATATATTCAGGCTGAGTAAATTTAAGGAGTAAAAATTTTAATGTTCGAAGAATTCAAAAGTGAATTTATATTAAATTTCATAGACGATAACAGATGGCAATATCTTACAAGCGGCCTTGCCGTTACTTTGGAAATCACATTTTTTGCTGCAATACTTGGACTTTTCATAGGATTTTTTATCTCTATGATAAAAAACGCAAATAAAATGACAGGCTCTTTAAAGATAGCGAATTTCATCTGTAACATATACTTGTCTGTTATAAGAGGAACTCCTGTTGTTGTACAGCTTATGATTATTTATTTTGTTATTTTTGCAAATGTTCGTATCGATAAAACGCTGGTTGCAATCATTGCTTTTGGTATAAATTCCGGCGCATATCAGGCTGAAATATTCAGATCCGGAATTGAAGCTATTCCTCATGGCCAATACGAAGCCGGGAGAAGCCTTGGATTTAATTATCGCCAGACCATGACGAATATTATTATGCCTCAGGCGCTAAGGAACGTGATACCTACTCTCTTGAACGAGCTGATAGCACTTCTAAAAGAGACTTCTGTTGCAGGATATATCGCTTTGCAAGATCTCACCAAAGGCGGAGACATCATCAGAAGCCGCACATATTCGGCTTTTATGCCTCTTATAGCGGTTGCACTCATATACCTTTGTCTAGTTCTCATTATGGAGAGAATTGTGAAAATAATCGAACGGAGGCTTCACCAAAATGACAGAAAAAAATAATTCAAATCCGATTATAGAAGTTAAAAATTTATGCAAAAAATTTGATGACAAAATCGTACTAAATGACATTTCAACAAAGATTTACAAAGGTGATGTTGTATGTGTCATTGGTCCTTCCGGCTCCGGAAAATCTACATTTCTTCGCTGCCTAAATCGCTTGGAAGTTCCGACAAGCGGCCACATATTTTTTGACGGAGACGATATCTGCGATCCCAAAACGGATATCGATTTGCATCGCATGAAAATGGGCATGGTATTTCAGCAGTTTAATCTTTTTCCTCATATGAGCATCATGCAGAATCTAACTACTGCTCCTATCAAGCTTATGGGAAAAAATAAGATAGACGCCGAAAATTATGCAAAGGAAATGCTCGATAAAGTTGGACTTCTAGATAGAGCAAATGATTATCCAAGTAGTCTTTCAGGTGGTCAACAACAAAGAATCGCTATCGTCAGAGCTCTTTGCATGGAGCCGGAAGTTATGCTATTTGACGAGCCGACCTCTGCTCTTGACCCTGAAATGGTTGGAGAAGTTCTATCTGTTATGAAAGATCTTGCCAAAAACAAAATGACAATGGTTGTCGTAACTCATGAAATGGGATTTGCAAGAGAAGTTGCATCAAGAGTCATGTTTCTTGATGGCGGCAACTTTCTTGAAGAGAATACGCCTTCAGAATTCTTCGAACATGCGCAAAACGAACGAACAAAACTCTTCCTCAGCAAGGTATTATAAACATCAAAATGTATACCGTTTAAAATTGCATGACGGCGAGTAGTATCATAAGCTGGGCGAATGAATTGGTGATTTGCTCTATCCAGTTGTTTTTGACATCGGTTTTATCATGGAATTTAAAGAATATAACCATTGATGAAAGCCCCAATACGCCCAGCAAAATAAATAATCCTGTAGGAAAAGATAATGTTTTACTGATTATACTTGTCCAATCAATATTTTGTACATTTAATATAACCGCCAAAAGCATAAGTGCAAATCCAAGCGGCATAAGTACTATGAATAGCGGCCTATTAAGAAACCACACATTTTTCCGGCATAGACCCAGTATAAATTTCCACAGCACTTTGCAAAAGCCGCCAAGTATTGTGAGAATAGCTCCTGTAAAGAAAATAATATTATTAAATTTTTGACCTATAATCAGACATGTGATGCAAAAAAATATGACAGGAAACATATCTACTATCGCAAGTCCCACTGTAAAATCTTCGTATTCTTTTTTCATAAGTGCCTTCCTTTAAAATATAAACGGAATTAGGAGATGTGTTTTTTCTTTATAATCTACATATTCTTTCTTTTCACCATATCTTTTATCTTGCTTTTTTGAGAGTCTCTTTGCACCATCTACCATGACATAAACTATTAGTATATATCCGATTAGGCCTATTATTATATGCGTAACTTTGGCGGATTTATTTAAAAGAGTACAAAATATTCCTGTCCAAAATACTACTTCTCCAAGATAGTTTGGACATCTTACAATCTTATACAAACCTTTTGTTGCAACCATATGAGGATTTTCTTTTTTCTGTGCAGATTTCTGAATATCCGACATAGATTCAAGAATGAGTCCCAGTGCAGATAGAATTACGAAAATATAAGTAAGATTTGTCACTTCATAATTAGATGATAGTCTTAGGTAAAGAGCTGCTGTCTGGAACATATACATAACGCATACAGCTACCCAAATGAGGAGCTTTGTCCAAAGAGCCATCGTATCTTTGTTCTTTGAACTTTCATCAAGAACTTTTTTGTAGCCGCTACTATTCTTTTCCCTATATATCAAAAATATTGATAGTCTAAGTCCATATGCTATAAGCAGTGCTCCCATAAGCAACGATGCAGTATTTATATTCTCATGAAAAATAATAAGTGAACATGCGCTTATACCGGCAATAGCAAGGCCGTATCCAATTGACATGAAATATACATAGTTCTTAAATCCAACTGCTGACATGATAAGTGCAATAATAAATAACAATAATATAATTTTTATATCCATAATTTCCTCCCATAGCATTAAGCTTCAAATTCTTTTTTTATATATTCTTTAAAACTACTATCTCCGCATTTAACATCTGATACCAAATCTCCTGTGAGCGTAAATTTAGAGAATTTAATAATATCCGCTTTGCCGTTGTTCTTTAGTTTATTTATAAAAATAAGAATATCAAATAAGAATACCGGTGCTTTCTTTATTACACAGGGCTTTTTTGCAGCATCAAAGCACATCTTTGCAATCTCTTCGTAGTTGTATGTTTCTGTGCCACCTATCGATATTGTTTCATTTGTTTTATCAAGATGATCTGCGATATATCTTGCAAAGTCTTTCGTTTCTATTACGTTTGCTACTCCGCACTTACCTGATAAAAGAGATACGCTTCCTTTTTCAATCATGGGTCTGAAGACATGCATGATATCATAGAAATATCCTGTCGGTCTATAAATTATATATTCAAGACCGCTGTTTTTTAGGGCTTCTTCAAATTTTGCTTTCGCATCAAGAAGAGGTACATCAGGATGTTCATCTGCATGAATGACGGATATATAGATGAATTTCTTTACTTTGCTTTTTACAGCTTCATTTAATAAGTTTAAATTGCCATTTAAGTCTATATCGTAGCTTGTAAAATCCTTTGACGTTTTGGTAAGTCCTACAGTTGATATGACAATATCGCATCCATCGCATATATTTTGAAGCGTATCTTTCTTTGTGAGGTCTGCCATTTTGTATTCGATTTTGCCATCACCTTCAAGGTCTATTTCTCTTTTTGTCCTACCTGCGGCTACAATTTCGTGAGAATCTTTGTATAGCTCTTTTACAATATCCATTCCAAGGTGCCCGAAAGCGCCACATACTAGAATTTTTGACATATCATACCTCCCGGTTGTCGTTTTTATTTTTTATGTTTCCAAGTTCAATATATCGCACAGCATATCAATATTTAAGTTTTCATTTGTAAGGCATAAGTAAATATTCT
>Ga0065709_1029564_pt1 | contig 16899 bp, 23 predicted proteins | sample Hoacrofraction14_2_FD_59096 | JGI IMG/M metagenome (GOLD analysis project Ga0065709, IMG submission 59096) | Hoatzin crop microbial communities from Cojedes, Venezuela, sample from fiber fraction 14 v1 | ecosystem: Host-associated > Birds > Digestive system > Esophagus > Crop | place: Venezuela...
AGGGGTACAGTTTATTCAGAGATGAAGTTCTATAGGATTTTTAATTTTCAAAGTGCACCAAAAGTGTTCAACTTGTTATTGCAATTTCCGCCATCAATCTGCATTTTATTACCGTCAGCATAGCTTATATATTTCAGGCATGCCCTCTTTATCTATCAGTTCGCCTATTTTAATCAAGCCATATTCCATCAATGCCTTGGCATATATGTACGGTGTTTCCACTCCAGGATAAAGAGCTCTCAAAAGCTGTGACAGCTGATTGTCCTTATCAATTGATCCGACATTAACATTGTAATTAAAGCCTTCGCTATCTGTTACCTTGTAGCTGGCCGGATCAAAGGTGTCATAATAATTTTTAATCGCATATGAAAGTGCAAATTTCGCTGCAGACATCGTGTTTTCAAATTTCCCTGTCTCAACAAGTGACGTTGCAACAGCATCGGCTTTTTTTGAAAGTCTGATTGTAGTAATATCCTTCATCGCATAACCTCCTACAGCATCTCTATTTGAGTATTGAAAGACGTAACACGGGTCAGCCTGTATTCTCTCTTTAAGCTACCTCCCAAGGTCTTTCTCGCATTCTGCTCATCAATCTCTTTGGTATACGCCAGCAGCACAATCTGCTCAGACATTTTTGGCAAAGCCTTTGTGATGTTGTTTTTATGCGTCGGATCAAGTCGACCGAACGGAGAATCCATTATTATCGGTCCCCGAAGCGGCGCATTCTTGTGCAATGCACCAATAAGAGCCAATGCAACAACGTGTTCAAAGCCAGCAGACCTCAACGGTACCTTACGACCTGATCTGTGTACCATCTCCAATCCATAGTTATCATTAATTTCAAGGCTCGTATAATCCGGATCATTGCTAATCTGCACGAATAGCTCGGTAGCGTCACGCTCTACATCCTTTTTCAGTTTATCTCTATAGGCCGTTATCCCTGCTTCAAAGATTTGATGAATCGCGTCACAAAGCTCAACCTTATGGACTGCCTTTTGAGTCTCCGCATCTGTAGATGCCTTATTGAGCTTTTCCTCCAAGGATGCAAGAGCACTCTTGATGTCATCAATTTTTTCTTTTTCCTTGGCTATGCCCTCTTTGAAGTTTTCTATCTTCTTCATGCTATTCGCCAGATTTTTAACATTCTCTCTAGTATCACGAGAGAGTGTCTCCACGTCTCCGTAGCTTTCAAGATCATCCCTTATGGCCTTCTTCTGTCTCAGCGAATCGCCTATCTCCACTTCAACACCAGCCAATTGCTTTTCCAATACCTCGAGTATGGCCTTCTTGCTTTCTCCCTTGAGGCTGTTCAAGTTGCCCTTTCTTACCCTTAGCTCCTGAAGCTCCTGCTTTTCCTCAGTGCTCAAGCCAGAATATGTGCCGCTTGCAGCGGTAATCTTGGCCATTAAGGCTTCCAGCTTCTCCGCACTGATGTCCTGATTACAGATATGACAATGGTGATTCTCTGCTGCCTGCTTCATGTCATCCATGAACTGACTTGCAACTCTATATGAATTATCCTTGTTCTCAAGCTCCTCAAGCTTTGTATCTATGCTCTTGATTATTGTATCCACCTGTGTGCTTACAAGTCCTCTCCAGGCATCATCTGTAGCGACAACAATTTGTGAAAGCAAACCTTCCTTAGTTGCTTGTTTTTCGGCTATCGCAGCCTCCAGATTTTCTAAATCCTTTACCAATGAGGAAATTCGTTCAGAATGCTTTGCCTCATCCTCAAGGCCTGCCTTAATAGAATATTCGGCATCAAGCTCGTCCTGAAGTCGGCTCTGTTCATCCAAATGCTCCTGCAGTTCTGTCTCCAGAGTAGTCATCTGTGTTGCTATTTTTTCTGTCTGCGCATTGCTTTGTGCAATTTTATTTTTTTCTTTTCTCTGCTCCTCTAATACTGACTCAGTATCACTGGCACCGTTTGTCAGCACCGGAACTCCAAGAATCTGTTCAATCGACTCTTTTATGGATGCGCCATTCTTAGTATCTTCCAGCAAGAGCTCTTCATACTCCTCTAAAAGCTCTCCATCAAACAAGAAGAATCTGGAAACCTCGCTCGGCATAATGAGGTTCAACTCATGCTCGCGCTGATCTGCCGACAGGAAGGTGCCCTGTTTCTTAAGAAAAACATCCTCTACATAATCATCATTCTTCTGTGGAATTTTCACACTCTTAATCGGAGAATATTGCCTTGTAAGCTCATAATCTATTCCATCATTGAGCATCTTCAGCGTCACCTTGAACTCGTAAACTCCATCCTGCTTTGCTTCAATATTTGCCAGGCTCGGGAGATCAACATCCATGCCCCTCCGATTCTGATAGGTTCCAAAAAGCACGTATCTGATAATATTGAGCAATGTAGTCTTGCCGCGGCCATTATTTCCCCAAATTATGGTCACACCATTTGCATCGGACAAGTCAATATTCTGCTTTCCCTTAAACGGGCCAAAGTTCTCTATTACCAACTCTGTAAACTGAAGCATTATTCCACCTCCTTGTCCTGGCTCTTAAGAAACTCCTCAATAATTCTCTTCGTTTCTTTTTTTCCCTGCGCCCTATCATCTGTTCTCTCGAACTCAGCCTCTACAATATCGCGAATCAGCTTACTGGGAATTTCCGGATGCTGCTCCTCACGAATTTTCTCAAGGACACCGATAAGTTCTTCAACCTCAACTTTGCTATTCATCTTCTTCGATACCTCCGTCTTTAATGGCGTCATAGTCTATTTGATAATCTACAGCAATATTTTTAAGATCCGTAATGCATGCCGGATTCTCTGCTTCAGTGCCAAATTCGATAGCCCGAGCAAGCTCTGCAGATATAATGGAAAGCCCCTTTTCATCTTCATCCTCCATTACAACCGGAACCGTTATTGCATCGTACAAATGCGCAAACAGCTTGCCCTCTGCTCTTCTTAGTATTCTTCCTCGCCTCTGAATGAATTCGCGCGGATTCTGAGACGAGGCTAATACCAGTGCGTGTGTTGTCGAAGGAATATCTACTCCTTCATCAAGGCATTTGATTGAGACAAGCACGCCTCCATTTTTTGAAAAATAATCCAAGGTTGTGTCTCTATCACCCTCCATTTCAGCGTAATACTCATAAGCATCAAAGCCTCTTCTTCGGGCACCGACGCTTACCTCATGAAGCTGATCAATATTATCACAGTATATAATCCACTTCTGACCATCTTCAAAATGCTCCTCCAGAACTTTAAATGCCAGCGGTACTTTTCCGGCAGCATTTTTTACAATTCTGGCTCTATTTATGAGTAGCTGCTTTAATCGCGGGTTTCCATCTATATTCAGCTTCCCATTCTCGGTTTTTCCAGAACGGGCAATTAGCTTCTTTATCTCATCTGTTAGCTTATTCCAGTTCTCCTGTTCAGTCTCGCTTAGGCTTATTCTTTGCGGATGGTAAAAATACCTGGTTAGGACACCACTCTTTATTGCGTCATAAAGTGTGAACGGCGGTGGAATTAGCCCACCAAAATAGTCAAATAGTGCTGCCGTCCCCACAGGATCTCCGTATCGACGCGGAGTGGCTGAAAGACCGAGTCTTGGTCCGGAATTTATACTGAGAATATTTCTTCGCTTTGGACTACCCATTCTGTGCATCTCATCAGCTACTATGAACAAATGCTCTCCCTGATTAAGCTTATGAATAAATTCCGGCGAGCATGCCGTATCCATAGTAGCGATAACTATTCGCCTCATTGAATCAGTATGTCCTGTCCAGGCCGAAAGCTCTCCCGGGCGTTTCCACTCAGTGTTGCCGTCCCCGCAAAGCATGTAATACACTTCCTGATCCTTGAGATTGTCTCGTAGCTCCTTATTCCATTGTTTTAGCAAATCCCTTGATGGAACAAGAATCAATACTGACTCTCCGCGATTTAAGGAATTGTTTATTGCACATATAGCTGTAAAGGTTTTTCCACTTCCTGTAGCATGCTCAAATATGCCTCTTCTACCGTTTTTCTCCCACGCCTCTAATGCATTGATTTGATGCTTTCTTGGTATCTTTGCATCCTTGCTCTGGCTTGGTTTCCACTTCTGTGCCCTGCTCTGAGTTACCTTTATTTCATCGAGAAGCTCCTGCCACTTTACGCCACTGGTTTTGACCTTAAGAATTTCCTTTGCAGCCTCCGGAAAAGCATATATTTCAATACCAGAAATCTTCCTTTCCCAAAGCCGATCAAAAAAGCCTGCTGCCTTCTCCGCTCTTTCTTTATCTCTGCCATCTAGCCAATTGGGAAAGACATCTATTGACTCGATATTTCCATCATCAGAAAGTCCCTTAAAGGTCTCGTTCATTGAGCCTCTAAAGCCAACAAAATTTCCTGCTTCATCCTTGAATATTCCAACCTTATCATGAAACAGACGGCGTGCTTCCGGATTCTCTTTGCCCGTAGGAACCGCAATACGAACATCTACAATTCCTTCCACGACAAGATACGCTAAAAGCTTTGATGGAGCGGATAAATCATCACTTTCCAGTAGATCTTCAAATTCTTTTATTATTGAATCTGCAAGCAGCTTATCGTTCCTTGCAGAGTACCCCTGCGCCAGTGCCGCTTCATCCTGCTCCGCAATATATGGAGAGCATATTATTCGCATTTTCCCAGCATTATCCATGAAAGCCTTGAGCGCACTCCATGCAATGATATAGACAGTGCTGCCGAAGTAACCAGATATGCGATCATACTTGGTTGCGATTTTCATACACGGTATATAAAAATCCTCTGCAATATCGCTCTCGGCCTTGTCATATGCCGGAGCAAAATCCATGTCACTCAAATACATATATCAAGTCTCCAATTCCTGCTCGACCATAATATCAATTCTTTTCATGATGCCTTCGTACAAAAACTGAGGTCTGACGGTTACGATGGTTTCCTTGTTAGTCCTCCTGCTGCATACAAGCTTCTCATAAGACGCTCTCAGTATTGCATCTGATTTTACTTGTATGTTACTGCTAAAGGAAATTTGCTCATGCCGATTTGCATCCCAAAGCACAAAAACCCCATCCCCATCATCCTGGGCATATGCCGCAAGCACCGGCAGTCTTTGATCAGAATAATCCAGACTGGCCTTCTCTCCTTTTTTCTGCCCCGGCAATATAATCTGTGCCTTATACTCATCGAGGGCTCGACCGCCGGGAGGATTAGTCAAATTAAATAGGTATGCTCTAAGTCTGAAAGTCCGACCATTAGCTGTGACCATGTCGATTAACAGAGGATTTGCTCCATCCCCTGGACTATACCATGCGACATACCCACCAAGTCCCTCTATAAATTTCTCGTTCAACTGCTGTTTTGACAGTTTTTTAGGCTTCTCCGGCATCGGCTCCTACCTCCTCCTGAGCTTCAGCAATCCAATTCTGAGCCTCAGTGACATACTCCTGAACGACATCAAAGCCGGCAAATTTTCTACCTAGCTTTACAGCCGTATAGCCTGTCGTTCCACTTCCAAGCCACGGATCAACCACCAAATCACCCGGTGCAGTAGTCGCCTTTATATACTTTTCCGGTAAATACATAGGCTGTGTCGCCTGATGATCACCTATCCGAGCAGATACCGGTCCTGAAATTATATTCTTAGGCAATGCTCCTTTGGGGTTTGGTGCTATTTTCTTATTCTTTCTTACATATGTATTCCCGTTCGAACGGGGCTTATACTCATATTCCTCATAGGTTTTCACGCTGTGCGACTGATACGGCCTACGTATTTCATCGATGTTTATTGACCATTTCGGTGCAACTGAAAACCACAAATTTTGCTCATAGGCATCCTGACACGCCACTCTTAAGCCTGTGGGCACCGGATTTTCCTTCACCCATATTTCAATGTCAACGCAATTAAGGCTCCACTGTTCTTCCAGCAATATCGCAAGCTTTTCTACAACCAATGATCTTCTTGACGAATAGCTACTGGTAGCCTTTTCTCTATTTGCTTTGACATTTATTACTAGGAAGCCATCATCCCTGAGCTTTGCCACCGATGCATCTATGAAGGGAGTAATCCTTTCAATATATTCTGAGGCCTTCCAAATCCCATAATCTCTGTCAGCATTAGGATATGGCGGAGACCCATATACCAGCTTTATTGATTTATCCGGAAGGCTAAGGATGCCCCTTGCCCCATCTATGCACTCAACGGCAAAGCCGTCACGATTAATCCTGTTTATCATTATTGTCTCCGTCCGTAGGCTCTTGTTCCTCTGTTTCTTGCTTCATCCGTTCCGTAGCAAGCTCGCAGTATTGCTCATTGGCATCAATACCAATCCACACTCTATTGTTTTTCTGAGCCACAACCGCTGCTGTTCCAGAGCCGGAAAAAGGATCCAATACAACATCACCTTCAACACTACCCGAAAGGATAAAGAATTCTGCAAGCTTTTCTGGAAATCTCGCAGGGTGTCCTATGTTCCTTTCCCGGCACATTTTTATAAATGCATCGTTGCTGCTCGTATTAGCAATCTCAAGCACCGAGCCCGGGTCAGAGCCTCCATTATTTGCCCACACCTTTCCGCAATTGAAATTATGCGTACTCGGTCTGGTATTCTGATTTCTATCTCCTTTGCCACGGCCTTCAAGATACTTTTGCATATCCTTGCTATATGGTTTCCTTACAGGATCCATATCAAAATTCCAATCCTCAGATTTTGAAAACCAGAAGCAATATTCATGTGACTTCTTCGTTCTTCCATAGCCACCTCGCGAATAAACATTTGGCGGCGTAGCAGGGTTGTACCATATATAGTCACGAACCAAATGGAAGCCGACCTCCTTGCATAAAGCAATCACCAGTTCGAAAACATACAGATGCTGAAAATTGTCCACCACCTTGTCATTTATATTCAGGACAAAGCTGCCATCATCCTTGAGCAATTTATACATCTGCTTTGCCTTAGGCAAAAACCACTTGACGTAATCGTCCGGTGCTATTGAAGAAGAGGTCAGACCATAATCCCTCTGATCTGCATACGGAGGGGAGGTAATAATCAGATCCACGCTCCGTAACGGCATAGTTTTCATTACCTCCTCGCAGTCCCCCACTATAAATTTGTTTTTAAAGCTCTTTAAACTTTTTTTACGTGCCGCCAAGGCTTACACCTCAATTTCTATATGATTTCAATAACAGTTACTCGTTTTTTTCAGATTCCAGTTCCATGATGTCGGACAGTTCGCATCCAAGGGCGTCGCAGATTCGCACAAGCACATCGGTTGTGACATTCTCATTTTTGCCGAGCTTCGCCATAGATGACGAACTGATGCCAGTAGCCGCCCTCAAATCCTTTTTCTTCATGTCCTTGTCTATTAGTAGTTTCCATAATTTCTTGTAGCTTACCGCAGACATTATGTCCCTCCCACAGAGCCTCTTTATACGAGTTTGGAATTGCGAATTTTTTATCTGTTATCTCGAATTTTTATTATACCCAAAAATCCTGAATTTCTCAACCATATTGTTTATTGTTGTGAGGTGTTGTGAAGCTCCCGGATACATCAGCTTCTCCTCGCCAAAATTTTCATCCCGCTTGTCGCGAAAACAACTGCAATTCAATTGACATTTGAAAAGCTTCGTGCTATTATTCTGTTAGCCGTTAGGCTTACGGCTAATTCTATGCTGAAGAAAGGAGACCATGATGAGCAAGAACAATGAAACCTTCGGAGAAGTCTTGACAAGACTAAGGGAATCAAAGGATGTTACATTACGTGAGCTTGCACGCAAAATGAATATTTCAGCCCCGTTCCTTAGTGACGTTGAAAAAAATCGCCGTGCGCCTCTTACCACCGAACGCTTAAAAACGGTTGTTGAGGTTCTGAACCTGAACGCAGACGAGGAACGCGAACTGATGGATGCGGTCGCACGTCAGAAAAACACTATCGCACCGGATATTCCCGAATATATCATTGAACGCGACTATGTGAGCGCAGCTCTTCGAACCGCCCGCGATCTTGACGCCGGGGAAGAGGAATGGAACAAATTTGTTGAAGAGCTTAAGAAGCGGAAAGGTTAACTATATGTATCAGCCCAATCTAAATTTTAAGGCAAACGGAGTACCAGTGGTTTCCAATGCTGCCTTGGACGACATCGGTGAAAGACTCGTATCAGATTTCATTTCCCCTAGGCTACTAGCTCCTGAGCAAGTCGACATCGATCGTTTTGTAACCAAATATCTCGGCATGAAGCAGGATTTTCAATATCTATCACACTGCGGCGTTTATCTGGGTGTTACAATCTTCCAGGCCACTGATAGCCTGCCTGTATTTATTCCGGAGGAAAATCGTGCAGATTATGTTTCTGAAGAAGCCGACACTATAGTCATCGACTCAAGTCTGGATGCTCCAGAAGCAGAGCATCGATACCGTTTTACTATGGGACACGAAGGAAGCCATTCCATACTGCACCCTACATATTTCCTTAACTCCATAGGCTCCGATGACCGCGACACAACTGGTCTATATGTCAGATGCCGCTCTGACTTCAAGATTTCCCGGGTTAGTGCCTTTGGACGAAACTATAACATGACGGACGCACAGAGAATAGAGCAACAGGCAAACAGGCTCTCCTCTGCTATTCTGATGCCCAAATCTATGGTAAGGCTTTGTCTTGCCAGACACCCGTACACAGGAAGTGAAAAATGGATCAGGGATGCAATGGCCACTTTAAGCGAAACCTTCAACGTTTCGAGAGAAGCTGCCTTTTATCGAATGAAGGAGCTTCAGTTAATTCCCGAATGTGCAGTAATGCCCCGATAAATTTTTTTGCCCTTGGTGTTAACCGTTAAGCGAACAGTTAAAGAAAGGAGGTGATGCCCTTGATAGAGCTCCGAACGATGCGCGACAACAAGCTGGAGGCAAAATGGAATCCTCAACAGAAACAGATCATCATAAGGGATAAGCGTTTGAATATAGACGCAGCTTTTACTCTCAGAGAAGAAGACGGAAGCTATGAGGTTGAAGAAATTCCCTTAAACAACTCAAAACAAGAAAATATCGAAAGGTAAAAAATATCCACAGAGCTGCTTAGATGGCCAGGACATTTTCTCTTAATCAAGAGAAGAAGTTCTGGCCATTTATTTGTCCTGAGCACGACGTAATAACTACTCCGTCCGACCCGTTCGTCGATTCTACCGGTTAAAGAATCTGTTCACGGCGGCGGCAAGGGCGACAACTGAATATGGAAGCCGACCCAGTGAACAGGGGAGGCACGGAACTGAAACGGAGACGCCCAAGAGGGCTCTCAGGTTCGGGTAGGTTCGTGCACCCTTTTTTACCAGGTCATCGAAGGCTCTCCGTTTCGCAGATCAAGTCAATCAGCGAAAGGAGGGCCTTTATTATGGCTCAGCAGAAAAACAACGTAAACAACGGTAACAGCAACAACGAAGAAAAGGTTTTAAGGAACTACAACGGCGAGCCGCTCAAGGAGGGCGAGATACTCATACACTACTTCAAGAACGAAGCGGATGCAGAGAATCTCACGAATCCTGACAGTATCAGGCACCGCCGTATCGGAAGCTCCAATGTCACGTCAGTGCTTACTGCATTCAAGGCAGGTACAGAGGCAGGCCTTGCACGCAAGCAGTTCAACTCCTACATCAACGACCTCAACGGTCACTTTCACAGCGAGAAGACGGTATCGTCAGATGCACTGATGGAGGATTATGAGCTCGAAAAGGGCAGCGCGGATAACGACCCCGCAGTGTTTATCGAACTGCAGCAGACAGGGCTTGAAATCATTAACAAGCTTTCCGAGGAAGCGCCTCAGCTTATGGCTGCAGTTATCTTCCACAGAGCAGGAATTGTAGGAAAGGATTTTGAGGCGGCTATGAAGGTCTCGCACGACAGAGCCGCAACCATCAACAAGACTCTCTCCGACCTGCTGCCCCGCATGATTCACGAGGGCTGCGAAGCCGTAGAGCTCAAGACAAGAGCCACTGCACATGATGCGTATTACAAGAAGATTATCCTCGAGCATATGGGAGAAGTCCTGGACGCTTTGATGAATCTCTTCTAAGAAGCTTCGGCGACCTGTAGCCTACAACAAAAGGCCGGTATCTGCCACACTCTGATGGCAGGTACCGGCCTAATTTTATCTATAACTGTATTAACGATAACGGGCTATCGTTGAAAAGTTGTTTCACCCTGTTTTGAGGCACTTCCTTCTCTTCCATCATCGGCTTGTCCCACACATTCTGCCGACTATAAAAGTGCCGTAATTACAGTATTTCCAAGGGTTTATGCAGCAAAGGGACGTATCATAGTTCGGCTCGCAACGTTGGTCGTTATCACGAAATAATCCTTGTCTTCCACCAAATTCAGAAGCTCATCATACACCGGCCCGGGCGCTTTGACATAGCGGTTGATCCAGAGCGCACGGCTCCACCACGCCCAGAATGTTTCCAGATCCGGGAACGGATAAAACCCACCGGAATACATATCGCGGATTCCGAACTTTTCTGCAAAGTCGCTGAAGTACTTCTCAAAACGCTGCCCTGCATACGTGAACCCGGCCGCCGTCGACAGGCCCGAACCGGCCCCGATGACCACCGCATCCGCCTCATCCAGCACCTGTTTCAAACGGGCGGTATTTTCTTCTGTGGTACCTGCCGTCTTTGTGACAGGTCGTAAGACTCTTCTCCCAAACATATGTCTCACCTCGCTCTTCATTGTAATAATCATATTTACATCGGTAAACATAGCACATCCTTATTATAACGTCAATAGTTACATTGGCGAATTTAAAAATCCCGTGAAGCCCCCGGGCACATGAAAAGCGCAACCCGCAGGTTGCGCATGGTGTCATATAATCACTCCGGCCAGTTGGCGTTCACAAGTAACGCCCTGCCGATGCCGATGAGGTCGGCCGCATTGTCTTCAAGGAAACGATTGGCATCTTCGACTGTTTTGATGCCACCGGTGAGTAAAACCGGTGTTGTGACATGCGCCTTGACAGCCTTGGACATGTCACTGAAGTATCCCGGATTCCGGTTGTCCTTGCGCTGATACATGCACATCCCGCCCGTGATATTCAGAAGATCAACCCAGGACTCCAGACGCACACAGGCCGCCACTGCGTCCTCAATCTTACTGCCGCCCTCCAGATAATCGCATCCACCCAGCCGCAACGAGAGCGGAAAGTCGCCGAGGGTCTGTCGGATCTCTTTAAGGATCTCTTCGTGCAGACGGGTACGGTTTTCAATACAGTCCGCTCCATATTCATCACTGCGATGATTGGTCAGGGGCGAGTAAAACTGGTTCAATAAGTATCCGTGGGCGCTGTGCACCTCGACCCCGTCATAACCGGCCTTCCTGGCGCGGACGGCCGCAGCCACAAAGAGTTGTCTGACTCTTTGAATATCGTCTTTGGACATCGTATCCACATTCAAATGCGGGAACGGGTTTTTCGCCGAGGCCCCGGCGTGGTTGATCTGGCAGAACACCTTCTTCCCAGCCGCGTGAATCGTGTCAGTGATTTTTTTCAGTTCAGGCACATCTTCATCCCGGGCGATGGATACCTGTTTGGGGTTGGCTATGCCTTCCGGAGAGATAAAACTGTGCTCGGTGATAATCAGGCTGACAAGCGGATTGTCCGCCCGCATCCGGTAGTATTCCACCAAATCCTCCCCGATGACCCCGCCAATGGATTTACTGGTGGCCATGGGCGGCATGACGATTCTTGTCGGCAAGGTGATGTCTTTGATGGTGATGGGTTCATGAATATTCATGGGGCTCTCCTCCTCTTATCTTTCATCCTATCAAATCGCAGGATGTGCGGGCAATAATTAAAAGACAGGCGTTGAAAAAAACCTGTCTTAGTCTTTGTGCAATAGTCTGAGAATTTCCGTGACGGTCTTGTCCGGGTCAAACGGTTTGGCGATATGGGCATCCATGCCCGCCTCTTTGGACTTTAGGACATCGCTCTCATATGCATCGGCCGAGAGGGCCATGATCGGGACAACCCGTCCGTTGGGATGGGCGCTTTCACGAATGCGGATGGCCGCTTCGTACCCGTCCATCACCGGCATGCGCAAGTCCATCAGGATGAGATCGTAGTCCCCCGTGAGGGCGGCCTCGAACATCCGCACCCCTTCCGAGCCGTCGGTGGCGACATCGACACAGGCCCCTTCGTCTTCGAGCATGGCCACGGCGATTTCCGCATTCATCTCGTTGTCTTCACACATCAGGATGCGGATTCCGGCCAGCGGGGCGTCCGCATGCGCCTTGGTTTCACGGACCTCCTGAACCTTGTCAAAAGACAAATATACACGGAAGGTGCTGCCCTTGCCGGGTGCACTTTCCACCTCAATCCGTCCGCCCATCATCCCGGTGAGCCGGAGGGCAATAGGCAGGCCCAGACCGACCCCCGTCATGCGGGCATTGGTCTTCGTGCGCTCCTGGGCATACGGTTCAAACATTTTGGCGAGGAATTCCTCTGACATCCCGACACCGGTGTCACGGATGGTGAACACGTCATGGACCTTTTGGTCATCCTGCGCTTCACAGGCGATTTTGAATTCCACCTCTCCGCCCTCATCCGTGTACTTGATGGCATTGGTGAGCAGATTCAATAAGATGCGCTGAAGTTTTTTCTTGTCCACCCAGGCCCTGACACCGGCCTTTTGTGTGTGGTCGAAGATGAAGTGCAAATGTTTTTCTTCCAGCATCGGTTCGATGGAGGCGACGAGGCTTTCCATCACCTCACTGCACTTCTCATCCCTGAGTTCCAGGGTGGCTTCCCCGGTTTCAAGTTTCTGTAAGTCCAGCGTGTCTTCGATGAGGGCCATGAGTGTTCCGGCCGCATTGTCGATCTTATCGAGATACCCGGTACCTGTCTCAGACATCCCGGTCTCCTTCTCCCTGAGCAGGGTGCTGTAGCCCATGATGGCATTGAGCGGGGTTCTCAGGTCATGGCTGATATAGCCGAGAAAGTCGGTCTTGAGCTCGTTGGCGGCCGTGACGGCCTCACGTGCGCGGGCGATTTCCCGCTCATGACGCTCACGTTCTCTTAAGAGGTCGGTGATGTCCTGACTGGTGAAAATGACGGCTTGTTTCGTGTCGTCAAGGTAATAGTAGCGCAGACGGCGGTTATACTTTCCGCCGATGGTGTAGTTGATGGCGTAACTGCCGCTTTCATCCAGGCGTTCGAGGATGTGGTCAAAATCAAACTGCCCGGCCAAAAGTTCTCTCTCGTCCGGGGAGTCCACGCTCTTAAAAGATCCTCCACCCCCGACTCAAACGTCGGGGCATTGGCGCCCGGCACACCCATCTTGACCGCCAGATCATGTTGGGTGAACATGACCCGGTGGGTTTTGACATCCATGACCCCGATGGTCTGGTAATCGTATGAAGCAAGGGTGCGGATGATTTGTGTGTTCTGGTGCCCGGCGTCGTAATCCGTGGAAAAGGTGATCATTTCGACATCATCGGCCGGGGACTTTTGCATAAGGTGAAATACCGTGCGCACCCAGATTGTCTGATCGTCATCTTTGCGTCTCTGGTACACTCTTTCGTGCCGTCCTGAAACATCTCCAGAAGACGTGTGCGGTTGTAGTCACGGCGGAGCTCTTCGGCCACGGCTTCATCTGTGATCAGTGAAGCGAGGGTGTCCATGAAGTCATCGACACTGTCCGCATTCCTCAGCTTGCGGGCATACCCGTGGACGGCGTGTTTTTCGGTCACTGTGTTCCGGTTGAGATTCATCCGGAAAGCGCAGCGCACATTCGGGTTCATCTTCATCAATAAATCAATACTGTCATTCGCTGTCTTCATAAAACTCTCCCAAATCACTGTTCAAATACATATTGATTTCACGGTTGGCCGCTTCCGTTTTCTTTTTCCCGACCCACCGGTCCCTGTCCGCCGCAATCGCCAACATTTCATCGGCGATATCTTCCACACTGGCGCCTTTGACCGCATACATGTAACGGGTCATCCGGGTCATCGTGTTCACCGAGCCCAAATTCTTCGCCACTTCTTCGGCGAATTCTTCCGGATAACCTCTGTCCGTGAAGGCCTTCAATAACCTTCTGTATGCGTCTTTCCATTCCTGTGTGGCCATACTTTTCTCTTCCCTCTTGTGTGTAAGTGATGTCTTACACCTATTGTAGCACCCCCGTCCCTTCGTTCAAATATTCTTCAACGAAACACATAAAAAACGACCCGGACGTGCCGGGCCGTATGCTCATCAAAAAACAAAATGGCTGAGCAATCTGATTTCATTTGTCATCATAATGACCGCAGCACTGGTATATATAAACCATCGTTTATGTCACTTGAAAAACAAGGCAGTTCTTCTGATCAATGCGTACACTGGCATAGCCGGACAAATCCCCCTTCAATAATTCAACCTTTCCACAGGTTGCCCGGTATCCGTTTCTTTGAAGGTCCTTAATAAGTTTATTGACTTTATTTCGTTTTGTTTTATCAGTTTGAAGAGACAGATATTCCTCCCACACCTTCGCGTGCCAGGAAACACCTCTCATAACTCATCCTCAATCAAATCATGTCGCCCGGCTTTTCCCAAACGAACATCAGAAATGCGGCATAGAAGCCCTGCTGTTTCAGCAGGCGTCAATCCATTTTTATCCTGCACATAGAACGACAGCCTCTGGTCCTTTACAGCTTGCTTCACCATCGCATTCATTGCGGCCGACATAGAAATCCCGATTGTCCCACAAAGCAGATCAAACTGATCCCGTGCAGACTTATCCATCTTGAATGTGAAATTGGTTTTCTCATCAGTTGTCGTTGTTCTGACAGACATCTCAGCTTTCTCCTTTTCCAATCAAATTATATGTCATACATCTGTATTTTTCATGTGCTTATGATGTGTTCATAATGTCTTTTATACATTATAATTACATATTTCGGATAAGATGGAGAATGGATTATCCACGGCGCTGTACACCTTTTTGCCGGTATGAGATCTTAAGTAGTCCGCCGCAAAGGCCATGGACGGCTGGGCCAGGACAAAGGCATCCGCGGTGCTTTCATACGTCTTGGCTGTTTCCCAAATCTTTGCGTTGAAGTCATCACCACTCAGTCCGGCCGTGTCACTCACAATCACCGTTTCCACCTGACTGTAGCGGCGAAGCACACGCTGATAGCGTTCGAACGTGTGGCTGACCGAGGTTGCGGCGACACCCGCCGTAGCCAGCAGGACGATATGGTCGTTTTCCAGCAGGGCATTCTTCGCAAAGTTTTCGTCAATGGACACCACCGGCACGCCCGTAAAGTTCATAAAGTCTTTGAGCGGCTCGACCGCATCCCCCCCATCACACAGCACGTGGACAGGATCGCATCGGCGCCGTCCTGAACGGCCTGCAAATGAATAGCCGCATAACGGGCGGCCGCTTCGGGCGTAATGTGTCCGGCCCTGGCCGTTTCCTGTAAAACCGACAGGTCCTGGTATTCCAGAATCTCTGTGTCCTCGCCAAGGGTGTTTCTTAAGCTATTCTCCAGGCTCTCTTTCAAAGCATCGCTTTTGGCCGTGTAAATCATTGCAATTTTCATCTCTGTGTTCTCCTTGTCTTACTTCTGTGCGATGAATTCATACTGGGATTCCAGGGCGAAGTGTCCGGCATCAAGCAGGATGACTTCCGCGTTCGGATCATCCTTTAAGAACGCCTGTGCGCCCGGGTAAATGAAGCTTGGGTCGTTTTTCCCCCCACATAGCGGGAAGCTTCGGCTGATACTCCCAGTCGGCCTCCTCATCCATACAGTGGATAAAGCCATAATCAATATAATCCGTGCCGAGCTCTTCAAGCTGGTTCCGGACGCTTTCCCGGATGGCACGGCCGTCCGTCGTCCAGCCGTACTCCCCGGCCGAATAATCCGCCCCGAAGTGAATCTGGTACATGACCTGATCACGCACATCCCCCAGTGCCTTGCGGAAACAGGAGAACGTCACTTTGTCCGAGGTTGCGAGATCGAAGTAATTCACGCCGCCCTCAAAAGCCTTGCGGATGGTTGCCACCGCCTCATCTTCCGGGGCTTCGCAAATATACGCCGTCCCGAATCCCAGTGCTCTGATCTTGTCGCCGGTGCGTTTGTTTGTCCGATAATCCATGCTTCAACACCTCTCTTTCACTTACACACATTTATATTGTCCGTTGTCTGTTCATGCGGGTCAAGAATTTCATCATCCGGCTGCCCGAAAACACATAGAGTGCAAACAGACACACAAGTTTCAGAAAAGTATAAACGACCGGCTCACTGTCCGCATAGATGAAAAACGTCTGCCGCATGAACATGTATCCGGCCACATCCGTCTGCATCAACACCACAAGACCGCAAATCGCCAGGATATATCCCAGGGCTTTCACCCACGACGACCATTGTTTTCCCCGCATCACCATCAGCCAGTGATTGCCCAGATGCAGACCGGTAAGCAAATAACTCCACTGCGCACATGCCAGATGAATCCTGCGGGCAATCGCTTCCCGGCCCCACGAAGGAAGAAAAGAAAGTGCATAGCGCGAGAGGATGATGCCACTCACCATCTGCATGACCAGACTCGCCATGAGGGCGATATTCATGCCTGTGATCCACACCCTGACCGAGGTGTACCTGCCCTTGAACAGACGCTTGTACCAGCGGTGGTTGAGCACGTTATGGGCAATGATCAGCACGGCCATCACGATGCCAATATACTCATGCACCTGTGTCCCGGTGACCTGAAAGGCCATCAGGAGAAAGAGCGTGATGGTCATCAAAGCGTCCGTCACGATTTGAAACGTGCGCCTCATAACCCAAGCGATTCAATCCATTCTGACACTTCGGATGCGGAGGCATCGCCGTCCATGCGGGCACCTTCGAGCCACGTGCCGCCGTTGGCACAGGCTTCGAGATTGTCCCCGCTGTTCCCGATGCCGCTGCCCCCGGAGGTG
>Ga0065709_1029565_pt1 | contig 16870 bp, 9 predicted proteins | sample Hoacrofraction14_2_FD_59096 | JGI IMG/M metagenome (GOLD analysis project Ga0065709, IMG submission 59096) | Hoatzin crop microbial communities from Cojedes, Venezuela, sample from fiber fraction 14 v1 | ecosystem: Host-associated > Birds > Digestive system > Esophagus > Crop | place: Venezuela...
ATGCCATTGTCTGCGCGCGTACTTATAGCTCCATCCGTTGCCCTCGCGAGGGAAGTCGATCCATTCAGGATGTCCGAACTCGTTACCCATGAAGTTGAGGTATCCTCCGTTGATAGCTCCGGCAGTAACGAGTCTTATCATCTTATGCAGAGCGATACCGCGGTGCACCATCTCGTTTTCATATCCCTTCTTGAAATGCCAGTACATGTCGGCATCGATAAGGCGGAAGATGATCGTCTTGTCACCCACGAGTGCCTGGTCGTGACTCTCGCAGTAAGATATCGTCTTTTCGTCTGCACGGCGGTTTTTCACCTCCCAGAAGATACTGCTCGGTTTCCAGTTCTCGTCGCTCTGTTCCTTGATTGTCTTGATCCAGTAGTCGGGGATATTCATCGCCATGCGGTAGTCGAAGCCGTAACCTCCATCTTCGAATTTAGCAGCCAGACCGGGCATTCCGCTCACCTCCTCGGCGATAGTGATGGCATTAGGATTCACCTCGTGGATCAGTTTGTTGGCCAGAGTCAGATAACAGATAGCGTTGTCATCCTGATGCCCATTGAAGTAGTCACCGTAGTTGCAGAACGCCTCACCGAGACCGTGACTGTAATACAGCATTGATGTGACACCGTCGAAACGGAAACCGTCGAAGTGATATTCTTCGAGCCAGAAACGACAGTTGGACAGCAGGAAGTGTATCACCTCATCCTTGCCGTAGTCGAAACAGAGAGAGTCCCATGCAGGATGCTCGTGACGGTCGCCGGGATAGAAATACTGGTTGGGATCGCCGCAGAGATTGCCAAGCCCCTCGATTTCGTTCTTCACTGCATGACTGTGAACGATATCCATGATTACCGCGATGCCGTTCTTGTGTGCCGTATCGATGAGTTCCTTGAGATCCTCCGGCGTACCGAAGCGGCTCGAAGCGGCGAAGAAGCTGCTCACATGGTATCCGAACGATCCGTAGTAGGGATGTTCCTGTATCGCCATAATCTGTATGGCATTATATCCGTCCTCGATGACGCGCGGCAGCACGTTATCCTTGAACTCTTTGTAAGTGCCCACTTTCTCGGCATCCTCACCCATTCCGATATGGCACTCGTAGATGAGCAGGGGCGACACCGACGGTTTGAATTTCTTACGTTTGAAGACATACGGTTTTTCGGGATTCCACACCTGTGCAGAGAATATCTTCGTATTGTCATCCTGCACCACTCTCTGAGCCCATGCGGGGATTCTCTCACCCTCGCCGCCGTTCCAGTGGACCTTCATCTTGAAGAGATCGCCGTGCTTCATGGCCTTCTCGGGCAGTTTTATCTCCCAGTTGCCGGTACCCTTGATTCTTTTCAGCTGATATTTCTTGTTCTCCTGCCATCCGTTGAAATCACCGATGAGGAAAATATCCGTGGCGTTGGGAGCCCACTCTCTGAACACCCACCCCTTGTCAGTCTTGTGCAAACCGTAATAGAGATGTCCGCTGGCGAATTCCGTAAGACTCTTCTTGCCGTTTCTTGTCAGCTGTCCTATCTTCCAGAGAGCGTGGTCGTGCCTTCCTCTTATCGCATCCTCGAAGGGTTCGAGCCATGAGTCATGAGCCACGACACCGATATGTTTCGGCTGTTCTGCCACTTTCTTAGCTGTCTTTTTCGGAGCAGCGGTTTTCTTCACCTTCGTCGCTGATGCCTTCTTCTTGGCATCGTCAGTTTTCTTGGCAACCATAATCAGATATCTTTAACTTTAAATATAGCCTTGTGAATAGTCTCTTCGGTAGAGATACAGGGAGCATGACCGTCCTCGGGGAAGAAGATGGCGAACATACCCGGATGGCAGGTGATGTAGCTCTCCGCCGGTCCTTCGTATTTAGTGATATCCTTGGCCTCGTTGTAGTCGGCTTCGGGCAGGTTGTCCAGCGGAGTGTATCCGAAGGTCTCGTCGCCGCTCAGGGGGATCTGGATGTCGATCATACGGCGGTGGGTCTCAATCACCGCCTCCATCATATCACGGCCCCTGGCGTCCTGAATGTTCACAAACAGGTCGGCACCGTCGATTTCGTGCTTTCCGGCCTCGAGTTTCGCCAGGTTATTCTTCTTGCAGAACTCAACTACTTTCTTAAAGAGCGGACTGATATTCTCATATCTGCTCAGATTGTCCATTGTGTCGATTATCATAACTCCTAATTTATTTATTGATTATTATTTCTTTTTCTTGCTTCTGTCGGAATGGCGCACCCCGTTTTCGTAATACCCCTCGGCGGTGACGGTGCCGTTGCAGTCTTTCTCGATAAACTTGCCGTGGCGCTTGTCGTTCTTGTAGGAGCCCTCGAAGCGGTTGCCCTCCTTGTCCTGTTCTATGGCAGCCCCGTTGCGCTTGCCCTGTCTGAACATACCTTTGAACTTCCATCCGTCGGCATAGTGGGCGATACCCTCGCCGTCCATCATACCGTTTTTGAACTCCCCTTCGAAGACGTCGCCTCCCTTGGTCGTCAGTTTTCCCTTGCCGTTGGGTTTGTCAGCCTTCCACTGTCCGGTATAGGTGTTGCCGTTTTTCCAAACGAAGGTACCCTGTCCCGATTTGTCACCGTCCTTGAACCCGCCGGTATACTTGTCACCGTTGGCATATCTGAACACTCCCGATCCGGTGCGCTCCCCCTGGACATAGTCACCCTCGTACACATCACCATTCTGGAATTTGTAGATACCCTTACCGTTCTGTATATCGTTGGCCCACTGTCCGTTGTAGATGTCTCCGTCAGCATATTTGAAGACGCCCTTGCCCCACCGCTGGTTTTCCTTCCACTGCCCGTCGTACGAGCTTCCGTCGCCCCAGTCGTAGTGTCCCTGGCCGTCTTTCTTGTCATCCTTCCATTGTCCTTCGTAGTAAGCCCCTCCGGCGAAGATATACTTCCCTTTGCCGTTACGCTTGTCCTGATGCCAGTTGCCGTCGTACTTGTCACCGTTATAGTAATACATGATACCGTGCCCCTGCTGATAGTCGCGGAACCACAGACCGTCGTATCTGTTGTTGTTCATAAAGTAATAAGTGCCTTTGCCGTGCTGCTGGTCCTGGAACCATTGCCCCTCGTATTTCTCTCCGTCGGCGAAGGTATACACACCATATCCCTGACGTTTGCCCTTCTCGTATTCTCCCTCGTAGGTATCACCGTTGGGATATACGCAGTTGCCCTTCCCCTGAGGCTTTCCGGCCGACATCTGTCCTTTGTACTGTCCTCCGTCGCGTGTTGTACACGAACCGAGGGTGATTTTCTGAGCCATGACCAACGATGGCGCGAAAAGCAGTGAAATAAGTATTGTTTTATATCTGATATTCATTAATAATCCGTTTTTACAAGCCAAAATTAGTAAAAATCGGACAAAGTGCAAAATTAATCGCCGATTTTTTAAGTATAATTTTATTATTGGCGCCATTTTTATTACTTTTGCACAAAAAAGATGAGATTTCTAGCAGTTATTCCGGCTCGTTACGCGAGCACCCGTTTCCCCGGCAAGCCACTTGCGGTGCTCGGCGGAAAAACAGTTATCGAGAGAGTGTACACACAGGTGAAGTCTGTCATCAGTGATGTCTATGTAGCCACCGACGACGACCGTATCTTCAATGCTGTGGAGTCGTTCGGGGGCAAGGCTGTGATGACCCGTGAGGATCATAAGAGCGGCACCGACAGAATCGAGGAGGCTGCCGAGAAGATCGGAGGCGGTTTCGACGTGGTGATCAACATCCAGGGCGACGAACCGTTCATACAGAAAAGCCAGATAGAGACGGTTTGCCGCTGTTTCGACGATCCCGACACGCAAATCGCCACTCTCGGAAAACGGTTCTCCACAATCGAGGCGGCGGAGAATCCAAACAGTCCTAAGATTGTGATGGACAACAATAATTACGCGATGTATTTCAGCCGTAGCGTAATACCTTTCGTAAGAGGTAAGGAGAAAGACGAATGGCTCGCCAGCTACCCATTCCTGAAGCATATCGGACTTTATGCATACCGCCGCGAGGTACTCAGAGAAATAACTCAGCTTCCCCAATCATCACTTGAGAAAGCTGAGTCGCTGGAGCAGCTCCGATGGCTGCAGAACGGTTATAAGATAAAGGTCGGCCTGACGGATATCGAGACAGTAGGAATCGACACCCCCGACGACCTACGCAAGGCTGAAGATTATTTGGTCACTCTGAACCAGTCGACATCCATGTAACCCTGCAGTTTGAAGTCTTTCGTCGAACCGGCGACAAAACCTATCTTGGCTCCTATCCACTGGCCCTCGCGCATAGTGAACTGGGAGCCTGCTTTTTTGTATTTCTTACCGTTAGTGCTATAGTAGAAGTCCACCTTACTATCTTTAACTACCATACGGAGATAGATCTCCTCATATATTGCTGGTTGATAGTCGATCTTATCCTTCGATGTGGCGTTGAGAGTAGTGACGAGTTCCACCGATTCCTTCGAGCCCTTGTTAGCTTTCTTGCAGGTGCGTTGCTGCAACTGGAACTGATCTCCGGCTCTCTTTACAACCAGGCAGGAGTAGTCCTGTCCCATCATGATGATGCCGCCGTACTGCCCGTCGTCCTTTGCTGCGAACTTGATCTTTGTCGTAGCCGTGAACTCGTCGGCAGGAGTCTTCTGCAGCAGCAGGTTGGGACATTCCCATAGATTCTTCCACCCTGCACTCTCGCGGAGGGAGAAGATACGCATGAAACCGAGCGGCGTGGGCTGTCCGAAGTTAAGCTGGTAGTTGGCATGCCACTGCCACTGTTTTCCCAGCGTCGTAGAATTGAATTCGTCGCTTTCCTGCGGATTCACATTCCTGTAAGGCTGCGACGACTTCGGTTTTTTGTATGTGAGCACCGGCTCTCCGCAGTAGCTCCCCTTCGTCACCTTACCCATCACTGGCCAGTTGTCGATCCAGGTCACGGGCTGCAGCCATACGACGCGTCCGTAGGCATCCTTATCCTGGAAATGCATGAACCAGTCCTCGCCCTGGTCGGTGTGGACCCATCCTCCCTGGTGAGGGCCGTTCACTTTCGTCGAACCTGTGTCGAGCACCTTCTGGCATTCGTATGGTCCGTAGGGGCTCTTCGATCTCATCGCGAGTTCCCATCCCACCGGCACTCCGCCGGCCGGACACATTATCCAGTACCACCCGTCGCGCTTGTAGAATTTCGGTCCTTCGGCAGTATGATTCTCGTTTCCTCCGTCGAAAACGATCACCGGATCAGAGATAGCCTTAGTACCGTCGGCAGAGAGTTCCCTTACGCTCAAGATAGAGTTGAAGCCGGCACGACTAGCTGCGTATCCGTTAACGAGATAGCATCTTCCGTCATCATCCCATAAAGGACAGGTGTCAATCATCCCCTTTCCCGGGATAACACACAACGGCTTGGACCATTCTCCGGCCGGATCTTTGGTCTTCACCATAAAAACTCCGAAGTCGGGATCTCCCCAGTAGATGTAATATTCCCCAGCATGATACCTGATTGACGGAGCCCAGATACCGTTACCATGACTTGCCTTGTTGAAAGTGCTGTCGGGTTCGAGTTTTTTCACCGCATGTCCGATAATTTCCCAGTTTACCAGGTCGGTACTGTGCAGGATTGGCAGACCCGGGATACAATTGAACGAGCTTGCCGTAAGATAGTAGTCGTGGCCCGAGGCACCGACACACACGTCAGGGTCGCTGTAGTCTGCGTTGATCACAGGGTTCTTATATGTCCCGTCGCCGTTGTCGGGATTCCATACCTCACTCTTGTACTGAGCCAGCGCCGCTACAGGAAGCAGTGCCATTGCCAGAAGTAGTTTAGATTTCATAATTTGTTTATTTTAAGTTTGAATTTTTCTTTGTCGTACACCACCCTCATCACAGCCGTCTCGTCATCTTTCTGAGTGGTGGCATGTAGAGCCACATGTCCCATCGTCATCCGGAGGTTGATCTCCACGCAAGGGTCGATTCTGAACCCCTTGCCGTCCTTCCCGGTCACAATCATCATGTCGACACCGAACGGTCCGTCGTAGATCCCCTTAAGTTCTTCCGCCATGATACTGCAAATCCTGTATTGCAGTTGCCTGAGTATTACCGGATCCACATATCTGCTCAGCATTTTTTCCTTTGTCGCTTCGGTGGCGAGGATATTACCCTGATAAGCCCCGTTGACGGTATCGAAGAGCGACAGTCCGGCATATCTGACGAAGCCCCGGCCGTTAGAGACGAACTCCATGGCGAAGTCTTTCACTTTATTATAATACGGTTCAACGATGATTCCCCCTTGCTTTTTGATTACATTTCTGCACCACCGCTGCAGGGGAAGGTCGATGGGAGTTCCGATATACTTCACCCCTCTCCCGCTACTGCTCCACGGAGCTTTCATCACCGACAGACCGTTGATTGTTGCCATCGCCCTAACCTCGTCAAAATCGCCGCAATATATAGGGTCGCCTACGGTGATATCCTCGAAGCCTTCTCTCAACTGGCTCATAAGAAGAATCGTCTGTACGCGGTTTGCCATATCTCTGATACGGCGGAGGGTGGTGTCGTCGGGCAGGGAATGATCTTTCATGCCGGCATCCTTCAGCTGTCTTCTCAGTTGTCTGTTCCATCCCCACGGCGCCACCGATGCCAGCTGCATCACCGTGATCTCATCTTTTGTCATGAATACTACCTCCGGTTTCTTGCCCAGCCATTTCTCGGCGTCCCTCCTTGCCGATGGTACATCGTCGACGAGGATGGCATCGCCGTCGCGGGCCCATATCACAGGAAGAAAAGCCAGATCATGGCGGAACTGACGTACCAGATGCGGCATCGTGACATACTCCCTGTCGTATGCAAGGGATATCTCATGTTCGGGGTTGAATATATGTAATTTCACTTTTCTACAAGCCTTTAATTGTTTAAAATCCTATTTCGAGTGCAAAAATACTAAAAAAAAATGATATTTTGTCATTTCGACTTTGCAATTTAAGAAATATATACTATCTTTGCATCTCAGAAACGGATCAAAACAGATTAAAACAGATATATGGAGGCTTTTTTCCGGACACACGCTTATCTCGTAGAGCACACCAATGCTCCGGTGCGTCGTATCCTCATGGACGAGATAGATTGGTCGCGCCGTCTGATCGGTATACGCGGCACAAGAGGCGTCGGGAAAACCACCTTCCTGTTGCAGTATGCCAAGGAGAAATTCGAGCCGGGCGACAAGAGCTGTCTGTATGTCAATATGAACAACTTCTACTTCCAGGGCCGCGGCATCGCCGATTTCGCCGGAGAGTTCTACTACAACGGGGGGCGCGTGCTGCTTATCGACCAGGTGTTCAAGAAACCGGGGTGGAGCAAGGAAGTGAAGAAATGCTACGACCAGTATCCCCATCTGAAGATCGTCTTCACCGGTTCCAGTGTCATGACCTGTGACGAGGACTATCCCGAGCTCGAAGGACTCGTGGATACATACAACCTCCGCGGATTCTCCTTCCGCGAATACCTCAACCTTCATATCGGGACCCGTTTCCATCCCTACACCCTCGAGCAGATACTCTCCGACCATCATTACATCATCAAAGAGATACTGCCCCGCGTGCGACCTGTGGAACATTTCCAGGACTATCTGCACCACGGCTTCTACCCTTTCCATCTCGAGCACCGTAACTTTTCCGAAAACCTGCTCAAGACGATGAATATGATGACAGAGGTCGACATACTGCTCGTAAAACAGATCGAACTGAAGTATCTGAGCAAGATCAAAAAACTGTTTTACCTTCTCGCCGTCGATGGACCGAAGGCCCCGAACGTCAGCGAACTGGCTCTGCAAATTGAGACGAGCCGCGCCACTGTGATGAACTATATCAAATACCTCTACGACGCCCGTCTCATCAACCTCATCTACCCCGTGGGCGAACAGTTCCCGAAGAAGCCCTCGAAGATAATGATGCACAACCCCAACCTGATGTACGCCATCTACCCCATCCACGCCGAAAAACAGGATGTGATGGAGACGTTCTTCGTCAACTCGATGTGGAAGGACCACAAGGTGTCGTCAGCCGGGAAAGACGAGCATTACATCATCGACGGAGCGCAGAAGTTCAGAATCTGCGACGCGGGGAAGAATCCGAGGATGCGTTATCTCGACGACGTCGTTTACGCCCGCTACGGCACCGAGGTGGGACACGACAACCTCATACCGCTGTGGCTGCTTGGATTCCTGTTTTGAAAAGTTCTGAAATGACAATATATAATAAATAATGTATAGTATAAATTTATAAATTTATCAATTAAATTATGGCAAACAAAAAATTTATCACATGTGATGGTAACGAGGCCGCTGCTCACGTGAGCTATATGTTCTCCGAAGTAGCCGCCATCTACCCTATCACTCCGTCGTCTCCGATGGCAGAGCACACCGACGAGTGGGCCGCCCGCGGTCGTAAGAACCTGTGGGGACAGACAGTAAGCGTACAGGAGATGCAGTCAGAGGGCGGTGCTGCCGGTGCTGTTCACGGTTCTCTCCAGGCCGGTGCTCTCACAACCACCTTCACAGCATCGCAGGGATTGCTCCTTATGATTCCCAACATGTACAAGATCGCCGGTGAGATGCTCCCCTGCGTCTTCGACGTGTCGGCACGTACCCTGGCCAGCCACTCTCTGTGTATCTTCGGTGACCACCAGGACGTGATGGCATGCCGCCAGACCGGTTTCGCAATGTTCTGCTCGGGTTCGGTGCAGGAGGTGATGGATCTTACGGCAGTTCCTCATCTGGCAACACTGAAGACCGAGATTCCCTTCATCAACTTCTTCGACGGTTTCCGCACCTCTCACGAGTATCACAAGATCGAGGTTATGGATCAGGAAGATATCGCCAAGCTGGTAGACCCCGCCGACGTGAAACGCTTCCGCGACAGAGCCCTCACCCCCGAGCGTCCTCAGACACGAGGTACCGCCGAGAACCCCGAGACCTTCTTCACACACCGTGAGGCATGCAACGCAGCTTACGACAAGGTTCCCGAGGTGGTAGAGCACTATTTGGGCGAGATCTCGAAGATCACCGGACGTGAGTATCACCTCTTCGATTACTACGGAGCTGCTGATGCCGAGCGCATCATCATCCTGATGGGTTCCGCTACGGAGGCTGCCAAAGAGGCTATCGACCATCTGATGGCACAGGGCGAAAAGGTAGGTATGATCGCCGTTCACCTCTATCGTCCGTTCTCTGTTAAACATCTGCTCGCAGCTGTTCCCAAGACAGTGAAGAGAATCGCTGTCCTCGACCGCACCAAAGAGCCAGGAGCAGAGGGCGAACCTCTGTATCTCGACGTAAAGAGCGCTTTCTACGATGTGGAAAACCGTCCTCTCATCGTCGGCGGACGTTACGGTCTCGGTTCTTCCGACACCACTCCTGCCAAACTTATCGCAGTATTCGACAACCTGAAGCTCGCCGAACCGAAGAACCACTTCACAGTGGGTATAGTAGACGATGTCACCTTCACCTCTCTTCCCGAGGTCGAGGAGATCGCTCTCGGCGGCGACGGTATGTTCCAGGCTAAGTTCTTCGGTCTTGGTGCCGACGGTACCGTAGGTGCCAACAAGAACTCTGTAAAGATCATCGGTGACAATACAGACAAGTACTGCCAGGCATACTTCTCTTACGATTCGAAGAAGTCGGGTGGTTTCACCTGCTCTCACCTGCGTTTCGGTGATACTCCTATCCGTTCCACATACCTCGTGACCACACCTAACTTCGTGGCTTGCCACGTTCAGGCTTATCTGCACATGTACGACGTGACGCGCGGTCTGCAGAAGAACGGTACATTCCTTCTGAACACAATCTTCGAGGGCGAGGAACTCGTAAACTTCATCCCCAACAAGATCAAGAGACTGTTCGCACAGAACAATATCACAGTTTACTATATCAACGCTACGAAGATCGCACAGGAGATCGGTCTGGGCAACCGCACCAACACCATCCTGCAGTCGGCATTCTTCCGCATCACGGAGGTTATTCCTATCGACCTGGCCGTAGAGCAGATGAAGAAGTTCATCGTGAAGTCTTACGGTAAGAAGGGCGAGGATGTCGTAAATCTGAACTATGCAGCCGTTGACCGCGGCGGTGAGTACAAGCAGCTTACCGTTGATCCCGCATGGGCCAACCTCCCCGACGACGAGGTTAAGGAAGACGACGCTCCCGCATTCATCAAGGAACTCGTTCGTCCTATCAACGCACAGGCAGGCGACCTGCTTAAGGTTTCCGACTTCGTGAAGCACAATACCGTCGACGGTTCGTGGGAGAACGGTACCGCAGCATACGAGAAGCGCGGTGTCGAGGCTTTTGTTCCTATCTGGAACGCCGACAACTGTATCCAGTGTAACAAGTGTGCTTTCGTATGTCCTCACGCTGCCATCCGTCCGTTCGTCCTCACAGAGGAGGAGAAGGCTGGTTTCGACGCCAATGCTGCAACGATTCAGATGAAGGCTCCGAAGGCTATGGCCGGTATGTATTTCCGTATCGAGACTTCCGTTCTCGACTGTCTGGGCTGCGGCAACTGTGCTGATGTTTGTCCGGGCAATCCCAAGACGGGCAAGGCTCTCACCATGGCTCCATACAATCCTGATGCCGATGATATGATCCAGGAGGCAAAGAACTGGGAGTATCTGGTTAAGAAGGTTACTTCGAAGCAGGATCTCGTGGACATCAAGTCCAACCCGAAGAACAGCCAGTTCGCACAGCCTCTGTTCGAATTCTCCGGCGCTTGCTCGGGTTGCGGTGAGACTCCTTACGTTAAACTTGTTTCGCAGCTCTTCGGTGACCGCGAGATGATTGCCAACGCTACGGGATGTTCATCTATCTATTCCGCTTCTATTCCTTCCACTCCGTACACCAAGAACGCCAAGGGCCAGGGTCCTGCTTTCGACAACTCACTGTTCGAGGACTTCTGCGAGTTCGGTATGGGTATGGTTCTGGGTAACAAGAAGATGAAGGAGCGTGTAGAGAAACTGCTCGACGAGGCTTGCGCTACTGACAAGTGCTCCGAGGAGTTCAAGGCTGCTGCCGAGGAATGGAAGGCCGGCAAGGATGACGCCGACGCTTCTAAGGCTGCCGCTGCAAAACTAAAACCGCTGATTGCTGCCGGCGCAGATGCTGGTTGCGAAATCTGCAAGGAGCTCAAGACCCTCGACCACTATCTCATCAAGAGAAGCCAGTGGATTATCGGTGGTGACGGTGCTTCTTACGATATCGGTTACGGCGGTCTCGACCACGTTATCGCTTCTGGCGAGGATGTAAACCTGCTCGTTCTCGATACTGAGGTTTACTCTAATACCGGTGGACAGTCTTCTAAGGCTACTCCTCTGGGTGCCATCGCTCAGTTTGCCGCTCGCGGTAAGAGAGTTCGCAAGAAAGATCTCGGTATGATCGCAACTACTTACGGTTATGTATATGTTGCCCAGGTGGCTATGGGTGCTGACAACGCTCAGTGTCTGAAAGCTATCCGCGAGGCTGAGGCTTATCCCGGACCGTCACTCGTCATCGCTTACGCTCCCTGTATCAACCACGGTTTGAAGATCAAGGGAGGTATGGGTCGCAGCCAGGCTGAGGAGGCTCGTGCCGTAGCTTGCGGTTACTGGCATCTGTGGCGCTTTAACCCACAGCTCATCGAAGAGGGCAAGAATCCGTTCTCTCTTGATTCCAAAGAGCCGGACTGGAGCCTGTTCGAGGACTACCTGATGCACGAGGTTCGCTTCATGTCTGTAAAGAAGGCTTATCCCGATGAGGCTGACGAGCTCTTCGCACAGACCAAGAAGATGGCGCAGATCAGATATCAGAGTTATGTTCGCCAGACCAAACTCGACTGGAGCGAGGAAAAGGCTGAATAAATTCTGTTGAAATAACTAAAAAAAGGCTGCATCGATTGATGCAGCCTTTTTTTGTTCTCATAGCTAGCAAGTGTCATTCCATTTTTACCACTACCCTGCTCTTCGTCTTGTCCACACGCTCCACCAGTATCTTGGCAGGAATTCTAGTTTTCAGTTCTTCCACATGGCTGATAATGCCGACTTTTTTGCCGCCGCTCTGGTGGATGGCATCCAGGCAGTTGAGTACGGTGTCGAGGCATTCCACGTCAAGTGTCCCGAAGCCTTCGTCGATGAACAGCGTGTTGATGCCTGATCTGTTGTCGTTCATGGCCGCCAGGGCGAGGGCGAGCGACAGCGAAACCATGAAACTCTCGCCGCCCGAAAGGGTGTAGGCAGAAAGTGGCCGGCCACCGCTGAAACTGTCTTCCACAAGAATGGACAGCGATCCGGGTTGACAGGTCAGTGCAAACCTTCCTCGGGTAAACATCTTCAGGTATCCGTTGGCAATGCCAAGCATTTCCGACAGGATGAAACTCTGCGCGATATTCCTGAATTTCTTGCCGTCTTCGCTGCCGAAATCCTTATTGAAGGCTTCCCATTTGCTGTAGTCGTCTTCTTTATTTTTGAGAGAGATCTGCATGTCTGCGTACTCTTGGCGTTTGCTATCGTCAGCAGAGAGTTTCTCTGCTATGCGGCCGAGCTCCTTGTTGAGTTCACCCACCTTGGTCTTTATCTTTTCAGCTGCCGCAAGCAGGGATTCTTTCGTGTCTGTTTCTTCGATCGTAGGTTTGGCTGCATCGTGTTTCCTTCGACGCTCCACCACCGCATCCATTTGTCCTTTGGCCTGGGCAACCTCTTTATTCACCGACTCCTGATTTTCTCGCATCTTCTTGATGCTTTCATCCGTCAGCGGAAGAAGGGTCTTCACCATTTCCTCCGTGATGTCCGGATGGGCCTCGTAGAATTCATCGAGTTCTCGGCGTAAGACTGCAATACGCTTGCGGCTGCCGCTAATGACCGAAACGATTAACTCGCATTTGCTGCGCAAATCATCCCATTTCTCGTTCAAATAGGGAGTGATATCCTTTGCCTCCGCAACGTTTTCATCGATGAATGTCACATTTTCCGATGGGTCAGCCACCTCCCGGGCACTCTTATTGAGCAGGACAACAATGCGATTCCCGTTTCTTTCCGATGTCTCCTCCTTCTCCAATATGCCGGAGAGGGTCTGGACATCCTCTTTTGCTTCAGCATAGTCTCTGCCCTGCTGGCGGAGAGAACTGATGAGCTCTTGAGCATCCAACTGGAAACGTTCTCTCCACCCCTCGTAACTTATCTTGTCGTCCAACTGGCCGAGGGTTTTGTCAAGTTCTTTATTTCTGTCGTTTATCTTCTCCTGCAAGGATTTTATCTCATTCTCAACCTTCGTTTTCTCATCTTTAGCCTTTTGCAATTCACGATTTGAACCATCCAACAACTTACGGGTCTTCTCCTGCTCGTCAGAAACTTTTTTAATCTCGCCTCTAAGAGCAGTTATCTTCTTATTTTTCTCCTTTAATTCCTTCTCTATTTCCTCAACAATTTTCATCTTGCCGGAAATGGCATTGTTGAGCGCCGCGATCGGGTAATGAGACGGATCATCCTTCAGTTCTTTGATATTGATGCCAACCTCATTGCACAATTTCGCGACCTCCTCGTATTGTTCCCTGCACTTTTGCAGAGTCTCGGCCAGTTCGCCCTTCACACGGGTGATGGCTTCCTTGTTTTGGTCAACCTTTGATCCAGTCTCCTGGGCTAACTTTTGGGCAGCATCTCTGTCTTTCAATTTCATATCACGCTGCTCCTTGAGCATTTCATACGTCTCTTGGAACATCTTTTCGTGGATATCGCCGACAGTTGCGCCGCAGACAGGACACTTGTCTCCCTTCTTCAGTCCTTGACGCAATGCCTTGGCCGATTTGCCTGCCGCTTGCAGCGCAATATTATGACTCTCTTCCGCCGTTTTGTAGGCAATATCTGCCTTAACGGCAGCCTCTTTTGCCTCTTCAGCGGCAGCAGTTAGTTTTGCTTTAAGTCCTTCGAGGTCCTTCAGCTCCTTCGCTTTTCCATCGCACGTCTTTTCCAGTTCAAAGAGGTCGCGGTTCTCGTTTCTCAACAGTTCGAGGGCACTTTTGAGCCTGTTGTTCTTGTTGGTTTTGCCAAGGATGTCATCGGGTTGCAGGCCGACCAACTGCGTCTCAAGTTCTTCTTTCTTTTTGCCGTAACCTTCCAACGTATCCTCCAACTTTTTGCATTTGTCTTCTTTCTCTCTGACAGCATCTTGCAAACCAGGAAATTTTTCCTCTGCCGTCTTCTTCTTTCGGTTATTATCGGCTACATCGTTTCTGTGTTTTCTGGCGGTCTCAAGTTGCTGGCACACCACTCCATGGTCGTTGAGCATAACCGCGTGTTTCTCATTCTCTTTTATATAATTTTTGCGTTCCTCGAATTTATGTTTGTCAGTTTCTATCTGCGAGTGCAATTTTTTCAGCGACGGATAGAGTTCATTGCCCTGTCGCATGATGTCAGCGAATCCCATCCGCTTCTCAATGAGTACATCCGACTCATCGTTCAGACTTTTCATGGCTCGTAGCGCATTGTTGGCACGATCCCATCGCTGAATGGTATCTCTCTCTTCGCTGAACTCTTTCGATTCCATCTTGTCCTGAGCCTGCTGCTGAAGCTTGCGAGCATCTCCCTCGGCTTTGGTAATATCTTCTTCTTCGGCAAACCAGTCAGCCCTTGCCTTGATGACTTTTTCTTGAGCCTGAAGTTTTTCCTTGTCATCCTCTATCTCTTTCTTTTGCTCCGTCAACTGTGTGCGTTCCTCCTCACTAAGCAAATGTACTCCTTCCAGTTTTTTCTTTTCACCATCGTAGATTGCTTTTTTATCTCTCGTTATGATATTTATCTTCCGACTGATTTTGGAATAGATGTTCAGTCCCGTGAGTTGTTCGAGGATTTCCGATTTATCATCGTCTTTGCTCTTGAGAAACCTCGTGAAATCACCTTGAGCGAGCATGGTGGTGCGGCAAAATTGTGGGAAAGTGAGGTTGAAAAGCCGCTTTACTTCTTCATCCACCTCTCTGCCTTCCTTCATGACGCCATCGGGCAGGCAAAGGCTTCGCTCCACATTTTGTAATTTTCCGTCCGTCTTGTTGCGAGCGCGCTTCAAACTCCACTTCGCCGCGTATTCCTTATCGTCATTGTCGACGAAAACCAGTTCGACGGATGCAACGCCCGTGCCGCGCCGCATGAGCTGCTTCACGTCTCTTATTTGCATCTCGTCTTTCCCATACTGGTATTTTTCTCTATTGCTGGGCGCAGACTCAATTCTCGGCGTCTTGTTGTAGAGAGCCAGACAGATGGCATCGAGAATTGTGGTTTTGCCAGCTCCCGTTTCGCCCGTAATCAGAAATAGCGACTCGTCACGAAGGACGCCATCATCAAAGTCGATCACCGCATGTTCAATCGAATTGATATTGTTTATTATCAGTTTTTTGAATTTCATATTCTTTCCTCCTCTTCAATGCGTTTTATACATTCCGAAAGTTTGTCCCTGTAGTCGTCTGGCATCGCGATGCCCTTTTGTTGCAGATAGTTCTCCGCCACCTGCTCTGGCCGCATCTCGCGCAACTGTGAAACAGAAAAGCTCCGCGGCGCCTCCTTTGATTCACCCGGCAGTTCCGGCATCGTGCGTTTGATGTCGCAGAAAATGAGCCCACGCGACTCTGCCACCTTCACCACTTGCTCCAGCGCGCTCACTGGCAACGGCGAGTCCATCAGCACATTGAGTCGCAGATATGCCCCGCGTTTCGCTGTCGACTCGTACGTTTTCAACAGTTCCAGTGCCTCCTCGAAAGGCTCGGGTTCTTTGGGCCAGGTGACGACAGGCCGCGAAGAGTCGCGCCACACCTCTTTTATCTCAGGAGCCATACCATGCTTCACCTCAGCAATCGTCACACCGTGGTGATATTCCTCGTCAAAGCTTACGGCCTTTGGAGCACCGCAATAGCGTGCCTTGCCCCCGCTACATGCAAGCGTCTGCGGACAATGGATGTGCCCCAGGGCAAGATAGTCGAATCCCTGACCGAAATCACTGAGGTCGGCAAACTCTATCTCCCGGTTGGCCGGGCCGAAGGTATGCCCCGTCAGGTCGCTGCCGCTCACTGCCAGATGCGCCATGAGAACCACCGGCAGCCTCGCGTTGTTGCGCCTGCTAATTTCTGACAGCAGCGCCCGGAACCAAGCCCCCTGCCGTTCATCACCCTGAGCCTCGTCGACGGCTGGGAAATTGTGCACATAGCAATAGGGCACCGCACCGACAAAGCCGACGGAGCGACCGTCTTTCTTTATCTCGATGATATGACGGGAAAAGACAGGTTGTCCCTCGAGGTCCCTAGCCACCGAACCCACAATATTCACGCCGATTTCCTTCCACAAATCCTTCGTGGCCTCCAAGCGCGACGCACTGTCGTGATTGCCGGCGGTGATGACGATGGACATGTCGGGACATGACTTGCGGATGGAGACGATGGCTTCAGTGAACAGCCTTTGCGACGCGGCCGAAGGAGCCGCAATATTATATACGTCGCCGCTCACCAGCAGCGCGTCGGGGCGCTCCTGTTCGGCAATTTCCCTGATGTGACGAAGCATCTCTTCGTCGTCCTGGCTGCGGTCATAGCCATAGAAAATCTGGCCTAGATGCCAGTCTGATGTGTGTAATATCTTCATTTTTTTTGGATTATTCAGTTGCAAAGTTACCTCTATTTTCGCTATCCTCCAAATTTTTCCGGAACTTTCGACTAACCGAATTTTTTTTCAAAGGTCGAGGTATCGAAATCCCAACCTGCCGCACCTAACGCGGCTTTCCTTGCGTACGTACACAGGGCTTTTGGGTTAAAAATCTGTCACTCCTCGCGCAGGATATTTTATCCGTCTGATTATCAACAATTTGACGACAGGTATCTTCCGCCGTATCCTGTCAT
>Ga0065709_1029566_pt1 | contig 16862 bp, 16 predicted proteins | sample Hoacrofraction14_2_FD_59096 | JGI IMG/M metagenome (GOLD analysis project Ga0065709, IMG submission 59096) | Hoatzin crop microbial communities from Cojedes, Venezuela, sample from fiber fraction 14 v1 | ecosystem: Host-associated > Birds > Digestive system > Esophagus > Crop | place: Venezuela...
TGGCTGCGGCTGCAGCCGACAGCTCTGGCCACATCCTCAATCTTCACCTGACTGCCAAGACGATGTCTGAGATAACGGACCGCATCGCGCAGACGGGACGGAAGGTTATCCGGCAGTCGCGACGCCGCACTCCGGCCGGCAAAGTCTTCGAGCATCACGTTGACCAGCGTCTCGAGTTCCTGCAGATCAGAGGCATGTTCACCGAGACCCAGGTAATATTCCCACAGCATGAATGCGATGTTCGGATTCACCCCGCCTTCAATCGCCCGTGACGTGGCCAGTCCGGTCAATGTCGCATACTGGGCTTTGATATATTTCATATAGTTAGGCACGAGGTTCATAAAATAGTCATTCAATAATACCGGGATGCCTTCTGTGTTCACAGGTCTGCGTCCCTCCCTAATCCGCGTCATCAGGAGGCTCTCGAAGACATAAAGGTTGTCAAAATCCGTGGCGTCGCTCACCTGTTCCCTTTTCAGGATAAACGAGTCGGCACCAGCATGATATGCGGCCATATATATTCCCCTTTCGTTATATTATACATTCCGCTCAGTTTATGCGTCATCCATATAATATATGCGTCATTTATGCAAGTTATATAAAGGATAATACTTTATACTTGCTTTGTAAAGCATTTCACAAGATTTTGTTCATGGCAAGAAGGGACAAGACCACAAGTGATGTGTTGTAAGGAGGAAATACATATGAATTTAAAGAAAGTCACTCTCTTGGGTGGCGGTGTTCTGGGCAGCCAGATTGCCTTTATCAGCGCCTACTGGGGCTATGATGTCACATTCTATATGCGTGAGGAAGGTTCGATCACAAGAACAAAGCCGAAGGTTGAACACCTGCACGAAGTTTTCAGAGCTGAACTGGAAAACGCGCGCAAAGACTGCGGCAACGCCGATGCCAATGTGGCAGCCGCACTGATCCCGGACATTGCCAACACAACAAGTGAGATGATTGACACGTATCTGGACAACGTTGAAAAAGCTTATGCCAATCTGAAATATGAATTGAATCTGGAAACAGCTGTGAAAGACGCTGACCTGATCATCGAAGCGATGGCTGAAAATCCGGAGCAGAAAATCGACATCTACACGAGAATGGCACCGTTCATGAAAGACGAAACGATTCTCGTCACGAACTCTTCAACGCTCCTGCCAAGCTCGTTCGCCAAGTATACGAAAAATCCGTCCAACTATCTGGCCCTGCACTTCGCCAACAGCATCTGGAGAAACAACACGGCCGAAATCATGGGCCATGACGGCACTGATCAGGCTGCTTATGACGAGGTTGTGAAGTTTGCGGAAAGCATCCACATGATTCCGCTCCAGCTCCACAAAGAGCAGCCGGGGTATATTTTGAACTCCATGCTGGTGCCGTTCCTCAACGCCGCAGAACAGCTGTGGGCCAAGGACGTCGCCGACCCTGCCACGATTGACCTGACATGGAAGTGTGCCACAGGCGCGCCAAGAGGTCCGTTCGAAATCATGGACGTTGTCGGTCTGGCCACGCTCTATAACATTGGCTCGATGCATCCGGGCGCAGATGATCCGACCACAGTTCAGGGACAGATCATGCTGAAGCTGAAGGAAAAGATCGACAAAGGCGAAACCGGTATGGCTGCCGGCAAAGGGTTCTACACCTACAACAAATAACTTGTCTGTCCGGGGGTTCTCACACACAAAAAAATCCCTTGAATAGAGACTAAAGTCAGTGGCTTGATCCACTGGCTTTTTTCTTAAAGACATCATGATTGGAATCAACCGAAAACCGAACCCGGCAAAGCCACGGCCGCTATCCCGTCCACAAAAAATTTCCGCTCAGACCGCTTCCCAGGCCCGCCTGTTGATGCACACGCCTTCATGTGAGAAGAGCATATCGCGACCAATCTCAATCAACTGACCCATGAACACCATCCGGTCAATCCGGACCACTCGCAAAAAATCTTGAAATCAGCACGGGTGAGTCTGGAGTTTCTCCTGGCGGGAATACGTTTGCACAAAAAAATCAGATTTCACGTGCACAGGCGCAATTTATTGGTGTTTTGCGGTTCATATCAGACACGGTATTCTGCGCCTGCTATGCATTATATTTCACCAAAAAGTGAGGATATTCCGAAATCATCTTTATTTCAAAAACAAAAGAACCGCAATCAAGTCATTAAACTTGCGGTTCTATAAGGCATTTAAATTCAGAACGGGATCACTTCAGGTTCTTTGGTGAATGAGCAGATTGTGGCCGTGGCATCCTCGAAGTAGTAGACTGCCGTGTTGCCATCATCCTCGTCATACATCTTGCGCAGTGACGGGTAGGCATCCAGCATGGACTTGCGGGCTTCCCTTCTGTCGTCCAGGATGAGCTTGCCGGCGATGCGGATCCACTCCCCTCCTTTGAAGGCGCAGATTTCAGCCTTCGGGTTGGCTGCGAGCTGCCTGGCGACATCTTTCTTCAATCCTGTCTGGATGTAAAGCTTGTCTTCGAAGATGTGGGCTGTGCCGAACGGGCGCACCCTTGGTTGGTCACCTTCGACCGTGGCCAGATAATACGTTTTGGCTTCTTTCAAAAATTCACAAACTTTGTCCATATGTTAATCCTCCTTTATGTCCCAAACCATTGTGACTGTATCCCGGACGTCGATGTCTTCGGGAACGAAATCAATGCCCTCTTCGCGCACTGATGGCGCCGCGAGACAATCCATATTATATGTCGTGTGAGAGTACACATTGATTTCACTCCAGCTGTAGTCGATGTCACGCAGGACTCCGAGTGTGACGCCGGCGGCCTCACACAGGATTTCAGCGTTGTGCCGGGCGTTGTTCACCGCACTCTTCAGTAACTCTTCTTTCAAAGGGCCTGTGTCTTTGACCGTGAAACGAATATCCAGTTCCGGTTTGGCCACACAGCCGGCAATGGCAGAAAGCACCTGCGAGAGTTTCTGGGTGTCAAAGTCAAATTCGACCTTCAGGTTGTGCGTGACCTTGTAGCCCTTGAACACATTTTTGGAGTCCCCGTATTTGTCTTTCACCCATTCATAGTGAGGTGACACATCGAACCTTGTTGTTTTCAGGACGTCTTTGTCAAAACCGCAGGACAGAACAGTCTCTGTGAGTTTATCGACTTTCTGCGAGGCACAGGCCATAGCCTTGTCGTAGTTTAAGTCGATGGAGTCCAGGTCCAGCGTGATGATCACATCATCCGGCGATGCCGAGGCTTGTCCCGTGCCCTTGACTGTAATTGCGTTGTTCGTATGCATTTGTTTCTTATCCTTTCCTGAGAATTGATTTGCAACGGTGGAGCGGCAGGGCCAGTTCATCTTCCTTGCGTTCAAAGACGTCTGTGACTTCGACCTCTGTGTCCCCGTCATAACCTTCCACAATGACCGTATCCCCGGCATTGACCGAGTCGTGTTCCCAACGATCACAGCGGATTAAAATGCCGCCGACATTTATATAAACCACTTAATCAAGTGTTTTATAAATATTCATCATGCTCACCTCATAATAAGTTGGTCGTTCTATAAAACTTATTTTAACATATTTTTAAACATGCGACCATACGCAGGCATTGACCAAATCAGTGTATCTCTTCATACACAATCTGATAATTGAAAAGGCGCATCTGGCTGTCTGCCCTGACCTTTTGGATGAGGGTGTCATCCGGGCCATTCAGGCAAATAATGCCAAAGATTTGTTGGTGTGCTTTCCGGTGTTCCTCAAACCAATCCAGGTATGCTCTGGTCTGAGCATAGGCATCATCATAGCCACTATCCTTCTTCAGTTCGATGATGTACAGGTTACCTTCGCCATCCTCGGCGAGTATATCGAGTCTCCCGACAGGAATAATGTACTGCCGGCCGTATTCACCTGGCCTTTGATAGATTTTCAGCGTCTTCCCAAAGACAGGCATACCGGATTCTATACGCATGACGAGTTCGTCTTCCAGGATTTTTTCCGAGGAGAACTGTTCATCTTTATATGTTGTACGGGCGATCCGTGTTGTTTGATCAACGTCAGACTCTGCCCCTTTCTCAGGAAGATCAGGGTCTTTGTGTATACGGGCATTGGTGATGTCCGCATTTTGGATTTTACGAGCAATACCGGAATCGACTTTGATTGGTGCTTGCTTCAGGAAAGCTTTGGCATCTTTATATCGCTTCATCGCATACAGTGTACGGGCATAGTTATTAACCGCATACGGGAAATCCCGTTCTTCATCAAGACACTGTTGAAAAATGGCCAGGGCTTTATTGTACTGGTGAAGCAAATAATACTCATAGCCCATATTATTGAGGGCGTTTGTGATGTCCGGACTCAATTCCAGAGCCTTTTCATAACTGGTAATAGAACTTCTGTGATTCTTCATCTTGGAGTGAGCCCACCCGCAAAAGAAGTACAACATTCCCTTCCGAAACATGCACTCCCAGTCGGCCCTCAAAGCTTTCTCGAAACATGCAATCGCATTGCCCCAGTGTTTGTTTGTGTAATAAGAGAAGCCAAGCAGTGTGTTGCCAATCACGCTGTCCGTATATTTCCCCAGCATTGGATACAGCACCTCCGCCATTCTCTCCGGATTGTCCTGTCTGTAGAAGTCATCCAGCACACGACACCAGTCCCTGATTTCTTGTGTCGTCTTAATCAGATCAAGCATATCCAACACATCATGATAGAAGCCGCTATAGCATTCTTTGAAGGGCGTCAGGACAAAGACTGAGAAGTCTTCTTCGGTCATCACCCTATCCTCAAACTTATCCAGCAAACATTCTTCCAATTGGTCCTTCACACCATGGTCATCCCCTTCCAGATAAGAAGCGAACGCTAACGCAAAGGGCCATGTCCACGGATGTCTTTTCGCCAGTGTTCTTGCGAGATGGGCCATGTCTTCGAGTTCCTGCACCAGTTCTTCTTCCCCGGCTTCTTTGAGAGCGCCAAAGTCATTGCGGATATACCCGTAGCTTAACTCATCCACGAGAATATTTAAAACGTATGAGCATATAGTGTCTTTCTGCGGGTCATTGTCCGGCACTTCGTTGAGTTGCTTCTCAATATCGCTGATAGAAGTGACGTCATAGAAAATATCGTTTACCAGTGCTTCCTGTTCATCCGTCAGTCTCAGAATCATAGTCTCTTCCTCCCTTATTCTTATTTTAAGTGATTGTGTGAATGATGACCATGGAAACACGCTTGGTCTTGAACATAAAAATGGCCACCCCTTTGCGGGGTGGCCGGAGAAATATCTGATTCAAGACAATGTTAACGAAGAAAGAGGACTTTACAGTCTTGGATCGATGACGATTTTGAGACCAGCCATGGAGATGTTGGTTTCCATCGCTTCGTTGATCTTTTCAAGCGGGAACTTGTGGGTCAGGAGTTCTGCCACCGGAAGGCCGCTTTCCTGCGCTTCTTTCAGGCATTCCATCGCATGGACCCAGTCCTTGGCCTGGTATGTCCAGGAACCTGTGGCTTTAATTTCTTTATTACAGATGTCGAGGTGAGGGTTGTACGTGGTTTCACCGTTGTCGACGAAGAAGCCGAGTTCGCACATCGAACCACCGCGGGCGACATACTTCCACATCGTGCTGGCTGCTTTCGGGGAGCCTGTGCACTGGAAGGCCATGTCGGCGCCTTTACCGGTGATTTCTTTGACACGGGCAATCGCATCTTCCGTCATGAAGTTGACGGTGTAGGCTGCCCCAAGTTTCTTGGCCATGTCAAGACGCTGTTCGTTGCCATCGACGGCGATGATGTTTCTCACACCCATCGTTCTCACGACCGTCAGGAGTAAGAGGCCGATTGGGCCGCAACCCTGCACGAGGACGTAGGAATTGTGTTTGAAGTTAAAGACAGACTTGGCCTGTTCAACCGCATGGACCACAACGGCAGCCGGTTCAATCAGGGTTCTTAAATCCTCATCCATATCGCTGACGTTAAAGATGACACCGCCGGCATTGATCTTAATATAATCACCGTACCAGCCGTTCATATTGTTGATGGCTTCTTCGCCCGGAATCAGGCCAAAGATTTCGCCGTTTTCACACAGGTGGATGTGTTCCGGATCATACTTGCATGTATCGCAATGTCCGCAAGGTTTTAAACCTGTGACAACCTTATCGCCGACTGCGAGCGGTTTGCCGTAGTAGTCTTTCGTCACGTTCTTGCCGATCTTCACGATCTCACCCGTACCTTCATGGCCGAGCTGGATTGGGATATAACCGAACGGATCGCCTTTGTATTCGTGAACGTCTGTCCCGCAAATACCAACCTGTTCAACCTTGACGAGCACTTCGTCATCGTTGATTTCAGGAATGTCCTTTTCAAAAATTTCAATCTTCTTTTCCCCGGTCAGAACCGCTACACGGCCCTTCTTTGGAATTTCATATGTGTTCATTTTTGACCCTCCTTGTTCTTGTGAAAAACATAACACACTTTATGATTCCATCTTAGAACCGGATTGGCCTTCATTCAATTGACACTCCGGAGGGGGTGTCAAAAAATTAACACTTCAAGAGAAGTGTTAATCCACCGGCAATATTCTTTTCAGTTCTTCAGGTAATGACCGGATGAGAAGATCCGCCATTTCCTCAGGCGGCGTGGTCATCCCGCTCACCGCCCACTCCACCGTCATATGGATGGAGCCGGCACAATACACCTTCAGGATAAATTCCATATCCCCGGTAATCTTATGGCCCGTCTTATCTGCGATATACCCGCAGTAGAAGTCATAAATACTGTTGTAGTCGTACTCCATGAGGTTGTTCTGGCTGTGGCTGCGGAAGGCCACCGGAAAGAACGATCCTTCTTCCTGCATGATAATATACTTCCTGGTCAAAGCTTCCCGGAGAGTCATGCTGGTGCCCATCTGGAGAAACGAATTCGTGGCGACCTTGTCAAAGTACCAGTTCACCAGGTCATATTTATCCCGGAAATACTTATAGAACGTCGGGCGGGACACCATCGCCCCGTCACAAATATCCGACACCGAAATCTTCTCAATCTCCCGGCTTTTCATCAGGTCTTTCATCGCCTGGGCCAGTTCGTATTTCGTTTTGTCTGTCTTGTTTTTAATGACGAACTCCATAGTTAAAACCGCCATCCTTTCCGTAACTTATTATAAGTCCTGTCCCCCACTGACGTCAAACATCCCCGTTTCACTTGAAACGGGGATGTCTTTTACTGATGATGGGCCTGATACCCGGCCAGGGTCTGGATGAGTTCTTCCACATTGAGCGGTTTGGACAAGTGTCCGTTCATGCCTGCATCTTTGGCCTGTTTGATATCACTGTCAAACGCATCCGCCGTGAGGGCGATGATCGGAATGGTCCGGGCCTGCGGGTGACCACTGGCACGGATGGCTTTGGCCGCCTCATACCCGTTCATCACCGGCATCCGGATGTCCATCAGGATGGCATCGTATGTGCCTTCATCGGAATTGATCAAGGTCGTGCTGCCCTCTTTGCCGTCTCCGGCCGTGTCGACAGTGGCCCCGGCCATCGTCAGGACTTCCGTGGCGATTTCCATATTCATCTCGTTGTCTTCACAAAGGAGTAAGTGCATGCCGGCTATACTCCGGAGAACGTTCGGTCCTGTTTTGACCTCTTCATCCCCGTGGATATCATTTGCTTTGTCAAAGCGGAGATGCAGGATGAAGGTTGTGCCCTTGCCGGTTTCACTTTGGACATCGATTGTGCCGCCAAGCTGTTCCATCGTGCGCTTCACAATGGACATCCCCAGCCCGGTCCCGCCGATATGGGAGGTGGCTTTCGTCCGCTCCTGGGCGAATGGTTCAAAGAGCTTGTTTTTTACAAAGTCCTCACTCATCCCAACACCCGTGTCCTGCACAAGAATTTTGCAGAGGATGTCTTTGTCAGTCTGGTCTTCACAAATAATAGTGAATGTGACCGTTCCGCCTTCCGGGGTAAACTTGATGGCGTTGGATAAGAGGTTCACATACATCTGCCGTGTGCGGATATGATCCGCCCACACCGTGCCTTTGTAGGCTCTCTTCGTATCAATAATCAGGGCAATGTCCCTGGCCTCGGCCTGGGCCTGAACACTGGCGAGGATTTCCTCAATCAGGATGTTAATATTGGTGATGGTTGGTTTGAGTGTCATCTGCCCGGATTCAATCCGCTGGAGGTCAAGCATGTCATTCACCAGATTCAACATGTTCGTCCCGGCCGCACGGATCTTTTCCAGATAGTTCCGCACGTCTTCCGGCACGTTGTCTTTCTCCAGGGCCAGTCCGTCATAACCCAGAATCGCATTGAGCGGTGTTCTGAGGTCATGGGACGCATTGCCGAAGAACGATGTCTTCTGGCTGTTGGCCTTCTTTTCATTATGCAAAGCGTTGCGTAAAATGCTGGCGTTTTCTTCCTCGAGTTTAAAGGTTTCGGTGATGTCCTTGGACGCAAAGACGAGTTCTTCTTTGTCGTCGTCAAGGTAGTGATACGTGATTTGTTTGCGCATACCGCCGAAGGAGTAGGAATACGAGTACATCCCGGTCCGGGCGACCCGTTCGAGAATTGTTGAAAAGTTCAGGTTTTTCCAGATTTCTTCACGCTCTTCGTCACTGGCCATATGGGCCATCACAGCTTTGACGCCGTCATCACTGTGAATAATGGTGTTTTCATCAATCCCGCCTGCCATTTCCGTTTTACTCCCAAAATATTCCACATGTCCGGTGTCGGTTTCAATGACCCCGTAGCTGTCATACTCCCGGTCGGCGATGATTGAAATGATTTGTTCTTCTTTGTGGAGGTGGTCAATATCCACCGTGTAGCCGATGGCTTCAACATCCTCGGTCGCCGGGTTCTGGAGCGGGTAGAAATACGTCCGCACCCAGTGTTTCGGCTCTCCCGGCACACAGCGCTTGTATTCAATGGAGGGATACTGCGCTTCTTTGTGCATTTCAAGCAGCTTTTCCACCGTGAAGTGTTCCAGATAGTAAGCCTTCGTCTCCGGATTGCCCATCACTTCCCCGAGCGCCTGTAAAGTTTCATCGGCACTGTAGAAGCCAAAGCGTTCACGCGAGGCTGCGGCGGTGCCGTAGCACTCCCCGCACACATTCCTTGTCAGGTTCAGCCGGAACGTATTCTGGGAGTCCGGGTTCGCAAACAGGAAGTTGTGCAGGATGACATTGAACTCCGCCTCCTGCGCCTTTTGCCGGGAAGTGTCGGTATACACACAAAACACCCGGTATGACCCGTCCGGCAGCCGGTGGGACGAGCACTGGCATAAATAGTACTTTGGTTCGCCCCGGTAAATGAGCCGGTAAGTGATGTTGTCCTGATGCCCGTTGCCCGTGCACAGGTTCGCAAAAAACGCCCGTGTCATCTCATGGTCCTGCGGGTAGATCATCTGGTAAAGAAGATCCGTATCGAGCCCAACGAGATCCCGCCGGTGGATGCCTACCATCCGGGCAGCCGGTTCATTTGCCTCTTCGAGCACCAAGTGGATTCCGTCTTCTTCAAACCGGTACACCACGATCCCGGCCATGATGGATTCGAGGATGTAGTTCAGATCCACACCATTTTCCACATTGGCGATGCGGATAATATCCGACCCTGTGATATCCAGAATGGCCACATAGGCGATGGTCACCCCGTTTTTCAGGGTGTGTGAGCGGCTCTCCGCCACCACCCACATCAGGCTGTCATCACCCCGGCGGATGCGGTAGACAATGCGCACGGAATTGGATCTTTTCTCCTGCCCGGCGATGGATATCAGCACCCGCTCACGGTCTTCCGGAGAGACGAGGTTGATAAAATCATCCCCGATAATGGTGCGGAAACTCTCTTCCGTATACCCCAGCATTGAGAGCATATTCGCGCCAACATACAAAATCTTACGGTCTGCGGTCGAGACGATAAACACCCCGCCCGGTGTAAACGTCGGAATACTGCGCAGGATTTCAAAGTCCACGTCATGCAGCAATAATCCATCCATATTCATATGATCTCACCCTTCCGGTCTTTGGACTGGCTCCTGATGATGATGCGAGCCGGTTTCATAATGTCACGGGATTTGATCAACAATCCCCTGTTTCCTGCCCACAGTATAACATTTCCCCCATTTTCCCAGCCACAAAATCAAAGCGCACAATGAAAAATCACCTCAGAAAGAGGTGATTCATTCACTTTCCGGATGATACAGCTCGGCCAGACCGCCTTCGGACGTTTCCCGGTAACGGGCATTGATATCCAGACCTGTTTTGTACATGGTTTTCACGACCATGTCAAACGAGATTTTATGTGTCCCGACCAGGAAGTTGGACAGCGAGAGCGCGTTGATTGCCCGCATCGCCGCCACGGCGTTGCGCTCGATGCACGGGATCTGCACCAGCCCCTTCACCGGATCACACGTCAGCCCAAGCATATGTTCCATGGCCACCTCGGCCGCATACTCAATCTGATCCAGGCCCAGGTGATGGAGCTCCGCCAGAGCTGCCGCACACATCGCACAGGCCGACCCGATTTCCGCCTGACAGCCCGCTTCCGCTCCGGAAATGGAGGCGTTGGTTTTAATGATATTCCCGATGACTCCGCCGGTCATCAGGGCGCGGATGATGTCTTTGTCTGAGAATCCTTTCTTCTCCTGCATATACTTCAAAGCCGCCGGCACCACCCCGCAAGAGCCGCAGGTCGGGGCCGTCACGATTGTCCCCGCATCCGCATTTTGTTCGGACACCGCATAAGCATACGCACACACCATCCGGTTTTCCCGTGTCGCTTCGCTTTCGTCGATGTGACCGGAGTTGTACAGCCGGCGTGCACACCGCTGCACATGCAGACCGCCCGGAAGCTCTCCGTCCGCCACAAGTCCGTCAAAGATCGCCCGGTTCATCGTCTTCCACACGTCTTCAAGATACGTGATGATTTCCGGCCCTTCGTGTTCCAGGACATAATCCGGAATGCGGATGTTCCGGGACTGGCAGTAAGACACAATCTCCGCAAAGCTTGTCTCACTGTAAATGTCGTCACCTTCGATACATGGGATGTCCGCATCGGGGTAGGCCACACTGCCCCCACCAACACTGACAGCCCGGAGTGTGCCAAGCTTGTCGTGATCTTGATACGCCGTGATATCCATCGTATTCGGATGCGGAAAATCCGTGGTCTTCGTGTCTGTAACGACCCTTGTGCAATCTTTACCCAGTGTTTCCATGATGGCCCGGTCGGTCATATGGCCCTTGCCGGTCAGAGCGAGTGACCCATACAACGTGACGTCAAAACGGTCGGCATGCGGATACTGCCTTAAGGCTTCTTCACACGCAAACACCGGACCCATCGTGTGCGAACTCGACGGACCCCGGCCGATTTTATATATTTCCCTGATTGATTTCATATATCGAACCTCTGTTTCTGCCTTCCAATTTTAACAGGAATACGGAGCGTACACAACCCGCCCTTGCATGCCTCTTCCACAAAACAAATGACAAGCTTGCTAATGATTAGTTTGGATAGAAAAACTGGAAATGAAGCGTTGATGACCCGCGTGCGACAGATGGTCAAACGCCGCAATCATGGCATCATTACAGTATTCATTGCGGCCGCCCTGCACAAATCCCTTCTTCTATATCCCGGCACCCATCCCAATGATTTTTGTGACCTTCTCCGGTAACATCAGCGCGAAATAACAACCGGTGTATGCGCCGTCACTGAAACCACTCAGACCGGCTTTCTCCTGCCCCAGGTCGTCAAACACTGCCTTCAAATCAAGTGCCTTACACCTGTAGTCCGGGACCGGGCGGCCAATGCATACCGCAATCACCCGTCAGCCGCCGCAGCCCTTCTTGTGGGCATCATCTCCAAACGCATGATCGGTTGGTATCACCGGTTTACGGATTAAGACTGTTCCTCCGGGAACAGTCTTTTCTTCCGCACGCAAAAGCCGGACCCGGGATGCGCTCCTCACTTCGCATCTCAGACCCGGCTGTTGACAGATGTCAAACGGTTTCAGGAATTATTATTCTTCTTACACAATCAGTTCTATCACACGCGCTTCCCCACGCATTCAATTTTTTCCGTCAAACATCATTTCTGCGAAGACACCCTTGCCTCACAAGCTTTTGGGCATTATTGGATCTGGCTGATGATATGAGTTATGGCTTCCAGAGACATTGGATGTTCTTCGGCCATCACGGCGCAGGAGTAATTGCCGGAGGACCAGGTCGCCAGCGACCACGTGTCATCATTGCCTTTCAGGGTGACTTCACATTCATTGATTTTAAGGGTTTGGGTGTTGGCATAGTCGTTGTAGTCACCGCTGATGTCACCGATGTTCGGGGCTTTGCGGATTGTGTAACCAAGGTCTGTTTCGTCATCATTGTAATAACGAACTTCAAGTAATTCTCCGTCGATGACAGTCACAGACATATGGTCATAAGCTTCCGGTGCGTCCGGCAGCGTGAGGGTGTACCCCACGGCCTGCTCGGCTTGTTCGAGCGTGTCATACTCCGTGATCGGGCTGACAATCGTATCACCGCTGCCGCCACCTGTGGTTGGGGTTGTGGTTTTACTGAAGTGTTGCACACCGACCACCAGCATCACCGCACACAGGGCAGCCATCGCATAGCGCGTCACGTAGCGCGGGGTGAAAAAGCGTTTGATCTTTGGCGCTTCATCAAAGAGTGCTTCTTCCACATACAGAGCGTCCACATCATTCAGCGCATACATTAAATTCTCTTCTCTTGTCATACACTAATTCCCTCTCTTTCCAGTGTGGTCCTGAGTTTTTGACGGGACCGCATCAAACTGGACTTCACCTTACTCTCCGAACAGCCATAAGTTTTGGCGATGTCCCTCACGGAGTCACAGAACCAGTACCGGCGCATAAAGATCATCCGCGCCTCTTTGGGCAGATGATCCAGAAAGGCATTGAGCGTGTCACGTACAACGATTTCATTCGTGAGATCGGCGTCCTGATGGTCAGGCAAACATTCCGTCAGTTCTCCCAAAAGCACTGTCATTTCCCCCGCACCCCGTTTCACCGCCGCATTTTTCCGGTAGCGGTCCAACGACAAGTTCCGGGTGATTTTGGAAAGAAAAGCAGATAAGATCTTCGGTCTTTCCGGTGGCATGGCGTTCCATGCCTTCACATACGTATCGTCCTCACACTCTTCAGCGTCTTCCCGGTTTTTCAGGATTTTATACGCGATTGACCTTAACAGCTTCCCGTAGCGGGTTTTCGTTTCGGTGATGGCGTTTTCGTCCCGGTCAAAATACAAATTGACAATAGCTTCATCTTCCATTCTTATACCTCTCTTTCAGGTGCCTTCACTTATCATGACGCAGGCCTGTGCCTGTTGGTTGCATATGTTCTGAGAATATTGTAAAAGATTTTTCTGTGAACACAAAGAAAGAACGCCCCGACAATAGGCGTTCTGTTTAAAAGGGAGAGATGTACAAGATAGAAATTTTATAATTATTTGTGTGTTTTCTCTGCGACAAGCTTATCAAAGCCGTACACAGAGAGTGCGGATTCACCGTTCAGGAGTCTCTCACGAATCTCCTGTTCTTTGGCGTATTTCGCCAAAGCTTTTTCAAAGACGACGTCTTCGTCTTCCTTGCGAATAACGACCACCCCGTCACAGTCACCGAAGACAATGTCCCCGGTTCTGACATTCACGCCCCCGCAGAGGACAGGCTCACCAATAGTTGCGAGAGTTTCTTTCACCGTGGGCGCCGGACATACGCCCCGGGAGAATACCGGATATCCCATGTCGATGATATCCTTCTTATCGCGGCAGCTGCCGTCGATGACCACGCCGGCAATGCCTTTCGCCTGGCATGCGTGCGCCAACATATCCCCGAAATGACCGGCATTCGTATACCCGCCGCAGGCGAAGACAAGAATGTCCCCTTTTTTGGCGGCTTCGAGCCCCTGATAAAACGCCAGGTTATCGCCCGGTGCGCACTGCACCGTGAGGGCGCGACCGCTCATTTTCATATCGTCGCTCAGAGGCTTGACAGAAGGGTCCATCACGCCCCGGAACGTATTGGAGTCGGCGATATTGCCGGCCGGCAGTTTCAATAAGTCATTGGTGAGTTCCATAGTTAATCCTCCAGAGATGCGCCGTTCGTCCGGATGACCTCTTTATACCAGTCGAACGAATCTTTCTTCATACGATTCAGTGTTCCGCGACCCTCGTCGTCCTTATCGACATAGATAAAGCCGTAGCGCCTGGCCATCTGACATGTGGAGGCCGAGACGATATCGATCGGACCCCAGTACGCATAACCCATCACCTCAACACCGTCACGGATTGCTTCCCTGATCGCGAGGCAGTGTTCTTTGATGTAGGCGATGCGGTAGTCATCGTGGATCTTTCCATCCTCACTGATGACATCTTTCGCGCCCAGACCATTTTCCACCGGGAACACCGGCACCTGGTAACGGTCATAGATTTCGTTGCACGTGTATCTGAGGCCCGTGGCATCAATTTGCCAGCCGAAATCACTTGTCTTCAGGAACGGGTTCGGGGTGCTGTACTCGCCGCCCGTGTCGAAGAAACTCGGCGTGCCGGCCTTGTGCGTCGATGTGCGGTAGTAACTGAAGGCCACGAATTCACTCGTATAGTTCTTAATGAGATCGAGGTCGCCCTCTTTGATTTCGATATGGACATCGTTGTCTTCGAACAGGCGGAAGATGTAGCGCGGATAGTACCCGCGGACCATCACGTCAGCGTAGAACAGGGACTTGCGTCGGATATCCATCGTTTCCATCACGGACTCCGGGTCGCAGTCATACGGATAAATGTTCGACAAACTTAACATACACCCGATTTTGGCGTCAGGGATGATTTCATGACACAGCTTATTGGCCATGGCGCCCGCCACAAACATATGGTGGTCGGCCTGGTAAATGAGCTGTTTCGGGTTCTTTTCATTCTCATCGAAGATCACACCGCCGACATAGTCGCTGTTGCGGCGCATATTGTTAATCTCGTTGAACGTGAGCCAGAGCTTCACCTTATCTTTGTAGCGGGTGAAGATTGTGCGGCAGTACTTTTCAAACAGGCCAATCAGTTCCCGGTTCCGCCAACCCCCGTAGTGTTCCACGAGGCAGTACGGTGTTTCGTAGTGGGAAATGGTGATCAGCGGCTCAATGCCGTACTTGCGCAGTTCGTCAAACACGTTGTCATAGAACTGCAGGCCCTTTTCATTCGGTTCGTCTTCCACACCCGTCGGGTAAATCCGGCTCCAGGCAATGGATGTGCGGAACACCTTGAAGCCCATCTCCGCAAACAGGGCGATGTCTTCTTTGCAGCGGTGGTAGAAATCAATACCCGTTTCATGAGCGTTGTATTCGCCTTCCTGCGGATAACCCTTGAACTTGTGATGCAGGCCGGCCGGGAAACACGACGCCAGGTCCATGCCCTTCCCGTCTTCGAGCCAGGCACCTTCCGCCTGATTGGCCGCAATCGCCCCGCCCCACAGGAAATCTTCCGGAAATGTATTCTGATATGTGTTCTTCAGTTCCATGGTTTGTCTCCTTTACTGATCCTGACTGATCAGTTCACCTTTCGTCACCTGACCATAATCCCGGAATGTGCGTCTGTCACCTTCCGTGATGACGAGCATCGTGACACTGTTATAACCTGCTTTCTCAACGGCAGAGAGATTCACACTGACCAGTGGCTGACCGGCGTACACCTTGTCGCCCTGTTTGGCGTGGACCTTGAAGCCCTTACCGTTCATATTGACCGTATCGATCCCGATGTGGACGAGAATACCTGTCCCATCGTTTTTCCGGACCGCAAGCGCATGGCCCGTCGGGTACATGACTTCGAGTGTGCCGTCGCACGGTGCCACAATCTCCCCGTCAGAGAGTTTGAAGCCAATTGTCTGACCCATGACTTCCTGTGCGAACACCGGATCCGGGATGTCCGCCGCGGGGATCATCTCCCCGGCGGCGACAGCCACGAGCCCCTGTGTTTCAGGACGTTCTTCTTTTTTCAACAGCTTGCCGAAGAAGCCCATTACCGGTCACCTTCGTCAAAACCAATCACATACGTGACGATGGCGGCAGTTGCGATGGCCGCCCCGATGCCAATCAGCATCGCCCATGCTGTTTCAAGGAAGATTGGCAGAGCGAGGATCGTGGAGTAACCCATCATATACGCTTTCGCACCGAGAAGACCTGCAATCATACCGCCGACAGCGCCGCCGGCCATGACTCCAATCATTGGCTTTTTGAGTTTAAGAGAGACACCGTAGATAGCTGGTTCTGTGTTATGCGCCCGTGAGCGACACGCTCATGCACGCCGCCAATCTCCGTCAGAGCCTTGCCTTTCTCGCCATTCCGGACACATGGTGCATCGCCCCGAAAAGCGTCTATGACCATTCGCCCAATCAAAATGATCTCGCCTGTTACAACCTGCGGGAGAAAGCCCCCGGCACGCTGTGCTGCGAAATTATCAATACCAAGGTTTCGCCTACCGCCTGCGGGCGATTGAAACCTTCCGCGCCGACCTGAGGGACTACCTCCAAAGTCAGAACCTGTGCTTGTAAAAACGGCCCGTCACATGACGGGTCGTTTCTTTGGCTTCATCAAAATAAATCCAACCATATCGGCCAAAGCCCATCCAATCGGAATCGCCATCCAGATGCCAATGACGCCAATGGCCTTCACCGGCGCCAACAGATAAGCCAGCAGCACCCGGGTGCCAAGGGAAATGACGGTCAGGACAAGGGAAATCTCAGGCTTATTGATCCCCCGGAAATACCCATAAAGCAAAAACAGTAACCCAATCCCAATATAACAGGCCCCTTCGATGCGCAGATACCGTACGCCTTCAGCGATGATGGACGTCCCGGATGCATCCACGAAGATCGTCATCAACGGCTTTGCAAACACAAA
>Ga0065709_1029567_pt1 | contig 16769 bp, 14 predicted proteins | sample Hoacrofraction14_2_FD_59096 | JGI IMG/M metagenome (GOLD analysis project Ga0065709, IMG submission 59096) | Hoatzin crop microbial communities from Cojedes, Venezuela, sample from fiber fraction 14 v1 | ecosystem: Host-associated > Birds > Digestive system > Esophagus > Crop | place: Venezuela...
TATACGGCTTGTCCGAGTCCGCAGGACGAAGGAGAAGCCATATATCCAGTGTTTATTGTCGGCAGCGGCACATCGCCGGCGGCCGAAAGGCGCAGCCGGAGAATCAAGAATCATAAGGAGGGTGTTGCTATTATGAAAAAACTCGCTTGTGCACTGCTTACGGGAACCGCGGCGATGAGCCTGGTGATGAGCGCGGCCGCGACAGAGACCATCAAGATCGGCGGCATCGGCCCGATCACCGGACCGGCAGCCATCTACGGCACGAACGTCATGAACGCAGAGCAGATCGCGGTCGACGAAGTCAACGCGCTCGGCGGCGACATCCAGTTTGAACTGCAGTTTGAGGACGACACGCACGATGCCGAGACCTCCGTCAACGCGTACAACGCGCTGAAGGACTGGGGCATGCAGCTGCTGGCCGGTACGGTCACCACGACCCCGTGCCTGGCGGTCGGAGCGGAAGCCGCCGCGGACAATATCTTCGTCATGACGCCGTCGGCTTCCTCGCAGGATGTCATCGCGACCGGCGATAACATCTTCCAGGTCTGCTATACGGACCCGAACCAGGGCACCGCTTCTGCGGACTATATCTCCACGAAAGGGCTCGGCACGAAGATCGGCATCATCTACAATTCGTCGGATGCCTATTCGTCCGGTATCACCACGAACTTCCTGGCCGAGGCCGAGGCGATCGGACTGGAGGTCGTCGCGAACGAGTCCTTCACCGAGGACAACTCCACGGACCTGACCACCCAGGTGCAGGCCTGCATGGATGCCGGCGCGGATCTGATCTTCCTTCCGATCTACTACACCCCGGCGAGCCAGATCCTCAAGGCCGCTTCGGATATGGGCTATGATGTCAAGTTCTTCGGCTGCGACGGTCTGGACGGACTGCTGACCGTGGAAGGCTTCGATACCTCCCTGGCGGAAGGCGTCATGCTGCTGACCCCGTTCGTCGCCACCGCGACGGATGAGGCGACGGTCAACTTCGTGACCGCGTATCAGGAGAAGTACGGCGAGACCCCGAACCAGTTCGCGGCGGACGGCTATGATGTCATCCACATCATGTACGAAGCCTGCGTGCAGGCCGGTGTGACGGCGGATATGTCCGCGTCCGATATCTGCGAAGCGGTCAAGGCCGTGATCCTGTCCGACGACTTCAGCTACGACGGAGTCACCGGCGCGGGCATGACCTGGGACGAGACCGGTGCGGTCACCAAGGATCCGCGCGGTATGATCATCGAGAACGGCGAGTATGTCTCGATGGATGACTGATCCGGCAACACGGACAGGCGATTACACAGGAATCCTCTGATGGATTGCGACAAAGGGGCTGCGCGTCAGCCCCTTTTGTTTCATCAGAGCACGGAGGGAGCAAGATGCAGTTTTTATCCTATCTGGTCCGGGGGATATCGCTCGGCAGCGTCTACGCGCTGATCGCCCTCGGCTACACGATGGTCTACGGCATCGCGAAGATGCTGAACTTTGCGCACGGCGACGTCATCATGGTCGGCGGCTACGTGGTCTTCTTTGCCTTCTGCAAGCATGGCCTGAATCCGTGGCTGGCGATCCTGCTGGCGATGGGCGCGTGCACGGTGCTCGGCATCCTGATCGAGCGCGTGGCGTACAAGCCGCTCCGCGGGGCCCCGTCGCTGGCAGTCCTGATCACCGCGATCGGCGTCAGCTATTTCCTCCAGAACAGCGCGATGCTGCTCTGGTCCTCGAACCCGAAGTCCTTCACCTCGGTCGTGTCGCTCGATCCGATCTCGCTCTTTGACGGACGGCTCCTGATCTCGGCCGAGACGATCGTCACGATCCTCGTCAGCATCGTCATCATGGTCGTGCTGATCTGGTTCGTCCAGAAGACCCGCCCGGGCCACGCCATGCAGGCCGTCTCCGAAGACCGCGGCGCCGCCCAGCTGATGGGGATAAATGTCAACGGCATCATCTCCCTGACGTTCGCCATCGGCTCCGCCCTCGCGGCCATCGCCGGGGCGCTGCTGCTGTCCTCGTATCCGACGCTGGTGCCGACGACCGGCGCCATGCCGGGCATCAAGGCCTTTGTCGCGGCCGTGTTCGGCGGCATCGGCTCGATCCCGGGCGCCTTCATCGGCGGCATTCTGCTCGGGATCATCGAGAACCTGTCCAAGGCCTATATCTCCACGCAGCTGTCGGACGCGATCGTGTTCCTGGTCCTGATTGTGGTCCTCCTGGTCAAGCCCACCGGCCTGCTCGGGAAGAAAGTCAACGTGAAAGTGTGAGGTGAGGGCTGTGGCAGGAAAGAAGAGAGTGAAGAAATCCACCCGGACGAACCTGATCACATTTCTCCTGGTGGCGGTTTTCTGGATCGTGATCGAGGCGCTGCGCTCGTCGGGGAATCTCAGCAGCAAGGCGACCGGCCTGCTCGTGCCGGTCTGCGCGTATATCATCATGGCGGTGTCGCTGAACCTGGTCGTCGGCTTCCTCGGGGAGCTGTCGCTCGGGCATGCGGCGTTCATGAGCGCCGGCGCGTTTGCGGGCGTCTATTTCTACACGACGCTGGGCGCGTCGATGCCCAAGTATGTGGCGCTGGTCCTGGCGTTCCTCATCGGCGGGACGGCGGCCGGGCTCTTCGGGCTGCTGGTCGGCGTGCCGGTGCTGCGCTTTACCGGTGACTACCTCGCCATCGTCACGCTGGCGTCCGGCGAGATCCTGAAGAACATCCTGAGCGCGATGTACATCGGCGTGGATTCCGAGGGGCTGCATTTCTCCCTGAAGGACCAGTTCTCCCTCGGCATGGGGGCGGACGGCAAGATGCTGCTCAAGGGCGCGATGGGCATCACGGGCATCAAGAAGGCGTCGACCTTCTCGATGGGCATCATCCTGATCATCCTGACGCTGATCTTCGTGCTGAACCTGATGAATTCGCGGGCGGGCCGCGCGATCACGGCCATCCGCGACGATGAGATCGCGGCGCGCTCCATCGGCATCAACATCACGAAGTACAAGCTCCTGGCCTTCGTCTCGGCGGCGGTCTTCGCGGGCTTTGCGGGCGTGCTCTACGCGCTCAACTACGCCTCGCTCGTGGCGGACAAGTTCGACTACAACCTCTCGATCAACGTCCTCGTTATGGTGGTCCTCGGCGGCATGGGCAATGTCCCGGGCTCGATGATCGCGGCGGTGATCCTGACGGTCCTGCCGGAGCTGCTGCGCGGCTTCAGCCAGTACCGTATGTTCATTTATTCGATCGTGCTGATCGTCATCATGCTCTTCAACCAGGCGCCGGCCTTTGTCGCCTGGCGCGAGCGGCTGGTGATGCGCCTGCATACCGGGCGCGGTGAGGCACAGTCTTCCTCCACGCTCGAGGGCGCGGAGTCGGATGCGGTGGAACAGAAGTTCTTTGAGAAGAAACGCGAGAGAGAGGAGGAGAAGTAAGCATGGCATTGCTGGAAGTAACGAATCTCGGAATCTCTTTCGGCGGTCTGCAGGCGGTGGCGGCCTTTGACCTGCGCGTCGAGACGGGCCATCTCTACGGCCTGATCGGGCCGAACGGCGCCGGCAAGACCACGGCCTTCAACATGCTGACCGGCATGTACCGGCCGAGCGAGGGCAACATCGTGCTCGACGGCGAGGATGTGACGGGCAAGTCCCCGGAGTACATCTCGAAGGCGGGCGTGGCGCGGACGTTCCAGAACATCCGCCTCTTCGACGCGATGAGTGTGCGGGACAATGTAAAAGTCGGCATGCACAACCGCGTGCGCTATAACATGTGGCATGGCATTTTCCGTGACCGGACGTTCAAGGACAAGGAGCACGACATGGACCGCAGGGCCATGAAGCTGCTCAAGGTCTTCGGCCTCGAGGATAAGGCGGACCTGATGGCCTCGCAGCTGCCCTACGGCCAGCAGCGCAAGCTGGAGATCTGCCGGGCGCTGGCCTCGGATCCGAAGCTCCTGCTGCTCGACGAGCCGGCGGCCGGCATGAACCCGAACGAGACCGAGGAACTGATGAAGACCGTGCGGCAGGTGCGGGATGACTTCGGCATCGCGATCCTGCTGATCGAGCATGACATGAACTTTGTCATGGGTATCTGCGAGGAGATCACGGTGCTGGAATACGGGCGGATCATCGCCCGCGGCGACGGCGAGACGGTCAGCAATGATCCGCGCGTCATTGCCGCGTACCTGGGAGGAGATGATGAGTGATGGGTGAACTGCTGAGTGTCAGGAATATCAATGTCTACTATGGCTCCATCCACGCGATCAAGGATGTCTCTTTCCATGTCGACGAGGGGGAGATCGTCACGATGATCGGCGCGAACGGCGCCGGCAAGACGACGACGATGCACGCGATCTCGGGGCTCTTAAAGGTGCAGAGCGGGGAGATCGACTATGAGGGGACGAATATCCTCAAGGTGGAGCCGCACAAGGTGGTCTCGATGGGCCTCGCGCAGTGCCCGGAGGGGCGGCGTGTCTTCTCGGGGCTGACGGTGCAGGAGAATCTGGAGCTGGGCGCCTACACGCGCCGGGACGGGCGCGACGCGGTGCAGGATGACTATGACATGGTCTTTGATCTGCTGCCGCGGCTGAAGGAGCGCCGCAACCAGAGCGCGGGCACGCTGTCGGGCGGCGAGCAGCAGATGCTCGCGATCGGGCGCGCGCTGATGTGCCGGCCGAAGATGCTGCTGCTCGACGAGCCGTCGATGGGCCTGTCGCCGCTGCTCGTGAAGGATATCTTCCGGATCATCGAGAATGTCAACAAGCAGGGCGTGACGGTGCTGCTCGTGGAGCAGAACGCGAAGATGGCGCTGAACATCGCGAACCGCGCGTACGTGCTCGAGACCGGGCGCATCATCATGGATGGGAGCGCCGCGGAGCTCGCGAGCAACCCGGCGGTCAAGAAGGCGTATCTCGGGGCGAAGTGAGGAATCGATAACAGATGCGCGTCTGCGAGCGGACCGGACGGCTCCGGCCGGCTGCTGCAGACGGAACTGCATCTCCGGCTGCCGGTCCGGGCCACCGGGAAGCATCACACCCCGATCTTGCGGAAGCGCCCGTGGTACTTCTCGTCGCAGTACCGGCAGCGGTACACCTCGTTCTTCTCGTCGGCGAGATAGAACCGCTGGTCCAGTCCCTGCTCGATCGTCGAGATGCAGCGCGGGTTCTTGCAGCGCACGATGTTGGTGAGCTGCTTGGGCAGCGAGAGCTTCTTCTTCTCGACGATCTCGCCGTCCTTGATGATGTTGACCGTGATCGTGTGGTCGATGAAGCCGAGCACGTCCAGATTGATCTTCTCCAGCGGGCACTCGACCTTGATGATGTCCTTGAGGCCCATCTTGTTCGAGCGCGCCAGCATGATCATCGCGACCTGGCACTTCAGGTCATCCAGTTTCAGATAGCGGTAGATATCCATGGCCCGTCCGGCCGGGATGTGGTCGAGGACCACGCCTTCATTCAGTTGTCCGACACTCAGCATACCTTCACCCCCAACAGCGTAAGAATCAGCGCCATGCGCACATACACACCATACTGCACCTGCCTGAAGTAGCAGGCCCGCGGATCGCTGTCCACCTCCACGCTGATCTCGTTGACGCGCGGGAGCGGGTGCAGGACCGCCATCGTCTCTTTCGCCAGTTCCATCCTGGCCTTGTCCAGAACATAGAAGTCCTTCATCCGCACGTAGTCTTCCTCGTTGAAGAAGCGCTCGCGCTGGACGCGGGTCATGTAGAGCACGTCGAGCTCGGGGATCGCGTCCTCAAGGCGGATGACTTCCTTGAATTCCTGATGGTTGCGGATCAGCACGTCCTCCCGGACGTAATCGGGAATCCGCAGTTCCTCCGGGGAAATGAGTACAAAGCGCATGCCGGTGTACCGCACCAGGGCGCCGAGCAGTGAGTGGACGGTGCGGCCGAATTTCAGGTCACCGCAAAGGCCGATCGTAAGGTTATTGAGGCGGCCGCACACGGAGCGGATCGTCATCAGGTCGGTCAGGGTCTGCGTCGGGTGCTGGTGGCCGCCGTCGCCGGCGTTGATGACCGGGATCGAGGAGTGGAGAGACGCGACGTAGGGGGCGCCTTCCTTCGGGTGGCGGATCGCGGCGATGTCGGCGAAGCAGGAGATCACGCGGATCGTGTCCGAGACGCTTTCGCCTTTGGCGGCGGAGCTGGAATCGGCCGAAGAAAAACCAAGTACGCTCCCGCCGAGATTGAGCATCGCTGCTTCGAAACTCAGGCGGGTTCGGGTACTTGGTTCATAGAAGAGTGTCGCGATTTTTTTGCCGGTGCAGGTGCTGCTGTAGCGGTCCGGATTTTTTTCGATGTCGGATGCCAGATCCAGAAGATTGTCCAGCTCTTCGACCGTGAAATCCAGCGGACTCATACAATGTCTCATGTTTACCTCCCTGGTGGTGCATGATTCTTTGTCCTTTTGCCGCTCCTTATCATACATGATTCGCTGGCGGGCCGCAAGGTAAAATCGTGCCGGCGTCGGTGGGCGTCGGTGGCGACGGCCGAGGCGCGGCGGCGGGGCAGGCGACGCTGCTACTGCGCTCGTTGTGTTCTGCTAACAAAAACGGGCACCCTGCGGCCCGTACCGGCGCGATGCGGTGTCCGGCCCTGATGGCCGGACGCCTTAGCGCGCCTCAAAATTCGGCCTTGAAGGCCGAATTTTGCCGGCCCTCCGGGCACCCGTTTTCGTAAGCAGAACATCGCCTCGCTCCGAATGCAGCTCTGCCTCCCCCGCCGCCGCGCCCCGACCTGCATACGACGACGTACAGTTATTGGGGCACTGGCGGTTGTATTTTCTCCGCCCGGACCATATAATGATACCAACGTTGCATCAACATCGCAGGCGGCTGAATCATCACCGGGCGGCGCACAGGAGGAGAGCACATGGCGGAGAACACTTGGACGGTGAGCACGAATAACCGGGAGGGGACGCGGGCGTATACGGAGAGAAAGCGGGTGCCGCTGCTGGGGCTGCCCTGGTCGGATACCACGTACCTGATCACGGAGCATGAGATCAATGTGGTGCGCGGGAAGGGGCATCGGGTGACGGATACGGTGTCGCTGGCGCGGATTCGCGGTGTGCGGCAGGAGAAGAGTGCGCTGGAAAAACGGTTCGGGCTCGGGACGCTGCTGCTGACGCTCGACGGAGACGGACAGGGCGCCGGAGACGGACAGACATCATTGGTCCTTGAGCACATCGAGCATTCGAAGACGATCATGGATTTTCTGCTCCATGAGTCGAAGGAAGAGCGCGCGCGTCTGGCGTTGTTCCCGGATCTGCGCGAAGAGGCGGAGGACGACGGAGAAGAGGGCGAGTCCTCTGAATCTGCTGCGGATGATGATGACGAGTAAAATCAGGACGGCTACCGTCAGCCAGCCGCCGACCGTCAGCTAATCGCCTGCTGTCAGCCAACCGCCGGCCGCGCGGCGACGGTGGGATTGGCTGTTAAATTCACGGTTGGAAGACGTGTGAACAGGCTGTGAAAGTGGTTGCATTTTCTAAATAGCGGGCCTATAATGATCACGAAGCAGATGACTTCCGGGCTTTCCCTTATTTCATGAGTCCGGGACACCAATTGAATATCCCTTAGCGAAGTAGGAATCAGCGCGTTAAGTTGTCAGGGCTGGGGAGTTGCCCTGAACCGAAAAGGGCTTCGGCTCTTGCGATGCTTTTTCCGCACCCGTTGCTACAGATAAGAGAACATCTCTTAAGTGTGGCGGAGAGTACTTGTCGTGCCGGTGTGTGCGGCGGGCTTCCGAAACCGGAGGCTGTGTACAGACCGGATTCACAGAGGAGGTGTTTTTATTATGCCTGAAAAGAAGAATCGTACGGTGTGGTGTACCTATACCATTGTCTGCCTGGGCGTGCTGACCGCGATGACGGTGGTGCTGGCCCGGGTGCTCGCGATCCCGGTGGGGGGCTTCGGGCGGTTTACGCTCGGGAGTCTGTGCACGGTGATGGCCGGGCTGTGGTTCGGGCCGGCGGCCGGCGCGCTCTGCGGCTTTACGGCCGATATCCTCGGCTGCATCCTGCAGGGCTATGCCGTGAACCCGCTGATCACGATCGGTGCCATGCTCTGGGGTGTGATCCCGGTGCTGGTGATGCCGGCCGGTGACGCGAAGACGCGCCAGCGTGTCGTGCGCCTGACGCTCGGCGTGATCCTCGCGGGCATTGTCTGCTCGCTGGGCTTTACCTACGCGGGCCTGGTCCTGATCCTCGGCTTTGATTTCTACGCGATCCTGCCGACGAGGCTGGTGCAGTTCACCGTGATGACCGCCGTCTACTGCGTCCTCGCGAACCTGCTCTATTTCAGCCCGGTCACCGCCATGGTCCGAAGAAATCTTGCCCAGCGCAAACGCCGGGCAGCCGTAATCTGATCGTAACGGTTCAGAACGCTTCGCGCAGCAGTTACATAAAGATATAATCCCCGGAAGGCTGTCTTCGGACAGCCTTCTTTGGCGTAACGCAGGCTGTTGCCGCACGCGGCGGAAGGTGCAGACGGACGGTCCGTGTGCTGCGGCGGCACGGCCGGACAGCTTGTATCGCAACGGCGAGAAGGAGATTGCCATGAATTATGAAGAAGCCAGAGAATACCTTGCGCATGTCGCGGCGGCGGGGAACCGGCTGGGGCTGGACTCGGTGCGGGAACTGATGCATGAGCTCGGGGATCCGCAGGATGCGTGCAAGGTGGTGCATATCGCGGGCACGAACGGGAAGGGGAGCGTGATGACGTTCCTGGACTGTGTGCTGCGGGAGGCGGGGATACGAACCGGACGGTATCATAGCCCTGCCATTTTCGAGTGGGAAGAGGAGTTTCAGGTGGGCGGCGTGCCGATCGCGCGGGAGAAGGCGGCGGAGCTGATCTCGCGGATCGCTCTGGCGCGGGAGGCCATTGCGCGGCGCGGCGGGCCGGAATCGACGGTCTTTGAGATCGAGACGGCGCTCGCGTTCCTGTGGTTTGCCGGGGAGCGGTGCGATCTGGTGCTGCTCGAGTGCGGCATGGGCGGCGCCGAGGATGCCACGAACATCACGCAGAGCACGGTGCTCGAGCTCTTCTCGGCGATCAGCCGCGACCACATGCAGTACCTCGGCGACACGACCGCCGAGATCGCCCGCGTCAAGGCCGGCATCCTGAAGGAAGGCACGATCGCCGTGACAGACCGCCAGGATGACGCGGCCCTCGAGGTCCTCCGCGAAGAAGCCGCCGCAAAGCATGTGGATCTGCGTGTGCTCGACCCGGAGGCAATCACGGTGGTGCAGGAGGGATTGGAGCAGCAGACATTTGTTTACAGATCGGGCACGCCCAGCGCCCCACAGGATTGCACAGATCGTCGGCCGGAATCGCAGCCGGCAGGCTCTGAAGACGCAGTCGGCTGCGGCCCGCAGGACGGCGCAGACCGTCGGCCGGAACCGCGGTCCGCTGCCCTTGAAAGCGAATCCTGCTGCTCTTCACAGAATCGAACCGATCATGCGCCTGCGCCGCAGTCGTCTGTTTCCGGAGCAGATGCGCCATACGAAATCCACCTGCCGGGCCTCTTTCAGATCCGTAATGCCTCCCTGGCGCTGATGGCGGTGGAGGCGCTGCGGGATCTGGGATATGACATCCCGGAGGCGGCGGTGCGGCGGGGGCTCTGCGCGGCGCGGTGGGACGGGCGGTTTACCGTGATCGGGCATGAACCCCTCACCGTGATGGACGGCGCGCACAACGAAGGGGCGGCGCGGCGGCTGCGGGAATCGGTGGATGCATACTTTGGCGGGCGGAAAATCCATGCCATTTTCGGAGTGTTTTCTGATAAGGAATATGATAAAATAATCGGGATTATGATGCCGCGGATGGAGCGCGTGTACACGGTGATGACGCCCGACAATCCGCGGGCGCTCGACGCCGGGGAGCTGGCGAAGGCGGTGGCGAAGGTGAACCCGCACGTGACGGCGGTCGGGGATATCCGGCAGGCGCTGACGCTGGCGCGTGAGAGCGCCGGGCCGGACGACGTGGTGCTGGCGTTCGGGTCGCTTTCCTGGCTGAAGTATCTGCGTTTATATGCCGGGGAGGCAGGCCTCCGCTGAGCGGCGAAGCCGCCGCACGCTGCTGCCGTGCGCTCCTGCCGGCAGAAACAGCTCCGGCAGACGGCAGAGAAAAAGAGAGCTGCAGGCCGGCGGCCGGGGAAAAAGAAATCCGGCAGACAGGAAAGAGCAGACATACGGAAAGACCGGCATACGGGAAGACGGATATACGGAAAGGCTGGACAGAGCATGAGGGAACTGACGGAGCTGCGCGAGGCGATCGACGGGATCGATCAGCAGATCGTGGAGCTGTTTGAGCAGCGGATGCAGGTGACGGACGAGATCGCGGAGTATAAGTTCGCGAACGGTAAGAAAGTGTTCGACAGGGAGCGGGAAGCGCAGAAGCTGACGGCGCTGCGCGCGCTCGCCCACGACGACTTCAACCGCAAGGGCGTGACCGAGCTCTTCACGCAGATCATGTCGATGAGCCGCAAGAAGCAGTACGACCTGCTGACGCAGCGCAACGTGAAGGGGCGGCTGCCCTTCATCGAGGTGCCGGAGCTCGAGAAGACCGGCGTCCGGGTGGTGTTCCAGGGCGAGGAAGGCGCGTACAGCCATGCGGCGATGAACGCCTTTTTCGGGGACGACGTGAACAGCCTGCATGTGAAGCATTTCCGGGAAGCCATGGAGCTCATCGCGGACGGGTCGGCGGACTACGGCGTGCTGCCGATCGAGAACTCGACGGCGGGCATCGTGGAGGACAACTTCGACCTGCTCGTGGATTTCGAGAACTATATCGTGGCCGAGCAGGTGATCCCGGTGGAGCACGTCCTGATGGGCGCGCCGGGAAGTTCCCTCGAGACCGTGCGGACCGTGACCTCGCACCCGCAGGCACTGGCCCAGTGCGAGGGATTCCTGAGCCGCCATCCGGGCTGGAAGACCGAGGCCGGCGCGAACACGGCGCTCGCGGCCCGGCGCATCGCCGAGGAGGGGGATGTGAGCCTGGCGGCGATCGGAAGCGAGTTTGCGGCGCGGCGCTTCGGTCTGACGGTGCTCGCGCGGCACATCAACGACGAGGAGCGCAATGCGACACGGTTCATGATCGTCACGAACCAGCGCATTTTCGAGCGCGGGGCCGACCGCATCAGCATCTGCTTCCAGCTGCCGCACGCGGCGGGCACGCTGTACAGCATCCTGTCGCATTTTACATTTAATGATGTCGATATGACGCATATCCAGTCGCGGCCGGTCGCGGGGAGGAGCTGGGAGTACCGCTTCTTCATCGACTTCGTCGGGAATCTCGGCGACGCGAGCGTCAAGAACGCCCTGCGCGGCATCCGCGAGGAGGCGATCAACATGAAGATCCTCGGTAATTACAAAGTACGGACGGACCGGGGGTAAGAGGGCGGCGGAAGGCGGGACGGGCGAAGGACCTCAGGCGCCGGTGCCCGGCCGCCATGCGTCAGGAGTGACGGAAGGCGGGACGGGCAAAGGACCTCAGGCGCCGGTGAGCGCGGCTGCCATCGATCAGGAGGATGACGGAAGATGGAACGAGTAAAGGAACTGATCCTTTATAAAGATACGCCGGACGGCCTGCTTGCGCGCGCGTGCGCCCTGCAGGAGCAGCCGGACGCGGCGATGTACGCGGGCTTTGTCCGGAGTCTCGCGGAGCTGTCGATGGAGCGCGGCTTTGCGGGCAACCTCTGGCACTGCGCCCTGACCTACATCCTGGTCTACGACGAGAACCCGTGGTCGAAGGCCTGCGAGATCCGCGGCGCGGTGAGCGGCGGGATCAACGCCCTGGCGCAGCACGACCTGACGATCTTCCGGGAATTTTTCGGCTGGGACTTCGCGCAGACCGAGGAAGCGACAGGCCTTCACCTGATGGCCACCCTGTCCTCCTTCGAAAATGAAACCAACCGCAGGCATCTCTTCAACAGCCGCATCCGCGGCCGGATCGTCACGCTGGCACAGCGGCTGGCGCAGGCGCCGGACACAGAGAGCTTCAAGGCAGAGATGGAGACCTTCTACCGGGAATTCGGCTGCGGCAAGTTCGGCCTGCACAAGGCCTTCCGCGTGGTGCACGAGGCCGGCGCGGACCGCGCGTCGATCGTGCCGATCACGAACACCGCGCACGTGCAGCTCGAGGACCTCGTCGGCTACGAGATCCCCAAGCGCAAGCTCATCGAGAACACGGAAGCCTTCGTCAGCGGCCGGCATGCGAACAACTGCCTGCTGTTCGGCGACGCGGGCACCGGAAAGTCCTCGGCGATCAAGGGCATCCTGAACCGGTACTACGACCGGGGACTGCGCATCATCGAGGTCTACCGGCACCAGTTCCGCGACCTCGTGGACATCATCGACCAGATCAAGAACCGGAACTACCGCTTCCTGATCTACATGGACGACCTGTCCTTCGAGGAGTCGGAGACCGATTACAAGTATCTCAAGGCTCTGATCGAGGGCGGCCTTGAGCGGCGGCCCGACAACGTGCTGATCTACGCGACGAGCAACCGGCGCCACCTGATCCGCGAGAACTATTCGGACAAGGGCGAGGACGTGCGGGAGGACATGCACACGGGTGACACCGTGCAGGAGAAGCTCTCACTGGCCTACCGCTTCGGTGTGACGATCTACTTCGGCGCGCCGGACAAGAAGCAGTTCGAGGAGATCCTCCGCGAGCTGGCCGCGCGAGGCGGCATCACGATGCCGGAGGAGCAGCTCTTCCTCGAAGCGAACAAGTGGGAGCTGTCCCACGGCGGCCGGACGGGGCGCACCGCGCAGCAGTTTATCGATTATCTGCTGGGACGCCCGAAAGATGAGGAAAATGAGTGAGGTAACCCGATGGCGGTGAAATTATTTGCCTCGATCCTGATCGGATCGACCGAAACGGAACTGAAGATCTACGAGCTCTCCCCGCGCCGCGAGATCCGCTGCGTGGACTGTGTCTCCCGGCGGATCGACCTGGGCGTTGACGCCTATGCCTGCGGGACGCTCTCGACGGAGAAGGTCAACCTCCTCACCGAGACGCTGCGCGAATACCGGCAGATCATGGAGGGCTATCACGTGAGCGCCCACCGGTGCGTCGCGACGAGCGCGCTGCGCGAGATAAGGACGGCGCTGATCACGAAGGACTATCTGGAGAAGCAGACGGGCCTCACGATGACGATCCTCTCGAACTCGGAGCAGCGCCTGCTCGACTATAAGTCGATCGCCTCGCGTAGCGCGTCGTTCGAGAAGATCATCCAGAACGGAACGATGATCGTCGATATCGGCGGCAGCTCCCTGCAGATATCCGTCTTTGACAAGGACAAGCTCTTCACGACGCAGAACATCCGCGTCGGGAAGATCACGGCGCGGGAGAAGTTCTATCCGCTCGCGCGCAATAACGAGCATTTCGAGGCGCTTCTCGCGGAGCTGATGGACCACGAGCTCGCCGGCTTCGGCAAGCTCTACCAGAAGGACCGCCAGATCGTGACGCTGATCGCGACCAACCGCGAGCTCCAGCAGCTCTTCAGCTCGCACGTGCAGCGCAAGGGGAGCGACGTCATCACGACCGCGGAGTTCATGGAGACCTACCGCCGGATCGTGTACCTCAATCCGGACGAGATCATGAGCCAGTACAGCGTCTCGTCGGACAGCGCCAAGTTCATCGTGCCGTCGGCCATCATCTGCCGGTGCCTGCTCGAGCGCTTCGGCGCGGAGAAGATCTGGCTGCCGGAGGTCTCGATCGGGGACGGCGTGTGCTACGAGTACGCGATCTCGAGCAAACTCCTGAGGGCGCGCCACAGCTTCGACGAGGACATCATCGCCGCCTCGCGCAACATCGCCAAGCGCTACAAGTCCAGCAATGCCCACATCAAAAATGTCGAAGAGCTGAGCCTGACGATGTTTGACCGCCTGAAGAAGGTCCACGGCCTCGGCCAGCGGGAGCGCCTGCTGCTGCAGATCTCGGCGATCCTGCACAACTGCGGCAAGTACATCAGCCTCGCGGACGTGGCGGACTGCGCGTACAACATCATCATGGCGACGGAGATCATCGGCCTGTCCCATGCGGAGCGGCAGATCGTCGCCAATGTCGTGAAGTTCAACACGACGGATTTCGTCTATTACGAGGAGCTGGCCCTGACGAGCAGCGTGACGCGGGAGGAATACCTGGTGATCGCCAAGCTCACGGCCATCCTGCGCGCCGCCAATTCCCTGGACCGCGGCCACCGGCAGAAGATCAAAGAGGTGGACGTGACGGTGCAGGGCGGCGAGGTGCTGCTCGGCGTCCGGACCAACGAGGACCTGACGCTGGAGAAGGGCGCCCTGGAGGACAAGGACGCGCTGTTTGAGGAGGTATTCAACCTGCACCCGGTGATCCGGCAGAAGAAGTCGCTGTGAGCATAAAAGGATATCCGAGAAAGGTGGACGTATGGCAGGGACAGTCATAGATTTTACGGATCCGGCATATTATACGAACCGGGAGCTGAGCTGGCTGGATTTTAACTACCGCATCCTGGAGGAGGCGCGCGACAAGACGAATCCGCTCTTTGAGCGGCTGAAGTTCCTGTCGATCACGGCCTCGAACCTCGATGAATTCTACATGGTGCGTGTCGCCACCCTCAAGGACATGGTGCACGCCGGCTATACGAAGAAGGACCTGAGCGGGCTGACCGCGGCCGAGCAGCTGAGCGCGATCGAGGAGCGGGCGCACCGCTTCATGGAGAAGCAGTACTCGACGCTGAACCGCTCGCTCCTGCCGGCGCTGAAGAATCAGCACCTCGTGCTGGTGGCGGATCACCGGGATCTGACGCCGGAGCAGGCGGAGTTCTGTGACGGGTATTTCCTGGAGAATGTCTATCCCGTGCTGACGCCGATGGCCATGGATTCGTCCCGGCCATTTCCGCTGGTGCGCAACAAGACGCTCAATATCGGCGCGCTGATCAGCCGCAAGAAGGAGAGCGGCGAGGGCAAGGCGCACAAGGACCACAAGGGCAAGACCCTCTTCGCGACGGTCCAGGTCCCGTCGGTCCTGCCGCGCGTGATCGAGATCCCGTCCGGCGAGGAAGGCGTGCGCGCCGGCATCCTGCTCGAGGAGATCATCGAGCGCAATATGGGCCGCCTGTTCTCGGGCTACGACGTGGTCTGCGCCTACACCTACCGCATCACGCGCAACGCCGACCTGACGATCGACGAGGACGACGCGGACGATCTGCTCGAGGAGATCCAGAAGCAGCTCAAGAAGCGCCAGTGGGGCGAGGTCATCCGCCTCGAATACGAGGATTCGATGGAGCCGCGCCTGCTCAAGGTGCTGAAGAAAGAATTCGGCGTGCGCGAGGAAGAGCTGTATCCGCTGAACGGCCCGCTGGACCTGACATTTCTCATGAAAATGTACGGCATCGAGGGCTTCGACCACCTGCGCGAGAAGCCGTGGGTCCCGCAGCCGGTGCCCGCGATCGCGTCGCGCGCCGAGGGGGAGGATCTCTTTGCGCTGATCCGGCGCCGGGACATCTTCCTGCATCACCCGTACGAAACCTTCGACCCCGTGGTGGAATTCATCCGCTCGGCCGCGCGCGACGAGGCGGTGCTGGCCATCAAGATGACCCTCTACCGCGTGAGCGGCCATTCCCCGATCGTCGCGGCACTCGCCCAGGCAGCGGAGAACGGCAAGCAGGTCTCCGTGCTCGTCGAGCTGAAGGCCCGTTTCGACGAAGAGAACAACATCCAGTGGGCGGAAATGCTTGAAAAGGCGGGCTGCCATGTCATCTACGGTCTGGTCGGCCTGAAGACGCACAGCAAGATCGCGCTCGTTGTGCGGCGCGAGGAGGACGGCATCCGCCGCTACGTACATCTGGCCACGGGCAACTACAATGATTCGACGGCGCGCCTCTACACGGACTGCGGCATCATGACCTGCCGCGAGGCCTACGGCGAGGACGCGACGGCGGTCTTCAACATGCTCTCGGGCTACAGCGAGCCGGGGCACTGGAACCGTCTGGCGCTCGCGCCGATCTGGCTGCGCGAGAAATTCATGCGGCTCATCGACCGGGAGATCGCGCACGCGCAGGCGGGCGAGAGCGCCCATATCATCGCGAAGATGAATTCCCTCTGCGACCGCGGGATCATCGCCCGGCTCTACCGGGCTTCCGCCGCGGGCGTGAAGATCGACCTGATCGTGCGCGGCATCTGCTGCCTGAAGGTGGGCATCCCGGGCGTGAGCGAGAACATCACGGTGCGCTCGCTTGTGGGCACCTTCCTGGAGCACGCGCGCATCTTCTGCTTCGAGAACGGCGGAAATGAAGAACTCTACATGGCCTCCGCCGACTGGATGCCCCGCAACCTCGACAAGCGGGTCGAGATCCTCTTCCCGCTCGAGGACGAAGCGTGCCGCGCGGCCGCGCGCCACATCCTGGACGTGCAGCTCTCCGATACGCTGAAGGCGCACGAGCTGCAGCCCGACAACACCTACGAGAAGATCGACCTGCGCGGCAAGGCGCGCATCGGCGCCCAGGCGCAGTTCATGAAGGAAGCTCTGGAAGCCGCCGGGGCCACCGCCCCGCAGAGCGCCGCCCGCGACCGCCGCTTCATCCCGGCGCAGCCCGCAGGCAGGAAGTGAATAAAAATGTTTCAAGCTCGCAAAAAGCTGCAGAGAAACTTTCGAATGGCTGCTTCATAGCAGAGGAGTACAGGAATTATTATGACACTGAGAGAACAGACCCGCCCGGTTTCGGTCGGCGGGGTGCAGATCGGCGGCGGGGCGCCCATCCGGATCCAGTCCATGACGAACACCCGCAC
>Ga0065709_1029568_pt1 | contig 16729 bp, 11 predicted proteins | sample Hoacrofraction14_2_FD_59096 | JGI IMG/M metagenome (GOLD analysis project Ga0065709, IMG submission 59096) | Hoatzin crop microbial communities from Cojedes, Venezuela, sample from fiber fraction 14 v1 | ecosystem: Host-associated > Birds > Digestive system > Esophagus > Crop | place: Venezuela...
CATATACAAAATTCCTGCAGCAATGACGCTTCCTCTAATATTACCTATTCCGCCAAGAACTACATATACAAGGATAAGAATCGATATATTATAGCCAAAGTTGCCGCTTGTAGCCTGAAGAGATGATATATTGTGGCCAAACAAAACTCCCGCAGCTCCGGCGATTGCCGCAGATATAGTAAATGCCATTATCTTGTACTTTGTAACATTTATGCCGACTGACGATGCCGCAATCTTGTTATCTCTAATTGCCATGATAGCTCTTCCTTGCCTACTGTTTATCAGATTTTGCACTATAAAAAGAGATATGAGAAGAACCACAACAGCTATAGTAAAGTTAGCATCTCTACTGGTTCCCGTTATTCCCATAGGACCATTCAAGATGACCAGCCCGTCAGACTCCATTGATAGCTCGGTGCTACTTGTAAATGATGCATGAAGTCCGTTTTTATCTACTCCAAGATAAAGAGCATTCAAAACATTTTTTATTATTTCGCCAAATGCAAGCGTTACAATTGCAAGATAGTCGCCATTTAAGCGAAGAACAGGAATACCTATTAAGAATCCAAAAAGTGCCGATACAGCTATTCCAACGACAAATGCCAGAAAAAATCTAAGTCCCCAAGGCATAGAATCTCCGACCATATTTGTGAAAATAGCACTCGAAAAAGCACCTATACACATAAATCCCGCATGCCCTATCGACAGCTCTCCAAGAATGCCCACGCAAAGGTTAAGTCCTACAGCCGCAATAGCATAATAAACCATAGGGACCAAAAGTCCCTTCATGTGGCTTGACAAAAGGCCTGTCACCATCAGGATTTCAAAAATAATATATATCAGTATAACTATTAAATATGTTTTTAGTTCATTTGTAATTTTATATTTTTTCATCATATATCCCATGCCTCTTATACTTTTTCCTGAATCTGTTTACCAAGAATACCTGTAGGTTTCACAAGTAATACAACTATAAGTACTCCAAATACAATTGCATCAGATAGCTGTGATGAAATATAGCTTCTGGACAAAATTTCTATTATTCCGAGGATGATACCGCCTATCATAGCTCCGGGAATTGAACCTATACCGCCAAGAACCGCCGCAACGAATGCTTTTATACCGGGCATAGCTCCGGTATATGGCGTAAGCGTTGGATATGCGCTGCATTCAAGTGCTCCCGCAACCGCCGCAAGTGAAGAGCCGATAGCAAATGTGATTGTTATGGTTCTGTTTACGTCTATACCCATGAGCGTTGCGGCTCCTCTATCCTGAGATACAGCAAGCATCGCTTGACCATCTTTGGTTTTATTTATAAAAAGCATAAGAACAATAAGAACTACTATGCTTATAATAATCGTAACTATTGTAATACCTTGAATCTTTAATGGACCTATCGTTACTGCTTCCCAGCTTATAACAGATGTAAATGATTTTGGATCCGAACCAAAAATAAGTAGTGCCAGATTCTCAAGAAGATAGCTGACACCTATTGCAGTTATCAGTACCGCAAGAGGAGAGCCTGCATCTCGAAGAGGTCTATATGCTATTTTCTCTGTAAGTATACCGACAATCATACAAACTATAACAGCAAGTATGATACCGACAATTATGCCAAGAGGCCCTGCTCCGAGAGCACCCATAACCATAAATATAACGTAGCATCCAACCATAATAAAATCGCCGTGTGCAAAATTCAGCATCTTGGCGATGCCGTAAACCATGGTATATCCAAGTGCTATTATTGCATAGATTGAACCAAGGCTTATTCCGCTTATCAGATATGTCAGGAAATTCATAACTTTCCCCTTTCCTATAAATATACTTTAATTCCGGTCCGTTATTTTTCTATTAAAAAAATTATTTCATAGACTATAGATAAATTTATAGCAGTTCAGGTAAAAAAATTTCTCTACCTAAACTGCTAATTATAAATTTTAAAAGTTCAAAAATTCTTTATTCTGCGAGAACATATGCACCGTCTGTAATAACAACTGCCTTTGGTGTCTTGTTTGGCTCACCTGTTGCCTCCCAAGTCATATCTGTTGATGTAAGACCATCAATGCTGATCTTTGTCATAGCATCTACCATAGCATCACAGATATCGCTTGTTGACATTGAAGGAGTGATATTTGCCTCTTCTGCTGCCGCCTTTATTGCATATACTGCATCATATGCATCTGCTGCAAACTGATTAGGAACGATTCCGTAAGCTTCTTCAAACTTAGATACAAAGTTTTGTGTAAGCTCATCCGTAGCATCTGCAGAGAATGGAGTAAGAAGCATGAGACCTTCTGCAAGAGATGTATCGAAATTCTCAACGCCAAGGATACCGTCCATACCATCACATCCAAAGAATGTAGCTGTGCATCCAAGAGTATTTGCCTGCTGCAAAATAAGTGCGGCTTCAGAATAGTAAATCGGCATGAAGATAAGCTCTGCTCCGCCGTCCATAGCCTTCTGAATCTGAACAGAGAAATCTGTCTTGGAATCTGCTGTGAAAGCTTCCTGAGATACAATTTCAAAATCCTGATTTGCTGCTTCTTCAACGAAAGTTGTAACTATACCCGATGAATATACATCAGAGCTGTCATAGATGATTCCCACTTTGGTTGCAAGATCATGTTCACCGATATACTGAGCTGATGCTGTACCCTGAGCAGGATCTGAGAAACATACGCGGAATACATTGTCATATGTTACGCAGTCAGCCGCAGAACCTGATGGTGTAATCTGGAAAGTATTGTCATTATGTGTTTCCTCGGAAACCGCAATAGAACATGCACTTGTAGTAGAACCAACTAGGAACTGCATGCCCCAGTCTTTAAGAGTATTATAGGCATTTACAGACTTTTGGTTATCTGTTTCGTCATCTTCTGCCTTGTACTCAATCTGATAACCGTTTATGCCACCTGCTTCATTGATTTCATCAATAGCTATCTGAGCGCCCCATTGAACCGCATTGCCGTAAGCTGCATTACTACCTGTAAATGGTCCTATTGAACCGATTTTGAATGTGTCTGCATCCGATGAATCTGACGAGCCATCACTTGAACAAGCGCTAAGAGATGTCACTGCAAGAACAGATGCCATTGCAAGACTTAAGAACTTTTTTTTCATAATTTAAACTCCCTTCCTCAACAAAAATATTTTTATATTGCATTTTTGTATACAATCTTAATCTATTTTTATTATGTCAACGCATTTACGCGTTGTCAATATAAACTGTTAAAGTTTTACATTATGAATAAAAAAATCCGCTTATACTCATATGTATAAGCGAATTTTATATAGTAGACATTATTCTATAATTATTTTACAAGAATTCTACCAACTGCAATAACGATGCATGCCCCGACTACTTCAACGATAATAGTACCGATGATACCTGTTGTGGCAAATCCAAGAAATGAAAATACAAACCCGCCTACAACACCGCCTACAAGGCCAAGAATAATATTCTTCAAAAGTCCGCCCGAAGCACCCATAAGAAGGCTTGCAATCCATCCTGCAATAGCACCGATAATAAGACCTGTAATAAGTTCCATAACTTTCTCCTCCTTTAAAATTAAACAAAACTTACATCTAATTTTAGCAATTAATATCTCCCATGTCCAGTTTATCTAAATCAAAGCAAGAGTCAAAAAAATCTATTTTTTTCAAAATAAAACATCCCGCGCCTTAAAGGTTCGGGATGCTTTATTTATTTTCTTTAGTTATTTTCTTTTATAATCTGGTCAATTAGAGGATCAATTTGAGACAATACATTGTTCATATCTTCAAACATGAAACCCTTCATAGTAATCTTGTTTTCAAGATCGTTGATGGAATCCGTAACATTCGAGAAATACTGACTGGAATCATCTATGCTTCCCGATATCCTGTCAATTGCACCGTCGCAGCTCTCAAATACATTTGTCATCTCTTTACTCTGATCGCCTACTTCATCAGCTACGTTTTTAATCTGAGCAATTACTTCCTGAGTCTTTTCAATCTCTGCATGCGACTGCTCGATAGCATTGCCTGTTTCTTCGATAGAGTCTTTGAGAGACTGGTTACTTTGATTTAATCCTTCCATCGAATCACCGATTGAAATTACAAGATTCTTGATATCAATAGATAGCTTATTTACCTGCGTTGCAACAACTGCAAATCCCTTTCCGGCTTCGCCTGCTCTTGCTGCTTCGATTGAAGCGTTGAGAGCAAGGAGATTTGTCTGAGATGCAAGTGAATTTATCTGATTGACCTTTTCCTGAATCTCATCAAAACTTTCCTGGAAAGCTTCGAACACCTTCTGCATGGCCTCAATTGTAGCCGCAACAGAATTGGAACTATCATCTACTCTTTCCATTCCCGCATGAGAATCGTCAGCAGTTTGAACCATCTTTTCTACGATAGACTCGAAGCTATCGGAAATGGCTCTGACGTTTTGGAACTGATTTTTGAAATCGTCAACGGAATTTGTTATGCTGTCATATTTTTCTCTAACCTGTAAGAACTCATCGCCGATTCCCTCGATTCCCTTTATTGTAACTGCCTCTTCCTCTTGCAGCTTATTTTTTTGTTCAATAGCAAATCTTCCAATCTCTCTCATGGGAGCCAGCCGGCTTGCAATACTTCTTGCCTGAACGCCCTTTATATCTTCAACTTCAACGTCTGTATTTTTCTTGAAAAAGCTCATATTAGCGCCTCCTTACTCGAATACTGCGCAAACCATTGTCTGATTTACGTGCTGGTTTTTGTACTGTTCGCCGCCGCCTACAACTCCTACGTGAGGACCAAGTGTCCTCATATCCTTCATGAAGTCTGTTAGGTGATTCTTCTGAGTAAAAAGAAGATGTCTATAAATACAGTTTACGCTAAAGACAAACGAGATTTTAGAGCTATCGGATCTTATTTGTCTTCTTGTATCTTCGTTTATACTTGTATAATCGCCAAGCTGTAAGAATGAAATGGTATCATTTTCATTTATCTTTTTATAATTTACAAGTGAGCCCTTTTCACCAATATCATACTGTGAGCAAATATATACTTCATCTCCTACGATACGTCCAAGAGGATTCTCTAATACGTTATCTACGATTTGACTCTTTGACAGATTGAACTCATCCGCATATACCTCTGCTGCCGATCTGTTATCAAGGCTTACAAGCTCTTTGTTTGCTAGATTTACTTTTGTTGCGATATGCTTTGGCGCATCGTTTCTTAAGCAGTATATATTTTCGGAATATGTTCTGATTTTGCCGCTTGTATTTTTTATAATTGCATAGCAACAAGCATCTTCATATACTACGCCATTTGCACATACATAAGCCGTTTCACCTGCAGGTACGCCAAATACCGTTCCGCCGACAAGAGGTACCTTGTTTTTTTCGAGTGCAACATTCATGGATGTTACAAGAATTTCTTCATTTCCTGTACAAAATTCAAGACATACACTGTCATCATTTCCCGGAGATACTTTTGCAATATTATCTTCAAGGCTCATTACGTCATACATAGGGCAGTTTGACAAATGTCTAAGTATGCCCGCTGAAACCTTGGCATCCGAGCCAAATGCTATGACAATAAGATTCGCATCACTTGCCGTTGTCTCATAATAAGACGTAGCACTTGTTCCGATTGACGGAACATCTCCGTATTTTGCCTTTATTTCATCATTAACATCTTTGAGAATGTCATAAGGCGTAAGGAAAATGATAAGACTTGGATTGTTAATAGTCATCGTAGCTTCTTTTACCGCATCGGCGGCATTTTTTGCGCTACTTGTGCCGATAATAGTTTGCATCTTGTACCTTCCTTTCGTACATAAAAATCATATAATAATAGATAAATTAATATACTAATAGAAAATCCATTACTAATATCGGTAAGTTACTCCGATAAATTAACCCCTATGTCTCCTGTCTCTTTGCTGATTTTCGTAAAAACTCTTTTTGGCTTCGTACATCTTGCTGTCAGCTTCCTGAAGGATATCTTTGAGTTTCCCGGAATCTTCGTTCCAAACACTTGCAAGAGATATTGACACTTCACTCTTTTTCTCTATTTCCTTAAACTCTTCAAACATCTTTTCAAATTCGTCTTTATCAACATCTTCCATTATTACGGTGAATTCATCACCGCCGGCTCTGTAAGTATGTTCTTTTCCAAAATGTCCTATAAGCATCTCGGCCGCATTCTTTAGAAGCTGATCGCCTGCGCCGTGTCCCTTGGTATCGTTTAACTTCTTAAGACCGTTTATATCACCGCTCACAATGCCACACGGTATTCTGTATTTCACAAGCTCATGTTCTTTTCGGATGAGACTGTTTCTGTTTTGTGCACCTGTAAGTACGTCATAGTTTGCATAGAAATCTAGCTTATCAAACATCACATTTTGCGTCATCTCTTTACCAATTAGATAACTAATATCGGATAAGTAACTTCTGTATTTATTTATAAGTTCCTCGTCATAATCTTGAACATTGAGCGTTCCTATGACTCTTCCTTGTTCCATTATGAATACTGTACACATGGAAGATGCCTTTAGTTTTTTAAATACCTTATAATCATCAGGGGATGACTCTGTCGTTACATTGATATCCGGAATATCAATTATTCCGTCATCATTTGCTTTATTTTCCCACTTCATAAGGAACTTATTGGCATTTAATTCAAACTTTGTGCTTGCAGAGTCAAGGTCCGTCTTGTGATATTCAAATGATATAGCCATCTTGTTGTCTTTTCTTTCCATGATAAAGACTCTTCTTGCTCCAAGCTCCTTTGAGAGCATCTCGAGTACTCTATACATCCTGTACTTAAAATCCGTAGAGTCTCTAAGAAGCTTTACCATGAGAAGTATGATTTTACTCTGATTGGCCATAGCATAGACTCTGTTAAAGCGCCTCTGCTCTTCATCACATATTGAAAAAGTAATTGCAAAGCAGTTTTTATCCTGAATAGGTGCCCCATTAAATTTTATATAATGACCTATATTTTCAAAATAAAATCTATCGGTAATCTTTTGTCCCTTTTGTCCCATCATTCTAGCCATTTCCTGCCAGCTGTATTTAGATCCTTTTATTCTTGGCTCTGCTACCCTATTTGTAAATTCATATAGATTCGTCCCTGTAAGAGCTGCAAATTCTGCATTCATAAAATGACATATGACATTATTTATTCCATCTCCGCCATCTTTTATTTCATATACGCCAAATGGTATAGGTATATCGGATATGGCATTTATACGAATTTCCTTTTGATCTTCGTTTGTAAGATATTCGACATACTGTTCTTCTTTATCCGAATACGCATCAAGTGCCTTTATCAGTCCGTCGTTAAGAGGAACTATGCTGGCCATAACTTTGTTCTCCGATCTATCGGATACATCGATTAAAAACATAACTTTCCATATGAATTCGTCTTCATGCTGATTTTTTCTGAATCTGAAATTTTCCGCCAAAAAACCATATTTACTTGCATGTATTCTGTCTATAACAGTAGATATATCCATATATTCCAAATATCTTGTTCTGTCATATTCATGAATGCTGGACTTTGCAAAAATACTTATCGCTTCATCAAGATTTGGAATATTATATACTTTCTTATAGTTGGATGATTCATATATTGGCTCAGAATATCCTTTTTTAAGATGAAGTATATCTACATGTTCGTATATTACATTTAGTTCACGAAGTCCATCATTTATATTTTGATTTTCCTCCGTTTTGAGGAATGGCTCTATACGAAGAATCTCAAGTTTAAAAGATACTCTATCTGCAATAGATGCTATTCTTGTTACCTTGATGTGCCAGAGCTGATTCTCAACTATTATGTCTTCTACTTCAAAATCATCCGTCATTATAAGATTGTCAAAAACTTGTTTGATTCTTCTAACATAGCAATTTGACAAATCATTCATAAACAAATCCGCTTCAATAATATCTATAACATCGAGTTTTTCAAGCAAATCCATGTAGGCTTTATTTGTAAACATATGATGCAAATTTTCTTTTTTCTCCTCTATAATAGCCATAGGATAAGAATATATTGCTACATTCGTATTGTATTTTTCTTCATTAAAATAGTTCGGAATGCGGGTTCCTGTCAGCTGAACCTTTCCGATTTTGTTCATGTACTCGCGCTCTGTTGTTTTTTCTACGCACTCTGCATTTAAATCATTTACCTTCCACTGCCTATCGCCAATTAGACTTGGCCTTCCGTAATAGAAACCTTGCTGTAATTCGCATCCTATATTATAAAGAAAATCTGCCTGAGCTTTACTCTCAACGCCTTCAGCAAGCGTTAGCATTCCAAGTGACTTTGCCATCTCGATTACAGACGTCATGATAGTTTTGGATTTTGCTCCGAAATCTTTGACAAACATCATATCAAGTTTTATTGCATCAAAATCAAAATCTTTAAGTATCGACATTGAAGAAAATTCGCTTCCGAAATCATCCATCCACACTCTGTATCCGGCCGCATGAAATTTATCAATCTGCTTTCCTATAAAGTCGCTGCTTTCCGTAAGTACGCTCTCTGTTATTTCTACTATTAAATATTTTCTATCGATATTGTATTTGGCCATGATACTTTCTATTTCATAGAAAATATCACACAGTTCAAAATCAAGACGCGACAAATTTATGGATATCGGAACATTTCCATATCCTATTTCTTCAATATTTTTGAACTCTCTGCAAGCATCTTCTACTATCGCAAGGTCTAGTTTATGTATCAAATATTCATCTTCAAGTATACTTACAAACATCTCAGGCCCTATGACACCAAGTTTTGGATCTATCCATCTGGCAAGTGCTTCCATGGCGCAAAGTTTTCCTGTTATGCTTCTTACTATTGGCTGAAAAAATGCTCTGATATATCTTTTTTCTATAGCTGTATCGAGATTTTCTATAAGATAATGTTTTCTTCTGACATTTTGTTCAAGCTCTTTGTCGAACTCTCTGATTGTAATATCTGTCGATCTTCTGATAGAATCTGCAGCTATCTTGGCTCTATCGCAGCATAGCATGATATCGGTATCCGACTTTTTGATATTGTAGATACCAACTCTAAGAGACACGTCACGAAATTCTATAGCGCCATGTGTAAATGCTCTTAGATTTCCAAGATTTCCTTCGAGCTCGTGTTTATAACATATGGTTACAAAATGATCTTCGGAAAATCTCGCAATGGTTGCACCAAGGAAAGAGGCCATAAGAAAGCTTCCGATAAGTTTCAATAGCTTATCGCCTTTTTCAAATCCATGTTTTTCGTTATATCTTTTAAAATTGGACACGTCAAAGAACAAAACGCACATAGGCATTTTGTCTTTTTTGATTTTATCTCCTAGATTTATAAGTTGATTCCTGAATGAATCAATGGTATACAGACCCGTCAGTTTGTCGAAATCAGAGTCTTTGAGTAAGCGTTCCTGCCCTTCCATAAGTATACCCTCTCAAGATATATTATAATTTTAAATAGAACTTTGTACGCTTTTTAGTTAATTATATCATATTATTTTTCGGCTATAAATTTGTTATTCCTTATATTTACCAATAATAATATTGAAATAAGTAAAACGTATACAAATAAAAAAAGCTTCGGGGCATATGCTCCGAAGCTTTTTTCATAAATTTTTAGCGTCTTATTTTATTTTTGATGTCTTCTTTTAGAAGTGCCACTGCCGCAAGGAGTGAGAAGATTATAACTGTTACGTGACTAGCCTTATTGAAGTCGTCGCTTGTCTGTCTCTTTCTTGTCTCTCCAAGTACCTGAGGTGTTTCTATATTTTCTTGGGCACTTGCATTTGTTATTTCTTCTCTTCTTCTCGATGCACCAAGAACCTGTGCCTGTTCGAGAATATTTGCTGCTTCTTCGTTTAATACGAATCCGCTATCTGTTGTAGTAGCAGCTAGTGGTGTAGCATCATCTGTGATAGTAGTTGTTGTGGTTGTGGTTGTAGGTGTCGTATCAGGTGTTGTATCTGTAGTTGCTTGTGTGCTAGGCGTTGTTGGAGTAGACGGCGTTGTGTCATCTGTAGGTGTTGTATCAGGTGTTGTATCTGTCGGAACTGTAGGAGTTTTTGGTGTCTCATCGTCGTCTATTGTAGTTGTTTGATCACCCTTTGGTGTATCATCGCCCTTGTCATCCGGAGTCTTTTCGTCGTCGCCTTTCTTGTCATCGTCATCTTTCTTGCCGTCGTCATTGTCACCCTTCTTATCATCATCATCTTTTTTCTTTGTGATTGTAAGAGTTCCCTTTGATTCTGTTATCTTGTAGTTACCTTCATTTACATCATTCCATATGATTTCATAATCGTTAGATGTATCACCTTCTTCTGTTATGGAAGATGTAGCTTTGATTGTAACCTTTCCTTGGTCGGCTTCTGCAAGACCATCGATAGTAGCTGTTCCTGTTAAAGGCTCTCCGTCATATTCTTTTTCTTCTGTTGACGTTGTAACTTTTATATCTTTCTTTTCTATTGTAAGAGTACCTTTTTCAGTATTTACTGTAAACTTATCTGTTACGTCTACTCCGTCAGCATCTGTTATAACTGCTGTACCTTTAACTTCAACGACATATGTTCCTGCATTAGTTTCGCTGGCTTTTGCTGCTATACCTGTTATAGTGAATGTTTTTCCATCAATTGTGAACGTCTTTCCAATGCTTTCGGCATATGCTTTTTCTCCAAAAAGTATTCTTGATAGATAATCTTTTACATTTACATTTGCCTTTGCATTATCTACAGTATCACTATCGTTCACTTCGCCTTCAATGCTAAATCCATTAACAGTTTTAGCTGTGCCATCATATGTATATGTTTTACTATTAGCCTTAATTGTAATTGTATAAGTATTGCTATCTTCAGCTTCTTTTGGCTCTTCAACTATTTTTTCTTCGTTCTTTTGCCATATTGCATAGAGATTATTCGTATCGCTATCAACTACTATTTTTTCTCCTGCCTTGTAAAGAGCTGATGCAGCATCCTTATCTGTACTCCAGCCAAGGAATGTGTAACCATCTCTTGTAAATGTAAACTCATCATTTGCAATATCCTTTACTTCCTGTTTTGAGTTAATTACAAGATTTGAATATTTATAGCTATTTTCACTTCCGTCATTTGCATGATATGTAAGTGATGTATAACTTGTTGCTACATAGTTTGCATAAAGTACGATGCCATTTTCTGTATTGAAGTTCTTTTTATCTATAGCAATCTTGTCATGTGCATAATATCTTGTGCCGGAGCCGTCTTTATTAAGTGTCCAATATAGGAACTTGTAGCCTTCCTTCTTAAGTGCGCTTCCGCTCTTAATATCAGCTTCTGCTGATAGTGCATATTCTTTTACATCATCTACGCTTCCATCTCCGCCATTTGCATCATATGTCACTTTATATCTGGCATCGTTTATATAGTACGGATAAAGAGTTATATCTTTAGTAATTTTTGTATTGAAGTTGTATATTACAAGCTTTCCTGCGGCATTTTTTGTAGCCCATCCTATCCACTTATAGCCTTCAGGAACTGTTATTGTAGGAAGTTCACTTTCCTTTATCTGGCTATTATATGCTACTGCAATAGTTTTAGAATCTTTCGTGCCTTCAACTGTAAGGTATGCTGTAACTTTGCACTCAGGTGCCTTCCATCCTGCATATACTATTACATTATTTGCCGGCATCGCCTTGTCAAAATTGTACTCTTTTGTAAGTGCCTTATCCGTGTACCAGCCTGTAAATATATAGCCTTCCTTTACTTCATTTGGTCTATCAGGTGTGTAGTTATAGTTATCACCAAGAACAGACTGTATATTTGCTTCGTACTTGATGGATTCTACTTTGTCTTCTTTGTTGAAGTTAAAGTATGTAAAAGTGTATGACTTTCTAGTATAATATACTCTCAAACTACGATTACCGGAAATTTTTTCTCCGGCTTTGATTTGGCCACTCGCATAATTTTCTTCTTGTATGTCACTTACCCATTTTCCGCTCCACCAATCCCTATGACCATTATCAACAGTATGGTACTTTTCATAACTTGTAACCTCAAAGCCTGTGAATTTATTTGTAAATGTAAATGTCCAATCTCCGCTAGCCAATGATGCTGTTGAATCAAGAGTATAGGAACCATCAATATTTTCCTTGTAAAATTTAACTGTGTTATTTCCTTCTGTTCTTGATGCATAAAGTGTATATGTCTGTGTTCCGTTAATTGATGTATGTTTCAAGTCATCAAATATAAAGTTCGGAAGATATACTTGTCTTATACTTGTATCTGTATAACTATCCTTTTCTTCATACCAATTATATTCAGATGGCCATGTATATCCATATTTTGCAAGTGATTGTCCGTATAGACCTGTATATGTCTTTGTTTCTGCATATGATCCTCCATGTTTTGGGCCACCCATGTGCTGTATTGTAAATACTATATTCATCACATCTCTGTCATAATATACATTTATAACAGATGTGCCATCACCGCTTATTACTGTGCTTTCATCAGCACTTGCATAGTGGAAACCTGTGTAGTTTTTTCCAATATATTCTGTAAGTTTTGCAGTCTCTCCTGATGTGCCTCTCTTATCAATCATTTCTTCAAAGTCATATGTTTTTTCTGTAGCATCTACGCTATCATTTACAGACTGCTTCCATATTACTATCTTGTAAGAAGTCTGCGCTGCCGTCCACTTTGCATAAAGTGTTACATCACTTGATAGCTCGCTGCCAAATGTAAATGTACTCGTGCACTCTTCATCTGTATACCATCCTGCAAATACATAGCCTGCTTTTGTAGGTTCTGCAGGTGCAACGGATACTTTTGAAGGCTCTACGAACATTGGATCTATATTTGATCCGCCATCGCCTGTATTAAAGTATATATAGTGACCTTTCTGTATATTCGGATAAAGAGTTATATCGCTATCAGAAAGAGTTACTGATTCTACCTTTTGAGTTAATGCGCTGTCTTTATACCAGCCCTCTATTCCTTCTTCTGAGCTGAGTGCTATTGTTACGTTATCTGTTGATATTACATCTCCTGTTTTGCCTTCTCTAGTCTCTACTACTCGGCCATTATTATCCATGAAAAATACATAATATACATTTGAATATACTGCGTAGTAATTAACTGTCTTACTTTCCTGTATTCCTTCTTTTATTCCCGTATAATCTGCTACTTCGTTTCCGTTTTCATCTGCAAAGTATAGGAAATGATGTCCGTCTTTTTCCGGAACACTTACGCTCTGTACGCTTTCAGTAGTTGTGCCGCTTGTAACATCTGCCTTTAATATCTGCGTATCAATAAGCTTATCATCAGCATAAAAATTGTAAGTTACAAGGTAATAAGTATCTTTGCTCTCGGCTGCCGTATCCTGAATAACTTCCGTGTTCGATTCATCTTTACTTGTATCATCTGACTTTGCAACTACTACGTATATTGAGAAGCTACTTGCATTTGCAACTTCGATGCTGCTGCCGCTACTAGATGTTGCAACTTTTGATGCACGCGAGCCTTCGCTATCCATATGGAATACTTCAAGGCTATCTGCATCAAGATTTATATTTTCAAATCTAACCGATATAGGTACGTTTGGCTGTAAGTTCTCTGATACATCGTTTTGATAAAATGTAATATCAAAAGCTATGATGTCGCTTTCCGTAACGTCATAATCTGTAGCGTTGTCGATACTTCCTGCAACCGCGCCTGAATTTACTCTGTTTATAGCTACCTTTGTTCCTTCAGGGAATGCACCTTCAGGAACATCTATTTTTATAAGTACATTATCAACTACATTTTCCATGGTAAAAGAAGGATATGACTCTTCCTTTACTTCTTCTGTCATAGCCTCTTCTTCAAGGAGTTCTTCATCGAGAATCTCTTCTTCTATAAGTTCTTCTTCCTGCAAATCTTCTGCATCTTCGCTATCCGCATCTTCTGTGTATCCGGCATCTTCTTGAATATTTTCAGCATCTGTATCTGAAGTTTCACTTGCAGGTGTTGATTCTTCAGCTGTTTCTTCAACTGTAGTTTCAGGCTCTGATGTATTTTCGGGCTCAGAAACTTCAGGTGTGCTCTCTTGTGCTTCTTGGGATATTGCGGTATCCGCCTCGATCTCATCACTTGCAAGCGCTGTGATATATCCTGCGTGATATACTCCGCATACGATTACTACTGTCAGAATAATTGATAAAAACTTATAGAACTTATTACTCATATCGTTTACTCCTTGTTTCTTTTCTACCACCTAAAGTCCGTTTCCGGCGATAGGAAGTGTGCGATAATGGGTTCTTTTGGCTTAAAACTCACGTCCCCAACGTTATTTATAGTTATTTTTTATGTTTAGGCGTCTTTTTGTTAACGTAATTATATCATATTGTCACTCAATTGTCGAATAATTATCTTAATTTTGTTTACTTTTTACAAATATCTATTATTTTTGTGATAATATTATCGGATGCATGGTATTTTTTCTTAATGGGAATTTTTTTAAACAAGATAAAAACCTGCGATTATTCACAGGTTTTTATCTTTGTTAATGAGTTTATAAGGATTTATAGAAACGGCATATTTTATATGACCGGAATTTTTAGGGAGGGGCGGATACGCTTTTTGACGTATCCGCAAGTATTATGAAAAATGTTATATGTGGGGATAGAAATAAGTTTTTGGTGTGCTTGTTTCTATGTTTTATAGTTTAGTTTTTTTACCTTAACTCAACTTTAATAAGCTCTAAAAATTATCTAAAGAAAAATAAAATAAATGGAACAGTTGTGTTGTATAATAGCTTGTAGAACATATTCTTTTTCACAATAACAAAAGAAAGAATGGCATGATAATTAGCTTAGTAAATTATCATGTAAGATGAAAATGACTATAGAAGAAATTCTGGATAGTATTGAAGAAATTTGTAAAAGAGAGAAAGTTGAGCACTTATACTTATTTGGCTCATATGCAAAGAACACACAAACAAGTACAAGTGATATAGATATTGTTGTGAAAAATGTGCCGGATATCGATAAACTAAAAGCCTTAATCGAAGACATACCAACGCTAAAAAAATAGATATAATAGAATATGAAAATGTAAAAAACAAATTCCTAAATGAGGACATTGATAGATATGCAAAGCAAATCTATTAACCGATATAATAGCTTTTGTAGTAGTCTAGAAAATTTAATAGTTTCATGTATCTTCTGCTCCATTTTCGATTTTATAGAGTTTTTCAAGTGTCGCATCCAAAATGAAAGCATTACATGATATACCTAGTGCTCTTATCCTATCTGCTGTTCCCTTGGGGAGTCTGACCCTCATTGAGTCAAATTTACTATCATATCTTTTTGAAGCCATTTTCTGTGCTTCCGAATATTTTTTTCCGCTCATATCTGCAATTAAATCATTCTACATTGAAGCTGATGATCTGTTTCCTTTCAGTAATTTATTTAAAATCCAATCATTTACAATTATGTGCCCCATATACGCATTGAAGTCTTGCCAACACGCCGTCTTCCATATATTACAACGCATTCAAATTTGTCACTTTGATATCTTGAACGTAATGTATTAAGCTCAGTTTCTCTACAATAAAACATAATAATAACCTCTCTAGAGAGATACTTAATCGTAAATAACTTAATCGTAATTAAGTTATTTACGATTAACTTAATTATACTATGCTATATTTTTTTTCGTAAAGAGTCCACTTCTAACAGAATTTACATTACCTCTCTGACGTATCTTTCAAGATATTCTAGATTCTGAACTTTGTACATTGGTGCAAGCTCAAGAAATAAATTCTTATCCAGAGCAAAAAACTCATCTTCATCAAATCGCATGCCTTCGAACAAAAAGCCCTCAAACATGGCATAGCCATCAATATCTTTTCTTCTATAAAGAAGATCGCAAATTGCCTTCTCGGGAGTTGCCATCGTCCAGTAGTAATTTCCTCTGTAATAAGTACGCAGTCCATATGGAAATACTTCTTTTGGAATATTCTTATAGAGATATCGTCCTAAATCATTTTCAAACTCGTAGCTATATAGCCCTGAATTATTATAAAATTCAGACCATCCTGTACTTTTATCATGCATTTCCCCATATGTTGCGCAGGTGCAAACAGGTACCCATTCTGGGATTAAATTATATCTAGAAAGCGCCTTTTCAAACGAAACATAAGAGGGGCTATAAATTATTTCAGAAAAAACTTCCTTGAAGATATCATTCGATGCCGTGTATAATCCACGTTTTATCCATTTAAGCTCACCATTTTTGCGCATTGACCTAATCTTTGCACTAGGATTCTTATATTCTTTTGAAAGCTCTTCTATTAGCTGCTTTGTTGTTACCAGCATTGCCCACCTCCTGCTTTTATCTACTCTCAAATTCCATACATAAAATCATGAACTTCTCCCTCTCGCTCATTGAGCTCTGCAACATTTTCAAGTATTTTGAATTCAAGATACTCAGTTAAACTCACACTATCCGGAAGCATTTCCTTTAGTCTATTTATTTTGAAAATATCCGCTTCAAACTTTGAATTCATATTTAGTCCTTTCTACCTTTTATTAATTTTCCATAGGTACCTTATAATTTGGATTGTTTATAAAATGATCCATTACTATTTCATTTACTCTGTGCTGCAAATTGTTCATCTTCCTAGCCCATTCCAAGGGATTTTCTCTCTTCAATTCTTCTGTTATACCTTCTGCCTCCATCATCTGCGGCATGATTTTGGCTTCCAGTTCA
>Ga0065709_1006121_pt1 | contig 16710 bp, 15 predicted proteins | sample Hoacrofraction14_2_FD_59096 | JGI IMG/M metagenome (GOLD analysis project Ga0065709, IMG submission 59096) | Hoatzin crop microbial communities from Cojedes, Venezuela, sample from fiber fraction 14 v1 | ecosystem: Host-associated > Birds > Digestive system > Esophagus > Crop | place: Venezuela...
CGGGCGATTGGCTGACTTTTCGTATACCTGTGATATACGGCTTGTCCGAGTCCGCAGGACGAAGGAGAAGCCATATATCCAGTGTTTACTGCAAATATTATAAAGCCGCTTTGAAGCACGGTCAATTCCGGCCGCGACCGCTGCGCAGACATTTCGCGCGTTCGGCGCTTCCGGGCAACCGTCGGCTGACATATAACTTGACATCCGGAGGGATGGATGGTAGTCTGTGGTGTGTTAGATATGTCTAATTATGGTAAGATATATACAACTCGCGTAACTGTTCAGAGCCACCGGGCCGGAAGGCAAAATAAGCGTCGGGCGCCGGCGCCCGCGTCCGGTGTTATTCTGTGCCGGATCCGGACGGCCCGAAGCGGCTGCGGATGAAAGGACCTGCCATGAGCGGCAAGCTGCTGGAAGAGAAAATCGTCGAACACTGTGCGCCGACGCTGGCCGGACTGAAGACGGCCAATATGTTTAATTACCCGTGCGCCGACCGGGACGTTCTCGCGTCGGACCTCGCGGAGGTGAATGACCTGCTGCGCGGGAAGGGCGTCTGCCTCACGGTCCTGCGCTACACGCAGAAGAACGCGCTGGTCTACGTCTTCCGCCCGGACCGCCTCCTCGCCGACCTCGCCGATCCGCTCGCCCGGCAGATCCTGACCGAGAACGGATACGGCGCCGACGGGTGCGGTGCGGAATCGTGCGCCGGTCGGTGCCGCGCGGATGACAGGCGCGATGATGCATCGTGCGCCGGGATGGACTGTGCGGAGAATTCGTACCCCTGCACCGGTTTGTGCGAGGCGCAGGATCCGGCAACCTGCGCCGACGGGCGCGGCGCAGCGCTTCACGCAGCTTTGACGACGCTGCGGCGGCGGCTGGCGGGGGCGGGGGACGGGGACTTTCCGCATGAGGTCGGTCTCTTCCTCGGCTACCCGCCGGAGGACGTGCTGGGCTTTATCCGGCAGGACGGTGCGCACTGCGTGTGCAGCGGCATCTGGAAAGCCTACGCCGATCCCGAGGGACGCCGCCGCCTCTTCGCGCGCCTGCGCAAATGCGCCGAAGTCTACCGCGAAGTCTACCGCGGCGGCCGCCGCACCCTCACCCAGCTGACCGTCGCGGCGTAAGCGGCGTTCTCCGGGCCGGATGCGCACACCATCGTGCCACCCGGCCCCGCGCGTTTTTTACGCCTGCGCCAGCGCGGCTTTGAGGGCCTTCGCGAGCTGGTCGGGACATGATGTGCCTTTGCCGCCGCAGTCGGTGCCTTCGAGCCGGCGAATTACTTCTTCTGCGTCCATGCCTTCGACCAGACTGCCGATGCCTTTCAGGTTGCCGTTGCAGCCGCGCTCGTAAGTGACGTTGTGTACTTTCTTCTCGTCGTCGAGATCGAAGTGGATCATCGTCGAGCAGGTGCCGTGTGTCTTGTACTCCATAATCGTAAACTCCTTTCTTCGGCCGTCAGCCGGCCGGCTCCTCTGTCTGCCCCTGCACTGTTCGGCCGTCAAGCCGGCCGGTCTCTTTGTTTGTCCCTGCACTGTTCGGCCGTCAAGCCGGCTGGTCTCTTTGTTTGTCCCTGCACTGTTCGGCCGTCAGCCGGCCAGTTCCTCTGTCTGTCCCTGCAGTACGAAACGGCCTCTCCGCCAGACCGGAATGACCGACGCCTCGCCGCGCTTATCCGTGCTCCGGCTGCCCTCGCGGCGGCTGTCTTCGCCGCGGCTGTCCTCACTCAGGCAGCTCCCGCTCCGACTGCCGGCTCCCCGGCAGATCTGCACGCGGACGCCTCGGGTGCTGTAGCCGCGGCATACAGCCAGGCGCTCTTCGCGGCCTTTCCCCGGCACGTCGATGAGTACGCGGACGCGGTCGGGGCGGATGCGGTCGCGGGCATCATCGAGGAAATAGAGACCACGCATTTCCTCGGTGACAGCATCCTCCGGGGCGTAGCACAGGTTGATGCCGCCGATCACGGACGCGAAGCTGCTCAGGTCGGTCAGGTACGGGTTCACCGGCCGGAAGGTGACCTGCTCGAGGCGCTCGTCCATGTCGAGCACGAGGTCGGTCCGGTTGCTGCTCGCCTGCGGGATGATCGCCGCGCCGCGCCGCTCGGCCAGGCACAGTGTCTGGAACTGCATGCGGCCCTCCGTCCCGATGTAGCCGTAGACGAGCAGGCCTTCGCTCTCCGAGACGGCGCGCGCCTCATGCGCCCCGAAGCGGTAGCGCAGCGCGAGCTCGCGGCCCTGCAGGAAGATCACTCTGTGATACAGATCATGAAACCGGCTGCAGGCAATTATTTTTTCTGTCATCGATTCGGTTCTGTAAATCCCCGCTTCCATATTCGTATCCATGCTTTACCTCCGCGGCTTTTTGCGGCCTCTTCCCGCCCGGTACGGCGATTGCGCTTTCGAATTTTTACTGGTAAGATACCTTAGAAATCGCGCTGCTATGCGCCTTCCGGGCCGTGGCTGCCTTCACGCTGCCCGGCCGCCCGCGCGATGATGCTTCTTCAGTACCCTGTACGATACCAATAACCGCCGCCGCTTTCAATGGTGAAAGTTTCGAAACTGCTTGCGAGGATCTATGAATCTCCGAATTTCTTACCGATACCGCTGCAGGCCGCTGCGCCTGCTGCTGTGCTGCGTGCTGCTGGCCGTCTCGCTCTTCGCGCCTCCCGCGATGGCCCGGTCCCTGACCGACGCCGCCTCGGGCGAGACCGTGCTCCGGTGCGCCCGCACACTCTCCGGGGACGCCGCACTGTCATCGCGCAGAAGCGCCGGCGGCTCAGCCGTCACGGAGCTGCGCGGCGGCGAAGCCTCCGCCCCCTTCGTGGAAATGGCAGGGCGCAGGCGCTCCTCCACCCATAACTCCGCCGCACGTGCCCTGCTCCTCTTCCTGCTGTGCACCGGCCCGCTCTACGGCCCGCTCTCGCGGCGCATCCGCCTGCAGCAGCCCGGAACCGGCCGCGGCGGCACGCTGCTGTACGTGCATCCGGGGCGGCATCCTCCCGTCGCCCGGTAAACAGACCTGCCATGAAAGCATGGTCACCACAGTACCGACAAAATCATACAGCCCCGCTCCGGCTCTCCATCTGCCGCGCGCTGCGCGGCGAAGCTGCCCGGGTACTGTATCCGAAGGAATGCCCAGCGAGTCCGGGCGTCCTGTGGATGCCCGCTGGCTCACGGGTTTTGGGAGGAAAATCAATGAGTCAGAAAATGAAAGACCTCATCGCCGTCTCCGGCATGATGATCGGTTCCGTCATCGCCCTGATCCTGCTCGCGCAGTTCGACTGAGCCCTGACGCACAACCTAATCGCGAACTACCGCATCGCACAAACACAGCAGCCCCGCCCGAAGGCGGGGCTGTTTTTATACGCGGCAGCCATGAGCCGGGCGGCCATCCGCGCCGGCCTGTGCACAGCCGGCCGGATGCATCCGGCGAATGCCGCGCTCACATATCCGACACGTGATCCTGATCCACCACCCGGATCGCCGCCGCCCGCAGGGCGCTCTCCGCCTTCTCCGGATCCGCCACCTTGAGGATCATGTACGCGCTGTCCGACTGCTTGCCGCCGAGCGACGCATACATGTATTCCAGATTGATCCCCGCGCTGTTCAGCGCCGTCAGCACCTTATTTAAGCCGCCGACCTTGTCCGGGATCTGCACGACCACCACCGGCGCCAGCGAGCTGATGTAGCCCGCGTCGCGCAGGACCGTCGCCGTCCCGTAGACATCGTCCACGATCATGCGCACGATCCCGAACTCACTCGTCTCCGCGAGGGAGAGCGCACTCATATCGATATTGGCATCCGCCAGCACCTGGGTCAGCCCCTCGAGCGTGCCCGGCCGGTTCTCCAGAAATACGGAAATCTGTTTGATCGCCATCTCGCCCCTCCTTATCTGAATCAGATCTTGCGGCGGTCGATCACGCGCACCGCCTTGCCTTCGCTCCGCTCGATGGACTTCGGCGCCACGAGCGTCACCTTCGCCTTCAGACCCAGCATGGACTTGAGCCCGTCGACCAGCTGTTTCTGTCGATTGGCGATCTCACCGACATTATCGGTGAACATCTCCTGCGTCATTTCCACGCGGACATCCAGGGTGTCGGTGTTGTTGACGCGGTCCACGATGATCTGGTAGTTCGCCGCGTAGCCGTGGTTGAGCAGCACCGTCTCGATCTGGGACGGGAACACGTTGACGCCGCGGATGATCAGCATGTCGTCCGAGCGTCCCTTCGGCTTCTTCATGCGGATGAGCGTGCGCCCACAGGAGCACTTCTCGCGGCTCAGCACGCAGATGTCGCGCGTGCGGTAGCGCAGCAGCGGGAACGCCTCCTTGTCGAGGGACGTGAAGACGAGCTCGCCTTCCTCGCCCTCCGGCAGCACCTCGCCCGTGTCCGGATCGATGATCTCGGGCAGGAAATGGTCTTCATTGATGTGCATGCCGTTCTGCTCGGAGCACTCGAAGGACACGCCCGGGCCGGACAGCTCGGTCAGGCCGTAGATGTCGTAGGCCTTGATGCCCATCGTCTTCTCGATATCGCGCCGCATTTCCTCGGACCAGGCTTCGGCGCCGAAGATGCCGGCCTTGATCGGGATGTCCTCCGGGCCGAGGCCCATCTCCTTCATCCGCTCGCCGAGGTACGCCGCGTAGGACGGCGTGCAGCACAGGATCGTGGTGTTCAGGTCGCGGATGAACATGATCTGCCGGTCGGTGTTGCCCGAGGAGGTCGGGACCGTCAGGCAGCCGACCTTATGGCTGCCGCCGTTGAGGCCCGGGCCGCCCGTGAACAGGCCGTAGCCGTAGGACACCTGGCAGACGTCCTCGTCGGTGCCGCCGGCCGCGGTGATCGCCCGCGCGCAGCAGTCCTCCCACAGGTCGATGTCGGCCTGCGTATAGAACGCGACAACCCGCTTGCCGGTCGTGCCGGAGGTCGACTGGATCCGCACGCAGTTCTTCAGGTCCGTGCCGACCAGCCCGTACGGGTACGCCTCCCTGAGATCCGCCTTCGACAGAAATGGCAGTTTCGTAATGTCGTCGAGGGACCGGATGTCCTCCACGCTCACACCCTTCTCTTCCATCTTTTTGCGGTAGTACGGGACGTTCTCCCACACGTGCTTCACCTGCCGGAGGAAGCGTTCGTTCTGGATCGCGCGCATCTCCTCGCGGCTCGCGCACTCCATCTCCGGCTGATAGTATCTCTCCATAGGTCGTCACTCCTTTCTGAATCTCTGTCTGCGCCGCTGCTGACCGGGCCCCTCCGCCTTCCCGGCGCGGCGCTGCCGCTTGCTGCCTGATGGCGCGGCTGCATCGGAGCGCCCTGCGGACAGGGGAACCGATGCTGTTTTTTACTGTTTTTTCTTTGTGCACCGGCCGGGCACGCCGCATGGCGCGCTCGCCGGATGCTTCGCCGCTCCGGGGCGGCTCGCTCAGGCCTCGCGGCCGAGCGCGAAGGCCTTGCGGTTGACTTCGAGGAACTTCGCCGGCACGCAGGCCTCGATGGCCTTGTCCCAGGCTTCCTGCGGGAAGTCGAAGTAATGGCTCAGGCGGCCCAGCAGCACGAGGTTCACGGCCTTGATGTTGCCGGCCTGTGCCGCGAGGTCGACGCAGTCGAGCGCATCCACCTTCACACCGAGCGCCTGCATCTTCTCCACCAGGTTCTCCGGGTACTGCGCCGCGCCGGTCACGACCGGCATCGGGTCGATCTGCTGGGTGTTCGTCACGACCTGGCCGTCCTTCTTCAGGTACGCGAGCCAGCGCGCTGCCTCGAGCAGCTCGAAGGAGACGATGCAGTCGGCCTCGCCTTCGTCGATCACCGGGGAGGCCACCGCCTCGCCGTAGCGCACGTAGGTGACCACGCTGCCGCCGCGCTGCGACATGCCGTGCACCTCACTCACTTTGACGTCGTAGCCCTCGCTCAGCAGCAGATAGCCGAGGAGCTTGCTCGCCAGGAGGGATCCCTGTCCGCCGACACCGACGATCATGATATTCTTCGTGTCCATGGTCACGCCTCCTTTCCGCTCTGGCCGTTGTCTGCCGCCGGGGCCTCGCTGCCGCCGGCGTTCCGGCCGCCGGCGTTCCGGCCGCCGCAGCCACAGCCGCCGCAGGACTGGGCCTTGCCATTTTCCCCGGTGTCCTCATCCTTCACCATGCCCTCGAAGGCATCAAAGCGGCACATCTGCGTGCAGACGCCGCAGCCCACGCACAGCGTCGCGTCGACGCGCGCCTTGCCGTCCTTCATCGAGATGGCCGGGCAGCCGATCTTCATGCAGGACTTGCAGCCGCGGCAGGTGTCCGGGTTGACCTTGAGCGCCGGCTTGCGCTTCACATACTTGAGCAGCGCGCACGGACGGCGGGAGATCACAACGGAAGCCTCGTCCGCCGCGAGCTCGCGCCGGATCACTTCCTCACATTCCTTCAGGTTGTACGGGTCGACCACACTCACGCGCGCGAAGCCCATCGCGCGGCACAGCGCCTCAAGGTTGATCTTGCCGGCGGGGTCGCCGCGCAGGTTGAAGCCCGTGGTCGGGTTCTGCTGGTGACCGGTCATGCCGGTGATGGAGTTATCGAGGATGATCACGGTCGAGTTGCTCTGGTTGTACGCGATGTTGGCCAGCCCCGTCATGCCCGAATGCATGAAGGTCGAGTCGCCGATCACGCAGACCGTGTTCTTCTCGCTCTGCTCCCCGCCGGCCTTGTTGAAGCCGTGGATCGCCGAGACGGACGCGCCCATGCAGAGCGTCATCTCCATGGCCGCCAGCGGCGCGACCGCGCCGAGCGTGTAGCAGCCGATGTCGCCGAGGACCGTACAGCCGATCTTCTTGAGCGTGTAGAACAGGCCGCGGTGCGGACATCCGGGGCACATCACCGGCGGACGCATCGGCAGCGCTTCCTCGAGCTTCACGCCCTCATGCACCTGCCCGCCGAGCGCTTTCGCCACGAGGTTCTGCGAGAACTCGCCGCAGATCGGCAGAATATCCTTGCCCTGCACCTCCAGGCCCAGCATCCGGCAGTGATTCTCGATGATCGGATCGAGCTCCTCGACGACCGCCAGGCGGTCGACCTTCGCCGCGAAATCGCGGATCAGCTTCTCCGGCAGCGGGTTGACCATGCCGATCTTGAGGATCGACACGCTGTCGCCGAAGACTTCCTTCACATACTGATAGGACGTGGAGTCCGCGATGATCCCGAGCGCGGTCCCGCCCATCTCCACGCGGTTGACCGGCGCGGTTTCGGCGTACTCGATCAGGGACGCCGTGCGCGCCTCGACCACCGGATGGCGGCGGATCGCGTTGCCCGGCATCATGACGTACTTCGCGATGTTCTTCTCATAGCTGCGCTCCGGCACGCTCCGCTCCCCGGTCTCGACCACGGACTGGGAGTGCGCGACGCGCGTGCACATCTTCAGCAGCACCGGCGTGTCGAACTTCTCCGAGATCTCATAGGCCATCTTCGCAAATGTCATGGCCTCCGCACTGTCGGACGGCTCCAGCATCGGCAGTTTCGCCGCGATCGCGTGATGGCGTGAATCCTGCTCGTTCTGGGAGCTGTGCATGCCGGCGTCATCGGCCACCACGACCACCAGGCCGGCGTTGACGCCGGTGTAGGACATGGTGTAGAGCGGATCGGCGGCCACGTTCAGTCCGACGTGCTTCATCGCGCAGAATGAACGCTGTCCCGCCAGGGACGCGCCGAAGGCGGCTTCCATCGCCACTTTCTCGTTCGGCGCCCACTCACAGTACACTTCTTCGAATTTTGCCAGTTCCTCGGTCACCTCGGTGGACGGGGTGCCCGGGTAGCTGGAGGCAAAGCAGCAGCCGGCCTCGTAGAGCCCGCGCGCCACCGCCTTGTTGCCAAGCATCAGCTGTCTCATAGTCTTTGTCCTCTGTTTCTTTGTGGTATTTCTGTGCAGCGGTTCAGCGCCGTTCGGGGAAGCCGGCTGACGTTACGGTTGCCGGCTGCGCCCTGTAAGCTGAGCCGCTGCATATCAGTTGCCTGTCACGTATCATAGCACAAGTCGCCGCGGCGGTCCATCTTTCACTTTGCCGGATTAAAGCAGCAGTGCGGCGGCGAATCCTGCGGCCGTCTGCCCCGCGCTGCCTGCAAAGACTGCCGGCGGCGCATCGCCCGGCCCGGTTTTACTCCGCCGGGATAAAGCGGCAACGCGGCGGCGGATCCTGCGGCGCATCGCCCGGCCGGTTTTACTCCGCCGGGATGAAGCGTGCCTGGTTCATGAGCGGGTGCTCTAAGCGGATCGCGCCCTCCTTCGGGCAGACCATCACGCAGGCCCCGCAGTAATAGCACTCGCCCGGGTACAGCACCAGCGGCGTGCCGCCTTTGACCGGCGACGGGAACAGGATGTCGCACTGACATACCTGCACGCAGCGGTTGCACCCGATGCAGCGCGACGCGTCATAGCGGATCGGCCGCACGCTGCAGGGCACTTCCCGCACGCTGTAACGGACGCCGGCGAGCGCGCCTTCCGTGCGCAGCGCGGTGCTCTCTTTCTCTCTGTCCATGTCGTTCCTCACTCTCCGTCGCGGATGTAGTCTGCGTTGCGCGCCTCGTATTCGGTCTGCAGGTCGCCGAAGTAGTCAAGCGGCACGTCGCGCTCCTTCACTTCGCCGTCCTCGCAGCGGATCACGATGTGGCGGCGCTCCTCCTTCGGTTCCTCCTCCGGGAAGTCGCTGCGCCGGAAGGAGAGCGGCGTGCTCGTCGCCTTCCGCCGGAGCGAGGCCTCCAGCACCATCCGCGCCACGGTCAGGATGTCCATGACCTCGTGCGCGCGCATCAGGTCGTGCGGGTTGTCGCAGTGCAGGCGCGGCACCATCTCGTCCTCGAAGCTCCTGAGCAGCCGGGCGCCCTCGCGCAGCAGCTCCTCGCATTTCACGCCGCCGCAGTAATTCTGCATCGCCTTCGCGATCGCGGCGTTGAGCTCCTTCCAGGTGAGCGTGTCGTCGCCCTCCGTGAGCAGCGGCGCATACAGGCGCTTGTATTCGGCCTCGATCTGCGCCGCCAGCTGGTCGGCCGGCGCGGCGGCTGCCTCAGCCGAACTCTGTACACTGTCAGCTGAAAGCCGTGCACCGTCGGCCGATACCGTACCGGCGGACGCCGCGGAGGCTGCCCTGTCTCCGCCCTCCTGCGCAGCCGACTCTCCGACTGCCGGGATACTTTCGCAGACGCCCTCATCCGGCGCCTGCGCCGCGGCGGTGGCCTTCCTCCCGGCGTAGTAGCCGGTCGCGCAGGCGAAGCCGGCGCAGTCGGACGCGAAGAGGGTGTCGCCGGCGGCGTAGATGCCGTCGATGTTCGTCTTCAGGTCCCAGTCATGCATCAGGCCGCCCGGCGCGCCGAAGAACTGGCGCTCCTGCTCGAGGAAGTTCGCGCTCTGCCAGCCGGTGCCGTAGCTCTGCAGACGGTGTTTCGCCGGGTCAAAGCCGCGCTGCGTATAATTATACAGGATCGGGATCTTGGTCTTGGCCTCCTCGCCGACCATCATCCCCCAGATCACCCGCCGCTCGCAGTCCGGCATGCGGCTCAGGTCCGCATAGAACGGCAGCTGATAGCCCCGCCGCATCAGCTCCTCAAATGGCAGGGTCTCCGGCCCCCGGTACTCATACTTGGGATTATCGATCACACCGCCCTTGAGGAAGAACTTCTGGCCGGGCGCCGGATAGTAGCGCTCCTCCACGCTCGTAAGCTCGCGCCCGTCGCGGTCCGCGTACGGGATCTCCACCCCGCGCGCGTCGACCATCGTCGCGGCGTACCAGGTGTTGTGGTTGTTGCCCGCGCCGTAGGGCGGGAACGAGCGACCGGCCGCCGAGAACTCGGCGCGCACGGATTTCTCCATCATCGTGAATTCCAGACCGCTCCGCCAGCCCATCGCGTGGCCGCTGCCGATGCTCTGCATCGGGCGGAACTCGCACAGGCCCGGCGTGTCGGCGTCAAAGAGCCACACGCGCGCCGGCCGTGACATGCACAGCACCGTGCTCTTCGCGTGCAGGATCATAAAGCGCCCCGTGCGCACCTGCATGCCCAGTGCGCCCGCGCCTCTCTTTTTGCCGTCCGGTGTGCGCACCGTCAGCAGCGCGGTCGCCTCGACGCGGTCGAGGACTTCCACGCCCAGTCTCTTCAGCTCTGCGCGCAGCGCGCCCTTGAAGGTCGAGCCCCAGACGCGGAGTGTGAAGCGGTTCTTGTAGTCGTAGGCGAACATCAGCTTCGTCCCGTCGTCGCGGAACGGCGCGCCCTCGAACTCGTCGTCCGTGTCGCGCACCTTGCCGCCGAAGCGCTCCATGTCGAGCAGGCGGTCGTAGCCCTCGCGGCACTCGATGTAGTGCGCGATGCCGTTGCTGTACCAGTCCTGCTCGTTGACGTACGCCCAGGCGATCTCCTCCGGCGTCACACCGGAGCAGGGATTCGTGCAGGCGCTCTCCCAGTGGTCAAAGCCGGTCCCGGCGCTGCCGCTCTTCTCCACGGCGCCCTTCTCGACCAGGATCACTTTCTGCCCCCGGCGGGCCGCCGCGATCGCCGCGAAGCACCCGGACAGGCCGCCGCCGAGGACCAGGACATCGCAGGAGCGCTCGTCGCGGAGACCTGCTTCATTTCCGTAGGGCCATTCTGTCTGTGTCATGGCTCCTTCCTTTCTTTTTTATTTTCACTCTCCCGCGTGCAGGCACGCCACCCGGTGGCCCGGGCGCGGTTCGGTCATCGCGATGTCGGCGCGGCGGCACGCATCGGTCGCCAGCGGGCAGCGGGCGGCAAAACGGCAGCCGGGCGCGGGGTTGACCGGGCTGGTCACCTCGCCCTGCAGCAGATGCCGCTCCTTGTGCTTCGAGGTCACCGACGGGATCGGGATCGCCGCGAGCAGCGCGCGGGTGTAGGGATGCAGCGGGTGGGCGAAGAGCTCGGCGGCGCTCGCCGACTCCACGCATTTGCCCAGATACATCACGAGGATCTCGTCGGAAATGTGCCGCACGACGCTCAGATCGTGGGTGATGAACAGGTAGGTCAGCTTCATCTCTTCCTGGAGATCCATCAGCAGGTTCAGGATCTGCGCCTGGATCGAGACGTCGAGCGCCGAGACGGGCTCGTCGCAGACCACGAAGCGCGGCTCCAGGATCAGAGTGCGCGCCACGCCGATGCGCTGGCGGCGGCCGCCGTCGAGCTCATGCGGATAGGCGCCGCTCAGGCGCTGCGCCAGGCCGACGCGGTCCATCATCGCTTCCACGCGCGCGTCGATCTCCTCGCGCCTGCGGCAGACGCGGTTCACGATCAGGGGCTCCGCGATCAGCTGGCGCACGTTCATGCGGCCGTTCAGGCTCGCGTAGGGGTCCTGGAAGATCATCTGCATCTTCGGACGCTCGCGCTGCAGTTCTTTCTTCGACAGGCTCATCACGTCGCGGCCCTCGAAGAGGACCTGGCCGGCCGTCGGCTCGTGGAGCCGGAGCAGACACCGGCCCAGCGTGGACTTGCCGCAGCCGGACTCGCCGACCACGCCGATCGTGTGGCCCTCCGGGATGGAGAAGCTCACGTCGTCCACGGCGTGGAGCTGCGCGCCGCTGCCGAGGCGGAAGTATTTCTTCAGGCCGCGGACTTCCACAAGCGGTGCGGCGGCCGGGCTGGCTGTCGCTTCGGCTGCCGCACGCTGCCCGGACGGGCCGGCCGCGTTCTCTGTGATCCTGACCGCGGTGCCCTGTCCGGATGTCCCGGCCGTATCCGCAGCGCTGCCGGCCATTGACACCTTCACAGACGCCTCTGCCGTTTCCGCTTCGCTGCCGGCCGCCGCGCCCGCGCTCTCCTGCGACAGCTGCCCGCGCAGCGCTTCCTCGCCGGCGCGGTGGCAGGCGATGCGGTGGCCTCCGCTTGTCTGCGCCGGCGGCGGGGTGGTCCGGCAGAGGTCCGTCGCATACTTGCAGCGCGGCGCGAAGGCGCAGCCCTCCGGCACGATCGTCGGATCCGGCATCAGCCCCTCGACCGGGGTCAGCCGCTCCTTCGTATCCGTCAGGCTCGGGATCGAGCCGAACAGACCGATCGTGTACGGGTGATGCGGCCCGTCGCCGAAGATCTCCTCGAGCGTGCCGTACTCCACGATCCGCCCCGCGTACATGATCGCCACCTTATCGCAGGTCTCCGCGACCACGCCCAGATCGTGCGTGATCATGATGACCGCCGTGCCATACCTGCGCTGCAGCGTGCAGATCATCGACAGGATCTGCGCCTGGATCGTCACATCCAGCGCGGTCGTCGGCTCGTCCGCGATCAGGATCTTCGGGTTGCAGATCAGCGCCATCGCGATCACGACGCGCTGCCGCATCCCGCCGGAGAACTGGTAGGGATACTCGTCGCGGCGCTCTTTGGGGATGCCGACCATCTCCAGGGTCTCGTCCACCTTCGCGGAGATGTCCGCCGCGCTCATCGTGCCCGTGTTGTGAAGCTCGAGCGCCTCCGCGATCTGCCGGCCCACGGACAGCACCGGGTTGAGCGCCGTCATCGGGTCCTGGAAGATCATGGAGATCTCGCTGCCGCGCACAGTCAGCATCTCCTTCTCGCTGCAGGTGAGCAGGTCCCGGCCGCCGCACAGGATCTGCCCGCCCGTGACGTGCGCCGTGCGCTTCGGGAGCAGGCCCAGCAGCGCCAGGGCGGTCGTCGTCTTGCCCGCGCCCGTCTCGCCGACGAGGCCGAGCGTCTCGCCCTCCTTCAGGTCCAGGCTTATATCATTGACCGCGTACACGGTCTCCAGGTCTGTGCGGTATTCCACCGACAGGCCGCTGACAGAGAGGAGCGCACCGGTCGCTTCGGGCGTGCCCGTCTCTGTTCTCATTTCCTCGCTCATGCGGTTTCCTCCGTCTGTCTGCGCCCGCACGCCCCGCCGGCCGTCCGTGCACCGGCAGATACCGTGACCGCGCCCCGCCGGCCGTCCGTGGCCGGCTCGCGCCTGTGCCATGTCCGCAGCGTTATCAGTCCCGCAGCTTCGGATCCAGCGCGTCCGTCAGGCCGTCTCCCACCAGATTGAAGGACAGGCTGGTCAGAATGATGAACAGCCCCGGGAAGAACAGCATGTACGGCGCGTTGAAGAGGTACGTCTGCGCGTTCGACAGCAGCGCGCCCCACTCCGGCGCCGGCGGCTGGATGCCCATGCCGATAAAGCTCAGGCCCGCGGCCGACAGGATCATGTCCGAGATCATCATCGTCGTGTTGACGATGATCGGCCCCATCGCGTTCGGCAGCACGTAGCGGAAGATGATCCGCCGGTTCCCCGTCCCGTAGGAGCGCGCCGCCTCCACGTAATCCTGCTCCGCGACGGTCAGCACGACCGACCGGATCAGGCGGATGTTGCCCGGAATACAGGAAATGGTAATCGCGATGATCAGATTCCGCATACTCGAGCCCAGCGCCGCCACCACCGCCAGGGACAGCAAAATCGGCGGCACGCACATGAAGACATCGCACACACGCATGATCAGGTTGTCGATCCGCCCGCCGAAGTAGCCGGCGCTCGCGCCGAGCACCGCGCCGGCCGCGAGGGCCATCAGGCTCGTCGCGACGCCGATGAACAGCGAATAGCGCGAGCCGTGCACCACGCGCGCGAACAGATCGCGCCCGAGCTCGTCCGTCCCGAAGAGATGCTTCAGGCTCGGCCCCTGCAGCCGGTCCGCGCCGACCTGCTCGATGCACTTCGCGTACGGGACGATGAGGTCCGCGCACACCGCCATGGCGACGATCAGCGTCAGGATGACGAGGCCGAGCATGGCCGTCTTATTCTTGCGGAAGCGCCGCCAGAATTCCTTCAGCATGGCGATCCGCCGGTCTTTGTATTTTTTATTCACGGCGACTGCCTCCGTTTCGGTATTTCGCCTTGATCCGCGGATCGATAAAGGCGTAGAGGACATCGACGAGCAGGATCACGACGCTGAACAGGAAGGCCAGGAACAGGGTCGCGCCCATGACCATCGGCACGTCCTTCTGCCGGATCGCCGTCGTCAGCAGCGTGCCCATGCCGGGCATCGCGAACACCGTCTCCGCGATGATCGCGCCGCCGAGCGAGGCGCCGAAGCTGGTGCCCATCGTCGTCACGACCGGGATCAGCGCGTTGCGCAGCGCATGCCGCCAGATCACCACGCGCTCCGGCGCGCCCTTGGCCTGCGCCGTGCGGATATATTCCTGGCGCACGGTCTCGAGCATGGACGCCCGCGTGAGGCGCAGCAGCCCCGCCGCGCTGGTCAGGCTGACCGTCAGCGTCGGCAGGATAAAATGCTTCAGACTGTCCGCGCCGAACACCGGCAGTAATTTCAGCCGGAGCGAGAACAGCGTGATCAGCATCAGGCCGAGCCAGAAGCCCGGGATCGAGGCGAAGACCAGCGCCGTCACCACGAGCACGCGGTCCAGCACCGAGTACTGCCGCACGGCCGAGATGATGCCCAGCGTCACGCCGAGCAGCGCCGACACGCACATCGACAGGACCGCCAGCAGCAGCGTGTTCGGAAAGCGCGCCGCGATGCTCGCGACCACCGGCTGACGGGTCGTGTAGCTCGTCCCGAGGTCAAAGCGCAGGATCCCTGCGATATAGAGAAAGAACCGCACCAGAAATGGCTTATCATACCCGAACTCCGCGTTCAGCGACGCGATCGCCTCGGGTTTCGCGGTGATCCCGAGGATGATGGTCCCCGGATCGCCCGGCGTCAGCGAGAGGATCGTGAACACGAGGAACGCGACGCCCAGCAGCACCGGGATCATGTACAGGATCCGCTTGAGAACGTATTTTGTCATGCGCTACCTCCGCACCGGCGCACCGCGCGCGGTGAGATGCTCCGGCTGTCAACGCTCTGCCGGCCGGAAAGACTGCCAGAGCGCTGCCGGATGGAAAAGGCCGCCGCACCGGGCGGCGGCCGCTGTGATTCAAAGTCAATCGAACGCTCCGATCCGCACGTCCCCGTTCAGGCGCTCTGTGCGGCCCGGACGCTCACTCCGTCCAGGAGAAATCATACAGATAATACTGCCCCTCGAGCACGAACTCCGGTGCGTTCAGGTTCGCGTTCGCCGCGAACAGCGTCAGCGGATTGCAGATCACCGCATAGATGGCCTCGTCCTGCGCCTTGCTGAAGATCTGATCAAAGATCTCCGCGCGCGCGTCCGTATCCGTCTCGATCTGCGCCTGCGCAAAGAGCGCATCCATCTCCTCGTCGGAGTAGCGCGCGTTGTTGGCCGTGCCGATGTAATCCGTCACAAAGGCCATCTCCAGCTGCTGCGTGTCGCCTTCCAGGCTCATCTCCAGCGCGGTGATGTCATAGTTGCCTGAGGTCAGGTCGCCGATGTAGGCGTTGAACTCCTTCACGGAGATCGTCACATTCAGCCCGACCGCCGCCAGGTCCGCCTGGATGACCGTCGCCAGGTTGGAATACTTCTCGGCCACGAGGATCTGCCCGAGATCCGTGCCCTCTTCGATGCCCGCCTCGGCAAGGAGCTCCTTCGCCCTGTCCGGATCGTAGGTGTACTGGAACTGATCATCGGAGTAACCGAACCGCGTCCTGGCGCAGATGTTGGAGTTGACCTCCGCCTCGCCCTCGTAGCAGACGGCCACGATGTTGTCGCGGTTCAGCGCATAGTTGATGGCCTGGCGCACGCGCACATCGTTGAACGGCTCCTTCTCCAGATTCATGCACACATACGTGAAGCCGGAGGTCGGCACCTCATAGATCGCGATCGAGCTGTTTGCCTGCAGCTGCGGCAGCACCGACGCATCGATGTCCGCGAAGCTGATCTCGCCGGTCTGCAGCGCGATGGCCGTGGTCGCCGCGTCCGGCACGACCTTGAAGGTCACATTTTTAATGGAGGCTTCCCCGCGGTAGTAGCCGTCATAGGCTTCCAGCTCGACGCTGCTGCCGATGGTGTGGCTCACAAAGCGGTACGGGCCGGTGCCGACCGGGTTATTCGCGAAGTCTTCCTCCGACGCGCTCTCGGCGTAGGCGCGGCTGCCGATATGGCAGGAGCACACGCCCTGCATAAATGGCGAATACGCCGACGACAGATGGCAGACCACCGTCGTATCATCCACCGCTTCCACGCTCTCCAGGCCGGCCACGTTGGACCCCTGGTAATCCGAATCCAGATAGGTCTCCAGCGAGAAGACCACGTCATCGGCCGTCAGGAGCGTGCCGTCATGGAACGTCACGTCATCGCGCAGATGGAAGGTATAGTCCAGCCCATCGTCGCTGATCTCATAAGACTCCGCGATGCGCGGCTCCGGATCCTGCGTGCCGTCCGGGCTGTAATACATCAGCGTGTCATAGACCTGACTCAGGATCCGCATCTCATTGGTCGTCGAGTAGTCCGACAGATGCAGCGTGTCGATATCCGTATCGATCCCGATCACCAGATCCGTCCCGGCCGCCAGGACCGTCGACCCGAGCCATGCCGCCAACGCGAGCGCCGACACCGCCGTGAGCAGTTTCTTCATCTTCATATTCCCTTCCTCCTTGCGTTATGTCTGTCTGCGATATTGCTACGGACCGTCCCGCGGCCCGCTGTGCCCCGAACCCGTTTATTTCTGCCGCGTGAAATATAGCAGCATAATAGCAAACATCCGTTCGCCTGTCAGTCCGTGAATTCGTTTTGTTAAAATTTAGTAACTGTTTAGGACAGCCCGAAGCACTTGCTGCTGAGGGCGTACCGATAAAGTATATTTGGCAGCATCGGACGAATTTGAATGCGAAGCTTCGTCCGATGCGT